>Ga0068855_100008547_pt1 | contig 12375 bp, 15 predicted proteins | sample KBSCornC52_FD_66592 | JGI IMG/M metagenome (GOLD analysis project Ga0068855, IMG submission 66592) | Corn rhizosphere microbial communities from Kellogg Biological Station, Michigan, USA - KBS Corn C5-2 | ecosystem: Host-associated > Plants > Roots > Rhizosphere > Soil ...
GGTTGGCCGTCGCCTCGTTGACGGGCCCGACCAGGAACACGACGCGTTCCTTCAACAGCCGCGAGTAGATGTCGTACGCGCGCTCGCCGCGTCCGCTCTGCTCGATCACCATCGGAATCAGGCCGAGGCCTCTGGGTTCATCCATTACGTTCGTATCCTCGTGTTGGGTCGTGCCAAGCGGCAGCTAGCGTCAAGATGGGACCTCGGCCCCCGATCGTCAAGCGCCTCCCGGTAAACGGGCCCGTTCACTACAGCGTTCGGCGTTCCACTCCTTGATTCACGACTGGCGCATCGGATGCGTCACGCGCCCGCGCGCTGACCCATGATCGCCTCGAACGTCGCGGGCTCGTCGGTCACTTTCGCGCGCGCGAGAATCCAGTCGACGACATTCTGCTCGAGCACCACCGCCTCGAAATCGCGCAGGCGCTCCGGCTTTTCGTAATGCCAGCGCACGACGGCGTCCGGCTGTTCGTAGGTCTGGGCGGTCTCCGTCACCAGCGCCTTGATCTGCTCGGGCTTCGCGTGCAGATGCTCGCTGCGCACCAGCTCCGCGATGATGAGGCCGAGCGCGACACGCTCCTCGGCCTGCGGCCGGAATACGTCGAGCGACAGCTCGAGGTTCTCCGGCTTCACGTTCGGCTGCTCGCGCAGGTTAGACAACGTGCGCTCGCGCAGCGAATGCGCCTCGCTGTCGACGAGCGCCTTCGGCACGGCGAACGTGGCGCGCTGGCGCAACCCTGCCAGCGCCTGCGACTTGATCGCCGCGTCGACCTTGCGCTTCAGCTCGAGCCTGAGGTTCGCCTCCACTTCGCGGCGCAGGTCATCAACGGTGCCGCTCGCGATGCCGAACGCCTTGGCGAACTCGCTGTCGAGAACCGGGACTTCGGGTGCTTCGACACGATGCACCGTCAGCGTGAACCGCGCTTCCTTGCCGGCCACTTCGCGGCCGTGGTAGTCGGCGGGAAACGTGAGCGGAAATTCGCGCGACTCGCCCGCCGTCGCACCGGTCACCGCCGTCTCGAATTCCGGCAGCATGCGTCCTTCGCCAAGCACGATCGGAAAATCGCGCGCCTGGCCGCCGGCGAATTCGACGCCGTCGATCGTGCCCGTGAAATCCACCTGGACGCGATCGCCGGATTGCGCGGCGCGCTCGACTGTCGCATACGTCGTCCGCTGCTTGCGCAGGACTTCGAGCGTCCGGTCGACGTCCTGCGACGTCACTTCGGCAACCGGCCGCGTGATCGCGAGGTCGGCCACCGGCCCGATCTTCACGTCGGGATAGACCTCGAACACCGCCGAGAATTCGAGCATCTCCGTCGCCGGCTTGTCGCCACGCTGGGGCTCGATGCGCGGCGTGCCCGCGACGCGCAGGTTCTGCGACTGGATCACGTCGTTGAACGACGATTGCACGCGCTCCGAGATGACGTCCGAGCGGACCTGCGGACCGTACTGCTGGTCGAGCATCCGCAGCGGCGCCTTGCCTGGACGGAAGCCGGCGACCTTGACGGTGCGCGCGAGGCGCGTCAACCGCTTCTTCACTTCGCCTTCGATGTCGGCGATCGGCACCGCGACGTTCAGACGGCGCTCCAGAGCCCCGAGCGTTTCGAGCGTTGTTTGCATGCGAGACGAAATCCTGGTTAAAAAAGGTGCGCGCGCTTCCCTGTCGGCGCAGGTCTGGTGCGAAAGGGGGGACTCGAACCCCCACGGGCTGCCCCGCCAGCTCCTAAGGCTGGTGCGTCTACCAATTCCGCCACTTTCGCAACTGCGGCGCGGGACGTTGGCGAGCAGGCCGGCCTGCACTTCCTCGAGGCACCGCATGACGCGTGAGCGCGCGTGCGGGGCATCGCGCCCACATGATGCCGCCGGGAACTCGTGCCGAATCGGCTAGTATATCCGACCGCGTATCCGCTCGCCATTCGAACCGCGTCCCGCGACGACGCAGTGCATGCGGGACTTTCTCATTTCCGGGCATTCCCTTGTCGGTCGGACATTACGAAAATTTTCCGGTCGCCTCCGCGCTGCTGCCGGCGCGCTACCGGCATGCCGTCGTCGCGATCTACCGGTTCGCGCGCAGCGCCGATGACCTCGCCGACGAAGGCGATGCGGCGCCCGCCGAACGCCACGCGGCGCTCGCGCGTTACGGGCACGCGCTCGACGCGATCGAGCGCGGCGACGTTCCGGCCGACCCGTTGTTCGCGGCACTGCGCGACGCGATCCGCGCGCACGCGCTGCCGCTGCAGCCTTTCCGCGATCTGCTGTCCGCATTCGCGCAGGACGTCGACGTCAAGCGCTACGACACGTTCGCAGCCCTCGCCGACTATTGCCGCCGCTCGGCCAACCCGGTCGGTCGCCTGCTGCTGGCACTGTACGAGCGCGCCGACGCGCAAAGCCTGCGGGAAAGCGACGCGATCTGCACGGCGCTGCAACTCGCCAATTTCTGGCAGGACGTGGCGCTCGACTGGCGCAAGGGACGCGTCTACATCCCGCTCGAAGACCTCGCGCGCTTCGATGTCGATCCCGCCGCCATCGCCGCGGGCGTGCCCGATCGCAAGTGGTCGCGCTTGATGGCGTTCGAGACGGCGCGCACGCGCGAGCTCTTCGAGGCGGGCCGCGCGTTGCCGCGCCGGCTGCCGCTGCGCGCGGGCCTCGAACTGCGGGCGGTCATCGCGGGAGGCCTGCGCATTCTCGAGCGCATCGAGCGCGTCGACGGCGACGTGTTCAATCGCCGGCCGATGCTGACGAAGCGCGATTGGGCGCTGCTCGCGCTGCGGTCGTTCGCATCCGCCCGGCACGCGTGACGCCCGATCAGTATTGCGCCGACAAGGCGGCGCAGAGCGGCTCGAGCTTTCATTACAGCTTCCGGCTGCTCGACCCCGCACGACGCACGGCGATCACGGCGCTCTATGCGTTCTGTCGTGAAGTCGACGACGCCGTCGACGAGGTGGCGGATCCCGATGTCGCGCGGGTCAAGCTCGCGTGGTGGCGAACCGAGGTCGATGCACTCTTCAAGGGATCGCCGCATCATCCGGTGGCGATGGCGCTGCTGCCCGTCGTTCGCCGCTACGGCCTTCCCGAAGCGCATCTGCAGACGGTGATCGACGGCATGCAGATGGACCTCGACACCGTGCGCTACCTCGACTTCGCCGGGCTCGAGCTCTATTGCCACCGGGTGGCGGGTGTCGTGGGGCTGATGTCGGCGGAGATCTTCGGTTACGCCGATCCCGCGACGCGTGGCTACGCACGCGACCTCGGCGTCGCGTTCCAGCTGACGAACATCATCCGCGACGTCGGCGAGGACGCGCGCCGCGGGCGCATCTACCTGCCGCAGGACGACCTCGCCCGCTTCGGCGTCGCGTCGTCCGACCTGCTCCGCGCGAAAAGCTCGCCGGAATTCGCGAGGCTGATGGCGTTCGAGGTCGACCGCGCGCGAAGCTGGTACGACCGCGCCCTCGGGCAATTGCCGGCGTCCGACCGGCGCGCGCAGCGGGCCGGTCTCGCGATGGCGGCGATCTACCGGACGTTGCTCGACGAGATCGCGCGCGACGGTTACCGGGTGCTCGATCGCCGCATCGCGCTCACGCCGTTGCGCAAGCTGTGGATCGCGACGCGCGCGGCGTGGCGCGCGTGATCGTCGTCATCGGAGGCGGCTGGGCCGGCTGCGCGGCCGCGATCGAGCTCGCGCGGCACGGCAGGCGCGTCGAGTTGCACGATGCGGCGCCGTCGCTCGGCGGTCGCGCGCGCGGCGTCCTTCGCGACGGCCTGCCGCTCGACAATGGCGAGCACCTGCTGCTCGGCGCGTATGTCGAGACGATGCGCGTCGCGGCACTCGTTCATGCGGGCAACGTCGCGTCACCGTGGATCACGGCGCCGCTCGCGATTCGCCCGCTCTCCGCGCAGCAGCGCAACGCGTTGACGCTGCGCGCGCGAAACCTCCCCGCGCCGCTCGGGCTGCTCGTCGGGTTGCTGCGCGCACGCGGCTTCACGTGGCGCGAGCGCGTCGCGACGATCCGCTGGTTCGCCGCTTTGCGACGCGCGGAGTTTCAGTGTGCGAACGGCGCGACCGTCGCCGACGTCGTCGCGCCATTGCCGCCGCGCGTGCGCGACAACCTGTGGGCGCCGCTGTGCATCGCCGCGCTCAATACGCCGCTGACGGAAGCGTCGGGGCAGGTCTTCCTGAACGTGCTGCGCGAAGCGTTCGGCGGCGCCGCCAACGCCGCGCAGATGGTCGTTGCGCGAAGCGGTCTCGCCGCGGCGTTTCCCGAGCAGGCGGCGGATTGGCTGCGTGCGCGCGGGCATGCGGTCGGCTTGTCGTCGCGCCTGCGGGTGATCGACGCCGACGACATCCGCGTCACCGATGCCACCGGCACGAGACTCGCCGACGCGGTCGTCGTCGCCGTGGGACCGCATCAACTGTCGACGGCGTTCGATCCGGCGCTCGCGACGGGCGACGCGGCCGTCGCCGCCGCGCTGCGCCAGGTCGCGGCGTTCGCCTGGCAGCCGATTGTCACCGCGTATCTCGGCTACGAAGCGTCCGTCGCCCTGCCGCGCGGACTCGTCAGGCTCGACGACAGTCCCGGCCAGTGGCTGTTCGATCGCGGCGACATCCTGCGCCGCGCGACGGCATCGCCGTCGCGCCCGGCACTCGGTTCGCTGCTGTCGGTCGTCATCAGTGCGCACGGTGTCCACGATGCGCTCGACCAGCCGGCGCTCGTCGCCGCGATCGACTCGCAATTGCGACGGTTGCGGCCATCGCTGCCGCCGTTGCGCTGGTCGCAGGTGATCGCCGAAAAGCGTGCGACGTACTCGTGCGTTCCCGCCACCACGCACCCGCCGTGCGGCCGGCTCACCGGGCGCGTCTACCTCGCGGGCGACTATACGTATCCGGCGTTCCCCGCGACGCTCGAGGCGGCGGTCAGGAGCGGCGTGGCTGCCGCGCGCGCCGTCATCGCCGATGTGCCGCAGTGAGACGGGACGCCGGCGCGCGCAGGCCTCAAGCGGTCTCGCGCGAGCGAACCGGCGAGTTGCGGCCGCGCATGATCCGCTGCTGTTCGCGGCTCCATTCGCGATCCTTGATCGCCGCGCGCTTGTCGTGCTGCTTCTTGCCCTTTGCCAGGCCGATCGCCAGCTTGACGCGGCCCTTGCTGTAGTGCAGGTCGATCGGCGTCAGCGTGTAGCCGGCGCGCTCGACCTTGCCGATCAGCCGGTTGATCTCCTCGCGATGCAGCAGCAGGCGCCGCGTTCGCGTCGGATCGGGGCTCACATGCGTCGACGCCGTCGTCAGCGGCGAGATGTGCGCGCCGATCAGCATCAGCTCGCCGTTCCTGACGACGACGTACGCTTCCTTAAGATTCGCGCGCCCGCCGCGGATCGCCTTCACTTCCCAGCCTTCGAGCGCGATGCCGGCTTCGAATCGTTCCTCGATAAAATAGTCGTGGAAGGCCTTGCGGTTCTCGACGATGCTCACGGAGCGCCCGATGACGATGGAAGTGGTTCTGCAGCGCATTCTACGCGGGCGCCGCACTGTCGATCGCCGCGCGCGCCTGCGTTGCCCGACGGGATCGCCATGCACTGCGTGACCAAGAGCGTGCTCGTCCCCTACCGCGCCGCGCAGATGTTCGAGCTCGTCGACGACGTCGAAGCGTATCCGCAGTTCCTGCCCTGGTGCGGGGGCGCACGCGTCGTCGAGCAGCTCGACAATCGCAAGACCGCCCGGATCGACATCGACTATCATCGCGTCCGCGCGCATTTCACCACCGATAACGTCAACCGGCCGCCTGACTCGATCGTCATCACGCTGAACGACGGGCCGTTTCGCCACCTGCATGGCGAATGGAGATTCCGCGCGCTCGGCGACCTCGGCTGCCGCATCGAATTCGACCTCGCGTACGAGTTCGCGACGACGCTGCTCGACAAGGCGATCGGCCCGGTATTCGGGCATATCGCGAACACGCTGATCGACGCGTTCGTCCGTCGCGCCGACGCCGTGTACGTCAAAGGTTGACGTCGCGGCGACGATGCGCGTCCTCGTCGCCTATGCCGCTCCGGGCAACGAGCTCGTTGTCGCGGTCGACGTCGCCGAAGGCGCGACGGTCGCCGATGCGCTGCGCATCGCCGACGTTGCGCAACGGATCGGAATGATTCCCGACGACGCCGGCCTCGCCATCTTTGGCCAGCGCGTCGACGGCTCGACGCCGCTACGCGACGGCGATCGCGTCGAGATCACCCGGCCGCTCGTCTGCGATCCCAAGGTGGCGCGTCGGGCTCGCGCCGCGGGCTCGAACGCCGGCCGCCCACGGGCCGACCGGCGACGCCGGTCGGCGCGCTGACGCTTGACTCGGAGGCGTTTTCCGGGAGAATCGCGCGGTGCCCGAAGCCGCCCACACCCGGTCGTCCCGCCCGCTGCGCGCGCTTCTCGTCGCCGTCGCGATCGTCGCGGCGCAAGCCGCTCCGGTGAACGCCGCCGAGCGGCACGCCGACCGGTCGACCGCCGAGGCGGCCCGCGTTTCGCTCGCCGAAGCCGCAGACCGGATGGTCGAGGGGACGCGCGAAATCGGCCTGTTCGCGCTGTCGCTCGTCGGCATCGACTATCGGTATGGCGGCGAAACGCCGGATCGTGGACTCGACTGCAGCGGCCTCATCCGCTACGTGTTCCAGCAGGTCACCGGCGTCATGCTGCCGCGGACGGCGAAGGAGCTGAGCCGCATCGGCAAGGACATCCGCACCACCGAGCTCGAGCCGGGCGACCTCGTGTTCTTCAACACCCGGCGATTCGCGTTCTCCCACGTCGGGATCTACCTCGGCAACGGCCGCTTCATCCACGCGCCGTCGCGCGGCGGCGAAGTGGGCGTCGCGTCGCTGGCCAGCGCGTACTGGCACAAGCGCTACAACGGCGCGCGACGGCTGGTCGGCGTGCTGCCCGCGCTGATGCCGTCACTGATCGCGCACGCCGAGGCGAGCACACCGGTCGACACGGACGAACCGCCCGACGCTGACGCGAACGCCAGCGGCGGGCCGATCGAAGACCAGCAGCCGTAGACGCCAAAAAACGCGGCGTCAGTCCCTCGCACCCGCGCGGCGCAGCTCCTTTTCGAGATCGACTTCGTTGCCGCGCTTCGCCCACGACAGCGCCGTCGCGCCGTCCTGGTTGCGGTGGTTGACATCCGCGCCGCGTCCGATCAGCAGCCGCGCCGTGTCGAGCCGATGCTCGCGCACCGCCATCATCAGCGCCGTCGTGCCGTTCGGCGACGCGGCATCGAGCTTCGCGCCGCGCTGCGCGAGGTACGTGACGACTTCATCGTGCCCGCCGGTCGCTGCATAGATCAGCGGCGTCCAGCCCGGCGGATCGAGCAGCGCGCCGCCGGCGACCAGCTTGCGCACCACGTCAAGGTTGCCGTTCAGCGCCGCGAGCATCAGCGGCGTGTCGTTGAAGCGGTTCGGGCGATTCGGATTGGCTTTCGCCGCGAGCAGCGCGTCGACCGAGCGCGCCGCGCCGCTGCGCGCCGCGATGCAAAGCGGCGTGTCGCCCTTTGCGTCGACGGCATCGGGATCCATGCCGCGCGCGAGCAGCCGGCTGACATCTTCGGCGCGGTCGTTCGCAATCGCGATCGTCAGGTCGTCCAGCAGTCCCTGCGCGAGCACGGTGATCGGCGCGCCGGCGAGGAGCGCGACGAGCAGCAGGCGGCGCAGCGCGTGATCAATGCGCATTGCGGCTCACTCCGAACAGCTTGAAAAAATTGTCCGACGTCGCCGTCGCGATCGCCGCGACCGGCACTTCGCGCAGCCGCGCGATCTCCTCGGCGACGTGCCGGACCCACGCCGGCTGGTTGCGCTTGCCGCGATGGGGCACCGGTGCGAGGTATGGGCTGTCCGTTTCGATCAGCATCCGCTCGAGCGGCACGCGCCGCGCGACGTCCTTCAACGCGACGGCGTTCTTGAACGTGACGATGCCGGAGAACGAGATGTGGAAGCCGAGATCGAGCGCTTGTGCTGCGACGTCCCACGTCTCGGTGAAGCAGTGCATGACGCCGCCCACGTCGTCGGCGCGCTCGTCGCGCATGATCGCGAGCGTGTCGGCGGCGGCCGAGCGCGTGTGGATGACGAGCGGCTTGCGCGTGGCGCGCGCCGCCCGGATGTGCGTACGAAACCGTTCGCGCTGCCAGCCGAGGTCGCCTTCGAGCCGGAAATAATCGAGCCCGGTCTCGCCGATCGCGACGATCTTCGGTTCGCCTGCGCGCTCGACGAGCATCGCCTGCGTCGGCTCCTCGATGTCCGCATAGTCGGGATGGACGCCGACGCTCGCGTAGAGATTCGGATGTGCGCGGGCGATCGCGTGCACGGCGTCCCAGCCGCCCACTTCGACGGCGATGCACAGCGCGTGCGTGACGTCGTGGTCGCGCATCGCGTCGAGCACCTGCGGCAGGTCGTCGCGAAGCTCCGGAAAATCGAGGTGGCAATGCGAATCGACGAACACTACATCGTGTGCGTCGAGCGCGTCGAGCCGAGATGCTCGCCCAGGATCCGCTCGATCGTCGCTTTCGCGGCGGCGCCCGTCTCGTCGAGCGTGAACTGGACGCCGATGCCCTGCGTGCGATTGCCCTGCCCGCCATCCGGGGTGATCCATACGACCTTGCCCTGGACGGCGATCCGGTTCGGGTCGTCCATCAGCGACAGCAGCATGAACACTTCCTCGCCGAGCGAGTACGGCCGCGACGTCGGAATGAAAATACCGCCCCCTTTCAGGAACGGCATGTACGCTGCATAGAGGGCGGCCTTCTCGCGGATGTTGAGCGACAGGACGCCTGGACGGGCCACCGCGGCGGTTGATGCAGGAATTTTCTCGGCCATCATCTACCCGAACAGGGCCCGGTAATCGATCAGTAGCGCCTCCGCGACGAGCCGCGGCTGCAGCGGATGCGCAAGCAGCGCGCGTTGGTCCAGTAGGCTGCGATGATAGCGAAACAGCGCCACCCCCGCCACCGACGGCGCGAGCGCCGCGAGTTGCGCGCGGTGATCCGGGTTGCGAAGCGGCGCCCCGCCGGCGTGCACGCGCGCGAGGTCGGCACACCATCCTGCGAGCCAATCGATGACGGCGGCGAGGCGGTCCTTGCGGCCCTCGCGCGGTCCTGCGTCGATGCGCCCCCCCAGCGCCGCCACCGGCAACGCGGCCGGTGCCGCGAGCGCCTTCATCCATACTGCCCGTTCGGCCTGGTAATCGCCGTCGGCGAGCGCCAGTGCGGCGAGCGGCGCGCCGCCCGCCTGCGCGAGCAACGACGCGGCATCGCGCACGCCCCGTGCGGCCAGCCATTCGACGCCTTGCCGCGCCGTCGGGACCGGCGCTGCGACGATCTGGCAGCGGCTGCGGATCGTCGCCGGCAATCGCCCGGCCTGATGCGAGACGAGCAGCAGATACGTGCGGGGCGGCGGCTCCTCGAGCGTCTTCAGCAATGCGTTCGCCGCGGCCGCGTTCATCCGTTCAGCCGGGTCGATGATGCCGACCTTGGCACCGCCGCGATGGCTCGTCAGGTGCGCCCAGCGCGTCAGCGCCCGGATGCGGTCGACGACGATCCATTCCACCGGTTTCGCGACGTCGTCGGTCACGTCGATCGGCTCGACGACGCGCAGGTCGGGATGCTGGCCGGCGGCGACATAACGGCAGCCCGGGCATTCACCGCAGGGTATGCCGCCATCGCGCGGCGTCTCGCACAGCAGCGCGCGAGCGAGCGCATCGGCGAGCATCCGCTTGCCGATGCCGCGCGGACCGCTGATCAGCAGCGCGTGCGGCCAGCGCTCGCGACGCGCGACGAGATCGGCGAGCGCTGCGTGCTGCCAGTCGGGCGAAGCGACCGAAGGACGCGACGGCGGTGCGTCGCGTGTCGCGTCGTCGCCGGGATCGCCGGTCATAGCGCGTCGACAATGCGCGCCAGATCCGCCCGGACCTCGGCGAGCGGCCGGCTCGAGTCGATCACGCGAAAGCGCCGCGGATCCGCCTTCGCCCGCGCGAGATACGCGCTGCGGACACGGTCGAAGAATCCGGCCGCCTCGCGCTCGAACTTGTCGAGCGCATGGCCCCGCGCGGACATCCGGTCGAGCCGTTCGCGCGATACGGCGCCCGGAACGTCGAACAGCAGCGTCAGGTCGGGATTGCAGTCCGGATGCACGATCCGCTCGAGCGTGCCGATCAGCTCGAGCGACACGCCATGGCCGCCGCCCTGATACGCATAGGTGGCGTCCGTGAAGCGATCGCTGACGACGATGTCGCCGCGCTCGAGCGCAGGTCGAATCACCTGCACGACATGCTCGCGCCGCGCGGCGAACATCAGCAGCGCCTCGCTCTCGTGCGCCATCGACCGGTGCAGCAGGATTTCGCGCAATGCTTCGCCGAGCGACGTGCCGCCGGGCTCGCGCGTCGCGACGACGCGGCGTCCGCGCGCCTGCAGCACGTCGACGAGCCACGCGGCGTGCGTGCTCTTGCCCGCGCCGTCGACGCCTTCGAGAGTGATGAAAGTTCCGCGTGCCATCGGATGATCAGGCGCTCGTTGCAATCCGCGCCTGCACGGTCTCGCGCGACGACACGATCAGCGACCGCCTTTCTGGTATTTTGACACGGCGCGATTGTGGTCGGCGAGATTCGCCGAGAACTCCGACGTCCCGTCGCCGCGCGACACGAAGTACAGATAGGCGGTTTGCGGCGGGTTCATCACGACGTCGATCGACGCCTGCGACGGCAACGCGATCGGCGTCGGCGGCAGCCCGTCCCGAACGTAGGTGTTGTACGGCGTGTCGGCTTCGAGGTCGCGCTTGCGAAGGTTGCCGTCGAAGTGCGCACCCATGCCGTAGATGACGGTCGGGTCGGTCTGCAGCCGCATGCCGCGCTTCAGTCGGTTGATGAATACCGACGCGATCAGGGGCCGATCATTCGGATGCGCGGTTTCCTTCTCGACGATCGACGCGAGGATCAACGCCTCGTACGGCGTCGCGAACGGCAGGTCGGGCGCCCGTAGTGCCCACGCGGCGTCGAGCCGCGCATGCAACGCCCGGTACGCCCGGCGCAACAGCGCGAGGTCGCTGCTGCCCGTCGCGAGGAAATACGTGTCCGGAAACAGGATGCCCTCGCCGCTCGTCTCGGTCGCGCCGAGGCGTTTCAGCAGCTCGGCATCCGGTAAATCGGCGATGTCATGGCCGACGTCGGGCGTCGCGCGGAGCGCGCGCCGGACCTCGGCGAACGTCGTGCCCTCGACGATCGTCACCGCCGTCTGCGTGACGTCGCCCTGGGTCAGCTTCGCGAGCAGCCCGGGCAGCGTGATGCCGCTTTGGAGCTCGTAGCTGCCCGCCTTGATCGCGCGATCGACGCCTTTTGCACGCGCAAGCAACGTCAGCGCATACGGATGCGGGATCACACCGGCATCGCGCAGCGTCCGCGCGACGGTGGTCAGCGGCGTGCCCGCCCGCACGTCGAAGTCGAACGGGCTGCGCGGCAGCGGCAAAGGCTGGCGGTACCAGTTGACGGCGAAGAACGCGGCGAGCGTGACGGCGATCGCCAGCAGCGTGATCGTGGAGAGCAGCGCGACGCGGGATTTGCGCATTCAGCTTCAGGAGGCACGCCCGCGGGGCATCATTGCGCGGAACGCGAGCGTCATCGCCAATGGAAGCTGCCGATTATAATGGGCCGATGAATGGATTCGCGACTGCACGCGGTTGCCGGCGCGCGCTCCGCCGGCCCGTCCGCGCATCCGATTGCGCGGGCTTCACGCTGATCGAGATCATGGTCGTCATCGTGATCCTCGGCGTGATCGCGGGGCTCGTCGTGCCGAGCGTGCTGTCGCGAACCGACGAGGCCCGCGGCGTCGCCGCGAAGAGCGACCTCGCCGCGATCAAGCAGGCGCTGAAGCTCTACCGGCTCGACAACCAGCGCTATCCGACGACCGAGCAAGGGCTCGAGGCGCTCGTCACGAAACCGTCCGACCCGCCCATCCCGCCGAACTGGAAGCCGGGCGGTTATCTGGAAAAGCTGCCGCGCGACCCGTGGGGACAGCCGTATCACTATCTGAATCCAGGCCTGAAGAGCGACGTCGACATTGTCACGTACGGCGCCGATGGCCAACCCGGCGGCACGGGCGCCGATGCCGACATCGGGTCGTGGGACCTGTAATCGCTCGTCGGTTTGCAGGCGCTCGCCGCGCTGCCGGTTTCACGCTCGTCGAAATCCTCGTCGTCATCGTCATCCTCGGCATCGCGGCCGGGCTGACCATCGCCAGCGTGGCACCCGACGAGCGCGATCTCGCGACCCGCGAAGCGCGGCGCTTTGCGGGCTCGCTCGAGTATGCGGCGCAGCGCGCGCAGTTCCGCAGCGAGCTGCTCGGCGTCTCCGCGGCGGGG
>Ga0068855_100008549_pt1 | contig 12374 bp, 9 predicted proteins | sample KBSCornC52_FD_66592 | JGI IMG/M metagenome (GOLD analysis project Ga0068855, IMG submission 66592) | Corn rhizosphere microbial communities from Kellogg Biological Station, Michigan, USA - KBS Corn C5-2 | ecosystem: Host-associated > Plants > Roots > Rhizosphere > Soil ...
CAATAAGCATCGCGCGGCAGACCGGCGATGGTGCCGTCACCATTGTTCCACCACAGGAGGCCGTAGTGCTGGGAGGCGTTGCCGTGCAACTCCGGATCACGCACCGGAAGTTTCTTCACCTCGGGGGAGGTCGTCCGCACGGCTTCGATGAAGCTGTGCGGCAGGATGAGTTCGCCATTCCACCAGCCCTCGCGGAGATAGAGGTAGCCGAGGCGCGCCATGGCTTGCACGTTGGCACTGAAACCGGAACCAAACTCACGGCGCTTGATGCCATCGATGAATTCGGGACGATACGCGTTCTTGCGCCACTTGAGGTCTGCGGGCGTGATGCCGATGGGCGCAAAGACGCGCTCGAACATCACGTCATTCAGATCGCGATGATAGGCGAGGGTCAGACACTCGGCGAGCCAGTTGGGGCCGCCATCGCTGTAGAGCCAGGCGGCGCCGGGAGCGAAGACGAGCTTTTCGTAGCCGCCCGGCTTTTCGAATCCGGCGGTTTGTGTGGCCAGATGGCGAAGCGTGATTTTCTCCAGCCAGTCGGTCTGGGCGTTAGTCTCCGGCGGCGTGCCGAAGGTTGGATGAAATTTCTTCGCCGGGTCATCGAGATGCACGAGACCGTCCTTGAGCGCGAGACCGAGCGCGGTGACGCCGATGGCTTTGCTCGAGGATTTGAGATCGTAGAGGGCGGCCTGGTCGCCCCACTGCATGACCAGCTTGCCATGATAAATGATACAGCCCGAACCACCGGCGGTCAGGGCGTAGTCACGGGCTTGGGCGAGTTTTGTTTCATCGAGCCCGAGTTCCGCGGGTGTCGCGCTGGACCACGTCGTGCCGGGAAACTCCGCGGCTGCGGACCGGCTAACGAAGTTGCAGCAAAGTCGCGTGACAGCGAGGAGCAAAAGGAGGAGGGGACGCTTCATGTGGACGGAAATGAGAACAAGCTAGTTGGCCGGATGCGGCGCGAGATACTTCGTGAACCAGGCCACTTCCAACCGCGTGGCTTCGGCAAAAGCATCGCGATAGACGCCGTAGTGCGTGATGCCGGGTAGAACGTGGTATTCCGCGGGTACGTGATTTTCCTGGAGAATGTCGAAGACCCGTTTGCCGTTGTCGGCGTTGTTCATGAGCTCTTCCTTTTCCGCCACGAGGATCATCGTGGGGACTTTGATTTTTGCGGCTGCTTCGATCGCGCTGTAGCCAATGCCCTTGGCCGGGTTTGCGCGCATCTGAGGATAGGCGGCCATCTTGCCAGTGAGCTTCCCGGTTTCCATGGGCACGGGTTCCGTTTCGCCGCGCGCCTGTTTCACCGCGAGGTCGCTGGCATACTTTTGCGCGGCCGGTCCGCGTCCGCCGCCCATGCCGGGAACTTGCGCGACCAGGCATTTCACGCGCGGGTCGTTGCCGGCCACCCACGTGACCAGTCCGCCGCCGTAGCTGGTGCCGAAAATGCCGATGCGCCCGGCATCGACACAGGGTTCGCCGGCGAGAAAGCTCAGTGCGCAACGGATATCGAGTGTCTGGTCGGCGAGATCCATCTGCCAGCGGATCGGCCGGGCTTTGACGGTGACCTCACCTTTCTCATCGGGTTTCGGCATGGGCTCCGTGAGCATGAGTTTCGCGTCGCTCTCGCCCCAGCCGCGGTAGTCGAACGCGAGCACCACGAAACCTTCCCGGGCAAAACGCGCACCGTAGAGGGCGCCATTGTTTTTCTTTGTGCCGCCGGTGCCCGCGCAAAACAGGATGGCTGCGCGCTTCTCTCCTTCCTGCAAATCCTTCGGGACATACAAGTCGCCAGCCATGCGCGTGCCGTCGCTCCAGATGGTGACCGGGCGGACTTGAAAAGATAGCGTTGGCTCTTCGACGGCGAGTACGGTGTGTTGCAGCGTCATGGCCGTGATGGCCACCAGAAACCGATGGAGTAACGCTTTCATGGGCGGTTAAGATGGGCGCAGCAGCGCCCGGGCGCGCTCCTGGCAAAGATGGAAGGCGGTACCGAGTCCTGCGCCGAAGCCGATGCCGTAGCAGGCCCCCCAAAGGAATATTGCGGCGAGACGATGGTCGACGCCAAGTTTGCCCTCAATCTTGCCACCGGCGTAGTAGCCGATGCCATTGAGGAGGAAGAGCGCGAGAATGACCTTGGGAGCGGTGCCCGGGACGCCGAAGGCGAAGGCGAGGAGCAGTCCCATCGCGGCCGTTCCGCCGAGCAGGCCGGCGATTTCCCCGGCATTGCCGCGCAATCCCATCCAGAAAGCCACCCACAGAATCGCGTAGGCGATGAAGGCGAGGGCGAAGAGTTGATAAAACCGCGAGAGCGAACCGGGGCCGATGATGAGACGATGCAGGCAGGGGCCGCTGAGTCCGATGAAGACCGCAGTGCAGGCGATGTAGAGACCGACTTCCGTCGGGTGCGAGAACCAGCGATCCATGATCGGCCACGGCAGAAATCCGAGGATGCTCAGGATGGTGAAACCGACGATGCCGCGCACGACCGATGAGGTGAGCGAAGGGAGCGACACGGTTTTGCCGGAACCACGCACGCGGGCCACGATGCTAACTGGATCGAGTTGGAAGAGAGCCATGGGGGAATGGGGGTGCATGGATTCTGCCAATCAACAGGCGGCGAGCGAAGCTCTTAGTGTCCGGTTGCTGAAAGCCAACGTTCGGGCATCAAGGGACAACAGTGCGATGGCGCCACCGATACCACCAGCAGGCGAGAGGAACGAGACAGATGTCGACGCCGAGCACGCGCACCGGCCCACGGCCGAAGACGATGGTGCCATTGAAGACAATGAAGAAGAAGAAGACGTGCCACGCGATGGTCAGCCATCGCGGACGACGGTCGAAGCTTTGCGGGGCGAGCCACCACCAGGACACGTCGGCGATCCAGAGAGCGGCGAGGAGATAGTTGAAATAGATGCCTCCGCCCCACGATCGGCCGGTGAGCGCGGCGGTCTGCCGCGCCGTTTCCCGGTACGCTTCCGTGTGGCTCCAGTGGTGAAAATAGGCGAAAGCGCAGAGCACATGCGCGAGAAATGCGAGGCAGGCGAACGTCCAGATGCGGCGGGCGCGAAGCCGCCAGCTGGCATGTTCCGGCGACAAAATCAGCAAGCCGATGGCCAGCGCATAGGCGATGAGGGAAAGCCAGATGAACGATCGGGTGAGAAGGAGGCCGGTGGTCATCGGTGGTAAGGCCACCATCGTTCCAAAAAGAAGGCGCCGGCGCCACGGAATATCCGCGACACCGGCGCCGTTGTAGATGGCGGGCTGTCTCTTTTAGAAGGCGAAGCGCACGCCGCCCGTTACCGCTGCGGAGTGGTAGTTCGTGCGGCCGAGTTCACCATCGTAATAGAAGTAGGTCGTGCAACGTTCGCTGCACTGGATGGCAAAACCGGCGCCGAGCAGCGCGCTGTCGCGACCGAGCTTGGGCCCATTGACCGAGAAGACTCCGCCCGCGCCATTGGCGAAGCTGGAATCGATCTGGTAGGCGGAGTCGCCATACTCATGCTGCCACGCGGCGCGAATCTCCGGCCGGATGACCAGGCCGCCGACCTTGCAATCGTAGCTCGCCTTGAAGCCGAAGGCGGAACGCAGCGAGTCCTGGCCTTGCGAACCAAAGCGCAGAGGCGCCAGTGAGCCGCGTTCGTCGAAGCCGCCGACACCGACGTAGGTGTAGTTGAAGGTCGCCGTGGGACCAAAGGTGAACGCGCCCTTCTTGAAGTCGTAGCCCGTACCAAAGAGCACGTTGAGATCGCCGCCGTCGGTCGACCCGCGCGCGGTGCCTTCGAAACCCGCGCGGTGCATGTCGTAGCTGCTGTAGCCGCCATCGACGGCCACATCGGCATACCAGCCGCCGGCAAAGGTGGTGGCGTAGAGGCCGAGCTTGCCGCCATTGACAGAGACACGGCCGCCGTCGTTGAGATCGGAACTGATGCCGACGTAGCCGGCGCTGAGACCGACGGCAAAGTTCGGGCACACCTTGTAGTCGACGCCTACCGTGAAGCCACCGCTGCTGAGATCGTAGCCGCGTGCATTGCGGTCGTCACTCACGCTCAGCCATTCGCCCGTGCCGCTGAGGAAGATACCCCAGCGCTTTTCTTCCGGGGCTACGGTCTTCATTTCTTTGCTTTCCTTGCCATCATTTCCATTCGGGCCGGCGACTCCGGTGTTAATACCAAAGGTGCCGCTGTATCCAGGACCGGTGCCCTGCATGGCGAGTCCGGCGGCGCTGAAGCCGCTGGAGCCGGCGCGGATTTCTTCGTTGCGGCGCTGGATGTTATCCACCTGCACTTTGTCCACCGCGACGCCCATGGTGAAGATGGAGGTCAGTTCCTCCGGTGCGATGCGATCGAGCGCGCCGGGCACGTCGTTCAACGGCAGGCGGTCGAGATGATCGATCAGCGTGGAGGCGCGGTGGTCGTTGACGACGTTGTCGAGTTCGCGACCGACGGAGAGTTGGTTGGGCGTGAGACCGGGCAGGCCGGCGAAGGAGCCTTGCAGGATCTCCAGATAAACGTCGTGCGGACGATAGTTGATACCGAGTGTCAGCAGTGTGCCGGTGGCATGCGAGTCGGTAAGGGTGCTGAACCGTCCATTAACTCCGTTGTCAGCGTGAATGATGTCGAAACTCTGTCCGCGCTGGACTTCGAAGCCGTTAACGTAGCTGACGGACAGCGTGCCGGCGAGATTCGCCGAGCCATTGACGTGAACTTGTCCGTAGGAATTCGGCGAGGCGAGTTGAACAGCAAAAGTGGTGTTCTTCTTGAGGGTAAACTTGCCATCGACCCTGATAGTTCCCGGAGTATTGCTCACGGCGAATGTACTGGGATCGATGGAAAAGGTGGAACCAACGCCCAGCGTTCCTTGCCGCACGTCGAGGTTGCCAAACACCTCACCGTTGAGGAGCAGAGTTCCGCGCCCGAGTTTGGTGATGGTGTTGTTGGTGCTTTGCAGACCGAAGTCGATTTCCGCGGTGGCGCCTTTGACCACCGTAATGTTCCCACTGCTCAACAAGAGCGGAGCCGAGGGAAAACCGAAAGGAGATACGGGACTCAGGGTATTCAGGTCCACCAGCCGATAGTTGTTTTGGAAGGTCAGGCTGTTGGCTGTCAGTTGGGTGGCAGGGAAACCCGGAGGAGCAAAGCCTTGGGGAATCGAAAGCAAGAGGATGATTTTTCCGCTGGCGAACTGATCCAGCGGTGGTGGTGCGGCTGCGAAGAAGGGAAAGGTGGGAATCGTGCCGGGAAAAATCGCATCCTCCGCAGGTGTAGGCGGAGCGCCGGTGCTCCAGTTATTGAAAGGGACAAAAAGACCAGGAGGAACCCAAATTGGCTCGTTAAAAATAGTCGACGACGAACTGACCCAGACATCCTGGGCCGCCGAGGCGGAGGCTGCGGCCCCGAGAAGAGCAGCAGCGCCAAAGCCGAGGATTCTTGAAACGATGGAACGTAGGGGTGTGTTGTGCATAGATAGGGATGGGTAACTCAGATTCCGCGCTGGACCAGACCAGCAGTTCGTGGGCCCCTTGGTTAAATTCCGGTGACACTTTCCCGTCAAGCGAATCCGTCTCAGGCAAAAAAATTACGACACCGCACATCCACCACGCGAGGTCGCGCGAAGACAGGGTGTCGGCAGTGTTGCAACTGCGGACAACATCCCAAGCGGCCCTTCCCCCATCACCGCACATTCCCGCAACGGAGGAAGGGCCGCCGCATTTTCGGCGAGCGAGGAGGAAGGAGAGGAGAACGAGACGATTGTTGGCGGCCTTCGAGCGGACGGGCCCTTCCACGGTGCTGACGCGCAAAAGTTTCCGTACCTGCGTAGGTTTAGTCCGCCAGCACCTCAACCCCATTTTCTCTGCGCCTCTGCAGTGCTAACTCTAAAAGTGGACGCGGCGTGCGTAGATTTTTGGCCCGCGAATCGCGCGAATAGCACGAATAAAAATTGACCCATTCGAATGATCCGTGTGATTCGCGGGCCTACTTCTGATGCCATTCTGCAGGGTTTTGGTCCACCGGCCCCACAACAGTTCTTCTCTGCGCCTCTGCGGCCTCTGCGTTTAAAATTCTTTGGTCACGGTCATGCCGCGCTGGGCCGCCCAGAATTTTGCGAGTGACTTACGCAGCGTGCAAAACCGCAGGGCTTTGCCGGATGCTGCGGCCCGTGACTTCACGCACAATCTTGTGATTCTCGTCCGTTTTGACAATGTACCAAGCCTGGCTGTTCTCACTGGGAAACGAGGCCTTGGTCGTCACGGTTTCCGCGGTGTCCGTGAGACGGTGGCCCCAAGTGAAAGTCTGCGCGGCCTCATCCCAAGTCCCTGAATTTTCGATGACCGATCCCGTGGCCAGAAATCCCCAGCTCCGGTAGATCTTCGTCTCCGTGTCGAAGGTCATGAGCGTGAGTCCTTGGGCGGATGGCGATCCGTCGCTCGACTGGGTGGACCACGACTGACGTAGAAACCGGCCGTTGAGAATCCATTCTCCAACTTCGATGCGGCGCACGCCGGGCCGCCCGGAAATCTCGTCTTCCCACTGACCCGCGTAGTGGTTGAGCGCCTTCAATTCCGGAATTTCCGGCGAGGGCCCCGCAGCCACGTCATCGCCAGCATTGACCTGGCAACTGAGAACCGTGGCTGGGATGGTGACGGTGAGAACAACTGGTTTCATACGACCTTAGACTGAATCGGACGCCGCCACCGGCGTGGTTCCACCGGGACCGGATACTCAGGGTGACCGAAAAAGATTCCGCTTGGCAGGGAATGCGGGCAACGTCTCCATTTCCTTTTCCCACATGGTTAGTCTGCATCCCTTTTCCCTTTGCTAATGGCTCCGCTCCGGTGCTTTGAGTGGCTGCTGTTTTTCGCCTGTTTCGTCGCGTTCGCCTGGTTTCACCAAGGCGGCGGGTGGAACCAGAATTCCCGCTTCGCAGAGGTGCGTGCGGTCGTGGAGGAGGGGCGTTTTGCGATCGATGATTTCCTGGTCTACAAGGTTGACCCAAAGGATCCTTCCGGCCGGCATTTCGTCCGCCTCCCGCTGGATCATGCCGAATATCAATGGCAGGGCGAAGTGTGCGCGCTGTCATGGGTGGACATGGCTTACAGCCTCTATCCGGTCAATGAGGATTCGCGGACGCCGGGCGCCAAGAACGTGCCGATGATCGAGGAGTGCTGTTCAGGCGACATCGGATATGTGTCGTCGACCGGCCAGTTTCATCCGAACAAACCACCGGGCACGACTTTCCTCGCGGTGCCGGCCTATTGGCTGATCTATCACTTTGAAAAGTGGTGCGGCTTGAATCCGGACGATTGGTGGACATTGACGGTAAATGCGTGGCTGACTTCCGTCTTCAGTGTCGGCCTGGTGTCGGCTATCGGATGCGCCGTGTTTTTCCGCCTGGCGCGGGAAATGGCGGGGGGGAAATCGCTGCCAGCGGTGCTGGCGACCCTCGCGTTTGCGTTTGGAACCACATTCTTTCCCTTCGCTACGCTGCTCTTCGATCACGATCTCACCGCGATCTTTCTACTCATCTCCTTCTCGTGTTTGTGGAGTGTGCGCCACATGGAACGTCCTGTGCCGTGGCGCGCGATCGTCGCGGGGATTTGCGCCGGCGTCGCGGTGGTAACCAACTATGTGGCCTTCGGCGCCGGAGTAATCCTCGGCATCTACGCGCTATTGGGCACGTGCTCGACGCGGGACAAGGTCGCGTGGAATTGGCGTGCGGCGATTTGGTACATCGTTGGTGTCATCCCTCCGGCGATCGCGCTCTGCGCTTATGATCAGGTGAACTTCGGTTCGCCATTCCGATTTGCGAACGACTTCCAAAACCCGCTCTTTGCTGACACCAGCGCTTTCCTCGGAATGTTCTACATGCCGAATCCCTATGTCGCGAGCTTGCTTACCGTCTCCCCGTACCGCGGCATCTTCTTCCTCGCGCCGGTGACGATCATGAGCCTCTACGGGCTCGTCGTGTGGCTGCGGGAAAAGACCCTGGTCGCCGAGGCGCGTTTGTGCCTCGCCATCTTCGGTTTCTTCTTCATCGTCAATGTCTGCTTCAACGGCTACCATGGTGGCTTCGCGGCGGGCCCGCGTTATCTCGTGCCGGGGTTGCCGTTTCTGGGCTTGCCGCTGGTGGTCGCGTTCCTGCGCTGGCGTTGGGTCACAGCGGCGCTCGCGTTCATCTCGATCACGCAACAGACACTGCTCACGGCGACCGATGCGCAGAACTCTCTCGCGGTCGGCGGCCACGCCCGCGTCGACGATGCCCATCGCAAGGACGACTTTTTCTGCCAGATTGTGGGGGAATACGCCTGGCCGCTCTTCGCCTACGGTCGCGCGTGGCCGGTGCTGAACCAATTGATCGCGGCACGTCTCGACAACGAAGACTCGCAAATGCAGGAGGACAAAGTCCCCGAAGCCGAGCGCAAGCAGCGCCTCGCCAAAGAGGAAAAGGACATGCGCGACAGCATCGCGCGTGGTGAGTCGAGTCCGTTCATTCTCGGGGCAATTCGCGGGCCGGTGTCGGTCAATCCCATTGGCACTTACGACGGCCTGCTCACCTTCGGCTATTTTCCCGCGGGCTCGGTGCAGACGAATTGGAATTCTTTCAACGTGGGCGAATTGTTCTTCCCTGAAAGCCGCATGAGCCTGCTGCCCTTGCTGGTGTTCAGTGGTGGATTGGCCGGTCTGCTGATCGTGTTCGCGTGCTACCGCGATCGGGTCAGCGTGTCGGCGAGTAATCCGTCGGCTTGAGAAACACGGACTTCACGCCGTCGGGGATGGTGAGCGAACCGCCGCCTTTTTCCTCGCTGGCTTTCTTTGCGGCGATCCAATCGGGATCGGCGCGGAAAGCGGCGAAGGACGCTTTGGCGGCATCGACGCTCGCGTGAGCGAGCATATAGACGAGCGTGTTTTCAGCGTTCGGTTGGTCAGGCAGGAGGTGCCAGTAGAAGAGGTTCGTCATGCCATGTTTGGCAAAGAGCGTCATCGTGTGATCGCGAAAGCGCTCATGCAAGATGGGCAGGTTGTTCGGCGTGGTGGTGTAGGTACGCAACTCGAAGACACGCTCGGCGGAACCCTTCGAGGGCTTGATCGCTGGTGAATAGTCGGTGGCAGCGAGGAAGAGTTGGTCGACCTTGTTCACGAGCTTGCCGTTGACCTCCGAATCGGCTTTCGCCTTCTTCCAATCTTCATCCGCCTGGAATGCTTTCCACGCAGTCTCGCGCGCTTCGCGGCTGGGATAGGCGAGGACGTAGATGAGCAGGTTGTCCGGATTCTCGATTGGCGTCCAATAGCCGATATTGGTGATGCCATGCTTCTCGAAGAGTTGCATGGTGTGATGGCGAAAGCGCGCGTGAAGGTCATCGAGCTTGCCCGGTGCGGTGTGATAGGTGCGCATCTCGAAGACGCGCGTATCGGTGTCCGCGGCCGAAGAGCTGAGGGTGGTGGCGAGCATGGCGAGAGCGAGGATGGGGAAGAGCTTCATGGGAAATGACGAATGACGAATGGCGAATGGCGAATGAATAGCGGGTGGACGAGGCAGGTGAAAGCGCGGCTATCAACTATCAACCATCCACTATCCACTCTTCTGCTGCCCAAGTTGCGCTTTCAGGCGTTCGATTTCGGCTTCCGCGCGTTTCCGTTCCGTAACGTCGCGATAGAGGCCGAGGACGAGGCGGCGGCCGTAAAGAACGATGCGCGTGGCGCTGATGGCGACGGGCACGGCGTGGCCTTCGACGGTCGGAATCTCGCCCTCGAAAATGACCCGCTCTTCCGCGTCGGTGGAGTGGTCGCCGAAGTGGGTACGGAATTCGGCAAGCGTGCCGGGCGAGAGAAGACGCTCGATGTTCGATCCAAGCACTTGCGAGCGAGGTTTGCCGAAAAGGATTTCCGCCTGGTGATTGGTATCGATCACGCGTCCGCTCCGTAGATCGGTGAGCAGCGCGGCTTCGCTCAGGCACTCGAACAAATTGCGGTACTTGCTTTCCGACTGGACCATCGCCTCCTCGGCGCGGCGCAAGGCCGCCCGCTCCGCGGCGTCGGTGAGTGCGCGGTGCACGGCGGGGACGAGGCGGGCCAGCCGTTGCTTCAGCACATAATCGGTTGCGCCGGATTTCAGGGCATCGATCGCGGTGTCTTCGCCGATGGTGCCGGAAACAAACAGGAATGGCACATCGGGCAGTCTTTCATGCGCGAGTTCCAGCGCTGCCAGGCCGTTGAAGGTGGGTAACGAAAAATCCGAGAGGATGAGATCATAGCCGCCACGCGCCAGTCCCTCGAGGAAAGCTTCCCGCGTATCCACGCGATCGATGGTGCAGATAAAATCCGCCCGCAGCAATGCCCCCTCGATCAACAGGGCATCATTCTCGTTATCTTCCAGGTGAAGAATTCGCAACTCGGTGCTCATGAGGGATGGGGCCACCCTTGCGAAAAAATCGTGAATGGCAGGTTCGGCGGACGTATGGAAAAACAAACCGCGCCAATGCCAAGCGGAATCGACGCGGGGCCGCGGAATCATTTCCGGACAAGCCGCAGGCGACTCGCCGGCTTTCCATTTCGTTTCCCCCAATGTAGAAAATCGCCGTCTTATATCAGGCTGTCGACACCTGTTTCCCGGTGAATTTCAATTCCACTTACGGCGCCGGTTTGGGCGGCGCAGGTGCTGGCGTCGGTGTGGGGTTGGCCGTCGGCCCTTTGAGGAAGCGCAGGAAACTGCTTTGCGTACTGAGGATGAGGGTGGTCTCGCCTTGGAAGGACGTCTTGTAAGTGTCGAGCGTGCGCTGGAATTGATAGAGGTCGCGCGCTTCGGGACTTTGATTGAAGGCCTTCGCGTAGATCGCCGTGGCCTCGGCGTCGGCCTTACCCTCGACGGTTTGTACTTCGCGATACGCCTTCGAATCGATCTCCTTCAAGTCGCGTTCTTTGTTGCCGAGGATCTTCGCTGCCTCGCCCTGACCCTCGCTGCGAAAGCGCTCGGCGATCTGCTGCCGTTCGCTCATCATCCGCATGTAGATCTTGGCGCTCACCGCGGGATTGTAGTTGATGCGTTTGAACCGCACATCGAGCAGCTCGATGCCGAATTCCGCCAGTTTGCCGCGCGCTTCCTCGGTAATCTCTTTCTCCAGCGCCACTCGCCCAAACTGAATCGGCGGCAAACCGCCGCTCGTCGTGCCGCCACCGGCGGCCAGCGTGTCGTCGATCGCCGCCTTGCGATCCTTCGTTGTGCGGATCATCTCGACCAACTCGTGCCGCGCCACGGTATTGCGTGTCTCGCTGCCGAGAATGTCATCGAGCCGTGACTGCGCGCGCCGGAGATCATTCAGGCGAAGGAAAAACTGCATCGGATCGCTGATGCGCCAGCGAGCAAAGGTATCGACGACGATGTAGAGCTTGTCCTTGGTCGGCATCTCCGCGACGGGCCCATCCCACTGCAGCACGCGCTTGTCGATCGTGTGCACATCCTGGATGAACGGCACCTTGAAGTGCAATCCTGCCTCATTGATCGGCGCGCCGATCGGTTTGCCGAATTGCGTGATGATGACCTGCTCGGTCTCTTGCACAATGAAGAATGCGCCCGATACCGTGAGCAGCAGGAGGAGGGCGATGATGAAAATGAAAAATGAGACGAGCTTCGATTTCATGGCTGTGGTTTTCCTTTCGTCTTGCCGTCGAGGTTGAGCAGCGGGAGCAATTGGCTGGCGTTCTCGTCGATGATGACCTTGCGCTCAAACTGCGGCAGGATCTCCGTCATCGTTTCGAGAAACATGCGTTCGCGCGTGACCTCCGGAGCCTTGAGATAGGCGGCGAGCAGCGCATCGAAGCGATCCGCATCGCCTTGTGCCTGATTCACGCGTCCCAGCGCGTAGCCCTCGGCCGCGCGAATTTTCTGGTCGGCCTCCCCTCGCGCCCGCGGCACGGCTTTGTTGTATTCGCCATTGGCGACATTGATCATCTGCTCCTTTTCCTGCTGCGCCTGGTTCACTTCGTTGAAGGAAGCCTGCACGTTGCGCGGCGGATGCACGTCCCGGAGTTGGACCTGCATGACGCTGATGCCGAGCCCGTATTGTTTCGAGAGTTGCTGCAGCCGGACCAGCGTTTCGTTTTCGATTTCCTGCCGGCCAATGGTGAGTACTTCATCCACCGTGCGGTCGCCGACCACTTCGCGCATCGCCGATTCACTGGCGTCACGCAAGGTCTGCCCGGGCGAATAGACGTGGAAGAGATATTCCTTGGGATCCTCGATGCGGTACTGCACGACCCACTCGACGAGCGCCATGTTGAGATCGCCCGTGACCATGGTCTGCTCGGCTTCGGCATCGCGCGATTCCTGATCGGGATTCGTCGCGCCTTCAGTGCCGAAACCGAACTCGACCTTGTTCT
>Ga0068855_100008551_pt1 | contig 12373 bp, 10 predicted proteins | sample KBSCornC52_FD_66592 | JGI IMG/M metagenome (GOLD analysis project Ga0068855, IMG submission 66592) | Corn rhizosphere microbial communities from Kellogg Biological Station, Michigan, USA - KBS Corn C5-2 | ecosystem: Host-associated > Plants > Roots > Rhizosphere > Soil ...
GTGATGCGCACGCGCTCGCGGCGCAGCTTGAAGAAGGTCTTGGAGCGGAGCGCGCCGGAGCCGACGCCGACCAAGCTCCACGAACGGATGATGAAATTGAGGATGTAGGCGCGGATCCAGTAAGCGGCGTAGGTGACGAAGCGCGTACCGCGATCGGTGTCGAACTTGGAGAGCGCGTGGACGACGCCGAAGTTACCTTCGGCCACCAAGTCGGCGACGGGCAGTCCGTAGCGACGGTACTTCAACGCGATGGCGACGACGTGACGGAGGTGGGCGCGAACCAGCGCATCGCGCGCGGTCTCGTCGCCGTTTTCACGGAACGCTTTGACCAGCGCTTGCTCTTCTTCCCGCGTTTGCTGGGGATATTGTTGAACGGTTCGAACGTATGTCTGAAAGGACGTGTCCTGGCTTGTCATGCGACCTCGCGCGGGGCCATTGCCTCGCATCAGGGCCTACGGAGTCAGGAGGCGCGAAGTTCCGCGAAGTAACATTAAGCGGGAACTTCGTACGCCGGGGCACGTGCGCTGGACGACGGGACACGCCGAGGACCGTTCGCTTGTCTACTCGGCGTGAACCGGACCGTCGTCCGGGTAGCTACAGCGGTATTTCGACCGCGCGAGCTGACGCTAGACCTTGAAGGACGAGCCGCAGCCGCAAGAGCCGGTCACGTTCGGATTGCCGAACTTGAAACCGGCGCCGTGGGCCCCCTCGACGTAGTCGATTTCGGTCCCATCCAGGTACTGGTAGCTCAAGGGATCGACGAACAGCTGCACGCCGTGAGACTCGTAGCGTTCGTCCATTTCGGTGGGCTTATCCTCGAAATAGAGGTCGTATTGAAAGCCCGCGCAGCCGCCACCAATGACCCGCAAGCGCAGGCCCTGGCCATCGAGGCCTTCGGACTGAGAGATTTCACGAACCTTGTCGGCGGCGAGGGGAGTAATGGAAATCATCGAACGGACGGAGCCTCCACGTGGCCGGGTAGGTATTCCCGGCGACGAGGTAGTATAGGCGCGAGTACACCGTGAAACCAGCCCACCTGACCCCGTGCTCACTGGTTCTTTGTTCCTTGGCCCTGAGCGGCGCGGCTTTCGGCCAGGCCCCGGCCCCCGATAGCGAGCGCGAACCCGCCGCCGCCGCTCCGGCGGCCCCACCGGCGCCTCTGCCGCCCGCAGCCTCGCCGCCGGCAACCGATTTGCCCCCGCCGCCACCCCCGCGCGGCTCGGCCCCGCCGGCGCCCATGGGCAAGCTGGTGATCTCGGCGCCGCCCGTTCCACCGCCAACGCAACGTGCCGGGTACCACGTGCATGACGGCTTTTACCTGCGTCTGGCTGCCGGCATTGGCGGTGGACACACCAGCGTCTCGACCGACCGCAACAGCGTGCCCAACTTTGGCGTGGGCGGCCCCGGACTGGCTCTCAATCTCTGGATCGGCGGGACGCCGTGGCGCGGCGTCGCGCTCGGTGGCCTGCTCTCGTATCAGGGGCTGAACGACGGCGACACCGTCGTCGAGGGTGAAAAGACCGGCGCGGGCGCGAACAGCAACGCCTGGCTATTGGGTCCGTTCATCGACGTGTTCCCCGATCCGATGCGCGGGCTTCACTTCGGTGGCTCGCTGGCGCTGTCGGGGGTCAACACCTCCGCGCATAGCCATCTGCTCGAAGAGACGTACGACGTGAAGGACTATTCGGGCGGCGGGCTCGGGGCTTCCGCTTGGATCGGTTACATGGGCTTCGTCGGTCCCGAATACTCCATGGGTGGGCTCCTGCAGCTGAGCGGCTACGGCACCGCGAAGAAGGACTCCGACGTGGAGCGCAAAGCTTCAGGGTACGCGGTGAGCCTAAGCTTCAGCGCTTTGTATCATTAGGTCTGGGTTGCCTCCGTGCTTTGCTTGGGGGCCCTGCGATTCTCGCGACAGGGAGGGAAGCGGGCGCTCGGCCTCGCCGAGTTTCGTTCACTAAGGTCCTCCGTGGGCGATCGTGATCTGAGCTCGCCAAGGTATGGGTGAGGGCGTTGTGGCTCGCGCTTTGCGCGAGCTCGTGATGTTCAGCAGACGTGCGCGCGCGACGCTCGCTCGACCTTTACTCGAGGCGCAGCATGTTGCCGCTGCGGCAGGCAAGCAGCAGCGCGTGGGGGCCAGCGGCGAACAGGCCGAGCGGATCGGGGCACGCGCTGTTCGCAATGGTCGAAACTTCGCCGCTCGGGCTCACGACGGCGGTGTCGGCTCCCGCGCGCGCGACCAGCAAGCGGCCGTCCGCCAACAGTACCGCGTCGTCGGGACCGGGCGCTTTGCGGGCCCCCGGATCGATCGGCACTCGCTGGGCCTCACTGCCGTCCGCGCGATAGCGAACGAGCAACCCGTCGCCGGTGAACGCTTGGCTGAGCTGGTCGCGGCCGAGCAGCACGGGACCGTCCAGCTCCAGCGTGGCGTCCTCGACCGAGGCGTGCAGCCGATGCTCGTCGAAGTCGAAGCTCACCAAGCGGTGGTTGCCGGTACGGGCGAGCAGGATCTGCCCGTCGATGCCGGTGGTCACGGCGTGGGTGGTGCCGCCCAGCTCTCCGAGCTTGCTCAAGCGACCGGCGCCGTCCACGCGGTACAGCGAGCCGGGCGCGGTGACGTACCAGAGGCCGCCCGCGGTCTCGACCAGCTCGAGCGTGGTCTCGGGGCTGGCCTTGCGCCACACGATGTCGCCGAAGGCGCTGACTTTGACGAGCAAGCCATTGCTGGCGACCACCACGCCGCCGTCGCGCGAGGCCAAGATGCTGCGCGCGTTGAAGTCGGCGTCGCCGAGCGCGGTGTGCGAACGCACGTGACCCCGCTCGTCGACGATGTGGAGCTCACCACCGGCCACGAAAGCGCACGCACCGCTCGAGGTGAGCACGGGCGCGGACGCCGCTTCGGCGGCGAGCTTGAGCGAGTACAACAGCTTGCCCTGCGCGTCGAAACGCGACGCGCGCGCGCTGGGGTGCAGCACCCAAAAGCCGCCGTCGTCGAGGGTGACCAGGCCGCGCCCGACGCCGTAGGCGACGCGCAGCCGCCGTTCGACCCGCGGCGTGGCTGCCAGCGTGGTTGCCGGGCGATGCGAACGGGCGCTGTCACCGCCGGGCATGGCGTAGGGCGCGTGCGGTGGGCCCAGGCGCTCGCGGACGCCGGCGTGCGACCATTCGGCGCGAGCGGCGAACGCGCCTCCGACCAACACGGCCAGGCTGGCCAAGCCTAGCCAGTGACGCGGCTTCACGGCGAGGCCACCGCTTCCACCCAGTACGGCTCTTCACCGGCCGGGGCCAGCAGCGGGTGGGGCGTGGGGGCCCACGGGTTGGGCACCAGCGAAAGCTGAATGCACGCGGGACGCCCTGCGGCGGGGTCCAACACCTTGCTCTGCCAGACGCCGATCACGTCGCGCGCCGACGCCGTCACATCGCGGGCGCCAGCGTGATGTACCCGCACCGGCACGTCCGAATCCTCGCCCGCCAGCGGCGTGACCTGCAGCACGGCCGCGTGCGCCCGCGCGTGCTCTGGAGCGTCGGTCACGCGAAAGCGCACCTTGTCGCCTGCGCTCGAGCAAAAGACGTCGATGTCGCGCATCCACGCCAGGCTGCCGCGACGCTTTTGGCCCGTCGCGACCTCGCTGGCGTCGCGCGGAAAATCGTTCGGCTCGAGCTCGGCTTCGGGATCACTCGTGACGCCGACGCTCAAGTGATAGCTCTCCGAGATCGATTCCACCGTGGGAGGCGGCGGATCCTTCGTGTAGGCCTCGCGGTCTTGCATCAGGCCGAGCACGTATTCGCCCGCCGGCAGCTTCAAGCCTTCGATGTTGAAGCGCCGCTCCGGTGTGCCGGGACAGTAGCGCCCGAGTGGCTCTTCCGAGCCCGCCCGATAAACGAGGCCGCACCAGGCGAGCCCCGGCACCGGGCTGGCCTCGAGCGACACCGCGCGCGCGTTGCTGGGCACCCGAAAACGATAGAAATCGCGGTCGCTCCGCTCTTTGTCCAGCCGCTTGCCGATGATGCCTTTGGCCGTGAACGGGAAAGGCACGACGGTGGCTTCGCTGGCCGAGTCGTTGGGTTCGAGCTCGTCGCCCGCGAACACCGGCGGCGCGGTCCAGCGCTGGAAGGCGCGAAAGCCGGCCACGCTGGCCGTGACGAGGAGGGCGGCCAAGATGGCCCAGATGGCGCGGCCTCGTTGACGCAGCTTGCGCTCGTAGCGCTCGACCTCGTCACGGGTGGCGGCGCCGCCGTCGGCATCGGCGGCGTTGGCCGCGTCGCGCAGGTGCGAGGTGTCGAGCAGCCGCTCGACGTCGGCGGGCTTGCCCCCATGCTCCAGCTCGCTGATCAGCGCCTGCTGCAGCTCGCCCACGCTGCGCATGCGCCGCTTGGGATCCTTTTCCAGCGTAGCCATCACGATTTGGCTCAAGCTGGGCGGGATCTTCAGCTCGGGGAAGCGACGGCTCGGGCTCTCGGGCAGCTCCGTGAGGTGCTTGGTCAGGACGCCCATCGGCGTCTGGGCGTCGAACACCACGCTGCCGGTGAGGCAAGCGTAGGTCAGCGCGCCCAGCGCGTAGACGTCGCTCTCCGGCCCTACGTCGTCGCCGCGAATTTGCTCGGGCGACATGTAGTACGGGGTGCCGACGATCGCGCCGCTGGAAGTGACGTCCGAGAGCTCGCCGCCTTCGCGCAGCTTGGCCAGCCCGAAGTCGAGCACCTTGACTAGGTCTTCTTCGTCGCCGCCGTGCACCACGATGATGTTTTCGGGCTTGAGATCGCGGTGCACCATGCCCATGGCGTGGGCTTCGCTGAGCGAGCTGCAGATCTGGATCACGACCTTGAGCGTGCGCTCGGCGCTGAGCGGTCCGAGCCTTCGGATCAGGTGACCCAGGTCCTCGCCCTTCAGGTATTCCATGGCCAGGTAGACCAGGCCGTCGGAGGCGCCAAAGTCGAACACCTGCACGGTGTTGGGATGCGAGAGGCGGCTCACCAGCTGCGCTTCGCGCTTGAAGCGCGCTACCTGCTGCGGGTCGCGCGTCAGTTCGCCGGTCAGCAGCTTCAACGCCATCAGTTTACCGATGCGCGCGTGCTCGACGCGGTACACGACGCCCATGCCGCCGCGCCCGATGCGCTCTTTGATGCGGTAACGCTCGGCGATCACGACGCCGATCAGCGGATCGGCCAGCTCGCGCGCGTCGGTGGAAAGCTCGTGCAGCGCCGAGACGCCGCCGCTACGGATGGACAGCGGCGCCGGAGGCGGGCGGGTGGAGGCCACGCCCAGAGAGCGCGTGGACATGGGCAGAGACGCCGGGGGCGACGAGATGGTGAGCGTGGTGGCGTTGAAGCTTTGGCCGAGCGACAGACCACACTGGTTGCAGAAGCGGGCGTCGGTGGTGTTGCGCGCGCCGCAGCTCACGCACAGTTGCCCGACATCGCTGAGCTCCGCGGTCACGGCGCTCCAGGTACTACCAGGTCGGCGCGGACCTCGGGAATGCGCTCGCCGGTGCGCGGTCCGTCGACGAAGCGCAGGACTTTGCCGAAGGCCTTGAGGGAGCGGCCTTTTTCGAGGCTGGTCTCGACGCCGTACAGCACTTTGCTCAGGCACGGCACCTTCTTGCAGCCGCCCTTGACGTCCAGCAAAAGCACGCTGGTGTAGCCGTCGTGGCGCACGTCGAACAGCTGGCCCTCGAGCGCCACGCTGCGTCCGATCGCGCTGTCGCCGGCGCGCAACGCTTCGGCGTACGAGGTTTGGACCATGGAGCGCGCCAACGCCGCCTCACGCTCCAGGTTGTCGCTGCGCCGCACGTTCACCTTGACCAAGCGCGGGGCCAGGTCTTTCAACGTGGAGCGCACGGTGAAGGAGTTCTCTCCGGTCGCCAGCGACTGCTTGCTGACGAAGCGGCCCTCCGGATCGAGCGAGATGATCTGCGCGCCGATTTTGAGCACGGCGCCGGGCGCGGTGCGACCGGCGAGCACCACCTGCTTGTCACCAACGACGATGCTGGCGCCGGGCGCGTCGACGATGAGCGGCGTCACGCCGATTCGGATCTGAACCTTGCCGTCTTGAGTTGCGCCGTTGGCAGAAACGGCCTTGTACGGCACGACGCGCTCGAGCGTGGTCACCGAAGCTTCGGGGCCGGTGACGTCGGCCGTGACCTCGTAATCGAAGCGGACCACGCCGTTCGGATCGGGCGGCACGGGCTTGCCGTCGACTTCCAACCGCGTGCCCGTGCGCACGCTGGCCAGCACCGATACTTTCGGAGTTTCTTGAGCGAGCTCTTCGGTGCTGCTGCGCACGCGGAATTCGATCGGCAACGAGAGCGCGATCTCTTCGCGGCTGCGGCCCGGTCGCTCGAGCACGAGCAAGATCGGGTTTTCGCCGACCTTGAGCGGGGCCTGCAGGTGCAGCGTCGCCTTGCCGCCTTGGAACGTCGCCGGCCCGGTGTCGATCCAGGTCTTGGTGCCGTCCGGGCATTCGCTGCAGGCAAGCTCCAGTTGCTCGGCCCCTTTGGCGTCGAGGCTGGCGCGGGCCGTGACGCTGCCGTGGCCGCGCAGCATGAAGAAGGCCACGACCGCCATCACCAGCAGCATGGCCGAGCCGACGATGGCGAGCGTCGCCGTAAATGAGATGCGGCGAGGCCCGGGCGCGCGCGGCGAGATGGGGCCGCTCGCGCGGGCGCTGGGAGGCGGAGCCGGCTGCCAGGCGGCGGGTAGGGGAGCCGGCGCGGGCGCGGGCGCGGGCGCGGCCGGCATTGCAGCAACTGGTGGCTTGGCTTGCCCCGGGTTCAGCGGAGCAATGCCGGGGCGAGCGACTCCGAGCACGGTCTTCTGCGCGGAGGCGATGCGGGGCGCGCTGCCCTGGCCGCCAGCGCCAGGCTGCGGGGGCGGGGGCGCGTCGGGTGGCGGCGGCGGAGATGGGTAGGCCGGGGGCGCCATGCCGATCATCGTGCCGGCAAACTGGCGTGGGGGCTGGCTAGGCGAGGTCGCCGCGGGAGGTGCAGCCGGGACCGCGCCCGCCGGCGGAGGCGTAAACGTGGGCGGCGCCATGCCGATCATGGTTCCACGTAGGTTGGCTTTGGCGGGGGCTGGCTCGGGCTTCGGGGCGTCGGGCGCTGGCGGCGCCGGTGGCGCCGGTGGCGGCGGCTCCGGCGCCATGATCATCGTTCCCCCGAAACCTTGGGCTGGGGCAGGCAAATCCAGCCCGCACGTGGTGCAGGTCGTTTGCTGGTCCAGGTTCTGCGTGCCGCAACGGCCGCACTGCTTCATCTCCCGCAGGACTATAGCGTTTTCGGGCTGCTGTCGTGGGGCTCGAAAGGGCGTTTTGCGAGCCGGCAGGCCGGCGCCGAATGGCCGGGGGTTTGTCCGGATTCGCCGTTTTGACTTATGGGGGTAATACCCGCCCCAGAATGCTCGCCAAACGCATTATCCCCTGCTTGGACGTCCGCGGTGGCCGCGTCGTCAAAGGCGTCAAGTTCGTCGACATCCGTGACGCGGGCGATCCCGTGGAGTGCGCCCGGCGTTACGACGCCGAAGGCGCCGACGAAATCACCTTCCTGGATATCACCGCGTCGCACGAAGAGCGCCCGGCGATCCTGGACATCATCGAAAGAACGGCCCAAGTCGTGTTTGCCCCCCTGACCGTTGGTGGTGGAGTGCGTGAGCCGTCAGACGTGCGTCGGTTGCTGGACGCAGGCGCCGACAAGGTCAGCGTGAACAGCGCTGCGGTGGCGCGGCCGGAGCTGATCGCCGAGGTGGCCGAGGCCTGGGGCCGTCAGGTGCTGGTGTTGGCCATCGACGCCAAGCGCAACGAAGCCGGCGGCTTCTTCGAGGTGTTCACCCACGGCGGTCGCCGCGGCACCGGTATCGACGCGGTGGAGTGGGCGCGCCGAGGCGCCGAGCTAGGTGCGGGTGAGATCCTGCTGACCAGCATGGATCGCGACGGCACGCGCATCGGCTACGATCTGCCGTTGTTGAAGGCGGTAGCAGGTGCGGTGCCGATCCCGGTGATCGCCTCGGGCGGGGTGGGCGAGCTCGAGCACCTGCGCGAAGGGCTGTGCGAGGGCAACGCCGACGCGGCCCTGGCCGCTTCGATTTTTCATGACGGCCAGCACACCGTCGGTGAAGCCAAGAAATACCTACGACAGCACGGCGTGCTCGTGCGTGGAGGCCAAGCGTGACCGTCTCGTTGCTCGAGATCTTGGGGGCGGCCCGTGCCCATGCGGCGCCGCTGGCGGCCGAAAGTGCCGGATATTTGTTGCTGGCGGTGGCGGACCACGTCGTTGCCGCTCCGCGCGTGGTGAGCGCCGACGAGGTCGAGCTGATGCCCGACGGCTCGGTTCGCTTGCGGGCTCGGCGCGCCAGCGCGGCCGATGCGAGCATCGAGCAGACGCTGCGGCGTTTGTTGGGGCGCACGCTCGAGGTGGCAAGCTCGGTGGGTCCGGCGTTGCGCCGCGCCGCGCAGCGGACGGAAGACGCCGGGCTGCCCGCGTTGGTGCGCGAGCTGGAGACCGCGTTGATCCCCGTGAATCGTTCGGCGGCGAAACGGGCGTTGACGCGCCTGCATCGCGAGACCGAGCGCGCCAAGAGCGCGGGCAAGCTTGCCGCTCTCACTGAGGGGGAAGCGCCGGTCGTGGCGTCTCCCGTCGTCGCGCCGTCTCCCGTCGTGGCGTCTCCCGTCGTCGCGCCGTCTCCCGTCGTGGCGTCTCCCGTCGTCGCGCCGGCTTCGGTCGTGGCGGCGCCGGTCGTTGCGCTGGCGGCAGAGCCGCTCGCGCTGGCGGCCGACTATCCGGAACCCTCTCCTCCGGCACTGCCGCTCGTGCAATCGGCGCCGCTGCCGCGCGTCGAGCCGGCCCTGCCGCGTCCCAAAAAGGCGGCGGCCCCTGCCGTCGAGCTCACGCTCACGCCCGAACCGCGCATTGCCGTCGGTGAGGCGGCATTCACGAAGCCCGAGCCGGTCGTGCAACGCGCCAAAGAACGCGGCAATGCGACTCCGCGCCTGGGCACGCTGGTCACCTTGCAAACTCTGCCCGGCGAAGAAAGCGACCGCACCGAGCGCGTTCCCGCGGTGCTCGTCGACGGCGAGCCGGAGCTGGATCTGTCGATCGACGTGGAGCTCGACCTCGAGCCCGAGCTAGAGGCGGAGCCCGCCGCAAACGCCGCCCCGGAGCCCGCCGCAAACGCCGCCCTGGAGCCGGAAGCAGATACTGCCGGCCCGGACTTTGATATCGACCCCGACGCGGTGACGCCGGCGATGCTCGCTGCTGTCTCGCCTCAGCCTGCGCCGTTGGCGGCAGCCGCGTTGCCCCAGCCGCTGATCGATCCCGAGCCTTCGAGGATGCCCGACGTGCTCACCGCGATGCTCGAGCTGCACACCGGCGTCGACGCTGACGAAGCCCCGACCCGCATCCGCGATGTCGTCACCGAGCTGCGCGTCGCACCCGCAGCTGCCGTCAGCGCCGCCAACAACGCGCTCACCCCTGCTCCCGAGTTGGTCGATGATAGCTGGCTCACGACAAGCTCCCTCTCCGGGGTCAGCAGTGCGCCCGTCCTGTTCCAGTCCGAGCTGGCCGCCCCCGAGGTCCACGAAGCCCTCACGTGGAACCCCGGACCGGTGGCGCCCGCGGTCGCGTCGCCACTGCCTCCGGCCCTGGTCATCGCCGAGCCGCTGCCGGAGCCCTCGCCCTATGCTCCCGCCGTGCTGCCGTCGCGCACCAGCGACGTCTCGGACCTGCTCGACTCGTTTTACGTCTCGGACGCGGCCGAAGAGCGCGATTTGCGCTCCGCGCTGAAGGGAATGGCCGGCCTGGAGCTCACGCCCATGCCCCATCCCTACGTCGAAGAAGGCTGAGCCTCGGGCGTCGGAGCGAAATCGAGGCCGAGCTTTTGCGGCCGCCCGCGATGTGAAAGTATCGGGGTCATGCAGGCGCAGAATCTCGCGGTGGTGAAGGGCCTGGTCAGCGTGGCTTGGGCCGACGGTCACGTGAGCAGCGAAGAGACGGAAGTGCTGGAAGCCTTGCTAGAGGCCTTTCACGCTCTACCGAGCGAGGCCCACGAGCTGCGCAAGTTCGCGCAGACGCCGCGCAGCCTCGCCGACGTGCCGGTTCATGAGCTGGGTTTTGCCGCGCGGCGGCAGCTGCTGCAGCACGCCGTGCTTCTCAGCTTCGTCGACGGCAAGCAAGACGAGAAAGAAAAGGCTTTGCTCGAACAGCTGGTGCAGGCGCTCGAGATTCCGGCGCTGGAAGCACGCGATTTGGTGCGCGACTCCGAAGAGCGCGCCAAAACCCTGCTCAAGCTGCTGTAGCCGCGCCGCGCTAGGCGCGGGTGGCGATGAGCGACTTCAACCGGTCGATCTCTTTCAGCAGAGCGATCGGGCTGAAGGGCTTGGTGTAGTACGCGGTGGCGCCCGCCGCGGTGGCGCGCGCGCGCGATTCGTCGTCGTCCATGGCGCTGATGATGACGACCGGTACCGTGCGCGTGGTCGGATCCGAACGGAGCCGTTGGCAAACGTCGAAGCCGTCGTATTGCCCGGGCAGGTTCAAATCGAGCAGCACGATGTCGGGCGCGTCCGTCATGGCCACGTCGATGGCTTTGGCACCGGAGCTGACCGCCGTGACTTGGTAGCCGCGGGCCTGTACCAAGGCCTCGATCATCCTTCGAATCGAGTCCTGGTCTTCGACGACGAGAATCCGCATCAGCCTCTGATACTAACCCAAGTAGTTTCGGGTTTGGGGCTCTTCCGGGCTCAGCGCCCCAGCAGCGTCCAAACTTCGGCGCGGCCGTCGGGGCCATCGCGCAGCTCCAACGTGCCGCCCAGGCTTTCGGCGGCCGCCTCGGCGATCAACAGCGCAACGCCGGACGGGCGTCCGAACGCACTCGGGTCGACGCGATTTCTGAGGACGTCGGCCCGATGCGCCTCGGTGACGGAAGGGCCGCCATCCTGGGCCGACAGCAAAATGCCAGTCTCGACGGCATAGGCCGAGATGGCGATCACCCCGTCGCGCGGCGTGGCCGAGATTGCGTGATGGAGCATGGCGCGGATCAGCGACAGCAGCGTCTTCGGCCGGGACCGCATGCGCAGGTCAGCCGGACCCTTCACGTCGATGGCCACGCCATGTCGCAGCGCCCGCGGCTCGGCTTCCGACACCGCCAGCTGCACGAGATCGGCCACCGAGATATCGGACTTGGCCTCGTCGAAGGGGCAATCGGCCGCCAGGGCCAGGTCCAGCGACATCTCCGCGGCGACGGCCGCGCGCTTCTGCAGGTTTTGGGCGAGCGGCGACCCTTCGCCCAGCTCACTGGTCGCGAGGGCGGCGTCGGCGCGCAAGCCTTCGACTAAGCCTTTGATGGTGCGCTGCATGCCGAGCGCGGCACTTTGCAGGGTCTCGAAGCGTTGGGCGCCGCCGCGAGGCGCGACGGGCGGGGGCGGCTCAGTGCGAATGTCGCCGGCCGTCAGCACCGAGGCTAGCTCGCGCGCGTACGCTTCACCGAGTTGCTGCGCTTGCTCGAGCTCCTTGCGAAGCTCGACCACTTCCCGCTGATCGCTGGCGCCGTCGGCGGGAAAGAAGATGGACTGGGTTCCGCCTTCGAGCTCGATCCAACCGCCGTGGCGCGTCGCCATGCGGCTCAGCCAGCGCCGCTCCAGCTCTTGGGCGCCGGCATCGGGCCCGAGCTCGACGCTGATCTTCACCCACTCCGCTTGGCGCCTAATCTTCACCTCGGCCGCGCCACCCTGGGTCGACCCCGCTTGGGTGACGAGCATATTGAGCATGCGCCGCAGGTCTTGCTCGTCGCCGAAGACTTCGGTCCCGGCGCCGGGCTCGATGGCCAGGCGCGTGTTCGGCGACAGGTCCATCAGCAGAGCCGCCAGATCGATCCGCCCACGCCGAGCTTTGGTCGCTCCGCGCGCGCCGGTGTTGAGGTCACTCAACATGCTGATGGCGTCGTCCAGCGCGTCGAGCGTGGTTTCGACGGCGGGGGCGGGGGGCGCCTCGCTCGGCAGCGAGGTGATGCGCGGCTCGGTTCCCGGCGTTTGCCGCAGCTGAGTGACACCCTCCCGAAGCGCCCGCGCCGCTCCCCGAGCTTCCTGAGCCAAGAGCCACGAGATTTCGTGTCGGGTCAAACGTTCTTGGGACACGATTCTTTGATCATGCCAAAAGTTGGCACGCATGACTACAGGCCCGCGCTACAACAGGGGCGTTGCTACGTCGGTCGTCGTCGCAGTCTGTCGCACCCACCTCCGGGCAGGGGCTCGGACGCTTTCGTAAGCTGGCCGCCACGCGCGCGCCGGGCCGCCTTCTCAGCGGTCTTTTGCTGGGCCTCGCGCTCGCGGCGGTGCCACTGGCGTGCGGCTCGGACAGCGTCAAGAGCCCGTTCGGGCCGGGAGCCGGAGGGG
>Ga0068855_100008552_pt1 | contig 12372 bp, 11 predicted proteins | sample KBSCornC52_FD_66592 | JGI IMG/M metagenome (GOLD analysis project Ga0068855, IMG submission 66592) | Corn rhizosphere microbial communities from Kellogg Biological Station, Michigan, USA - KBS Corn C5-2 | ecosystem: Host-associated > Plants > Roots > Rhizosphere > Soil ...
GTCTGGCAGGGCATCGTGCTGATTGCGTTCGGCGTCCTCGTGATCGGCCTCGTCGACAATCTCGCCCGTCCGATCCTCGTCGGCAAGGACACGCGGTTGCCCGACTATCTGATCCTGATCTCGACCGTCGGCGGCCTCGCGATCTTCGGCATCAACGGCTTCGTGATCGGGCCGCTGATCGCCGCGATGTTCGTGGCGGTCTGGGGCATCGTCGCGTCGCGATCGCAGGCCGGGGCCTGTTGACAGGCCCTACGCCGGAACCTCGCCGTAAAGAGAGGCAGCGCCGTGCTCGACTGGATCGCCGACCCGAATGCGTGGATCGCGCTGGCGACGCTGACGGCGCTCGAGATCGTCCTCGGCATCGACAACATCATCTTCCTGTCGGTGCTCGTCGGGCGGCTCCCGCCGGAGCGGCGCAACCTCGGACGCCGCCTCGGCCTCGCCCTCGCCATGGGCACGCGCATCGCACTTCTGCTGTCGCTCACGTGGATCATGCAGCTCACGACGCCGCTGTTCACGCTGTGGCAGGCAATCTCGGGCCGCGACCTGATTCTGATCGGCGGCGGGCTGTTCCTGCTGTGGAAGAGCGTGCACGAGATCCATGTCGCGCTCGAAGGCGAAGAGGACGACGAGAGCGGCGCGCCCCGCGTGAAGGCGGCGGGCTTCGCCGGCGTGCTCGTGCAGATCGCGCTGATCGACATCGTCTTCTCGCTCGATTCGGTGATCACCGCGGTAGGCCTCGCCGACCAGGTCGCGGTCATGGTGCTCGCGATCGTGATTTCGGTGGCGGTGATGATGGTCGCGGCAAAGCCGATCGGCGAGTTCGTCGACGCGCATCCGACGATCAAGATGCTGGCGCTCGCGTTCCTCGTGCTGGTCGGCGTGACGCTGATCGCCGAAGGCTTCGACGCGCACGTGCCGAAGGGTTACATCTACTTCGCGATGGCGTTCTCGATCGCGGTCGAGTCGCTGAACATCCGGTTGCGCGGCAAGCGCCGCGGCCGTGCGCCGGTCAAGCTGCGACGCCAGCATCTGGACTGAATCCTCGCGTCAGTTCCAGCGCGCCCGGCCCTGGACTGAATCCCTCCTCAGTTCCAGCACCCGGCGCTGGACTGAATCCCGCGCGTCAGTTCCAGCGCCCGGCGGTGCCTCCGACGCTCAAGCGGCCGGCGCCGAGCAGCGTGACGGCGATCGCGACGACGAGGAACAATCCCTGCAGCTCGAGCTGCCAGCCGCCCGTTTCGTTCAGCTTGAACAGGTCCCCCATGTGCACGAGGAGGACGGCGAACACCATGTTGATCGCCACGACGAGCGCGGCGACACGTGTCCACAGGCCGACGATCATGAGAATCGGCGCGAGCACCTCGCCCACGTAGACGAGGTAGCCGAACGGCTCCGGCAGCCCGGCGTGCTCGACGACGTCGAGGATGAAACCTGGCCCACCACGAATCTTGCTGATGCCGTGCAGCAGGATCAGGACGCCGAGCACGACGCGCAGCAGCAGCTTAGCGATGTCTTCGGCGCCGCGCGCCGTTGCGATCGTTCCGTTTGTCATGAAGGTCTCCGAAGTGGGCGATGCGAGGGCGCGCGCGCGGGGACTGGAATCCGGCATTCGTCGTCCCGATAATAGCGGAATGAGCCGATCGACGGAGCGACTGCCATGAACGAACTGCGCCTCGCGGGTGACCGCGGCCACGCCAGCCACGGCTGGCTCGACTCGTATCACTCGTTCTCGTTCGCGGACTACTACGATCCGCGGCACATGGGCTTTTCGGTGCTGCGGGTGATCAACGAGGATCGCGTGCAAGCGGGGCAGGGCTTCGGCACGCACGGGCACCGCGACATGGAAATCATCAGCTACGTGCTCGAGGGTGCGCTCGGCCACAAGGACTCGATGGGCAACGGCTCGACGATTCGTCCCGGCGATGTGCAGCGGCTGTCCGCCGGCACGGGGATCACGCACAGCGAGTTCAACCACGAGCGGGAAGGGGTTACGCACTTCCTGCAGATCTGGATCGAGCCGAGCGCCCGCGGCATCGCGCCGTCCTACGAGCAGAAGCATTTCGCGGCGGCCGACAAGCGCGGCAGGCTGCGTGTCGTCGCCTCGCCCGACGGGCGCGGGGGCTCGGTGTCGATCCATCAGGACGCGCTGCTGTTCGCCGGATTGTTCGACGGCGACGAGCGCGCCGAGCACGCGCTGCTGCCCGGCCGGAAGGGTTACGTGCACGTCGCGCGTGGCCAGGTCACCGTCAACGGGCATGCGCTGACGGCGGGCGACGCGCTGAAGGCCGACAGCGGCACGCTCGTGATCGAGCGCGGCCACGGCGCGGAGGTGCTGGTGTTCGACCTGCCCGACTGAGCGGGCCGCGGCTTCCGCGAAACGCGTCAGCGCTTCGGCGAGTCCATCGGCGCCGACGACGTTCTCGCCTTCTCCTCGGCCTTCGTCTGCGCGGCCGGCTGCGCCGCGCCTTCGGTCTTCGCCGCCGGCGGCGCTGCGCCTTCCGCCTTCGCCGCGGGTTGCGGCGCACCGGCCGCCGCAGGTGCGGGCGTGGTGTCGAGGTTCGCCTCGTCGGCGGCCTCGTCGTATTCGGCGGGCAGCAGATGCGCGATGCCCTTGTGGCAGTCGATGCACGTCTTGCCGCGCTGCTCCGCGGTCGCATGGTTCTTCTGCGCGCGCGGCCGCTGCTTCGCCCGCTCCATCGCCGTGAAGCTGTGGCAGTTGCGGCATTCGCGCGAATCGGTCGCCTTCATCTGCCGCCATTCGTTCTCCGCGAGCCGCATGCGGTTCGCCTCGAACTTCTCCTTCGTGTCGAGCCGCCCGACGAAGTGGCCGTAGAGCTCGCCGGTGGCTTTCACCTTGCGCGCGACCTTGTGCAGCCAGTCGCGCGGCACGTGGCAGTCGGCGCAAACGGCGCGAACGCCGGTCCGGTTCTGGTAATGGATCGTCGACTGGTACTCGACGTAGACGTTGTCGTGCATCTCGTGGCACGTGGTCGCGCAGAACGCGAGCGTGTTCGTCGCCTCCATAGCGGTGTGAAACCCGCCCCACAGGAGGATTCCGAGCACGATGCCGGCTCCCAGCAGAGCCGCGACCGAATAACGGACCGACGGGCGCCAGAGCCGGCGCCACCAGCTGCCGCCACCGTCTTTTCCGCTGGGCGGCACGGCGTCGCTCACAGGGCCCCCCACGCTCGCGGCTTCGCCGCTTCGCTGCCCCCCCGGGGGGCGGAATTCGCGCCTTGGGGCGGCCCGGCGGCGCTCATTGCGCGAGGATCCAGTCGACGAGGTTGTCGATCTTGTCCTTGTCCTTCGTTTTCACGATGGCGTGCTCTTCCTCGTGACCGTCCTCGAACTTGACCTTCTCGCCCGAGGTGACGTGAAACGTGATCCGTTCACGCGCGTCGGGCTTGCCTTTGTACTTCGCGGCGACGTCCTTGTACGCCGGGCCTTCCTTCTTGCGATCCACGGCGTGGCACTTGAGGCAGTTGCTCTGCCGCGCGAGCTGCTGCGCGGCGGCGGCATCGACGGCGTTTGCGTCGGCCGAGATTCCGAGGGCGACGCCGAATCCGGCTGCGACGGCGAGGACGTGGTGCGTAACTAGCTTCATCCGGATCTCCGAATCGAAGGAAAAGGACGCGCGGGTGTGCGCGATCGCGCGGCGATCACCAGTTCGTGTAAGCGACCGAAATGCCGAACACGTTCGCCGTGTAGCTCGGACTCGGCTGTCCGGTCAGCAGCACGTTGTTGCTCGACACCGGCGTCGCGTTGTCGAACGCCCAGTCGGTAGAGCTGTACCGCTGATACCAGTAGTTCGCCCGGAACGCCAGGTTCTTGCTGTATTGCCAGCGGCCGAAGAGCTGCAGCGAGTTGAGCCTGTTCCTCGCGTCCGGGATCGCCGATGACGGCGGCGTGATGGCCGGACCGGATTGCGGCGAGATCGCGGTGATCCCCTCGTTGTACAGGTACTGCACGCCGGCGCTGTATGGCTTGCCTTCGGGCTTCCAGTCGATGCCCGCGCCGACGGCGGTGTCCGTCGTGCGCGAGTTTGCGGTCCAGTTGCGATTCGGGTCCGCGGACTGCGCCATCGTCGTGGATCCCTCCGTCACCGATCCGAACGTCCGGCCGCGCTGATCCGTCTCGTAGCGGGCCCATGTCGCGAAGGCATAAAGGCTGATCCCGCCGCCGGCGGCGTACTGGCCGTCGAGCGTGTACGATTCGCCGACGGTACGACGTAATCCCAGGCATTCGCTCGGGAAGATGATCGGCGGCGACTGGTCGCTCAGCACCTGGTCGTTCGGACCGCCGCAATCGGGCCCCTTGTAGTCGCGTTTCCACCAGTCTCCCATCAACTGCACCGAGAACGCACCCGCCGGGGTGATCGTGGCCTGCGCCTTGACGCGGTCCTGGTTGTAGTCGGCGACGAAGAACTGGCGCAGCGTCGGATGGTTGTCGAAGTTGTTGGCCAGGAACGTCGGCTCCGTCACGAGGCCGGCGTACGGCCGATTGATGCTGAAGTCCGAGCCGCGCCGCTGGTCGTGGACGTACTTGACATAGCCGTTCACGACCTCGTTGCCGCGGAACTTGAGCTCGGCGCCGATCTCGTTCACGTCGGTGTCCGTGCGCAGCTCCTCTTCGGCGATCCGGTAATCGGTCTTCTTGTATTCGTAGAACCCGCGCAACGCGAGGCCGCGCATCAGCGGGTAATCCGCGTCGACCTGGAACCGGTTCTCCTTGATGCCCGGCACGGGGTTCGTGCGGATCAGATTCGAGTTGACCTGGTCGGGCGTCTGCCCGTCCGGTATCGTCGGCTGGCTCAGCGTGTCGCCGGGCGTGTAGACGAACTGACGCTGCGGCGTCGTGTTGTCGTGCTCGTTGTAGTGATAGTTCACCTTGACGAACAGCTTGCCGATCGGGCGCGACGTCAGCGTGACGTCGAACAGCGTGCTCTTGATCTTCCCGTCGAGGTCATCGGCCGGCATCGGGTAGGGCGTAGCGAGACCGGGCGTGACGAGCGGGGGAACGTTGATCGTCTGCGGCAGGAACGCGTCGTTCTGGCGCGCGACGCCGTACTGGAACGTCGCCGTGAGCCGCGTCGTCGGCGTGAAGTTGTAGCCGCCGGTCGCCTGGATCTGCTGGAAATCGTTGTCCGGCGTGAGCGCCATGCGGCCGAACCCGGTGGGAAACCCCACGCCCGAGTTCGGCTGCCATCCGCTGATCAGCGCGTACGGGTTCTGCCACGTGAAGCTGTTCTGGTCGTTCCGGTACTGCGAGAACCAGTAGGAAAGCGACAGCTGCAGCTTCTCGTTCTGGTAGCGCAGCGCGGCCTCGACCTGCGTCGTGTTGTCGTCGACCTGGTAAGGCACCAGGACGGAGCGCGGATTGCCGCCGCTGTTGCCCATGACGGCGCCGGTGATCCGCGTGCCGTCGCGCTGGTCGTAACGGAAATTCGCGATCGCCTCGAGACCGCCTCCGATCTGCCACGTGCCGCCGAACCGGTAGATGTCGCGCTCGGTCTTCACGCCGAAGCCCGACTGCTCGAACGGCAGGATTCCCGCGGCATTCGCCGGCGGTTGCGAATTGCCGGCGGTGATTCCCGCGAAGGCCGCAGGCAGCGTCAGCCGGTCGGATCCGAGGCCCTGGAAGATGAACTGTCCCTGGTCCGTCTGCGCGTGCGTGATCTGCCGGAAGTCGGCGGCGATTCCCCACAAGCCCTGCGTGCCGAACGTTCCTCCGATCTGGCGCGTCGGGACGCCGAGATTCGAGCCTGTCACCGTCCAGTACTGGCCGCTCGCCGTGTCGCGCGACAGCCAGTTCAGGTTCGCGATTGCGAATGGATCCTCGCGGAACAGTCCGTTCCATTCGCCGAACTTGTACCGCGACCCGCTGATGTCGGGATAGCCTATGCCGAGCTCGACGTTGTTCGTCTCGTAGCGCGTCATGTCGGCATTGCCGTAGAGCGGGACCTGGAAGAGCGGCTCGGCGGCGATGGAAGGAACGGCCAGTGCGGCGGCGATTCCGACCGCCAGCGCATGTACCCGGAACAACCTGTTGCGTTCGTGCGTCTTCATCATGGGCTCCCGGTCGTCCTGTGTTCAGCGCGTAAAGCGGGCGCCGGCAGGGTGGTTGCTGCCGTGCACCTTCACGTGGCAGTTGACGCAGGAGCTTCCGAGCATCTTGTCCGCGCCCAGGTTCGGCGGAAGGTTGTTGCCGCTGTAGTTCGTGCTCGGATGGAACGGTGATTCGTGGCACTGCTGGCACAGGAACGGCGGCCGCGTGACGAGCATCGGCGTCGCGTTCGTCCCGTGCGGATCGTGGCAGTTCGAGCAATCCTCGCGCGCCGGCGGATGTTCCCAGAGGAAAGGCCCGCGCTTCTCGGCGTGACACGTGTAGCAGGTATCGTTGACCGACGTCTTGATCAGGTTGTGCTCGCCGACCGAGCCGTGGGGCTGGTGGCACGACGTGCACGGCATCGCGCCCGTGCGGATCGGATGGCTCGACGCGCGCATGCTCGCGGCACGCTTGTCCTTGTGACAATCGAAGCAGACGCCTGCCTGCGTTTGCGCGACGCGCACCTGGTCGACGATCTTGTGCGGGTTGTGGCAGTCGTTGCAGGCGATGTCGTTGCGCGCGTGCGCCGACCCGGCCCAGTGCATGCGATCGCCGCCCTGGTGGCATGCGAGGCACGGCGCATTGCGCTGTTCCGCCGGCGCCGATCGCTTGAAGAGCACCGTCGGCGGGACCTTCGTGTTGCGGATGTGCTCGGTCGATTCACCGTGGCAGGCCTGACACGCCTTGCCGGTACCCCACGGCGTTCGCGCGTCGGCTTTGACGGCGTGCCGCGTGCCCAGCATGCTGCCGATCTCGTCGTCGTGGCACTTGAGACACACGGCGCCGGGTGCGCCTGCAGCGGCGGCCGACGCCGGGGCATCGGCCGGAGCGGCCTGCGCCAGCGCAGCGGGCGAGCCTTGGGACGGTGCTGTCGCAGGCGCGGGCGTTTGCGCCGCCGCGGCGGCGATCCATGCCAGTGCGACGACACCAACGACGCTGCTGAACTTCCACTTCGAGAATCGCATGGAACGCCTCCCAAGCTTACCTGCGATGCTCCCGGCGCGCGCGCGCCGCGGACCCTACTCGGCGACCGGGCGCTTGCGCAATTTCCGCTGCAACGTGCGCCGGTCGATCGACAGCGCGCGCGCAGTGGCCGAGATGTTTCCCCTGTTCTCGTGCAACACGTGATGGATGTATTCCCAGGTGATGCGGTGCACGGACATCGGCCGATCGCGCAGGGCGATGTCGGCGTTGCCGGCGTCCTGCAGCATCGCCAGGATCAGGCGATCCGCAGAGACGGGCGTTGCGAGGTAGTGCACGGCGCCGAGCTTGATCGCCTCCACGGCGGTTTCGATGCTCGGATACGCGGTCACGACGACGATGCGCGTCGTCGGGTCCACGCCGTGCAGTCCGGCGATCAGCCGCAGCCCCGATTGATCGGGAAGCTTGAGCGCGACGACGGCGTAGCGCGGCGCATGCTGCGCGGCGAGCGCAAGCGCATGCGCAGCGGTGTGCGCGATGCGCACGTCGAACCCGCGCGCCCCAAGCGCCGGGCCGAGCTTCTCGCACATGCGGGGTTCGTGCGCGAGCAGCAGCGAGCGGCCCGGAACGTTGCCGTTCGTAATGCTCGTATTCACCGCTCGCCTCGGATCCGTCCTTGTACGCGGCAACTGCGACTGTAATCGATGCTAGCCGCTCGTGGGCGGCGCAGGGTTGATTGAAGTCAACGCCACGCAACGCTCGCCCCGCCACGTCACGGCAGCTGGACGGGAACCCGATGTACGCTCCGGAGATCATCTGGTGTGAACGGTCAGCGTCCCTCGCTCGTCGCCTCGACCGGCGCCGCGCGACCCGCGTCGGCCCCTATTGCCGTTGCAACCAATCGTCCGGATATTAGGAGTACCTTTCGGGAGCTGGGGAGCGGCAAATCGCCGCACTCGCGACCGGCTGCGAGGTCCACCGCTATGAACACGCACCCGCGATCGAAAACCAGCATGTTGCAAATCCGCGACACAGCTCCGAGGCCATGACGCGAGTGCCGGAACCGGCTCGCCGTTCGTCAGCGCCGCCTGCGGGACGCGATCCCACGACGCCCGGCCAAAGTCCCGCAGGCGGTGGCATGTTCATGCCGCCGCGTCGCACGTGGCTGTGGTTCGCCGTGGCGCTGCTCGTGAATTTCCTCGCGGTCCGCCTGTTCATGCCGGGCGCGGAGACGCCGCTCACCGTCCCGTACACGCTGTTCAAGGACGAGGTCGCCAAGCGCAACGTGCAGTCGATCTACAGCCGCGGCGAAACGCTCAGCGGCCGCTTCGTCGCGCCGGTGACGTTTCCGCCGGCCTCCGAAGCGCAATCGGCCACGACTTCGCAGGCGAAGCCCGTGCGGGGCGTGCCGCGGCGCGGTCCGCCGCGCACGTCGGTGAATTTCGTCACGACGCTGCCGGCCTTCGTCGATCAGGGCCTCGAGGCATTCCTGATCGACCACGGGGTCGAGATCAGCGCCGAGCCGCCCGAGGAGGGCGGCGGCCCGCTCGCGACCCTGCTGTACGGCTTCGGCCCCGCGCTGCTGCTGATCGGGTTCTACGTCTGGATCTTCCGCCGCGCGCAGGGCGCCGGCGGTCTCGGCGGCGGCCTGATGGGCATCGGCAAGAGCAAGGCGCGGCGCTTCGACCAGGAGAAGGACGCGAAGGTGACGTTCGCCGACGTCGCGGGCATCGACGAGGCGAAGAACGAATTGGTCGAGATCGTCGACTTCCTGCGCGATCCGCCGAAGTACACGCGGCTCGGGGGCACGGCGCCTAAAGGCGTGCTGCTCGTCGGCGCGCCGGGAACCGGCAAGACGCTGCTCGCCAGGGCCGTCGCGGGCGAGGCCGGTGTTCCGTTCTTTTCGATGAGCGCCGCCGAATTCGTCGAGATGATCGTCGGCGTCGGCGCCGCGCGCGTGCGCGACCTGTTCAAGCAGGCTCGCGAAAACGCGCCGGCGATCATCTTCATCGACGAGCTCGACGCGATCGGGCGGGCGCGCGGGCCGATGGCCCTCGGCGGCTCGTCGGAGCAGGAGCAGACGCTGAATCAGATCCTGACCGAGATGGACGGCTTCTCGAGCCGCGAGGGGATCATCGTGCTTGCGGCGACCAATCAGCCGGACGTGCTCGATCGCGCGCTGCTGCGCCCGGGACGCTTCGACCGGCGCGTCGTCGTCAACCTTCCCGACAGGATCGGGCGCGAAGCGATTTTGAAAGTGCACACGCGCAACGTGCCGCTCGCGGACGATGCGCACCTGGCCGAGCTTGCCGCCGCGACGCCCGGATTTTCAGGTGCGGAACTGCGCAATCTCGTGAACGAGGCCGCGTTGCTCGCGGCGCGTCGGTCGCTGCAGACGGTGCGGCAAATGGACTTTCTCGACGCGCTCGAAAAGATCGTCCTCGGACCCGCGCGCCCGATCCTGCTCACGCGCGCCGACCGCGAGCGCATCGCCTATCACGAGGGCGGGCACGCGATCCTGGGCCTGGTCGTTGCCGGCGCCGATCCCGTGCACCGGGTGACGATCGTGCCGCGCGGCCAGGCGCTCGGCGTCACGTACCAGCGGCCCGACAGCGACCGCTACAACTATCCCGAATCGTATCTGCGCGCGCGCATCGTCGGCATGCTCGGCGGGCGCGCGGCCGAGGAAATCGTCTACGCGACGAAGACGACCGGTGCCGAGAACGACATCGAGCAGGCGACCGCGCTCGCGCGGCGGATGGTCACCCGCTGGGGAATGAGCGAGCGCGTGGGCCTGGTGCAGCTCGCGCCGCGCGAGAATCCTTACCTGAGCGGCCCCGAGGGCTACGGGGCGTCGAAGCCGTTCAGCGAGGAAACGGCCGAGGCCATCGACGAGGAGGTGCGCAGGATCATCGGCGACAGCTACGCCGAGGCGGTGCGCCTGCTGCGCGCGCATCGCAAGTCGCTCGACGCGCTCGCCCGGGCATTGCTCGAGCGCGAGACGCTGAACGAGGAGGAAATCCTCGAGGCCACCGGTCTGCCGCGCGCGCCGGCGCTCGAAGGCGCGATGGTGTCGCCGGACGCGGCCGGCGCCAACGCGCTGCCGCCCGATTAGTCGGGCTTCGCCGGCGTGGCCGCGGCGACATGCTGCGTCGCCATCGAGGCCTTGGCGGCCGACGGCTGGTCGATGCCGTACGTGTTCTCGATATAGAGCGCGAGCTCGGGCTGCGTCACGACGTTGTCGCGGTTGCGATCCATGTCGACGAACCGCGGCCCGAAGTTGTTGTCGCCGACGATTTCGTCGCGTTCGATCATGCCGTCGCGGTTGGTGTCGAGTGCGTGGAACGCCGCATCATCGTCGGCGGCGGCGCGCTGGTAATACGCGCTTCGTCCGTCGGCGTATGCGTACCCGGTGATGGCCAGCAGCACGAGCGCCATCGCGTAAGATGCGGATGCCTTCATCGTCACCTCCATTCCACCTCTTAAGCGAGACCTGAAATCGCGGCCGGGGTTCAAGTCAACGACAACGGCGTGGCGTACGCGCCCGATCGCAGGCTCTCGGCGCTGATCTTCGTGCTCGTGACCTGCGCGTTCGCGACGATCTACATCACGCAGCCGGTGCTGCCGGTCCTGGAGGCGCAATTCGCGATCGGCCCGTCGACCGCGTCGTTGTCGGTGTCGGCGGTCATCGTCGGCATGGCGGTGACCACGCTGCCGATCGGCATGCTCGTCGATCGCTACCCGGCGCGGCGGCTGATGATCGCCGGCGCGTCGATCGTGTCCGCGGCCGGCATCGTGTGCGCCACGACGCCGAGCTTCGCGCTCCTGGTCGGCATGCGCGCGCTGCAGGGCGCGTTCGTTCCCACGCTCACCACCTGCATCGCCGCCTGGCTGTCGCGGACGCTACCCGCCCGGGCGCTCAACGTCGCGATGGGCACGTACGTTTCGGCGACGGTCGCCGGAGGACTCGGCGGCCGGCTGCTTGCCGGCTGGGCGTTCCCGCCGGCGCACTGGCGCTACGCGTTCGTCACCGTGGCGGTGGCGCTGTTCGTCGTCACGCTGCTCGTCGCGCCGCGCCTGGCCGAGCCCCGGCGCACGCCGGACCCGCGCGCGGCCGCGACGCCGATCCTGCGCCTCATCGCCCGGCGGCCGCAGATGCTTGCGCAACTCGCCGCTTTCGGCGCCTTCGGCGCGTTCTCGACCGTCTTCAACTACTTTCCGTTCTACCTTTCGCGTGCGCCCTGGGGATTGTCCACGCCGACGATCACCGCGCTCTACCTCGTCTACGTCGCCGGGCTGTTCATGGGCCCGGTCGCCGGCAGGCTCGGCGATCGCCTCGGCAACGGTGTGGTGATGGCGGGTGGCGCGATCGTCCTGATGGTCGCGCTGGCGGCGACGCTCGTCGTCGCGATTCCGGTGCTGATCGCGAGCTTGATCGGACTGTGCGCGGGCTTCTTCGCGATCCACGCGGCCGCGGTCGGCGCGTTGAATCGCGGCCTCGAAGGTGAACGCGGCAAGGCCAACGCGCTCTATACGCTGTTCTATTACGTCGGCGGTGCGATCGGCATCGCGGCCGGGGGCGAGTTGTACGTGCATCTCGGCTGGCCCGGGATCGTCGCCGTGGCGCTGGCGATGGCGCTTTTGCCGTTTGCCGTTGGCGTCGCCCATTGGCGCGCGCGCCGGCGCGGCGCAACTGACACGCAAGGGGAACCATGAAACGCCAACTGCTTCGCTTTACCGCACTCGCTTTCGGGCTTGGCTTCGCCGCCGTCGGCGTCGCGCAGTCGTCGCAAACGCTTCGCGGCCACGTTGGCGCCGTCGAGGGCAACACGCTGCATCTCGAGTCCGCGGCCGGCCAGGACACGATCGTCGAGCTGCCCGACAGCGCGCGCGTGACCCTGCGCGTTCCGGCGACCCTCGATGCGATCAAGCCGGGCACGTTCGTCGGCACGGCGGCCACGCCGGGGCCGAACGGGACGCTCGTCGCAAGCGAAGTGCACATCTTCCCCGAGTCGAGGGCCCGCACGGGCGAGGGCCATCGCCCGATGCCCGGCCTGCCGGGCAGCACGATGACCAACGCGACGGTGGCCGGGGTTTCGGCGACGCCCGCGGACCCCGGCACGATGACCAACGCGACCGTCGAGAATGTCGGCAGCGCCGGTAATGCGCGCACGCTGAGGCTGACCTATCAGGGTGGCGAGCAAACGGTCGTAGTCCCGGACAAGACGCCGATCGTCACCGTCGCCGCCGGCAGCCGCGCCTCGCTCACGCCCGGCGCGCACGTGATCGTTTATGCGCAACGCGCGGCGAACGGCGCACTCACCGCGCAGCGCATCAGCGTCG
>Ga0068855_100008553_pt1 | contig 12372 bp, 12 predicted proteins | sample KBSCornC52_FD_66592 | JGI IMG/M metagenome (GOLD analysis project Ga0068855, IMG submission 66592) | Corn rhizosphere microbial communities from Kellogg Biological Station, Michigan, USA - KBS Corn C5-2 | ecosystem: Host-associated > Plants > Roots > Rhizosphere > Soil ...
ATTTTTTATCGCATCGGTCAATTCGAAACGTAAAAAATGCACTGCGGAAGTTTTTTCCTCAGTGTCCCGTGACAAATCTTCATCAGCAATTGCGTAGACCATCAGTTCATCACCGACGCGGAGAAAGACAGTATCTTCGATGCCAATTAGCCGGGCGAGGGCAGCACGCCGCTCGATATCCCGCTCATACTCGATCTGCATCGTCGCGATAAAATTACTGCCGTTCGGCACAAGCGGTAAATACGCCTCTAATTCGGCAGCAATTCCCGCCTCGTCGAAAATTTTTTCTATGTGCAGCATTTCCTGTATCTGATATCGAATCGTCGTCTCGTCCTCGAACATAAACGTCAGATGATTTCCCAGCTGAACACAGCGGGTCTTCTTATGCTCGATCACTCGCGCGCGCGTGCTGTCGCGAACCTTCGCATAGGCCTCCAGAGTCAGCAGGGAGTTGCGTGAGATGGTCATTTACATTTCCTCGCAAATGCGCAATTGCCGCAGGATTAGTCAAACACCGTATGCCTTACGTAACAGCGTCAGCGGGTGGGCCAGCGGTGCCCCCGGCAGGCCGGCTTCGTCGATGCCTTGGGCGATGTGATGTCCTGCTAGCTGACAATCGGAAGCGATGTATGCGGGCGAGGGCTGGGACATTGCCTTGAAGACCGGCTTGCCGATACGCATCGCCGTCGCATGAAACTCTTTCTTCACACCAAATGTGCCGGCGTGCCCCGAGCAGCGCTCGACGACCTCGAGCTCCGTACCCGGGATCAGCGAAAGGGTGTCGTAAGTCTTCCGACCGAGGTTCTGCACGCGCCCATGGCAAGGCACGTGATACGACACCCTCCCCAGCGGGTGCTTAAAGTCCGTCTTCAACAGCGCATCCTTGTGCCGCGCGACGAAGTACTCGAAAGGATCCCAGAAGGCCTCGGCTACGGCCAGAACATCGGAATCGCCCGGGAACATCAAAGGCAACTCTTGCTTGTACATCAGCACGCAGCTCGGAATCGCCGCCAATAGCGCGTAGCCTTCGCGCGCATAACGTACGAGACCGGGGATGTTCTTCTCCTTTTTCTTGGCCACCCCTTCGAGATTGCCCTGTTCGAGCAGCGGCATCCCGCAGCAAGCCTCGCGGTCGACGAGCACATAAGGGATTTCGTTGTGTTCGAGTACGGCAAGCAGATCGTGGCCGATGCCGGGCTCGTTGAAATTGACATAGCAGGTTGCATAGATGGCGACCTTACCCGGCGTGCGCTCTCCTTCGATCACCGGCGCTTGCGGCGAGACCTTTGCATGCGGGCGGAACGTTCTTGGGGCAAATGGCGGCAGCCATGCGGTTCGGTCCACCCCGAGCGCATGTTCCATGACGGCGCGCGCTGGCGGGGTCCCGTTTACCGCGTTGACCGCTTGCGTCACGATCGGAATGCCTGCGAAATGGCCGAGCGCATCGGTATTGGACAGCACCTTGTCGCGCAGTGCCACCTCGCCGCGCCGGTAGCGAGCGGCCTTCGCGCGCAGCATCAGATGAGGAAAATCGATACTCCACGGATGCGGCGGAACATAAGGGCATTTCGTCATGTAGCACAGATCGCACAGATAGCATTGATCGACGACTTTCGGGAATGCGCCGTGATCGACGTCGTGCGCCTCGCCGCTCGCGGTTTCGTCGACGAGATCGAACAGCGTGGGAAAAGCACCGCAGAGCGACACGCACCGGCGGCACCCGGCGCAGACGTCGAACACGCGAGCAAGCTCAGTATCGATCGCTGCCTGATCGTAAAAGCCCGGCGAGCGCCAATCGAGCGGATGACGGGTGGGCGCCTCTAGACTGCCTTCTTTGTGGGGCATCGGTCGACACTCCATGACCATTGCGTAGCGCGGTGTGGCGCGGGCGGATACGCACGAGAACGGGCGCACCGCAGGGCATCTGCGTCGCGTTGGCGGCATGGGCTGCCGCCGGCCGAACAGGCGCACGCACCGGCGCGCATCGAACACTCAGTCCGAGAGCGCCTCTAGCGCCTTGGTATAGCGATTCGCGTGGCTGCGTTCCGCTTTAGCGAGCGTTTCGAACCAGTTGGCGATTTCGTCGAAGCCTTCTTCGCGTGCCGCCTTCGCCATACCGGGGTACATATCGGTGTATTCGTGCGTTTCACCGGCGATCGCCGCTTGCAAATTCTGGCGCGATGTCCCGAAAGGCAGTCCGGTGGCCGGGTCGCCGACGGCCTCGAGATATTCGAGGTGCCCATGCGCGTGACCGGTCTCGCCTTCCGCGGTGGAGCGAAAGAGCGCGGCGACATCGTTTTGACCTTCGACGTCGGCCTTCGCCGCAAAATACAAGTAGCGCCGATTGGCTTGCGATTCGCCTGCAAACGCCGCTTTTAGATTCTCTTCCGTCTTGGAGCCTTTCAACTGAGCCATGGTGTGCCTCCTGAGCGGCCCGGACGCGACCCGCGGCTCCAGGCCGGTATGTTCTGCAGTATGGGGACAGCGCGCGCACCGTATGCGGTAACCCGCAGCGCCGTGCATCGCGCTTTTAAAGCTAGGTCGTCGGCGAACCATTCCCCAATTGACTTTTTCTATGTCGGCGATAGGGCCGCCCTTCGTCGGGCACGGGACAACCGTCCGAAGCGGCCTTGGGGCTCGATATCGAAGCGAAGCGCGAAGTGAAGCGGCGGCCGGTCGAGACGCGCACTCGGCCGGCCGCCCTTCCGCGACGAAGACGGCAGCTCGATGGATAAGCGCTGCTGCTGCTAGCGACGTCAGCTTTCGCTTTTATTGCTTGAGCCGAATGTCACGCGAGGAGGCGCCTACGTAAAACTGCCCACCCTTGGCGATCTTCCACGCGTCGCGGCTCGTATCCCAGACACGCCGCATCTGCGCCGGGACCGTCACACGCACGCGGCGCTCTTCGCCCGGATTCAAACTCACCTTCTCCCAACCGACGAGGCGCTGCGGTGGCTCGACCGGGTCGTTCAATCCGGCGAGATAGACCTGCGGGACTTCCGCGCCCGCGACTGAGCCATCGTTGCGCAACGAGAACGACACCGTGGTCGATCCGTCGAAGTTGGGCCGGACCCGCAGATCGGAATACGCGAAGTGCGTGTAAGACAGGCCGTGTCCGAACGGGAACATCGGTTGGATGTTCTTCGCGTCATACCAGCGATAGCCGATTTTCAGGCCCTCGGCATACACCGGGTTTTGCGCGGGGACACCGTTGTTCCAGGTCGGCGTGTCCGCATCGCGCAGCGGGAACGTCACCGGGAGCTTGCCCGACGGATTGACCTTGCCGAACAGCACGTTCGCGATCGCGTTACCGCCGCCCTCGCCCGGGTACCATGCTTCGACAATAGCCGACACTTGATCCTTCCAAGGCATCAGCACGGGGTTGCCGTTCTCGAGCACGACGACGACGTGCGGATTGGCCTGAGCGACGGCCTGCACGAGCGCGTCTTGATTCGACGGATTGGACAGCCCGAGGCTATACAGTTCGCCGAAATCCTCGCCCGAGGGCTGCGTCACGAATACGATCGCGACATCCGATTGCCGAGCCAAATTCACCGCCGCGTCGATCTCTTGCTGCGTGTAAGCCCTGAACGGCGATTGCATGTCTTCGCTGCCGGCGAAGGCCACCGTCGCATTCGGCGCGAGGTCCTTGATTGCCGTCGTGATCGGCGTGGGCAGCTTGATCCAGGGATTAGGCCACCAACTGCATCCCGTCGACGTCGGGAAGGTCAGCCCGCCGCAACCGGGGAACGCACCCGTCACGGGGTCGCGCGTATCGCCCGATCCGCCGCCGGTGATCACCCCCACATCGGCATGGCCGCCGATGACCGCTATCTTCTTCACGCTGGACGCATCGAGCGGCAACTGACGATCCTGGTTCTTTAGCAGCACGATGGATTGCTCTTCCGCGTGCTGAGCGAAACGACGCGCCGCATCGAAATCGATCGTTTGGCCGCCCTTCGCCGGATCGTCCATCACGCCGGTACGAATCATGACGTACAGCTTGCGCCGCACCATGTCGTCCAGCCTGGCTTGCGAGACCTGATTGCTCGCGAGCGCCTGCTTGACCAGATCGGGCGTGAGGAACACTGTCGGGCCGACATCTTCTTCCTCGTCCAAGCCGGCATTGATCGCCTTGGCCGTGCTATGTGCGGCGCCCCAGTCCGATTGCACCTGGCCTTGGAAGTGCCAATCGCCCTTCAAGACGTCGTTGAGCACGTGCGCGTTTTCGCACGCATAGTCGCCGTTGATCTTGTTGTAGCTGCACATGACGTTGCCGGGCCGGCCTTGCTCCACCGCGATCTCGAACGGCAGCAGATAGAGTTCGCGCAGCGTGCGCTCGTCGATCGTATCGTTACCGCCGAACCGATTCGTTTCCTGCTCGTTGCCGACGTAGTGCTTGACCGTGGCGATGACGTGATGGTCTTGCGTGGCACGCGTGCGGGCCGCCAGCATTTCCCCGGCGAGAACCGGGTCTTCGCCGAGATACTCGAACAACCTGCCCCCGCGCGGGTCGCGCGCGAGATTGGTGCCGCCGCCCAAGCCCATGGAGAAGCCTTGCTCGCGAAGCTGATCCGCGATGGTCGCGCCGAATCGATACGCCAGGAACCGATCCCAACTGGCCGCGAGGGCGATGGTCGCGGGGAAGGTCGTGCTCGGCTGGACCGTACTGCCCGATCCCGTGGCCGAATCGACCATGTTGATGTCGGGGATGTGCAGGCGCGGCACGCCTTGAATGAAGCCGGCGCCGCCGCCGGGCACATCGCTCATCTGGTATTTCGAGTGGATCAATTGCAGCTTCTCGTCGAGCGTCAATTGCTTGACGAGCGCATCGGCGCGGCGATGGGCCAGGTTATCCATGAACGGGTTATCGGCGATCGGTCCTTGAGCGTACGACGCGCTTTGCGCGACGACACACAGGGCCGCGGATGCGATGGCGAGGGTCAAACGTTTTGCCTGCATGGGCTCGTCTCCGTGAATTAATGGCTTGGGGATGCACCGCTTTGCAACGGGCGCAATACGCCGCGCAAGGGCGAGCGAACGCGCGGGACTATCGTCCCGGCACAAAGCGTCTTACGGATGAAACTCAGTCATGCGGCGCGCCCTGCCGTGATGCCGGCGCGATACGCCGGTACAGTGGGCTGGACACGGGATGTAGCGAAACTTCGGAACTAGTAATAGTCCATAAGTAGCCTGACTACAAGCTAACTTTCGAATTATTTTGATTAAACGGCGAGGAGTCTGGCGGAAGAGGCATTACTTACTTACGCCTGCCGACTATGTGGGATGCACAAGAACCGAGTCGGAAAAATTTATATTGGCGTCAGAGAAGGCTGCGAATGAAGGCGCGAATACGGGCTGTCCGGTGCAACCCGGCCGCTTCACGACTCGAAAACGACGCATGTTCGTAGGCCGCCCTTCGTGAGCAGGCGCTCGCGCCGCACCGGCGCGCAGTGGTGTAGTCGCGGAATATAGTCGACGTTTATGTTGTTACTGAATAGACCGTCACGCCCATCGACTACATTTTGTTTTACTTTTACCTTGGTATTCAGTCGCGAACAGCCGCAATAGATGCACATGAACGGTTCAACGCGAATCTTCAGTATCCAGGCATTTTCGATTGATTAATTCGAATGGCACGGAGACGGTACGCGAGGTCCGTCGCCGATGACAATCAAAAAAAGCCAGCGCGAAGGCTGGCTTGCTGACCACTTGGGGCTCCATACCTGACCCGCCCTACTCGCAGCAGGTAAAACACACCCATTCGCGCTCGCTTCGAAGTCAGCGGCGGGCGAGCTTGAACTCGCCAACTGCTTCAGCGAGCTTGGATGCTTCTTCGCGCAACAATGCGGCTGCCGCGGCCGATTGCTCCACGAGCGCCGCGTTTTGCTGCGTCGTGTGATCGAGCTGCGCAAGCGCTTGATTGACCTGTCCGAGCCCCGTGCTTTGCTCGCTCGCTGCGACGGTAATCTCCTCGATCACATTCGATATGCCGCGCACGCTATCGACGATCTCCGTCATGGTGGTGCCCGCCGTTTGAACGAGCGCCGACCCTTCGCCGATCTTTTCGACGGAGGAGTGAATCAGTTCCTTGATCTCCTTAGCGGCCTGCGCGCTGCGCTGGGCGAGTGCTCGGACTTCGGCGGCCACAACAGCAAACCCGCGCCCGTGCTCGCTCGCCCGTGCCGCCTCCACGGCCGCGTTGAGCGCAAGGATGTTGGTTTGAAAGGCGATCCCATCGATGACACCGATGATGTCGGCGATCTTGTCCGAAGCTTTCGTGATCTCTTCCATGGTCGAAACGACGTCGCCCACGACCTGACCGCCTCGCGTGGCCACCGTCGACGCCGAAGCGGCGAGCTGACTGACTTGGTTGACCGCGTCGGCCGAGTTGCGCGCCGTGCCGGCGATCTCCTCCAATGCAGCCGCCGTCTCTTGCAGGCTCGACGCCGCGTGCTCCGTGCGGCTCGAAAGATTCTGATTGCCCTGGGCGATCTCCGCACTGGCGACGTTCACCGATTCGCTGCTCTCGCGAATCTGCAGCAGGATCGCGCTGACTTTTTCGGCGAAGAGATTGAAAGCGTGTGCGATCTGCGAAGCCTCGTCCTTGCCTGCGGCGGGCAGGCGCGTCGAGAGATCCCCGCTGCCGCTCGCCACGTCGGTCAATGCGTCGCGCACGAGCAGCACGCGTTTGAAGGCCGCGTTGGTCAGCGCGCCCACGAGCGCGGCCGCGATCAGCACGACCAAGACGATGGCAACGAGCGTGGTCATAGCAACGGCGCGCATACCGGCCGTCACGTCTGATTTATCGAGTGCGAGCACCAGCGACCAATCGGTACCCGTAATCGGCTGCGCGCGCAGCAATTTCGTTGCGCCGTCGATATCGATCGTAGCCGTCTGCGACCCGGACTTCAGCCCTTCGAGCATGTCCGGTGTCAGCGCGGGGGACAGGTCGGTGGCCGGCTTCATGATGAGATCGGTCTTGGCCGATGCGATGATGTGCCCCGCCTTATCGACAAGGAAGGCAAAGCTGGACGGGGTCGGGTGGACCGACGTCACGATGCCGCTCACGCTTTCCATGTAAAGACTGGCGGCCATGACGGCTTTCACGCTTCCGTCGCGAATGATCGGTACCGCGAATGCGAACGCAGGTTTCCCGTTCGACGCGTCCTTATACAGCGCCGTGACGGTCAAATGCTGCGCGGCAACCGCTTGCTTGTACCAAGGGCGCGCGGTGGGATCGTAACCGGGCGCAAGCGGTACGTTCGAGAACGCGCTCTTGTCCGGCAGACCGAGCGTCATGACCTCGAAGCCGCCCGATTTCGCCAGCAGCTTCAGCGCCGGCAGCGGATCGCCCTCACCGATTGCGATCGTATCGGCGAGCGCCTGCGTTTGCTTCGCGCGGCCCGCGATCCATTCGTCTATCGCGAGGGAGTGCCCCGTCAGAACGGCCTTCAAGTTTTGATCGATCGTCTCGTCGTTGTGGTGCTTCACGACGATATAGGCGAGGCCTCCGGTCACAGCGAGGGCTGTGGCCACGATAGCGATGCAGGCCGCCAGAATACGTCCGCGAATCGATGCCAGCATGTTTGTTCGTCTCTCTCAGTGCAGCGGTGCTAGGGAAGGGCCAGATGACGTCCACGTTGATCGTGTTATCGGCGCCGGAGGCTAGGACTTGAGGAATTGAAGCGCGTGGAGTCGTTGATCGGGGTTTCCCGCGTCTACGGCAGGCCGCGCGCGATGCCGACAACCTCTTTACCGGCACGGCTTTTCAAGCCGTGCCTCGGGGGTTTCACCGATAAAAGGAGGGAGCTGCAGGATGATTTCAGAGCACACTGGTGCTTGTCGCCTATTGGGTGTGCTGCGGCGCGTACCGCGAGCGCTTCACCGTATTGCGCCGGGTATGGTCGCGACATCCGTTGGACTCCCGTTGGCGTTCGCAATCGCGCTCTGCCCGGCGCAAGCACAAGACACTATTAAAATCGGCGTGCCCGCGCCCTTATCGGGAAGCTACCAAAACGCAGGCACGGATGTCGTCGACGGCGCACGGCTCGCCGTGGAGCAGATCAATGCGGCCGGTGGTGTGCGTGGTCGCATGCTGGAACTGGTGCCGCAAGACGATGCCTGCGATCCTGACGTGGCGGCCAAAGCGACGACCCAACTCGTCGCGACCGGCGTCGTGGCCGTTGCGGGCGGCTACTGCTCGAGCGCAGCGCTCCCGGAGCTGCGCGTGCTGCATGACCGGCATATTCCGTACGTGCTCGACGCATCGACTATTCCGCAACTGACCGATCACGGCTGGCCCGATGTCTTTCGCACGATCGGCCGCACCGATGCTCAGGGCACTTTATCCGCAAGCCTCATGGAAGGCGTACTGCACGCGAAGCGCGCGGCCGTCATGAACGACGGAAGCACGTATTCGCAGGTGCTTGCAGAAAGCGCGGTTGCCGCATTGAAGCGGGACGGCGTGGAGGTTGTGTACGACGATGCGATCACGCCAGGACAGTCAGATTATCGCGACATCGTCCATGCAGTGGGCAATCTAAAGCCCGACGTGCTCTACTTCACGGGTTACTACACGGAAGCCGCAGCGCTCGCGAAAGCCTTGCGCGAACTCGCGCCGAGCATCAAGCACTTCATGGGCAACGGCACGGCCGATCCCTCGCTGATTCAGAAAGGAGGCGACGCCGTAGAAGGCATGATCGTGACGACATCGCCATTACCGCAGTTTATGGACGGCCCGCGCGCACGGCGCTTCGTCAAAGCCTATCAGGCTGCGTACCAGCGCGACGCGGGACCGTATTCGGTCTATGAATACGATGCCATCGGGGTGACGGCGCGGGCTATCCAGAACGCGAAGTCGATCGTACCGGAAGATATCGCCGTAGCGTTGCACGCGCTCAAACGCTACAGCGGTGCAACGGGGGAGATCGCATTCGATTGGAAAGGCGATAGGACGAAGGCCGCCTATATGGCCGTGATCGTTCGAGGTGGGAAATTCGAACCGTATGCCAGGCTGGACGCGAAAGAGCAGTGGGTCGTGGCGAAGTAACCGCGGCTCGCGGGCCGGAGGAGCGAAGGCGGGCCCTGAACGTTGTAACCCAGCGCTCCAGCAATGCCGCCGCCGACCAGCGTCTCAATGCCCGCCAGCACCGCAGGCGGAATGTTGCCGTTGCTGTCGATGATTGGATTAATCGCCGCCGACACGGCCCCGCCAATGGCCCCATATCCAGCACCCGAGGCGACCTCTGACCGCAATGGCCCGCAAGCCTGGATGCGGCAAGGCTTTGCGGCTCGTCATCGCCTAGATGCGGTTTGATAGTGAGGATTTTTTGCCAAGACGCGGTTTTCGGCCCTCCGACGCGTCGGCCTCGAAGGAAGTTAAAGAGCGATGGCGCACAAGCGCCGCAAGCCGATTGTATCGACCCAGCGACGATAGAAGAGGAAGGGGGAGAGAGCCGCCCAAGGGCGGCTAAGAAGAAACCGGCTCGCCGCATCACACAACGGCCGTAAAAAAGCCAGCCCGAAAGCTGGCGCATATTCGATTGGTTTGGGCTTCACTCCGGCAAGAACGCCGGATCCAGCACCTGCTCCATCGCCCACGGACAGGTTTCAGGGAACCCCTCAAGGCCCGTTTCGTTTTCAGCGCTCAACACGGCTTTGCTCCACACCACGTCGAGCCATTGCGCGTCGTTGAATTTGCCTCGTAGACTCGGCGCTTCGTTCAGCACGTAGACCACGTCCTTGCGCTGAACTGCAATCGTGCGTGTCCAGCTCTTGCCCCGCAAGGCAGGCTGATACTGCCATTTGAGCAAGTGGGCCAGCAGAACCGTCATACGACTCGCCAATTCGCGTTGTTCGCTCTTACCCACGTCCTCGATTTCCTCCGCGATGTGTTCCACGTCGATGGCCGAGAGATTGCCCGCTCGCAACAACGCAACCTGTTCCTTGGCCCATGCCACCACGTCCTTCTCGTAGCTCGTTCCCATTTCTTGGCCCCTAAGCTCAGTCACGCATGGCGCCATTTTAACCATTCCCATAAGCTCGCCCTATTCCTCCGTTTCGCCCTCGGCTCGCGCCTCGGCGTCCAGTGCTTCCAGTAAGTCGGCCACCGTCGCCGGCGCCTCATCTGGTTTCAGTGTCGCACGCGTGAGCCGCGCCGGATGCGTAGCCGAATGGATATCCTTCAGCGCCCGGATGCTCACCCGTGTGTACACCGGCGTCGTCTTGATGTCCGCGTGCCCCAGCATCGCCTGGATGAACCGAACGTCCGCCCTGTTCTCCAGCATCTGCGTCGCCATCGCATGCCGGAACAAGTGGCCGCTACCAATGTTGCTGAGGCCGGTCGCTCGCACGTGGTTACGCATCATCTGCGTCATCCGGTTAGTCGGGCATGCCCGGCACAGAAAACGACGGCAGATTGAATACAACGTTGCCTACGCCCTCCAACAGATCAAGGTTCGTCGCCGACTCCATCGCCGGCACACTCGCACCCGCGACGGGCCCCTGAGCAATGTCGTCCGGCATATGGAACGCAAGCTGATTGAAGGCGTTCGTTGCCGTGTCGCTAGCCCTGCTCAGCGCGTTCTTCGCCATCTGCAAGCAGCGTTCCGGATGCCCCAAGCAGTTGTTCAGCGCTTCGTTCTGTGCAGCATTCGCCCCGGCCATCGCATTTTGCCCAGCCAGTCCTGCGGCAAGCCCTCCCACGAGCGTCGCGATTCCACTAATCGCAGCAGTCTGCCCCTGCGTGATGTTCGGATCACCGCCCGTCACCGCGTTGGCTACAAACGGCGTCAGCGCAGCACTAGCGGCTCCCCCAATGGCCCCATATCCAACACCCGAGGCAACCTTTGCCTGCAATGGCCCGCGAACCTAGATGGCGCGGCTTTGCGGCCCGTCATCGCCTAGATGCGGCTCGGTTCCGGAGATTTTTTGCCCAGACGCGGTTTTCGGCCCTTAGATAGCGTCGACGAAGGAAGTTAAAGAACGATGGCGCACATGCGCCGATGGGCCGATTTGTATCGGCCCATCGGGATAGTAAGAAGGGATGGAGAGTGCCGCACAAGCGCGGCTAAGAAGGAAGCGCGTCAGCCTGCAACGAGCTCGTCAGCGATACACTTCGCGCCGGTTGCCCAAGCGCAGAACCTCGATCGTGATGCGCTGGTCGTGAATCTCACAGATCAGCCGCCAATCGCCGACCCGATACTTCCAGAATTCGCCTAGTTCACTGCCCTTGAGAGCCGCTCCAGTTGCGCGCGGATCGTCTAGCGTCTTCAGGCGCCGAAGGAATGTCGCGATACGCCGGGCAACCTCGCGGTCCATCTTCTCAAGCTGCTTTTCCGCGGTCTTCGAGATCTCAATCCGACAAGCCAAGCCGCGCCTCCACCTCCTCTAGCGACGAGGTCTGTTCCTTACCCGATCGGATGCGCTTGGCCACACGTTCGGCCAAGTACAGGTCTTCCAAGTCTTCCAAGTGCTGCTCGATGGCCTCGCGCACATAAAACGTCTTGGTACGCCCCGTGCGCTTGGCCAGCGTCTCCAGGCGGGATTCAAGTTCTTCGGGTAAACGAATGGCTAGCATGACAGCCTCCGGCAAGTTTGCTATACGCGTATAGCGCATTATACCCCTCTCATTATTCCAAGCCCGCCTCATCGTCAAGCATAGCCAACAGGTCAGCCGTCGTCGGCGATTCGTCGCCCTCCTCGCCGATCCTCGGCACCGTACGACCAAGCCGCGCGGGATGCGTAGCCGAATGGATATCCTTCAGCGCCCGGATGCTCACCCGCGTGTACACCTGCGTCGTCTTGATGTCCGCATGGCCCATGCATCGCCTGGATGAACCTAACGTCCGCCCCGTTCTCCGGCATCTGTGTCGCCATCGCGTGCCGGAACAGGTGGCAACTGCCGATGTTCCCCACCCCCGCCGCTCGCATGCAATTGCGCACCATCTGCGTCATCCGGTTATCGGAGAACGCTTGCCCCCTTACCGTCAGGAACAGCGTGCCGTCGTCGCTGGCTACGGCCAGTTCCGGCCGCACCTCGTCGCGGTACCGAGCCACCCACGCCAGAGCACGATCGCCGATCGGAATCATCCGACCTTTCTTGCCCTTACCCTGCCGGACCATCAGCGTGCCGCGCTCGTAATCGACGTCGCGCTGCTGCAGCCCGATGATCTCCATGCGCCCACTAGCGGCTCCGCCAATTGCCCGATATCCAGCACCTGAGGCAACCTTTGCCTGCAATGGCACGCGAACCTAGACGCGGCTTGGTTTTGCGGCTCGTCATCGCCTAGATGCAGTTCGGCCAAGGGGATTTTTTGCCCAGACGCGGTTTTGCGGCCCACCGAGGCGTCGGCGAGGGAAGTTAAAGAA
>Ga0068855_100008560_pt1 | contig 12369 bp, 11 predicted proteins | sample KBSCornC52_FD_66592 | JGI IMG/M metagenome (GOLD analysis project Ga0068855, IMG submission 66592) | Corn rhizosphere microbial communities from Kellogg Biological Station, Michigan, USA - KBS Corn C5-2 | ecosystem: Host-associated > Plants > Roots > Rhizosphere > Soil ...
CGCGGCCGCGAGGTTCGCACCTAGAGGCGCGCGAGCAACGAGCGTCGGCTGTCTCGGCGGCTCGAGCGTGCGACCCGCTGTACGAAACGTGGGGCACGGATGCTCGAGAGCGAGCGCGCACAGGCCGTGCCGGTGGAAGTAGCAGTCCTGACAGGTGGGTCGTTGCTGAGTCATCTGGGAGTACCCGGACCTCGACGGGTGAGAAGTGGAAAGGATTGTGGAATTAGCGCGCCGGCCAATGGACGATCCTACGGCGGAGCTACCGAGGCGCAACGCTTGCCAACAGAGAAAACGCGCAGTTTCCGCCGCTTTCAAGCGGCCTGAAAATGTCGTTTTCTATCCCGTCGCTGGGAGTGTTGCCAGCGCGTGCAACGCCTGTTGAAAACTCTTCACAGGAATGATGCGAAGCCCGTGCGCGTACTTCCTCGCATCGCGTGCGTTGTCCCCCGCCGGCACCAGGAATGCGTCCACACCCGCCTCGCGGGCGCCGATCGTCTTCTGCTTGATCCCGCCGATCTCACCCACATTGCCGTTCAGAGCGATCTCGCCGGTGGCGGCGATCTTGTGGCCACGATCGACGTTCCGTCCGAGCTCCTCGAGCACGCCGAGCGCGAACGCGAGGCCGGCGGATGGCCCGCCGACGCCGTTCGCGTCGATCGAGACGCGCAGCGGCAGCCGGATGTTGACGGCCTGGGTGAGCAGCACGCCGATGATGCCTCGGTGCGAGCCGGCCACATCCGGCTTGGTGTGCAGGGCTACCGTCTTCGTGCCGTGGCCGCGCTGCACGGTGAACGACAGCAGCGTTCCGGGCGGTTTCCCTGCCATCACCTTCGAGACATCGGCAGGCACGCGAATGCGCTTGCCGTCGATTGAGATGATCACGTCCGTCGGCTGAAGATGGCCCGCGGCGGGAAAGCCCGGCTCGACCCCGGAGATGAGCGCTCCGGCGGCGATCGTCGTCACCTTGCGCCCCAACGTGCGGAGTGCGACGGCGGCGGCGACGTTCTGCGAGGTCCTCATCTCCTGGGCGTTGATCGACGCCTGCTCGGCGGGCGTCACGCCCGGGCCGAGGATCTCCGCGGTGGGATACAGGCTCGCTCCGTCATGGAGACCCCCGAACAGCTTCTCGAGCAGCGAGGCCTTGCGCTCCTGCACATCGACGAAGTAGATGCCGCCGCCGTTGTGCGGGTTGTGGCCGCCGGCGATGTTGATCAGTGGCGCGACGGGGTGCGCCGGGTCGGGGAGGAGGATGATGTCGTGGGAGGGGACGACCCAGAGGGTGACGACCACCGCGAACAGTACGAGCCCCGCTGCCAGCAGCCGTCCGGCGGTGATCACCTTCCACGGCGCGCGCAGCACGCGCGCAGCTTAGACCTCTATGCAGTCAAGACAGCGACGACGTCGCGCACGGCTGCCGCCGAGCGCTCGAGCGCCTCGTGCTCCTGCGCGTCGAGCTCCAGCTCGACGATCGCCTCGACCCCGGCGGCGCCAAGCCGAACCGGGACGCCCATGTAGAGGTCGTCGATCCCGTATTCGCCTTGAAGGTAGGCGGTGCAAGCAAGGATGCGCTTCTCGTCGAGCATGATCGCATCCACCATCTGCGCGGCGGCGGCGCCGGGTGCGTACCAGGCCGACGTGCCGAGCAGCTCGACGAGCTCGCCGCCTCCCGTCGCCGTGCGGGCGACCAGGGCTGCGATCCGCTCCTCGGCGACGAGCCGGCGCAGAGGTACGCCGCCGACCGTCGTCGCGCTGACGACGGGAACCATCTGGTCACCATGGCCGCCGAGCACCACCGCCGTCACGTCCTTCAGGGACGAGCCCGTCTCCCAGGCGATGAAGGTCGAAAAGCGCGCCGTGTCGAGAATGCCCGCCATCCCGAAAACGCGCTCGCGCGGCAGCCCCGAGACGCTCTTCGCCACATGGCACATCGCGTCGAGGGGGTTCGAGACGACGATCAGGATCGCCTCCGGCGAAGCGCCGACGACTTTCGCAGTGACGTCCTTGACGATCTTCTCGTTCGTCGTCACCAGATCGTCGCGGCTCATTCCGGGACCGCGCGGGAGCCCGGCGGTGATCACGACCACCGAAGAGCCCGCCGTTTGCTCGTAGCTGTTCGACCCGACGACGTTCGGCTCGTAGCCGAGCAGCTTCCCCATCTGGTTGATGTCGAGGGCCTTGCCCTGCGGGAGCCCTTCCTTGATGTCGACGAGCACGACGTCGGCGTAGTCGCGCGAGGCGAGTACCTGCGCGCAGGTGGCGCCGACGTTGCCGGCGCCGACCACCGTCACCTTCCGCCGCGCGCTCATCTTTGGAGTTTGGCGATCACCGCGTCCGCCACGTCGCTCGTGCCGACGGCGGTCGGGTCGCCGCGGCTCGATTTCATGTCGTAGGTGACGCTCGTGCCCTCGCGGATCAGCTCGGCGATCGCCCGCTCGAGGCGCACGCCCGCGTCGTGTTCCCCGATGTGGTGCAACATCAGCATCCCCGAGAGCATCTGAGCCATCGGATTCGCCTTGTTCAGGCCCGCGTACTTCGGCGCGGAGCCGTGCGTCGGCTCGAAGACGGCGACCCGAGCGCCGAAGTTGGCGCCAGGGGCGACGCCGAGCCCTCCGATGAGGCCGGCGGCGAGGTCGGAGATGATGTCGCCGTAGAGGTTCGGCAGCACGAGCACGTCGTAGTCCTCGGGATGCTGGACGAGCTGCATGCACATGTTGTCCGCGATCCGGTCGTCGAACGCGATGTCCGAGTTCTGCTCGGCCACCTCGCGGGCGGTGCGGAGCCACAGGCCGTCGGTGAATTTCATGATGTTCGCCTTGTGCACGCAAGTCACCTTGCTGCGGCCCATCCGGCGCGCGTAGTCGAAGGCGAACTGGAAGACGCGCCTGCTGCCGGTGATCGAGATCGGCTTGATCGACAGGCCGGAGTCGGGCTGGGGGAGCTTCTCGCCGTGCGCTTCGAGCCAGCGCGTCAAGTCGAGTGCTTCCGGCGTGCCCTCTTCGAACTCGATCCCGGCGTAGATGTCTTCCGTGGTCTCGCGGACGATTACAAGGTCGACGTTCTCGTACCGCGTGCGAACGCCCGGATACGTCTTGCACGGCCGCACCTGCGCGTAGAGGTCGAGGTCGGCCCGGAGGCGGACGTTCACGGAGCGGAACCCCTCGCCGATCGGAGTCGTGATCGGCCCCTTGAGCGCGACGCCGTTTCGGCGGACCGAGGCGAGCGTCTCGTCCGGGAGAGGGTTGCCGCCATGCGCAGCCATCACGTCGGCCCCGGCGTCCTGGACGTCCCACTCGAATTTGACGCCGGTCGCCTCGAGCACGCGACGAGTCGCCTCGGTCAGCTCGGGGCCGATTCCGTCGCCGGGGATCAAGGTCACGCGGTGCGCCATCGAACCGGCGATTCTACGTTTGGATCGGGGAAACGCTCCGGTCGGGTACTTTTGAGGCGTGGACGAGATCAAACTCGGGCTCGAAGGGGTCGTCGCGTTCGAGACGACGATCGCCGAGCCGGACAAGGAGGGAGGCTCCCTCCGCTACCGCGGCATCGACATCGAGGAGCTCGTCGGCCGCTATCCGTTCGAGAAGGTGTGGGGACTGCTCGTCGACGAGAGCTTCGAGCCCGGGATGCCCGAGGCGGAACATCTCGAGCTTCAAGATCCGAGCGGATCGGTGATGGCGGACCTGCAGGCCGGTCTCGCGACGCTCGGGCCGAAGTGGAAGCTGAAGCAGCTCGTCGACCTCGAGCCGAAGCAGGCGCGCGACGATCTCGCCCGCCTCTCGGCTGCGGCGCTCTCGATCGTCGCCCAGGCTGCCCGTGGCAGCGCGCCGGTCGTGCCGGAATCAGAAGTACGAAAGGGCGAGAATGCGGCTGCGCAGTTCCTGATCCGCTGGCGAGGCGATGCAGAGCCGAAGCACGTGATCGCGCTCGACACCTACTGGGTGACGGCTGCGGAACACGGTCTGAACGCGTCGACCTTCACGGCGCGGATCGCGGCATCGACCGGCGCCGATTGTGCGGCCGCAATGTCGTCTGCGGTGGGTGCCCTGTCGGGGCCGCTGCACGGCGGGGCTCCCGGGCGCGTCGTACCGATGCTCGACGCCGTCGATCGCAGCGGTGACCCGGAGGGGTACATCCGGGGCCTGCTCGCCAAGGGCGAGCGGATCATGGGCTTCGGTCACCGCATCTACCGGGCCGAAGACCCGCGTGCCCGCGTCCTGCGGCGGACCGCGAAAGAGCTCGGTTCGCCACGGTACGAGGTCGCCGAGGCGCTCGAGAACGCGGCGCTCAAAGTCCTGAAGGAGGTTCATCCCGATCGGCCACTGCCGACGAACGTCGACTACTGGGCTGCGGTCGTGCTCGACCTGGCCGAGATTCCCCATGAGATCGCGCCGGCGATGTTCGGCTGCGCCCGCGTTGCAGGCTGGTCCGCGCACATCCTCGAACAGCGTGAAACGGGCAAGCTGATCCGTCCGTTGGCGCGCTACGTCGGGCCTCCCGCGCACTCACTCGCGGAAGCTTGAGCGAGCTCGTCGACGCTGCGGCGGAAGCGGACGCGCTCGCTGAGCAGGGGGACGAGCGTGCGCTCTCCGAGCTGCGTGCGAAATGGGAGGAGGAGCTCGAGCATGCCGCCCGCTCTCAGGACTTCCGCGAGCGCGCCGCCGCCTACCGCGCGATCGCGCAGTTTCGCTTCAAGCAGAAGACCGAGCTGCTTCGGCGCGGGCTCGAAGATGAGAGCCCGGCGTGCCGAGGCTCGGCGGTGATCTCGCTCGAACGCCTTTCGCGCGACCATCCCGGTGTCGTCAACGGCGTCCGCCCGCTTCTGAACGAGCTCGCCGCCCGCGACGGCAACGAGGCGGTGCGCCGGCTGGCGATCGTCTCCCTGAAGAACGGCTCACCCGATCGCGGGACGATTCAGCTGCTCGAAGGGCTCGGGGCCGACGACGAGGAGGACAAGGAACTGCGCGACGCGGCCGCCAAGGTCGCTCAGTCTCTGAAGAAGAAGGCGAAAGCGCGCTAATTGATGCAGCTGCAAGTGACGCGGCCGCACGCGGCGCACGTGCGCGGCTTGCGCTTCGGCTCGAGCATGTTCTTCACCACTCCCAGCATCATCATCAGCCACGCCACGCCGGAGGCGACGGTGATCGTGAGGAGCGAGTGGGGGTAGGTGGTCAAGTCGGTTCTTTGCGGCGTGCGTGGGGATGGGCCTGAAAATACGATTCCCGCCGTCTCCGGTCGGAAACATGGGTATAGAGCTCGGTAGTCCCTAGATCGGCATGTCCGAGCAATTCTTGAACGCTGCGGAGGTCCGCCCCTCCCTCGAGCAGGTGGGTCGCAAACGAGTGGCGCAGCAGATGAGGATGGACGCGACCCGGCTCCAGGCCCGCAACTTCGGCCAGCCGGCGGAGGATCAGGAACGCCCCGGTCCGGGTCAGCCCGCCGCCTTTCGCGTTCAGAAAGAGCTCGGGGCGGTGGCGCCGGTCGAGGTAGGGCCGCCCGCGGGCGAGGTAGCGGCGGAGCGCATCGACAGCAGGACGGCCGACCGGCACGACGCGTTCCTTGCCACCCTTCCCGGTGACACGCACGAGCCGGTCGTCGAGGTCGACGCCGCCTTTCTCGAGCCCGACCGCCTCCGACACGCGGAGGCCGGCGCCGTAGAGGAGCTCGACGAGTGCCCGGTCACGGAGCGCGCGCGGCGTGATCCCGTTTGCGGCCGCGATCAGGCGTTCGGCCTCGCCGGGTGAGAGCGTGCGCGGCAGCTTGCGGGCCCGGCGCGGCAGTTTCAGCTCGGCCGCGGGATTGTCTCCCCGCACACCGAGCAGCTGCAGGTGGCGGAAGAACGTGCGCGAGGCGGCCGTGCGGCGGGCGATCGTCGTCGCGGCGAGCCCGTCGGCTCGGAGCTGAGCCGTGTAACGCTCGAGCTCCTCCACCGTCGCCTTCGCGATCGGCTTGCCGAGGAACTCGGACAGACGGGCGAGATCGCGGCGATACGCGTCGACGGTTCGGGGTGAGCGCCTCGCCGCGAGCAGGGCGAGGAACGCCTCGAGCTCACGATCGCGGATGGGCGCGGTCGTAGACACGGCGGAGTCGTTTGGCGTCGACATGGCTGTAGATCTGGGTGGTCGAGAGCGACGAGTGGCCGAGCAGCTCCTGGATCACCCGGAGGTCGGCGCCCCCCTCGAGCAAGTGGGTGGCGAAGGCGTGCCGCAGCCGATGCGGGTTGCTCAGCATCCGGCGCAGGGTGGAGGTGTCGAGCCTGCGACCTCGGGCCGAGAGGAAGAGCGCATTCTCGGCGCCGGTCGCCAGCTTCGGCCGCGCCTCGGCCAGGTAGCGCGCGACCCAGTGGCCGGCCTCCTCGCCGAGTGGGACGACGCGGTCTTTCGCGCCCTTGCCGTTCTGGATGTGAACGATCTCCTGTTCGAAGTCGACGTCACCGAGATCGAGGCCGACCGCCTCCGAGCTGCGCAAGCCGGCGGAGTAGACGACCTCGAGCAACGCGCGATTTCGGAGCGAGAGCACGTCGTCGCCGGTGCCTGCCGCGGCGAGCAGCTCCTCGACCTCGCCCAGCTTTGGCGCATTGGGCAGGCGGCGGGTGCGCCGTGGCGCGAGCGGGATGTCTGGGACGTGGCCGGCGCCGAGCGTGAACCGAAGGAGCGAGCGCACCGCCGAGAGCCGGCGCGCGATCGTGGACGGTGCGAGCTTCGTGCCGCGGCGGGCCCGGCCGAGATCCGCCGTGTACTCGGCGAGTGCGCGCACATCGACCTGCTCGAGCGGACGCTCGCCGTACCACTCGGCAAAGTCGCGCAGATCGTTGCGGTAGGCGCGCACGGTCGCAGCGGAAACGCCTGCAGCCCCCAGGTAGCGCTCGATCGCGTCCTCGACCCTCACGCATGGGGATTCGCCCCGGCGCTAGGATCGCCTGCCCGTGACCGACGCCGACCCCCGCTTCGAAGCTCTCGCAGAGCTGGCCGTCCACGGGGCGAACGTCCAGCCGGGCCAGGTCGTCGGAGTCGGGGCCGAGATCGGCCAGCAGGACGCGGTGCGCGCGGTTGCTGCTGCTGCGTACAAGCGCGGCGCTCTCTTCGTCGACGTTCTCTACTTCGATCCCTACGTCAAGCGGGAGCGCATCGAGCACGCCGATCCGGAGACGCTCGAGTGGGTTCCGCCGTGGCTCCCCTTCCGGCTCGAGACGATGGCCGAACGCGGCGACGCGCGGATCGCCTTGCAGGGAGTCGTCTCGCCGAATGCGCTGGCGGGCCTTGACCCCGCGCTCGCCGGCCGCGACAAGCTGCCGTGGCTGAAGGAGACCGGACGGATCATCAGCGAACGTGCGACCAACTGGTCGGTCGTCCCCTGCCCGCATCCGAGTTGGGCGCAGCTCGTCTTCCCCGAGCTATCGGCGGACGCGGCGTACGAGAAGCTCTGGGAGCAGCTCTGGCACATCCTCCGCCTCGACGAGCCGGATCCCGCCGCTGCATGGGACGAGCGCACTGCCGCGCTGAAGCGGTCCGCGACCGTGATGACCGAGCAGCGTTTCGATGCGCTCGAGTTCCGCGGGCCGGGAACCGAGCTGGACGTTGGCCTGCTGCCTTCGAGCACCTGGGGCGCCGGCGACTTCACGACCCGCAACGGGCTTCGCCACCTGCCGAACCTTCCGACCGAGGAGGTGTTCACGAGCCCGGATCCGGAACGCACGCAAGGACACGTCACGTCGACGAAGCCGCTCGTGCTGAGGGACGGCACGATCGTCCGCGGGCTCAAGGTGCGCTTCGAACGCGGCCGTGCGGTCGAAGTGGACGCAGACGAGAACGGCGCCGCGATTCGGGTTGTCACTCAGGCCGACGACGGCGCTGCCCGGCTCGGTGAGGTCGCGCTCGTCGATCGTCAAGGACGGATCGGTCCGCTCGGCACCGTCTTCTACGACACGCTGCTCGATGAGAACTCTGCGAGCCACATCGCGTTCGGCCACGGCTTTGCATTCGCCGTCGGCGAGGGCGACACGTCGCGCATCAACGACAGCGGCATTCACGTCGACTTCATGATCGGATCCGAAGAGTTGGAGGTCACGGGGGTCACGACCGAAGGCGAGCGCGTGCCGGTTCTCCGGCAAGGCGACTGGCAGGTGTAGTGGCTACCCTTCGTCGTCCGGTGGCGACGACGGCTGAACAGATCGACCTCCGCGAGCACGGAATCGAGCCTGGGGGCACGGTCTTCCGTAACTCGACGACATCGGTGCTCTACGAGCACGCCCTGGCTCGCGGCGAGGCGCGGATCGCCGAGGGAGGCCCGTTCGCCGTCGATACCGGCGTGCACACGGGCCGCTCCCCGAAGGACAAGTTCGCCGTCCGTGAGCCCGAGTCCGAGGACCGGATCTGGTGGGGCACCGTCAACAACGAGCTGTCGCTCGAGCACTTCGAAGGGCTGCGCGCAAAGGTCACCGAGTATCTCGGCGGGCTCGACACCCTCTACGTCGTCGATGCTTTCGCGGGTGCCGACCCGAAGCATCGGATCGCGCTGCGCGTCGTCACGTCGATGCCGTACCACGCGCTGTTCTCCTCGACCATGTTCATCACTCCGACTGCGCAAGAGCTCGAGGGATTCAGCCCGCAGGCGGTCGTACTGCACGCACCCGCGTTCGAGGCGAGCCCGGAGGAGGACGGCACGCGCACCGGCACGTTCTCGATCTTCCATCCGACAAGGCGCGAGATCCTGATCGGAGGCACCTTCTACGCAGGCGAGATCAAGAAGAGCATCTTCACTCTCCTCAACGACTCGCTGCCGCTCGAGGGTGTCCTGCCGATGCACTGCTCCGCGAACGTCGGCGACGACGGAGACGTGGCGATCTTCTTCGGCCTCTCCGGCACCGGCAAGACGACGCTCTCGGCGGACCAGGAGCGCCGCCTGATCGGCGACGACGAGCACGGCTGGGGTGACAGCGGCGTCTTCAACTTCGAAGGCGGCTGCTACGCGAAGACGATCAACCTGTCGGCCGAGGCGGAGCCGGAGATCTATGCGGCGTCGACCATGTTCGGCACCGTCCTTGAAAACGTCGTCATCGACGAGAACGGATTCCTCGACTTCGCCGACGATTCGAGGACCGAGAACACGCGCTCCGCCTACAAGCTCGAGAAGATCCCGAACGCGTTGCCGACGAAGATGGCCGGGCATCCGACGAACGTCGTCTTCCTCGCGGCCGACGCGTTTGCCGTATTGCCGCCGATCGCACGGCTCGACGACAACCAGGCGCTCTACTACTTCCTCTCCGGCTACACGTCGAAGCTCGCCGGCACCGAGATCGGCGTCACCGAGCCCGAGCCGACCTTCTCTGCGTGCTTCGGCCACCCGTTTCTGCCGCAGCCGCCCGCGGTGTACTCGAAGCAGCTCGGCGAGAAGCTCGCGAAGCACAAGCCCAGTGTCTGGCTGATCAACACCGGCTGGACCGGCGGTCCGTCAGAGCCGATCGGCGACGGCCATCGGATGCCGATTCAGGCCACCCGGGCCCTTCTGCACGGCGCGCTCTCCGGGAGGCTCCACGACGTCGAGTTTCGGATCGACGACACATTCGGGTTCGAGGTGCCGGTCTCGCTGCCGGGCGTCGATTCGGCGCTGCTCGACCCGCGCTCGACGTGGGCCGACCCGGCGGCCTACGACGCGAAGGCGGCGGAGCTTGCGGAGATGTTCCGCAAGAACTTCGAGAAGTTCGCGGACGCCGGCCCGGAAGTCGTTTCCGCAGGCCCCAAGGTCTGAGCTTCCGATAGCGTCAGCTGCAGTGGAGGGGGCGCACGACGTACTCGTGATCGGCGCCGGCTGCGCAGGCATGCGGGCCGCGATCGAGGCATTCGACGCAGGCGCCAACGTGGCGCTCCTCTCGAAGATCCATCCGACCAGGAGCCACTCCGGGGCGGCCGAGGGCGGGATCAACGCCGCGCTCGGGAATGCGTCCGAAGACAACCCCGAGCTGCACTCGTACGACACGGTCAAGGGCGCCGACTACCTCGGCGACCAGGACGCGATCGAGATCCTGTGCACCGAGGGCCCGGGAGACGTCTACGAGCTCGAAAACTGGGGCGCAGTCTTCTCGCGCACCGACGACGGCCGGATCGCTCAGCGGCCGTTCGGCGCCGCCGGCGCGCCGCGCACCGCGTACGCCGCCGACATCACGGGCCACGTGTTGATCCAGGTGCTCTACGAGCAGGTGGTCAAGCGGAACATCCCCGTCTACGAGGAGTACTTCGCGTGGAAGCTCGTCGAGGACGGCGGTCGCTGCGTCGGCGTGCTCGCCTGGAATTTGTTGACGGGGGGGCTGGAGGCGATCCCGGCGAAGACGACGATCCTCGCCACCGGCGGGGCGGGGCGGCTCTACGTCGGCACGACCAACGCCTACGCGTGCACCGGCGACGGGATGACGATGGCGTTGCGAGTCGGCGTGCCGCTCAAGGACATGGAGATGATGCAGTTCCATCCGACGACGCTCGCGCCGACCGGTGTGCTGATCACCGAGGGTTGCCGCGGCGAAGGTGCGTTCCTCCTGAACAAGGACGGCGAGCGGTTCCTGAAGCGCTACGCCCCGAACGCGATGGAGCTTGCCTCGCGCGACGTGATCTCCCGAGCCGAGCAGACCGAGATCGACGAGGGCCGCGGCATCGACGGCAACGTCATGCTCGATCTGCGCCATCTCGGCGCGGCGAAGATCATCGAGCGTCTGCACGGCACGCGCGAGCTGTCGATGGTCTTTGCCGGCATCGATCCGATCTACGACCCGATTCCCGTTCGGCCCGGTGCGCATTACCACATGGGCGGCGTCCATACGGATGCCCTCGGCCGCACGACGCTCGACGGTCTCTACGCCGCCGGTGAGGTCGCGTGCATCTCGGTCCACGGCGCCAATCGGCTCGGCGGCAATGCGCTGCTCGAGACGATCACCTTCGGCCGCCGCGCGGGCGCGGATGCCTCCGACGTCGCGTTCCGGACACCTGAGGCGCAGATACCCGACTCGGCGGTGCGCGATGCCGAAGCAGAGCTGCGTGAGCTGCTCGACCGCAAGGACGGCGAGCGGCCGTGGAAGATCCGCGACGAGCTCGCCGAGACGATGCATGCGAACTTCGGGGTCTTCCGGCGCGAAGACCAGATGATCGAGCAGGGGAAGATCGTCGAGGGACTGCGCGAGCGATACGAGCGCGTCATCGTCGAGGACAAGGGCGATGTGTTCAACAACGACCTGACCCAGGCGCTCGAGCTCGGGTTTCTCCTCGAGCTTGCCGAGTGCATGGTCGTGGCGGGGATCGCGCGCAAGGAAAGCCGCGGTGCGCATGCACGGCCCTACGACTTCCCGGACCGCGACGACGCGAACTTCCTCAAGCACACGATGGTGTCGTGGAACGGCGCCGGGCCGAAGCTCGGCTGGCGCCCCGTCACCATTACGAAATGGCAGCCGGCCGCGAGGTCGTACTAGGGTGGCGAAATGAAGGTTGCGCTGAAGATCTGGCGTTCGAACGCCGAGACCGGTGAGCGCGCTCTGCGTGAGTACGAGGTCGAGGCACCCGAGTGGGTGACCCTGCTCGACGTGCTCGACGTCATCAAGGACCGCCACGACGGGACGCTCGCATTTCGCAAGAGCTGCCGAATGATGATCTGCGGCTCGTGTGGTATGCGCATGGACGGCGCCGCCGTGCTCGCATGCAAGACACGCATGTACGACATGGTGCAGGCGGGCCACGTCCCGGTGATCTCGGCGATGGGCAACCTGCCGATCCTGAAAGACCTCGTCGTCGACATGGATCCGTTCTGGGCGAAGTTCAAGGCGGTCAATCCGTACCTGAAGACCGGGTACGAGGAGCCTCCGCCGGGGCGCGAGTTCCGGATCTCGCAAAAGCGCATGAACGCAATCCAGAAAGAGGCGCTTTGCATCAACTGCGGCGCCTGCGTGTCGGAGTGCAACGCGATGGAATCCGATCCCGACTTCCTCGGCCCGCAGGCGCTCGCGAAGGCGATGCGGTTCGTCGGCGACCCGCGCGACGCGGGCAGGGTCGACCGGCTCGAGGATCTGAACGGGAAGAACGGGATCTGGCAGTGCACGCGATGCTACTTCTGCAACGAGCGCTGCCCGAAAGGAGTCGACCCGCGCGATGCGATCGCCAAGCTCGGCGCCGAGTCGGTCAAGGAAGGCATCGACCGCGACATGGGCGCAAAGCACGCGAAGTGGTTTGTCACCTCGGCGAAGACGACGGGTTGGCTTCGGGAGACCGAGCTCGTGCCGCACACGCAGGGGATCGTCGAGACGATCAAGCAGACGCGGTTTGCGCTCGCGCTCGCGCGTAGGGGCAAGGTGCCACCGCCGTTCCCGCCGCACGTCGCCAAGGACGTCAAGGAGGC
>Ga0068855_100008561_pt1 | contig 12368 bp, 9 predicted proteins | sample KBSCornC52_FD_66592 | JGI IMG/M metagenome (GOLD analysis project Ga0068855, IMG submission 66592) | Corn rhizosphere microbial communities from Kellogg Biological Station, Michigan, USA - KBS Corn C5-2 | ecosystem: Host-associated > Plants > Roots > Rhizosphere > Soil ...
GACCAGACGAACCTGCTGAGTCTGAATGCTTCGATCGAGGCGGAGAAGGCGGGCGAGGCTGGCGCGGGGTTTGCGGTGGTGGCGCGCGAGATCCGCCGCCTGGCGGACCAGTCGGCCGTGGCCACGCTGGACATTGAGCAAATCGTGGAGGAGATGCAGGAAGCGGTGGCCGGCGGCGTGGCGGAGATGCAGGGGTTCGCGGACGCGGTGCAAGGGGGCATAGGTGCGGCGGAGGCGATCCAGGGGCAGTTCGGCGAGATTATCGAGCGCGTGGAGTCGATTGCCCCGCGGTACGAGACGGTGCAGCAGGGAATGCAGAACCAGTCCGTGGGCGCGAAGCAGATTTCCGACGCGATGTGGCAGTTGACGGAGACGGCGCGGCAGACCTCGGACTCGGTGAACGACCTGAATGAAGTGAGCCGGCAGTTGCATGAAGCGGTGCGGATCCTCAAGGAACACATCTTCAAAGTGGCAACCGTGAACGCGTGATCCAGGAGCACCGAATTGGCAATCAACCTCCGCTTACGCCTGCAGAGTGGGCCCCACGCCGTGCCGTTGCGGCGCGTGTACCGGATTGCTGCGTACGCGTTGCTGGCAGGTGAGCCGGAGGAATACTTCCGGGGATGGCTGCGGTTTTATGGCAAGCAGATGCCGGTGTTCGACCTGAACCAGGTGATCTGCGAGACACCCACTCCGGAGGAGTATGGGAGCCGCATCATTGTGGTGGATGCGCCGGCGGGCTCGCCGGTGTCGCACGTGGGGCTGCTGGCTCCGGGGGTGACGGACACGGTGGCCGCGAATGAGCCGGACGTAACTCCGCTGGATCTGGATCTCTATCTACAAATGCTTTCGACGTTTATTCCAGCGCCGCCGGGGCAACCATGATGAAGAAGCCGGTGGCGATCGATCCCGACATTCTGCAGGATGTGGTGCGGCGTCTCACCGAGGCGGTGGGCATCGATGGGGAGTCCCTGGAGACTGGGCGCATTGCGTGGACGATCGAAGGGCGTTGCCGGCACCTGGGGATGAAGGGCGCCACGGAGTACGTGGAGCACCTGAATGCAACAGACGGCGAGCTGGATGAGCTGATCGATGCGTTGGTGATCCAGGAGACACGTTTCTTCCGCGACCTTGCCGTGTTTGAGCACATTCGGGAATGGGCGCGGGTGGCGGCGGAGACCGCGCAGGGCGTGATCCGCGTGTTGTCGGCGCCGTGCAGCACAGGGCAGGAGGCGTATTCCGTGGCCGCGGAGTTGCGCATGGGAGGGGTGGCGGCGGACGGGTTCCTTGTCGACGCTTTCGATATTTCGCGCGCCGCACTGAGGACGGCGGAGCGGGGCGTGTATCCGGCAGGATCCCTGCAGAACATCGCTCAGGAGCTGCAGGCAACTTGCGGCGTGCTGCGCAATAATCACTGGCACATGCATGAGGAACTGCGCAGGCGCATACGATTCGCGCGGCGAAACCTGGCGGAGCCGCAATCGCTGGGCGAAGAGGCGGGCTATCACCTGATTCTGTGCCGGAACCTGTTCATCTACCTGCACGCGGATGCGCGCGCGGCGCTGGCGGATTCTCTGAGCCGAGCCTTGTTGCCCGGCGGGCGCTTGATTGTCGGGGCAGGCGACCGCGTGCCGGAATTGAACGCGCGGTTTGCTACGGTGAAGCCGGCTGCGGGTTTTGGATTCGTACACAAAACGATTACAAAGGCGGCAGACGAGGTGCGTAAGGCGGCGCCCCTGCCGCCGCTGCCGCGCACGGTGAAGCAGTATCCTCTCATCGCGCCAAGAGTGGTTGTTGCCGGGGGCGCGCCGTCGGCGGCGGTGGAGTTTTACCACCGCGCCCTGGAGTACAGGGACCGCGGCAATTTGCGCCAGGCCGAGCGGCGTTGCCGGCAGGCGCTTTACCTCGCGCCGGGATTTCTGCCCGCGCTGGAGTTGCTGCAGGTGCTATGGCAGGTGCAACCGAACCCGCGCCTGCGAAGAGCGCTGAGCGCGCGCATCGTGCGGGTACGGACCGCGAGTGAATCGCTGGCGGAGCCTGCGGCGGCTGGAGGGAGCAGCGCATGACCCAGGTCGACCGAAACCGCCTGTTCGATCGCCCCATGGCGCCGGGCTACCGCGAAGAGTTGCGGCTGCTGATGGCGATGGATCCGCCGCGACCGCCGCAGCGGACGGGCTCGCTGCTGTTGTTTCAACTGGGGCAGATGCGGCTTGCGGTTCCCACGACGGTGGCGTTTGCGGTGTCGCCGGTGCTGCACATCGCGCGCATTCCTCACCGCAGTGGAACAGTTCTGCTGGGCCTGGTGGCATTTCGAGGAGATATTATCCCCTGCTGCTCGCTGGCGCGGCTGCTGGACGTGGCGCGAAACGAGACGGGGGCGGCGCGGATGCTGATTCTGGAAGAGTCTGCGGGACGCCAGTGGGCGGTACCGATCGATGCGATGGTGGGCATCCAGACCGTGCCCGAGGTGGAACAGCGGGAGTCTGGTCCGCTCGCCCGACAATGGGTGCGAGGATGCTTTGAGTACCTGAGCAGGGAGTTTTACCTGCTGGACAGCGACAACCTTTTCCGCCAGATCACCCTGGCCACGGCGTGAGCGCATGAGCAGCGGACTCGAAGACTCGTCACTGTTCGACCTGTTCCGGATGGAAGCGGAGGAACAGGTGCGCATACTGCAGGCCGAGCTGATGAAGTTGGAGTCGGGAGAGACGAGCGCGGCCACGCTGGAATCGCTGATGCGGGCGTCGCATTCGCTGAAGGGCGCGGCGCGCATCGTGGGGCTCGACGGTGTTGTGCGGCTGACGCACGCCATGGAAGATCGCTTTGTCGCGGCACAAGGCGGGAAGGCTCTGGATTCGGCAGAGATCGATCACATGCTTTCCGCTACGGACTGGCTGGGCCAACTGCAGGCGGTGGCGGAGCCGGAAGTCACGAAATGGCTGGAAGAGAACGGCGCGGGGATCGATGCGTGCGCCGCAGGTTTCAAGGGCGCGGAGCCGGCGGCCGAGACGCAAAGCGCGGGGAGCGATACGGCGGCGGTCGATGCTGCCGAGGGGACAGAGGCGCCTGCGGCGGCTCCGGTTGAGCCGGCGAGCAGGCCACGGCGCGAGCGAGGCAATGGGGCCGGCGGTGGAGCACCGGCGTCCGGTGGAGCATCGGTGCACGGTGGAGTGGCCGAGCCCGAAGCGGAAAGGGACATCTTCGCGCAGGGTGGCCGGGAGGAGCGAACGGTCCGGGAGCGTACGGTGCGCCTTGCTGCGGACCGTTTCGATCACCTGTTGTCGCTCTCGGCGGAGACGCTGGTGACGGCGCGGCAGCTTGCGGAATGGGGCGATGTGCTGGATCGCAATCATCGCGCGATCGGCAAGGCGCTGCAAATGCTGCAGGGCGCAGGCGAGTGGCAGAATGCGCGAGCCAACGTGCGAGGCGAACTGGAACGGCAGGTCGCGGTGCTGGCCACGCAGATTGCGGACCTGGATACGGTGTCGCGCGCCAACGAGCGCACCGCGGAACAGCTTTACCGTGTCGTGCTGGGCGGTCGCCTGCGGCCATTTTCCGAGGGGATCACCGGGGTGCAGCGCCTGGTGCGAGATACGGCGAGGGACCTGGGCAAGACCGTGCGGCTGGAAGTGGTGGGCGATTCAACGCGAGTGGATCGCGACATTCTCGATCGCCTGGAGGCGGCGATCTCGCACCTGGTGACGAACGCGATCGATCACGGAATTGAATCGCCGGCAGACCGGTTGGCAGCGGGCAAGCCGGCGGAGGCGCATCTGCGCATCCATGCGGGGCACGAGAACGGCAGGCTGGTGATCACGGTGCGCGACGACGGGCACGGGATCAAGGTGGATGACGTCCGCGAGCGAGTGATCCAGCGAAACCTGGCGCCGGCGGAGACGGTGGAGGGACTGACAGACAGCGAACTGCTGGAGTTTCTGTTCCTGCCGGGCTTCAGCACGCGCGATGCGGTATCGCATCTTTCAGGGCGGGGCGTGGGCCTGAACGTGGTGCAGTCCATGGTGCAGGAGGCCGGCGGTTCAGTTACGGTGACCAGCACGCCGGGAGTAGGCACAGCGTTTCGCTTGACGCTTCCCGTGACGCGGTCGGTGATCCGGGTTATCCGCGTGATGGTGGAAGGCGAGATGTTCAGCATTCCCATGGTGCGCGTCGACCATGTCGCGGTGTTGGAGCCGGAAGAAGCGGGCGACAAGCCGGAGGTGCGCTGGGGCGACCGCAAAGTCCCGGTCATCCTGCTGGGATGGCTTCTGGGCTTTGGCGAGCAGGTGCTGCCGAAGGGGCCGACTCCGCTTCTGTTTTCGGGGGGATTTGCGTTCGCGGTGGATCGCTTTGTGGATCAAGCGGAGGTATCGGTGCGGCGGTTGGATCCACGGCTGGGGAAGATCCCCGGCGTGAGCGCGGCGTCGCTGGACGAGAATGGGAATCCGCTGCTGATTCTGGATATGGAAGACCTGGCGCAGACGGCAGCGGGAGTGCCGGCGTCCACGTCGGCGACGCTGGAAGATGAATCGCTCGCGCCGCACATCCTGGTGGTGGATGATTCTCACACGGTGCGGGAGATGGAGCGGAGGCTGCTGGTGCGGTCGGGATACACGGTGAGCACGGCGCAGAATGGGCAGGAGGCATGGAACCTGCTGCGGCTTAACTCATACGATCTGCTCATCAGTGACGTGGATATGCCGCAGATGAACGGGATCGAGCTGGTGACGCGGGTGCGGGCAAATCCCCGGCTGGGTCGAATGCCGGTGATCATCTTGTCGTACAAGGATCGCGCGGAGGATCGGCAGCGGGGGTTGGATGCCGGCGCGGATTTCTATCTGACGAAGGGCTCGTTCGACAACGGCAGCTTTCTGCAGGCGGTGGTGGATCTGGTGGGCGAGGCCGCGCCGCTGGCTTCGGGAGGGCAGGCGTGAAGGTCGCGATTGTGAACGACTCCAAAATGGCAGCGGAGATCCTGCGAAGGGTTCTCGCGGACCTGCCGGAGTTTACGCTTGCGTGGACAGCGTATTCGGGTGAGGAGGCTTTGCGCTTGTGTGCGGAGGTGCGGCCGGACATCATCCTGATGGATCTGGTAATGCCGGGGATCGATGGTGCGGAAACCACGCGGCGCATCATGCAGTCCACGCCGTGCGTGATCCTGGTGGTGACAGCGACTACCGTGGGCAATCGCGACATGGTGTTCGAGGCGATGGGCCACGGGGCGCTGGATGCGGTGAATACGCCGGTGCTGGGGCGGGGTCAGGATCTGGACGGCGCCGAGCCGCTGATTCAAAAGCTGCGCACCGTGTCACGGCTGGTGGTAGGCGGCCACAACAGACTGGGCGCGGTGCGGGTCAAAGCCGCGCCGGAGGATACATCCGGCTTGCCGGTGGTGGCGATCGGGGCATCGACGGGGGGCCCGCAGGCCATCGCGAAGGTCCTTGCGGCGCTGCCGGAACATTTTCCGGCTGCGGTGCTGGTGGTGCAGCACGTAGACGAGCAGTTCACGCCGGGGCTCGCCGCCTGGCTGCGGCACTCGTGCGTGTTGCCGGTAACTATCGCGCGGGATAGTGAGACGCTTTCGCCTGGTGGGGTGTGGATTGCCGGGGGCAGCGAGGACCTGGTATATGCGAACGGCCGGGCGGAATACACGGCCGGGCCGCAGGAAGCGGTGCACAGCCCGTCGATTGACGCGCTGTTTTACAGCCTCGCGCATCCGCATCGCGCCACCCGCGTTGGTGTGTTGCTGACAGGGATGGGACGCGATGGGGCGGCGGCCTTGCTGGCGATGCGAAAGTCGGGAGCGCTGACAATCACGCAGGATGCGGCGAGTTCGGTGGTGTACGGCATGCCAAAGGCGGCGGCGGAGATCAACGCGGCGAGCGAGATTCTGGCGCTGGAAGAGATCGGGCCGCGCATTCGCGAAGCGATTCTTCACCGGACCGGCGCGGCGGGATGGACCGGCGGCGGAGTGCGCGAGCATAGTTCGGACAAAAAGCAGATTCCTATCCGGGAGTGACGGAAAGAAGAACCACGCCAAGCGGCACGGCATGCAAGTAAAGGATGTGAGAGATGATTGTCGAGGAAAAAGACGGAGGCTCCATGACCATGCAGACAGCAGCACCGGCGCCCATTGCGCTGACGGAGCACAACATCAAGGTGTTGCTCGTGGATGATCAACGCATTGTGGGGGAGACCATCCGGCGCATGCTGGCGGATATTCCGGGGCTCGAGTTCAAGTTTTGCGCGGACCCGACGGTGGCGCTCGAGGAGGCTCGTCAGTTCGGGCCGACAGTGATCCTGCAGGACCTGGTGATGCCGGGCGTCGACGGGATCGAGATGGTGCGCTCGTTCCGCACCAATTCATCGACGGCGGCGACTCCCCTGATCGTGCTGTCGTCAAAAGAGGAGCCCACGACCAAGGCGGAGGCGTTTGCCGCCGGCGCCAACGATTACCTGGTAAAGCTGCCTGACAAGCTGGAGATCGTGGCGCGCATCCGCTATCACTCGAATGCGTACATTCTGCGACTGCAGCGCGATGAGGCGTTCACGGTGCTCGAGGAGCAGCAGAGAGTGATTGCGCAGGAACTGGCGGAAGCCGCGGCCTACGTGCGCTCGTTGCTGCCGGCGCCGATGTCGAGCGACAGCGCGATCCCCGCGGACTGGCGGTTTATCACATCGTCAAGCCTGGGTGGCGACTCGTTTGGCTATCACTGGCTGGGGCCCGACCAATTGGCGATCTATCTGCTGGATGTGTGCGGACACGGTGTGGGCGCGGCTCTGCTGTCGGTCTCGGCCATCAACACGATCCGCAATTCCACGTTGCCCGATACCGACTTCTCCATTCCATCGCAGGTGCTGAACGGGTTGAATCGCGCATTTCCGATGGAGAAGCAGGACGGGAAGTACTTCACGATCTGGTATGGGGTGCTGAACCGGGAGACGCGCGAGCTGAAGTACGCCTCGGGCGGCCACCCGCCTGCCATCGTGGTATCGCCGAGCGGCGAAATACGGCGGCTCGATTTGCCGGGGATGATGATTGGGGCATTCTCGTTTGCGACTTACAGCGACTCGAGCGTCGTGCTGGAGCCGGGCTCAAAGCTGTTTGTCTACAGCGATGGGTGTTACGAGGTGTTCAGCCCGGACAAGCAGATGATGACGCTGGAGGAGTTCTGCGGCATTCTGGCCGGCGCCGAGCAGGGCCACGACGAACTCGATCTGATCGTGAACAAGGTGCAGGAGTGGCAGCAGCGGCCGGAATTCGACGATGACTTCAGTCTGATGAAGCTGAACGTTTAGACCTCGCTGAGCCGCAGATCTTCGCGCAGCCAGAGAGCGAGCTGGCGCACGAGCCAGATATTGCGTTCGAAGAGGCTGGTGGCGTAGTGCAGCGCGGCCACGTCACTCGCGGTGTCGGCGTTTTCAAGCCGGTAGCGGTTGCGCAGGCGCTCCATCATGCTTCCGCGGTCATCGGTGAGCGAGACGAGGAGATCGACGTCGACCGGGTCGCGAGATTTGAGCGCGTCAGAGGCGGTGAGCAATATGGTATCGAGCGCTTCGACGAGGCGGCCGGGCAACTGCTCCCCGGCGTGCGGCTCGAGGATCACGGAGAACTGAAAGACGTTCTCTTCAAGCGACCGTAGGGTTTCCTGCTTGCGCTGCAGGGAGATGATGCGCTCGGCGAGGCGAGTGTCGAGCGGCATCCGTACAGTGGCTTCGAGGAATTGATTGATTTCTTCGTTGAGCGCCATGGCGCCCGCGTGAAGTCGCTTGAGAGGCTGTGAGCCGGCGGAGCGGGCGGCTTGCAGGTAATCCTCAAGCACGCGCAGGATTCGCATTTGCTCGAGCGGCACGAGGTCAGGGGCGTTCTCCGGGGACTGAAGCGCTTCTGCATCGAGGTACACGGGGCGGGAAAGATCTTCTTCCGGAGTGGGTGGGGAGACGCGCGCGAGCCACGCAGGCGCCCATCGCAGGCCGGCGATGGCGATGCCGGCGAGGATCAGATTGAGCATCAGGTACATGATTGCCATGCGGCCTGAATTGGTGGGGCTGATCAGGTTGGCGAGCGAAACCAGCAGCGGGATTCCGGTAATCCGTTCGATGAGCAGAAGCGTGGCGAGCAACAGGCTTGCGGACACGTTGGTCACGCCCTGGTAGATGGCGATCTGGCGTGGGATGCCGCGAAGGTTGCTGGAGAGGAACCAGGTGACGATGGCGGTGCCGAGGCCGAGGCCAGCCATCGACATCATTGCGGGGAACTCGCCGAGGATACCGCCGTGGTTGATGGTGATGGTGATGGCGGCGGATGCACCGGAGGAGTGAACCACGGTGCGCATGGCCACGCCGAGAAAGAACGCCATGTCCGGCCAATAGTCGAAGAAGCGTTCGATGCCGGCCATGCTGGGGTGGCTGGACATCGGCTGGAAGGCATGCTTCATCAGGTCGAGCCCGAAGAAGACCAGGCCGATGGCGAGGAGGGCTCCGACGGCGGGCTTGAGCCGGGCGAGCAGATTGAATGCGAGGATGAGGCCGCAGATGCCGATGAGAAACAGGATGGGCAGGTGGAGATCGACAGCGGCGACGAAGACCAGCGCGGCGGTGCCGATGTTGGCGCAGGCAAGGACGACGAGCGCGCGGCGCAGCGGAATGAGCCCGCCGGCGATCATGCCGGAAAGGACGAACGCCACGACCGAGGTGCTCTGCGTGACTGCGCCCGCGGCCGCGCCAAGCAGGCCCGCGCGGACGGGGTGATTGGTGGCGCGGCTGAGCAGCAGGCGGAAGCGGCGGCCGGTGACCTGACGCAGGTTCTCGGAGATGCCCGCCATTCCGGTGAAGAAGAAGCTGAGTCCGGCCAGGTAGGTCGCGATCAGTTCAATGATTTTCGGTTCTGTGCCCATGCGGTATGCGGCGATCCACCGTGCGATTGGCTTTGCACGATGATACCTGACGGCGATTGCGATTCAATTAAGCGCGACGTCGCGTGAGGCGGGTGATGCGCCCGGTGTGGTTCCAGTCGGAGACGTAGATGTTGGCGTCGCGATCGATGAAGCACCCGTGGGCGGCGCTGAAGCAGGCGGGCGCGATGGTCGCTGGATCCAGATCGTAGTTGGCCCATTGAGCTCTGCTCGGGTTGTCGCCGAGGAATGCCACGGGGACATTGTCGCGATCGAGGATGGTGACACGCCCTTCGAGTTCGGAGACGATGGCGTAATCGCCGTGGAAGCTGATTTGACAGGGGCGGCGAAGATGTTCCGTGACGGTGCGGACATATTTGCCGTCGAAATCGAAGTGGCAGAGGCGGCGGTTTTCGCGATCGCAGACCAGCAGCAGAGGCTGATCGTAGCGCGTGTCGAGCGCGAGCCCGTGGCTGCAGTCGAGCAGGCCGGGCGCGGAGCCCTTGCCAGAGTAGCTCTTGAGGAAATTGCCGCTTTTGTCGAAGCGGAAAATGCGCGAGTCTCCATACCCATTGGCAATGAACAGGGAACCGTCAGGCGCGGGCAAAGCCGCGGTGATGCGCCACTCGTTGGGAGCTTTGAATCCGGCGGCGGCCGGTGCCGTGATCTTGAGGACCGGCGTGCCGTCGAGTTTCATTTTGACGAACAGCCAGTTTTCGCGCTCGGTGCCTTTCTGCACCGTGGTGTAGAAGACCTCCTCGCCGTTCTCGACCACGTGCACGATGGAATGAACCTCGGGGTATTCGTGCGCAATGGTGCGCTCCAGGCGGCCCTGCGGCGTGTACACGAGGATTCCGGTGGCGCTCTGGGTGCTGATGTAAATGTTGCCGGCGTTGTCCTGCGCGACGGCTCCGTGCGTACCGCCGAAGGTTGTGTCCGCGGGGAGTGCGCCCCAGCCGGGCGTGACTTCGTAGGTCCATTCGCCGTTGCCGGTGATGAGCAGTTGCATGGGCGTCTCCGGAGCGCTTGCGCGCGCTTGTGGGGAAGAGGGGAGCCCGGCGGCGAGGGTGGCTGCGCCAGCCGAGGCGAGGAAAGTGCGTCGAGTGCTCGTTCGAGTCGGTTGGGTCATGGCGTGCTCTTTGCGGCGGTTGCGTCCGGCTGAGCGGGCGAGTTGAAGAGGTAGACGTGGCGAAGCTGCGGCATGGACTTGAGTGCTCCGGCGGATTGCGCCGTAAGGCGCGTGTTGCTCAGGTTCAAATACGTGAGTTGCGTGAGCGTCGCGAGCTTGGCCAGGCCGGAGCCGGTGATGGCGGTGCCATCGAGGCGCAGGGCGCGGAGGTGGGTGAAGGTGCGCAGCGTATCAAACGATGCGTCAGTAACGGCGGTGCGCGAGAGTTCGGCTTCAACGATGTAGGGCGCGAACTTTTCGAATTGCGCGAGCTGTGCATCATTGAAGGCGGAGGCAATGTCGACGGTGCGGAGGATGAGGCCGTCGGATGGTTTGCCAGAGACGGGCACCAGCTTGGCGCCTTGCTGCTGCTGCATGCGCTCGATCTCAGGCATGAGCGCGCTGTAATCGCCGACGGGCTGCGGCGGCGGCTCACTGGGCTGGGCCACGCTTGCGAAGCCGGGGATGGTGGTGGCAGTGGACGACGCACCCGCGGTGATCCACGTGCGGATCATTTTGATTTCGTCGGGTGTAAGCGGAGTGCGGCCTTCGGCGGGCATGTAGTGCTTGTCGTTGGTCGGAAGCGTGACGCGCGCGAGCAGAAGGCTGGCTTCGGGCTTGGCGGCGATGACGACGAGGCCGTCCTTGCCGCCGTGCATGAGGCTGGGATAAGTGTCGAGGCGCAGGCCGCCCTTCTCGGTGCTGGTGCCGTGACACGCGACGCATTTTGCATCGAGGACGGGATGGATGTGCTGCGCGTAGAATGACGCGGGATCCGCGCCAATGCCCGTGCTGCCGGCAGGGAAGATGCGGCGTAGGCCGGCCGGCATGTTGCTTGTGAGATACCCGCCGCCGTAAGTAATAGAGCCACCGTTGTGGCCCGTCCAGAACAACGCGATAACGGTGAAAGCGACGAGCACGGGATAGAAGCGCGGTTGCGTGCCGGCGGCCCATGCCGGGCGGATCAGGCTGCACAGCATGAGCGCGATGCAGAGCGCGATGGCGCCCCAGAGGTGCCGCGTGAGTGTTGAGCCGGTGTCGCCGCTGCCGTATGCCAGCATGTAGCCGAGCGCGAAGGTGGGAAGCGCGAGGGCCAGGGCGAGACGGAGTACGAAGCCGGCGGCCTCGCGGAGAGCGGGACGCTGCGCGCCTGCGATCTCGAGTACGGGAAGAAGAATGATGAGGCCGATGGGAATGTGCAGCAGCGCGGGATGGAAATGGCCGAAGAAGCGCAGCCATTGCGCGTGCGCGTGCCCGTCAAGGTGAAATACGAATGGCAGCAGAACGAGGACGATGGCGGCGATGCCGACGGGCAGAGCCGCGGTGTACGGGATGCGCGTGCGTTGCATCAGATTTCGGGCCGCGCCCGTGACTCGTTCCGCAGCAATCACGCGAGGAGTCCCTGAACGACGTACGCCGGAGCGGGGCCGGTAAGGCGCTGATCGAGTCCCTGAAACTCGTACGTAAGCTTGTTGTGATCGATGCCGAGGCAGGCGAGAATGGTCGCGTTGAAGTTGTTCACGTGGACCGGGTCTTTCACGATGTTGTAACTGTAGTCGTCGGTTTCGCCGTAGGTGACGCCGGGGCGCACGCCGCCCCCCACCATCCACGTGGTGAAGCAGCGCGGGTGATGATCGCGGCCGTAGTTGTCGGCGCTGAGTCCACCCTGGCTGTAGACGGTCCGGCCGAACTCGCCGGCCCAGATCACAAGCGTATCGTCGAGCAGGCCGCGGCGCTTGAGATCGGTGACGAGCGCGTAGCACGCGCGATCGGTCTCCTGGCAGAGAACGGGGAGCACACCGACCACGTCGCCATGCACATCCCATCCGCGTTTGTAGACCTGGGTGAAGCGCACGCCGCGCTCGGCCATGCGGCGAGCGAGGAGGCAGTTGTAGGCGAAGGTGCCAGGCTGTTTCGCGTCGGGGCCGTAGAGGTCCCAGGTGGACTGCGGTTCTTTGCTAAGGTCAGTGAGTTCGGGGACCGAGGCCTGCATGCGGAACGCCATTTCGTACTGCGCGATGCGCGCGTTGGTTTCGGGATCGCCGACGTCGGACTGTATTTGCCGGTTGATCTGCTCGACCGCATCGAGCATTTTGCGCCGGGTATCGCGATCGACACCGTCGGGGTCCGCGAGATAGAGCACGGGGTCGCCGCCTGAACGCAGGCCGACGCCGGCATATTCCGACGAGAGAAAGCCGCTGCTCCACAATCGCGAGGAGACAGGCTGGTTGTTCTCCTTTGGATTCGTTTTCGTTTGGAGCACGATGAACGTGGGCAGGTTGTCGTTCATGCTGCCGAGGCCGTAGGCG
>Ga0068855_100008562_pt1 | contig 12368 bp, 13 predicted proteins | sample KBSCornC52_FD_66592 | JGI IMG/M metagenome (GOLD analysis project Ga0068855, IMG submission 66592) | Corn rhizosphere microbial communities from Kellogg Biological Station, Michigan, USA - KBS Corn C5-2 | ecosystem: Host-associated > Plants > Roots > Rhizosphere > Soil ...
TCGGCAACCGCTACGCCGCCACCCGATGCGCGGCGATGATCTGGTCGGCGGCGCGGCCGGTGACTTCGGCCATGCGGTCGAACTGCCTCGTAAAACTGCCGGCGCCGGCGGTGGCCGAGCGCAATTCCACGATCAGGTCGCCGATCTCGGCTTCCGGCATGGTGGCGCGGACGCAGTCCCATCCCGGCCAGTTCTCGCGGGTATCGAAGCCGAGAATCTGGCCGCGCCGCGCCGACAGGATGGCGTTGATCTTCGCGGTGGCGTCAGTCGGACAGACGATCTCCACCATGTGGATCGGCTCCAGCAGCACCGGCTGGCACTGCGGCAGCGCCTCGTTCATGCCGAGCCGCGCTGCGGTGCGGAAGGCGAGATCGGAGGAATCGACGCTGTGGTAGGAGCCGTCGGTCAACGTAACGTGCAGGTCGATGACGGGGAAGCCGAGCGGGCCGCGCGTGAGCCCATCGACCACGCCTTCCTCCACCGCGCCGATATAGTTGCGCGGCACCGCGCCGCCGACCACCTTTTCGTGGAATTCGAAGCCCGAGCCGCGCGGCATTGGCTTGACCTCCAGCACCACGTCGCCGAACTGGCCGTGGCCGCCGGACTGCTTCTTGTGGCGGCCGCGCTGGGTGATCGGCTTGCGGATGGTTTCCTGATAGCCGATCGCGGGCGCCTGCGATTTGACGTTGACGCCGAAGCGGTCGCGCAGCCTTTCCAGCGCGACGCGCAAATGCATCTCGCCCTGCCCCCACAGCACGGTGTCGTGGGTTTGCGGGTTCTGCACCATGGTCAGCGACGGGTCCTCCTCGTTCAGCCGCAACAGCGACTGGCCGAGCTTGACGTCGTCCTTGCGGTCGGTCGCCGCCAGCGACATCGCCAGCACCGGCGGCACCGGTTCGACATGGGCGAGCGCTTTCGGTCCGGTCTTGCCGCTCGACAGCGTGTCGCCGGTCTTGATCGCGTCGAGCTTGCCGAGCGCGATGGTGTCGCCGGCATCCGCCGCGGCACGCTTGCTGTCGTAGGCGCCGTTGACGGCGAGGATGCCGGATACGCGGCCGGTTTCGCCGGACGACGACTGCAGCGTCGCGCCGTCATCGAGGTGGCCGGCGAGCAACCGCGTCAGCGACAGCTTGCCGCCGTGCTGCAAATGCACGGTCTTGAGCACATAGGCCAGCGCGTCCTTTTGCGAGGAGGCGCCGAGACGTTTCGCGGTCTCGGCCACACCAGGCGCTTCATGCCGCAGCGCCTTCATCAGCCGCAACACGCCGTTCTCGCGTGTCGCAGATCCCAGCAGCACCGGACAGATCAGGCCTTCGCGCAATTCACGCGCGAGATCGTCGAACACCGCGTCGCGCGGCGGCGGGATGTCTTCCAGCAACTGCTCCATCAGCGCGTCATCATGATCGGCGAGCTTTTCCAGCATCGTGAACCGCGCTTCCTTTTCGCGGTCGAGATTGCCGCCGTCGAGATTCACGACTTCGGAGGGCTTGTGCTCGCGATAGACGAAGGCGCGTTCCAGCGCCAGATCGACAAAACCCTCGATCAGTTCGCCGTTCCAGATTGGAATCTGCCGCAGCACCAGCGGCACCCGTGACGCCGGCTGCAGGGTCGCGAGCGTCTCGCGGATGCGCTTGTTGGCACGATCGATCTTGTTCAGGAACAGGAAGCGCGGAATGCCAAGCTCTTCGAGCTCGCGCAGGATGATCTGCAGTTGCGGCAACTTCTTCTCGTCGGCTTCGCAGACCACGATCGCGGCATCGACTGCGGGGAGCGCCGATCGCATGTCCTGCGCGAACTCGATCGAGCCGGGACAATCGATAAAAGTGTAGCTGTCGCCCATAAAGCTGGTGGTGGCGGCGCTCAGCCCCACGCCCATCTTGTGGTGGCGGGCTTCGGGGCTGGAATCGCCTACCGAAGTTCCCGCATCGACGCTTCCGGCTCGGGGGATGGCGCCTGTGCGCGCCAGGATGGCTTCAAGAAGTGTGGTTTTACCGCTCTGGAAAGGGCCCACCAGCGCAATGCACCGTGGACCTCGGGGACTTCTGACGTCTTGTCCCATTGCCGCCTCCTCATTTGGAGCTCGGCCCGTGATTGGGTCGGCAAATCAGATGCTCCGCCCGTCCCGCTGTTTTGGCAAGCGGGAAACGTCGCTGCGCTGCATCGTGAACCGAAGGGAGCTATCCAATACCATCATTGCGAGCCATCGGGTTGCAATGACGGGGTGAGAGCCCGATCAGCGCCCTGGCCGCAGTTCCAGGTTTGCCAATCCGGCGGCGACGCTCACGCCGACCTGGCCCTGCACGCTGAGCGGCTGCAACGCGATCGAATTGTTGGAGCCGCCGATCAGCACATTGCCGCCGACGCCGACGCCGAGCGTCGCACTGCCCTGCGCGCCGGCGTAAGAGCCGGAGAGGTCGCCCGGCCCGAGCCGCGCCACCGGCGCGAACACGCCCCAGGCCAGTGCCGATTCCTGGGTGATGCCGAGATCGAGACCGACCTTGCTGATGGTGGCGATGTAGCGATCGTCAGGAACGCCGTCGACGCGCAGAACGCAGCCGAGGTTGGTCACGGAACCGACGATGAAGCCAACGCTGGCGCCGCCGCGGCATTCGAGAACGCCGACCTGCACGCGTGCCGGGGCTTGCGCGCCGGCGCCGGCGATGGATGCGGTCAGCATGGCAAGTGCAGCACCGGCAAGAATGAGGAAGCGACGCATGAAGAAATCTCCGGCTGAAAAGATGTGATGCGAGCAGAGAGTCCAAAACCGCGCCGTGCCCGCGGCGCCGGAAGTTCTATGCCACAACATGAAGGGCGGTGCCACAATTGCGGCGGCGTCCCGGCCACCGAAAAAAAGGCCCGCTTTCGCGGGCCTTTTATCTGAACGTTATGGTGTTTACCCGTGCCGCCGATGGCGGTGATAGTGCCGGCGCGGACCGTTGCCGTGGAACGGCTGCAGCTCGATATCGGCTATACCGGCGGCGACGTTCAGGCCGGTCTGGCCCTGCACGCTGAGCGGCTGCAGTGCGTAGGAGTTCGCGGGCCCGCCGACCAGGAAATTGCCGCCGCCGCCGAGGCCGACCGACGCGTTGGCACCGACGCCGCCGTAATTGCCGGCGAGGTCGCCGCGGCCGATCCTGGAGTTCGGCGCATTCACCGCCCAGGCCAGTTGCGTCTGCGCGGTAATGCCGAGATCGAGGCCATAGCGGCGCACGGTCGCGATGTAGGGTTCGGGACGCCGTCCCTCGCTCTGGAACACGCATTCGAGGCTGGTCACCGAACCGACCACGAAGCCGACATTCTGGCCGCCCTGGCATTGCAGGATGCCGGCGCGAACCGGCGGCAGCGCGTTGGCGGCAGCAAGCGGCACGATCAGCGCCGCCGCAGCGAGGGTCAATGTCAGGATTCGCATATGTCTAAATCTCCGCAAGATGAATTGGATTTGCGGAGTGGACAGGAAGGAAGCGCCGTGTTCAAAACAAGGCGTTTCGCAAAGAAGACTTCAAAACATCAAACGTGCGACGCGTGATGTGATTTGACACGTCATTATTTTGACGCGTTTTCTTCGTGCGAACCGGTTCCCACTTCGCTTGAAAACGCTCTGTCGTTTTGTTTCGCGTTTACACAACGCGAAACAAAAACGATTGGCGAAACGCAACTACCGCAAATTGCCACAGAAGCGCTGGATGCGTTTGCAGGCATCTTCGAGGTCGGTGGTTTTCGTCGCGTAGGAAATCCGGAACGCCGGTCCTAGCCCGAACGCCGAACCCTGCACCACGGCGACGCCTTCGGTCTCGAGCAACTCGGTGACGAAGTCCTCGTCGTTGGCGAGCACCTTGCCGGACGGCGCGGTCTTTCCCATGGTGCCGGCGCAGGACGGATAGACGTAGAACGCGCCTTCAGGCCGCGGGCATTCGATCCCCTTGGCCTGGTTGAGCATCGACACCACGAGGTCGCGGCGTTCCTTGAACACCTTGTTGTGCTCGGGGATGAAGTCCTGCGGACCGTTGAGCGCCTCGACCGACGCCCACTGCGCGATCGACGACGGGTTCGAGGTCGACTGCGACTGGATGGTCTGCATCGCCTTGATCAACTCGGCCGGGCCGCCGGCATAGCCGATGCGCCAGCCGGTCATGCAATAGGCTTTCGAGACGCCGTTCACGGTCAGCGTGCGGTCGTACAGTTTCGGTTCGACCTGCGCCGGGGTTGCGAACACGAAGTCGTCATAGACCAGGTGCTCGTACATGTCGTCGGTCATCACCCAGATGTTCGGATGCTTCACCAGCACATCGGTGATCGCCTTGAGCTCGCTGCGCGTATAAGCGGCACCGGTCGGGTTCGACGGAGAACAGAGAATGATCCACTTGGTTTTCGCTGTGATCGCCTTTTCCAGATCCTCGGGCCGCAGCTTGAAACCGCTCGAAGCCGGGCATACCACCGGCACGGATTCGCCGCCGGCCAGCGCCACCATTTCCGGATAGCTCACCCAATACGGCGCCGGGATGATCACCTCGTCGCCGGGATTGATGGTCGCCATCAGCGCATTGTAGAGCACCTGCTTGCCGCCGGTGCCGACGATGATCTGGTTCGGCTTGTAGGTCAGTCCGTTCTCGCGCTGGAACTTGCCGATGATGGCTTCCTTCAACTCGGGAATGCCGCCGACGTCGGTGTACTTGGTCTTGCCGGCCTCGATGGCGCGGATCGCCGCCAGCTTGATGTTGGCGGGCGTGTCGAAATCCGGCTCGCCGGCACCGAGGCCGATGACGTTGCGGCCCGCCGCTTTCAGCGCGCGTGCTTTATCCGTGACCGCGATCGTCGCGGACGGCTTCACACGGGCGAGCGAGGCGGACAGGAAGGTCATCTTTATCTCCAAGGCTGACGTCGTAAGGCAAATGTCGCGGCAAACGTCGTGAATTCAGGCGATTCCACGATTCTTTCTGATGGGATCGAGGCACCCTAAGGCGATGCGCGCTGCATCGCAAGAAGCTTGGCCGCTGAGGGCCAAACTTTAGAGAACGTTAAAGCCGGGTCGGTACGGTCGGAGCAATACCAGCGCAATATTCGGCAAATTCCGCGGCAAAATGACAAATATCCGGCAAGGGATCCGAGAAGGCCTGCGAACCGGTGAGTGGCTGACGGCGGCGCGGATGCGCGGCTACAGCCTGATCCTGCTCGGCCTCTCCGTGCTGGTCTTTGCCGGATGGATCGCGGTCGCCGACGGCCTGATCGACCGCAACGGCCAGCCGATCGGCACCGATTTCTCCAACGTCTACGCCGCGGGCGCACTGACCTGGCAGGCCCGCTCGGCGGAGGCCTATTCTCCCCCGCTGCAGCACGCCGCCGAGAAGGCCGTGTTCGACGGCCGCGAGGTGCCGTTCTATGGCTGGCACTATCCGCCGTTCTTCTTTGCGATTGCCGTGCTCGCCGCCGCCGTCCCGTATGCGTGGGGCCTCGCGATCTGGCTGATCGCAAGCTTTGCCGCCTACCTCGCCGCGATCCGCACCATCCTGCCGCGCCCCGAGGCCTGGCTTGCGGCCTCAGCCTTTCCCGCTGTCTTCGTCAATGTCGGCCACGGCCAGAACGGGTTCCTCACCGCGGCGCTGCTCGGCGGCGCCCTGCATTGGCTCGATCGACGGCCGGCGCTGGCCGGCGTGCTGATCGGGCTCCTGGCCTACAAGCCGCAGTTCGGCGTGCTGATCCCGATCGCTTTGCTCGCGGGCGGACGCTGGCGCACCATCGGCGCTGCGGCCGTCACCGTCGTCGTGCTGGTCGCCGTCAGCTTCCTGACGCTGGGCGGCGGTATCTGGCATGCCTTCACCGACTCGATGAATTTCACGCAAACGGTGGTGCTCGAACAGGGCGGCACCGGATGGCAGAAGATCCAGTCGATCTTCTCGGCGGTGCGAGCCTGGGGCGTTGGCGTACCGGTCGCCTATGCCGTTCAAGCCTCACTGCTGCTCACGCTGGCCGCCAGTCTGGCCTGGCTGTGGCACAGCGATGCCGCGTTCGAACTCAAGGCCGCCGCATTGGCAGTCGGCAGCCTGCTGGCGACGCCCTATGTGCTCGACTACGACCTCGTGGTGCTGGCGGTCGCGATCGCCTTCTTCGCGCGACACGGACTCAAGCAAGGCTTTCGTGATTACGAGATCAGCCTGCTGGCGGCGGCCTGGATCGTGCCGCTGCTTTCGCGCAGCATCGCCGGCGTGACCACCATTCCCCTTGGGCTGATCGTGATGCTTGCCTTTTATGCGTTCGTGCTGCGGCGTGCGGCGCTGGATCGCGGCAACATTACCGTCGGCGCGCAGGGCATCGCGCAAGCGTGATCTGAATTGTCAGCACTGTTGATGGAATCATTCTGCACGCGTGCAGTGCGGTAGAGGTTTTCGACTTTTTCCATTCGACAGGTCTTGCGACCCATCGGTAACGGCATCATTGTTTAGCCGCGTTGCGTCGCGACAAGCTCGCCCCGCCCACACCTGTTCTCGACCGGACGAAACCCTGAACACGATGTACAAGCTCTATTCGATGCAGCGCTCCGGCAACAGCTACAAGGTCCGCCTTGCGCTGGCGCTGCTCAATGCGCCGTATCATGCCATCGAGGTCGACATCCTCAGAGGCGAAAGCCGCACGCCGGAATTTCTGGCGAAGAACCCGAGCGGCCAGGTGCCGCTGTTGGAAGTCGCCGAAGGACGTTACCTTGCCGAGTCCAACGCCATCCTCTGGTATGTCTGCGGCGGCACCTCGCTGGCGCCGGAATCACGGGTCGAACGCGCCGAAGCGCTGCAATGGATGTTCTTCGAACAGCACGCGCTGGAGCCCAATATCGGCGCGGCCTATTTCTGGCTGTCGCTGGTCAAGGGTGGTCGCGACCTGCAGACCCATGCGCTGGAAGACTGGATGGAGCGCGGCTACGCGGCGCTGCAGGTGATGGAAAATCACCTCAAGAGCCACGCCTATTTCGCGGCGGGACAACTGACGGTCGCCGACATCGCGGTGTACGGCTACACCCATGTCGCCGACCGCTGCGACTATGATCTCGCGACCTTCCCCGCGATTCGTGCCTGGCTGCGTCGGGTCGAACAGACCCCTGGATTCGTCGCTATGGACTGGCAGCCGGGGGCTGAGCTCGAGGATTCCGCCCGCATCGCCGCCGGCGCGTAAGCGCCCGCCCGCATCGCCACTCGCTTCACATTTGCGCGAGAACCGTCTCAAAGGTTAACAACCACGGGTTAGCCGTTAACGCTTGCGGCGGTTCCCGGTTTTCGGCGCGGGAATCGCCGCAATGTCGCCGGTGGATTGTGCGAAATTCCCTGATGTTCGCTGGTGATTCGCCGGCGTCTTGAAGGATTTGGACCATGATACGGTCGCCCGGCACGGTGGGCTTTGTAAGCCGCCCTGCCCCTGTTGCTTCTTCCCGATTGACCAACGCCATCGCCGCCACGCTCGCGATCGGCGCGCTTTCGCTGTGCCTCGCCGTCGCGCTGACCGTGCTGTCGATCAGGGTCTTGATGGCGATGCCGCTCCCGGCATAAGCGCGGCTTTTCCGTTTGCATCATTTCCAGCATGCGATGATTTCGATCGCGATCGGACCATGATGAAAACACCTGTTGGACTGGTGACCGTCGCGCTGGCGGCAGCGATCCTGCTTGCGATCGCGCTCCTGATCACCACTGGTACCCGTGGCGAAGATCACGCCCCCGCGGTGCGGATCCTGTCCCCCGCCGCGAAGTGACGCGCCGCAGAAGCGTTTTGCTTAACGTGTTTTCTTGACGCGAACCGGGGCTCACCACAGATCAAGTCCGAAGGCATGCTTCGCGCGAAAACGCCATCATGACCACTTGTGGAAAACAAAAAATGCACCGGCGGCGATGAAGCCGAAGCCCAGCGCATGATTCCATCCCAGCGGCTCCTTCAGATACAGCACCGAAAATCCGGCGAACACGACCAGCGTGATTACTTCCTGCATGGTCTTGAGCTGTGCCGCCGAATACACCGCGCTGCCCCAGCGGTTGGCCGGCACCGCCAGCCAGTATTCGAACAATGCGATGCCCCAGCTCACCATGACCACCAGTGGCAGCGGGCTTTGCTTGAATTTCAGGTGGCCGTACCAGGCGAAAGTCATGAACACGTTGGAGGCAAACAACATCAGGATGGGCAGTATCGAGGGGGAGATCGTCGGCATTGAGTCCTCTTGAAATTTCCCCGCGCTAACGGCCGGGCGCGGAACCCGGTTCCATCGCTTTCGAATATCATTTGAATTTCAAAACCGCAAAAGCCCGTCGCATCCGGGCAACGCCTTCTTAAGACTGCGACAAAAAAGCCCGCCGCGATTGAAACAATCGGGCAGACTGGCGCCCTTATTGTTTGTCGGCGGACAACGGATAAGTGCATGCGGATCGATTGGCGCGCAATCTCAGGTCCCGCTCTGACGGCAGCCACGGCGCTGGTCGCCTTCGTTGTCGACCGGCATTTCGTTGCCGTACCCAATCCCGCACCGCTGTTCGTCTGCATCGTGGCGCTCGCCGCGTCGATCAGCGGCATTGCCTCGGGCCTGATCAGCGCTGCCATCGCGGTGGCGGCATCGGCGGTGTTCTTTCTCGGGCATCGCGCGATGCCGGGCTACGACACGTCGGATCTGGTGCGCATGGGGCTATTGGCGGCGACCGCGGCCGGCACTGCCGTCATCACCGGATTGTTGCGGCAGAAATGGATCGACGCCTTCGCTTGGGAGCAGAAGCACCATGCGACCTCCGCACGACTGTCGGCAGCCCTCGACCAGGTCGATATCGGCATCGTGCTGCTCGGTCCGGACACCCGTGCGGAATTCATCAACCGCGCCTTCCGCGACTATTTCCAGCTCTCCGACGCGCAGGCCGACAGCCAGCCGCCTTTCATCGCGCTGATGTATCACGGCCGCGACACCGGCGCCTGGGAGTTGCCGGAAGACGAACTGGGCACCTTCATCGCGCGGCGCACCGAGGCGATGCGGGCCGGCGACTCCACGCCGATCAACATCAATCTCACCAGCGGCGAGGTGCTGCGCTTCAGTTGCACGGCGCTGCCCGACGGCGGACGCATGCTGAGCTACACACCTGTTACCGACCTCGTCCGCCACAGCGACGATCCCGCCAGCGCCGACTACTATCGCTCGCTGCGCGGCGGCAGCGATCGCACCTTCGCGCGGCAGTTGCGCGCGGCGGAGTGAACCCGGCGCCGCACCCGGTCGCCAAGGCGATTGATCCCGCTTGATTGCGCAGCTAGGAAGGATGCAGCCTCGCGCGGTCATGACTTTTCCGCGCGACTTCCTCCAGAACGGAAACGCGCATGCCCGGCGATGTCACCATTCGCTTTGTCACCCGCCAGGATTACGCGCAGTGGCTTCCGCTCTGGGACGGCTACAATGCGTTCTACGGCCGCTCAGGCGCGACCGCTCTGGCGCCCGAGATCACGGCAATGACCTGGGCGCGTTTCTTCGACGGCTACGAACCGGTGCACGCGCTGGTCGCCGATCGCGGCGGCGAGCTGCTCGGGCTGACGCACTATCTGTTTCACCGTTCGACCACCGCGATCGAACCGACGTGCTACCTGCAGGACCTGTTCACCAATGCCGCCGCGCGCGGCAAGGGCGTCGGGCGGGCGCTGATCAAGAGCGTCTACGCGCAGGCCCAACTGGCCGGTTCGGCGCGCGTCTACTGGCAGACGCATGAGACCAACCACACCGCGATGCAGCTCTACGACAAGGTCGCGGACAAGTCCGGCTTCGTGGTCTACCGCAAGATATTCTGAGCGGTTTTGCAGCCTGCTGGCCGCCCTGTGGATAAGTCCCGGTGTCACCGGCGCGTAACATAGCTTGGCTAGGTTGCGCCTGCGTTTGATCAGGCCCCCCGTCTCAGATCACGCGCCCCAAGCGGCTCCCGGTCAGTCGCCGCGTCTGACCGGGGCCGCATCTTTTTTGCGTTATGCTTTTTTGCGTTATTCCTGCATTCCTGCCCAGCGCCAATCGCGGTAACACCGCACCTTGCGGGCAGACGGCGCGCGGGCCACAATGTCGGCCCTTCGTGCCACCCCCACAGGATCGATCCATGCAAATTCGCAATCTCGGCGGCTCCGGCCTGCGCGTGTCCGCCGTCGGCCTCGGCTGCAACAATTTCGGCCAGCGCACCGATCTGGAGACCTCGCGCAAGGTGATCCACAAGGCGATCGACCTCGGCATCACGCTGTTCGATACCGCCGATATCTATGCCGGCATGGGCGGCTCCGAAACCGTGCTCGGCCAGGTGCTCGGCGACCGCCGCAAGGACATCGTGCTGGCGACCAAGTATTCCAAGCCGATGAGCAATGACGGCACCAAGCAGGGCGCGTCGCGCCGCTACATCATGTCCGCCGTCGAAGCGAGCCTGACGCGGCTGAAGACCGACTACATCGATCTCTACCAGCAGCACGACTACGATCCGCTGACGCCGATCGAGGAAACCCTGCGCGCGCTCGACGATCTCGTCCGCCAGGGCAAGGTGCGCTACATCGGCAATTCGAATTTTCCGGCCTGGCGCATCGCCGAAGCCGAACTGATCGCAAAGCAGATCAACGTCGGCCGCTTCGTCTCGTGCCAGGACGAATACAGCCTGGTGGTGCGCGGCATCGAAAAGGATCTGCTCCCGGCCGCTCAAGAATACAAACTCGGCCTGTTGCCGTTCTTCCCGCTGGCGAGCGGACTGTTGACCGGAAAATACCAGCGCGGCGCGGCCGCGCCCGCCGACACCCGTTTTGCCAAGGCTCCTGCCCTGAAGGACCGCTACGTCACAGCGCGTAACGAGGACATCGTCGAGAAGCTGGAGGCGTTCGCCAAAGCCCGCGGCCACACCATGCTCGAACTCGCCTTCTCCTGGCTGGCCTCGCGCCCGCAAGTCTCCAGCGTCATCGCCGGCGCCACCCGCGTCGAACAGGTCGAGCAGAACGTGAAAGCGATCGGCTGGGTATTGAGCGCGGAAGAGATGGCGGAGATCGACGGGATTACGAAGTGACGAAGTCATTCCGGGATGCTCCGAAGGAGCAGACCCGGAATCTCGAGATTCCGGGTTCGCGCTTTGCGCGCCCCGGAATGACGGAGAAATTTAAGCAACCAATCCCTGCATCGGCTTCACTGCTGCGCTGTCCGGAAATACCGTCTCGGCCAGCACGCGCTCGGCGAGACCGAACTGATCGTGCAGCAAGCCTTTCATGACCGCGCGCAGGTCGGTGGTCGGCGCGAGGTCGCGGCCCTGGTAGAGGTTGGCGTATTTCAGCCCCGGCCAGTCCGAGATCACCCGGCCGCCCTTCACCGCGCCGCCGGCGAGTAGCGCGATGGTGCCGGTGCCGTGATCGGTGCCCTGGGTGCCGTTGATGCGCGCGGTGCGGCCGAATTCGGTGGCAACCACGACGACGGTTTCGCGCCAGCGCTCGCCGAGCCCGCTTTCGAATTCCGCCAGCGCGCCGTCGAGGCCGCCGAGCAGCTGCGCCAGCCGCCCGACCGGACCGCCCTCGTTGGCATGGGTGTCCCAGCCGTCGAAGGCGAGTGCCGCAATCCGCGGACCGTCATCGGCCGCCATCAGCTTCGCGGCCCCGCGCGCTACCAGCCGCATGGCGCCGGCGCCGTTGGTGCCGGGTTTCGGCTTCATGTTGTCGCCCTGCGCCGCCTTGTCGAGCGCGAGCCCCTGGGTCAGCGCCATGGCCAGCGCGGGATCGCGGTGGCTGTAAAGCTCGGCAAGCCTTGTTGCGGTATCGTCGGCGACCGGCGGCAGCGCGACCGGCGCCCAGCCGACCGTCGGCGCCGCGCCACGCAACACCAACGGCGTGGTCGGGCCGACCGCGAGCGCGCTCGTCACCCGCTCACCCCGCGGCAGCGCTTCCAGTGCGCGGTTGAGCCAGCCGGACTGCACCCGGCCGGGCCCGGCAAAGCCGCTTTCGAGCACGTCCTGCCCGTCGAAATGCGAACGGTCGCGATAGGACGTCGCCACCGCGTGAACCACCGCGGCCTTGTTGTCGCGGTACATCCGCGCGAATTCCGGCATCGCGGGATGCAGCGCGAAGAACGAATCCAGCGGCAGCGCCGCGTTCGGGCTGGATGAACTCAGCGCGATCGCGCCATGCAGGCCGGCGTAATCGGGGTCACCGACCGGTGCGACGGTGGCAAGCCCGTCGAGCGCGCCGCGCAGGATGATGACCACGAGCCGCGGATCGCGGCCGTCGGCGGCCCGCGCGAATTTCGGCAAATATGCCCAGGCCGCAAACGATGCGCCACCCAGCAACAGTGCGCGTCGCGACGTCACCGAAGCCCGCAGCCCTTCGCAGCAATTCATGGTGGTTTCCACGGAAGTCATCTCCTCTGGAATTCC
>Ga0068855_100008565_pt1 | contig 12367 bp, 6 predicted proteins | sample KBSCornC52_FD_66592 | JGI IMG/M metagenome (GOLD analysis project Ga0068855, IMG submission 66592) | Corn rhizosphere microbial communities from Kellogg Biological Station, Michigan, USA - KBS Corn C5-2 | ecosystem: Host-associated > Plants > Roots > Rhizosphere > Soil ...
CACGGCTCGTTCGCTCCACTGCGTTACCTCAGCCAGCACCAGGATTCGATTCGCTCTTCGTTCGGCATGCACGCGTCCTACGACTGGAAAGTCGGCGGCGTGATCGTGCGCCCCGAACTGATGCTTTCCTGGCAGCATGAATACGGCGACCGCAGCTATGCGGTCGACGCGGCGCTGGCCGGCGGTAGCACCGCGTTCTCCGTGGTTGACCCGCAACTCGGTCGCGACAGTCTGCTTTTCGGCGCCGGTGTCTCGGTTTTGTGGAACCCGCGCACGTCGACCTTCCTGTATTACGACGCGGATCTGCTGCAGAAGGAATACAACTCGCAGACGGTGAGCGGCGGCCTGCGGATGAATTTCTAATCGAAAGCGCGACTGGAGGGTGGCGATCTTCGCCGCCGCGTACGGACGGACGGCGGCCAGGATGGCCGCTCTACCATGCGTGCTCCGCCAGCGGCGCCGTTCCGAGGTTTCCGTACTTCCCTATTCTGCCGCAATCATTTGCTTGCGCATGGCGCGCCGGGCTCGTTCGATCACGGGTGTATGAGATTCCCCTTTCCAGCCAGCTTTGCCACCGCCTTGTTCCTCAGCGCCATCGTCGTCCGCGCGGAAGTCGTTGAATCCGATGTCGTCATCTTCGGCGGCACTTCCGGTGGCGTGGCCGCGGCGGTCCAGGCGCACCGCATGGGCAAGACCGCGGTCATCGCGGAATGGACGCCGCATCTCGGCGGACTCACCACCGGTGGCCTCGGCGCCACGGACATTGGCAACAAAGGCGCGATTGGCGGCATCGCCCGCGAATTTTACGAACAGATCGCTGAGCATTACGCCAAGCCGGAGGCGTGGACCTGGCAGAAGCCCCAGGCGCAGGATGTGAAGCACGAAAAGTCGAAGGACCCGCTCGAGGAGAAAACCGGCCGCCTGACGAAATGGACTTTCGAGCCGCACGTGGCGATGGACATTTACAAAAAGTGGCTCGCGGACGCCGGGGTGAAAGTCTACCTCGATGAGAAATTGAAGAGCGTGAAGATGGACGGCCAGCACATCGTCGAGTTCACGACCGAGAGCGGCCGCACCTATCGCGGGAAGATGTTCATCGATGCCAGTTACGAGGGCGATCTCATGGCGAAGGCCGGGGTAAGTTATCACGTGGGGCGCGAGGCCAATTCGGAATTCAGCGAAACCCTCAACGGCTTCCGCGAGAAAACTCCGCAGCATCAATTCACCGTCGACGTCGATCCCTATCTCACGCCCGGCGATCCGAAAAGCGGCCTGCTGCCCTTCATCCAGAAAAACGCCAACGAAAAACCTGGCGACGGCGACAAGCGCGTCCAAGCTTACAACTTCCGTCTCTGCATGACGCGCACCAAGGAAAACCTGGTGCCGTGGAGCGAGGTCAAGCCAGCGAATTACGACGAGAAGAATTACGAATTGCTCGGCCGTTTCATCGACGCACTCGAGAAGTCCGGCAAGCCGTCGACCGGCATTTTCATGGGGCCGACGCCGATGCCGAATAATAAAACCGATACGAATAACTCCGGCGCCTTCAGCACGGATTTCATCGGCGAAAACTATGCCTATCCCGACGCCGACTATCCCGAGCGCGAGCGGATCATCCAGGCACACGCCGATTACATCAAAGGCATGCTCTATTACCTTTCGAGCAGCCAGCGCCTGCCAGAGCACGTGCGTAATACCGTGAACCAATGGGGCTTGGCGAAGGACGAATTCACCGAGAACGGTCATTTCCCGACCGCGCTCTACGTCCGCGAAGGACGCCGCATGATGTCCGATTACGTGATGACCGAGGCCAACTGCCGCTGGCAGAAGAAAGCCGAGGACCCGGTCGCGCTCGGCGCTTACAACATGGACTCGCACAACTGTGAGCGCATCGTGCAAAACGGTTTCGTGCGCAACGAAGGCGACGTGGAAGTCGGCGTGGCCGGACCGTATCCGGTCTCGTATCGTTCCATTGTCCCCAAGGCCAGCCAGGCGGAAAATCTCCTGGTGCCGGTGTGTCTTTCGGCCACGCACATCGCCTACGGCAGCATCCGCATGGAACCCGTTTTCATGATCCTTGGCCAAAGCGCCGCGACCGCGGCCTGTCTCGCCATCGACGCCAAAGTCACCGTCCAAAAACTCGACTACGCCTCCCTGCGCACGCAACTCGACAAGGATCACCAGATCCTCGAATGGACTGGCGCGGCGCGTCATGCGATTCCGCCGCCGCCGAGACTCGACGGCATCGTGCTCGACGATACCGATGGCCAGAAGGGCGGCGAATGGACCCAGGGCAGCATCAATGGTTCGCAGCGCGTCGGCGACGGTTACGTCCACGACCAGAATCAAAACAAAGGCGCGCTGAGCGTGCACTGGATACCCGACATCCCCGTGGCCGGCAATTACGAGGTCATCTTTCACTTCCCGCCGAATGGGAATCGCGCGAAGAACGTCCCCGTCACCATCTCGATCAAGGGCGGTGAATCGAAGACCGTCAAAGTCAATGAACAGGACCAAAGCGGCCAGCAATCGCTCGGCATTTTCGATCTACCCCTTGGCCGCAACACCACAATCTCCGTGACGAACGCCGAGACCGACGGCTTCGTTGTCGTCGATGGCGTGCAACTTCTGCGCGTGCGGCAGTAGGTTCCATCGCATCTCAGTTAAACGCAGAGGGCTGGATGAAGAAGATTTCTAGTTTCTGGTTTCTGGTTTTTCCCTTCCGAACGTCTAGCGATAGCGCTACGGAGAACCAGAAACTAGGAACCTTACCCCAGAAATCCAGCGCGCTTCCCTCTGTGTCCTCGGCGTTTAATTTAGCGGGCGCTACAGCTTCGTTTAAAATGCTTTAACACTGTCCGATATTCGTCGGGTCGCACGGAATTTTGCCACGCGGTTGTCATCCTTGCTTGCACGGGACGTGCTAGCATTCACGGGCTCTATGCGATTTCCCTTCCCTGTCGGCTTTGCCGCCGCCCTGTTCCTCAGCACCATGGTCGCCCGCGCTGAAGACATCCAAGCCGATGTCGTGATCTACGGCGGCACCTCGGCGGGCGTCGCTGCCGCGGTGCAGGCGCACCGCATGGGCAAGACGGTGGTCATTGCCGAGTGGACGAAACATCTCGGCGGACTCACCACCGGTGGACTCGACGCCACGGACGTCATCAACAAAGCCGCGATCGGTGGCCTCGCCCGCGAATTCTATGAGCAGATCGCCACACATTACGCCCGGGCTGACGCCTGGAAATGGCAGAAGCCCGATTTGCAGGATACGCAGCACGAAAAGTCGAAGGATTCCATCGCGGAAAAAAATGGGCGCCCCACGCGGTGGACCTTCGAGCCACACGTGGCCATGGACATCTACAAGAAATGGCTCTCCGACGCGAAGGTGAAGGTCAACTTCGGTGAGAAGCTGAAGAGTGTAAAGAAAGAGGGCACGCACATCGTCGAGTTCACCACCGAGAGCGGCAACACCTACCACGGGAAGATGTTCATCGATGCCAGCTACGAGGGTGATCTCATGGCGAAGACTGGCGTGAGCTACCACATGGGACGCGAGGCCAATTCGGATTTCGGCGAGACGCTCAATGGCGTCCGCGAAAAGACGCCGCTGCACCAGTTCGACGTCGACGTCGATCCCTACTACACCCCCGGCGATCCCAAGAGCGGCTTGCTGCCCTTCATCCAGAAGGGCACCCCCGAAAAACCCGGCGAGGCCGACAAGCACATCCAGGCCTACGGTTTGCGCCTCTGCATGACGCAGGTGAAGGAAAACATGCTGCCGTGCAGCGAGCTCAAGCCGACGATCTACAACGAGCGGGAATACGAGCTGCTCGCCCGCTACATCGAGGCGCTGGAAAAAGCCGGCAAGCCGATGCCCGGCATTTTCATGAAGCCGACGGCCATACCGAATGGCAAAACTGACACGGACAACGACGGAGCGTTTAGCACCGATTTGATCGGCGAGAACTCTTCTTATCCCATAACCGACTATGCCACGCGCGAGGGCATCATCCACACCCACCTCGCCTACGCCAAGGGACTGCTTTATTTCCTCGCGACCAGCCCGCGCGTACCACAGAAGGTCCGCGATGAGGTGAACAAATGGGGCCTGGCCAAGGATGAATTCACCGACAACGGCCATTTGCCGACCGCGCTCTACGTTCGCGAAGGACGCCGCATGATGTCCGATTACGTAATGACCGAAGCCGATTGCCGCTGGCAGCGCCAGGCCATGGACGCAGTGGCGCTCGGCGATTCCAACATCGAGTCACACAACTGCCAGCGCATCGTGCAGGACGGCTTCGTGCGCAACGAGGGCGACGTCGAAGTCCCCGCAGCCGCGCCTTTTCCGATCGCCTATCGCTCGATCGTCCCTAAAGTCGGGCAGGTGGATAACCTGTTCGTGCCGGTCTGCCTTTCCGCCAGCCATATTGCCTACGGCAGCATCCGGACGGAGCCTGTCTTCATGGCTCTGGGACAGAGTGCCGCCACTGCGGCCAGCATTGCCATCGACAAGAAAGTTCCCGTCCAAAAGGTCCCCTACGGAGCTCTGCGCAACCAACTCGACAAAGATCAACAGATCGTCGTCTGGACTGGCGGGGTCAGGCACGAAGCCGCCCCCGAACCCGAGAAACTCGACGGCATTGTCCTCGACGACACCGACGCGCACAAAACCGGCGAATGGGGCGCCGGTGGTCTGACCAACTTACCGCACATCGGCAAGGGCTACATTCACGATGGGAACGGAACCAAGGGCAAGCTCAGCGTGGAATGGACGCCGGAGATTCCGATCGCCGGCTATTATGAAATCATCTTCCACTTCATCCCCAATGATGGCCGCGCTCGAAATGTCCCCGTTACGGTGACGATCAAAGGCGGCGAATCCCGAACCTTGAAAGTCAACGAGCGGGATCAGACCGGCCATCAGTCGCTCGGGCTGTTCGATCTGCCCACCGGCCGCAACACGACGATCATCGTGTCGAATGCCGGCACGGACGGCCACGTCGTCGTCGACGGCTTGCAGATTTTGCGGGTGCGGAATTGAGGGTCAGGCACGCCTGAATTTGCCCATGCGGTCAAGCCAGTTCCAACCCGGTTTTCGCCTCTCCGTTTTTGACGTGTTTGCGCGAGTGGTGGGAAGCCAATCAGGGGCATTGAGGCGCATCGCGCCCTGCTTCAAGCCCGCAGGGCGAAAGAGAAGAGCCCGGCACTTCAGTGCTGAGCTATGGTCGCTAAAAGCGGCCAGTCCCGACAGGGGCGACAGAATCCGGAAGCGGCGTTGTCGATCCAGCATCCCGTCGCGAAAAATGTCTTTCGTCGCTCACGGGACTGGTCGTTCTAAAAATCACGCAGTCCAGCCCTGAAGTGCTGGGCTATTCTCTTTCGCCCTGTCGGGCTGGGAGTTACCGCGGCGCCGACGGAGCCGGTGGCTCGCCTATCACCCTTCTCCTCCACCAGTTCGGCTCCAGAGAGTCCTTTTACGCTTTCGAGACTTCCACCTTCTCCGCTTTTTCCCCCACCCGCTTGAAATGCACCTGGCCCACGCGCCGGCCGTCGGTCTGCGTAATGGTCACCTCGTAGTCCTCGATCTTCACCTGCTCGCCCTGTTTCGGCAGATGCCCGAGCAAATGCGTAACGTAACCGCCGATCGTGCTCACGTCCGGGCTCTCCAATTCCAAGCCGGCGAGATCGTGCAACTCGTAAAGCCCCAATGAACCTTCGACGGTAAATTCATCCGCATTGAGGCGGCGAAACTCCGGCTTCTCCGCATCGAACTCATCCTGAATCTCACCGACCAATTCCTCGAGCACGTTGTCGAGCGTGACGATGCCCGTGGTGCCGCCGAATTCATCGACCACCAGCGCGAGGTGCGCGTGCTTGCCGAGAAAGAAAGTGAGCAGCTTTTCCAGCGACATCATCTCGGGCACCGGCAAAAGGTCACGTTTGATGGTGTGGAGGTCGCGATTCTGGGAATTCAGCAGCTTGAGGATATCCTTGACGTGCACCAGGCCGATCGTGTGATCGAGATGACCTTCACACAGCGGGAACCGCGTGTGCCGCGACTCGAGCGCCCGCTGGATGTTTTCCTCAAACGTGTCCTCGGTATTGAGGAACACGACCTTGCCCCGCGGCGTAGTGATGTCGCGCACCACGCGGTCGCGCATGTCGAGGGCGTTGATGAGGATCTCTTTGCCCAGCGGCGTCACTTCCTCCTGCTCGGCACTCTGCGAGAGAATGACGCGCAATTCCTCCTCGCTGTGTGCGAGTTCGTTTTCGCTGGCCGGAGTGATGCGCAGCCAGCGGCGGAGGATGATGCTCGAGCCCTGATTGAGCAGCCAGATCGCCGGGCGGAACAGCGTGGAAAAGAAATCCAGCGGCCGCACCAGCTTGAGCGCCGTGCCCAGCGGATCGCGAATGGCGATGTATTTCGGCGCGAGTTCGCCGAAGAGAATGTGAAAAAAGGTGATGATGAAAAAGCCGAAGCCCACGGCCAGGCCATCGATGACCCGATGCGACTCGATGCCCAGGTGAAAGAACAACGGCTGCAGGAGGCGCGTGAAATAATCCTCACCCAGCCAGCCGAGCGCGAGGCTGGCCAGCGTCACCCCAAATTGCGTGGCCGAAAGATAGGCATCGAGATGCGCGAGCACATACCTGGCCCGCACGGCTTTCGCATTCCCTTCTTCGACCAGCGGATCGAGCTGGCTGCTCCGCACCTTGACCAGCGCGAATTCCGTGGCTACGAAAAACCCGTTGAGCAGGACGATCGAAAGAATACCGAGCAGCTTGCCAGCGATGAGATCCGGGCTGTCCCAATTCGTGGCGATGGCTCCGGCATCAGCGAGAAAGGCGGGAGTCATGGGGAAAAGAAACGAGCCGCCAGCAGATCGCCGGCGGCTCGAAGCAAGGTCGTAAAGAGCAGCTTACCAGCTCGACTTCGTGACGCCGGGGATGAGGCCCTGCGAGGCGAGTTCACGGAACGCGATACGCGAAAGCTTGAAGCGGCCAATGTAGCCACGCTTGCGGCCGCTCGCCTGGCAGCGGCGGCTCATCCGCACCGGGCTTGCATTGCGCGGAAGCTGCGAAAGGCCGACGTAGTCGCCCTTCGCCTTCAGTTCGGCGCGCACGGCGGCATACTTCGCGACAGTCGCGGCTTTGCGTTTTTCACGTTCGATCCAGCAGGTTTTGGCCATAAAAAAAGTTAAATTGGGAGCGCGGAAAATAGCGACCCTTCCGGGGATTGCAAATACTTTTTACTCTAACAATCCCTTGCCCCACCGAGCTCTACTGGAGAGTAACCCTTCCCCGGAATGCCCGCAATCCCCATCGAACAGGCTTTTCAGGTCGCTGCTGCCCTGCAGCAGGCCGGCCGGTTGGCCGAGGCGGAAACCACTTTTCGGCAAATCCTGGCCGCGGATTCCCGCTCCCTCCGGGCTTGGGTCGCGCTCGGCAGCACTCTTTCGGCCATGCACCGCTGGCCGGAGGCGATCGCCGTGCTGGAACAGGCGCTGACGCTCGACTCCCGACGGCCCGAAATCCATTTCAATCTGGGGAACAACCATGCGAAGAGTGGCCACTGGGAACCAGCGGTCGCCAGCTTTCGGAAGGCGCTGGCCTTGCGGCCGAATTGCGCGCAGACCTGCACGAATCTCGCGGCGGTCCTCATGGAACAGGAGTGTCTGGACGAGGCCGTCGCCCATTTTCAACACGCTCTCGCCCTGCATCCTGTCGCTGCCGAGATGCATTACAATCTGGGCGTGGCCTACACACGGGCGGGCAGCGGGGAGAAGGCCATCGCCTGCTTCCAACGCGCCCTCTCGCTCCGCCCGGATTACGCCCACGCCCACTGGGCCCTGGCTCCGGAGCTATTGCGGCGCGGCCAATATGAAGAAGGCTGGCAGGTGCATGCCCGGCACGGGCGCTGTCCCGAACCGGCCTGGCCTCAGCGGAAATTTGCCCTGCCGCGATGGGATGGTTCCCTCATGGAGGGGGAAACGCTGCTCGTCCATGAGGAGCAGGGGTTCGGCGACGCCATCCAGTTTCTGCGCTATCTCCCACTTTTGCGCGAACGGGCCGGGGCAGCCCGGGTGATCATCAAGTGTCCATGGCCATTGAGTCGACTATTTCAGGAGAGTCCCCTCTGCCACGGGGTGATTATCGAGCCGCGACGCGATTCCGATACGGCACCACCGGCCTGCGACCGGCACATCGCCTTTTTCGACCTCCCTTTTACGCTCAAACAATGGGCTCCGTTTTCGATGCCCCAGCCCTATTTGCAGGCTTCCAGGACAGCACGCGAGATCTGGAGTGAACGTCTCGGGGTCGACGCTGTAGCCGGATTCAGCGAATCTGGCCACGCCCGCCGTTGGCGCATCGGCCTCGTCTGGTCGGGCAACCCGCGGCAACTCGCCAATTCCCGTCGCTCGCTCCCGCCGGAGAAACTGCTCGCGCTCTTTCAGGCGCCAAACGCCGACTTCTATTCTCTGCAAATCCGGCCTGCGGGCGGAACACCGCAGCCGTTGCGCGAGGCCGGCCTCATCGACCTCACGGAATCGATCAGCGACTTTGCCGACACGGCTGGTCTTCTGGAACATCTCGATCTGATCATCACGGTGGATACGTCTGTCGCCCATCTCGCCGGCGCGCTGGGTCGTCCGGTGTGGACGTTGCTCTCGTTCGTCCCAGACTGGCGCTGGGAACTCGGTCGCGAGGACTCGCCTTGGTACCCAAGCATGCGCCTCTTTCGGCAGCCGGCTTTGGGCGATTGGGAGGCCGTCATCCGGCGCGTCGGCGAAGAATTATCCGCGCTGACCGTCGAAGCGAAGAAGCGTTTTTCTTAATCCTGATCTCACTCTTCTCCGAGGATCGCCGGAGGACATCAAGAGTAAGATCAAGACACCCTACCGCTGCACCCGCCCGCCCCCTGCCCCCGCGGCCAGCGCCTCGATTTCTGCGAGGCTCACCAGATTGTAATCCCCCGGCACAGTATGCTTCAGCGTGCTCGCCGCCACCGCGAAATCGATCGCTTTCTGCGGCCCATCTCCACGCAGCAGCGCAAAGATCAGCGCACCGGAGAAGCTGTCCCCCGCCCCCACGCGATCGACGACCGAGATCTCGTGACGCGGCGAGAAGTACGACTGCCCTTCGTGGAAAAACATCGCGCCCCAACTGGTCGCATTGGCGGTAGCCCCCTGCCGTTGAGTCAGCGCCACGCTCTCAAACCCAAACTTCTCGCAAAGCTGCCGCGCCGTTTCCGTTCCCCGCGGTCCTTCGCCTGCCGCCACATCGATCCCAAAGATCGACTGCGCCTCCTCGATACTCGTGACGCAAAGATGCACGCCTTTCATTAACGGCGAGAGCACTTCGCCGGCCTGCTCGGGATTATCCCAGAGCTTGGCGCGGTAGTTGAGATCGAAGCTCACCGCCAACCCCATGCGCCGGGCTGCGGCGATCGCTTCTTCCGTGACCTTCGCCGCCGAGGCCGAGAGCGCCGGGGTGATCCCCGACCAATGAAACCATTTCGCTCCGACAAAGATTTTGTCCCACGGAAACTCCCCCGGCTGTGCTTCCGCGATGGCACTGTGAGCCCGGTCGTAAATGACCTTCCCGGCCCGCTGGCTCGCGCCTTGTTCGAGAAAATAAATGCCGATCCGATTCCCCGCTCGAACGATGAAATTCGTGTCCACGCCGTAGCCGCGCAATTCGTTAATCGCCCGCTGCGCCACGTCGTTCGCCGGCAGTCGCGTGACGTACCCCGAACTGCCGCCGAGCTGGGCAATCATCACCGCCACATTGGCTTCGGCTCCGCCGAGGGTGATCTCGAAATGAGGAGCCTGCACCAGGCGCAGGTGCCCAGGGGATGTGAGGCGAAGCATGATTTCGCCAAAGGTGACGACGTCTGGCATTGGCTGGGAGGATGCGCAAACGCCCGCCGCAAGAAAAGCGCGAAAAGGCAATGAAGATGGCCACAAAAAGGCACAAAAACACAAAAGGGTGAGACCGAATCCCCTCTACTCTTTTATGTCTTTCGTGTCCCTTGGTGGCCGCCCCTTCGGCATCATCGAAAATACCGGTGGTCGCCATTGAGTTTATCGATTTAGGGAATCGGCCGTCCCTGCGTTAAATTTGCGGCGCATCATGAGTGCGTCAACTAACTGCGGAATCTCCTTACTGTGACTGGACTGCTCTTCTTTGTCTTCATTGGCCTGCTCATCGCGTTCGCGCGGCTTTACGCGCGGGTGCACGAATCCGAAACGCGTATCGCCGATCTGCTGCAGCGGTTACGCAAGGTCGAGGGACAGCTTCGCCCTCCTACCGCACCTTCACCGGAGATGCCCAAGGCGGCAGTTGCGGCTCCGGCTCCCGTTCCCCAAACCCCGACGCCTTCGCTCATAGTAGCACCGCCGCCGTTGCCCTCGACTCCAGTTACGACTCACCAACCTCAGCCTCCACCGCCCACGCCGATCATGGAGCCGTGGCCGACGCTGGCCTCCGTCAATGCCATCAGGAGGGAAGAGGAAAAGCCTCAACCGAAAAAGGAAGAGCCGCTTTTGCCGGGCTTGACACTCGAAGCCTTCATGGGGGTGAAGCTCTTCGCCTGGCTGGGTGGCCTGGCGCTGTTTCTCGGCATCGTCTTTTTCATCCGCTACTCCTTCGAGCACAATCTCATTACACCGGAGATGCGCATCGCGATCGGCGCGATCACCGGATTGGGCTTGATCGCCGGTGGCCTGGGCACCCCGCGACCGAAATATGCGGTCACCGCGCAGACTTTGTGCGCCACCGGCGTCGTCACACTCTACGGCGTCACGTTTGGCGCGTATTCCTTTTACCATTTCATCGGCAATCTCCCGGCCTTCGCGATCATGGCCGCCATCACCAGCGCGGCCTTCCTGCTCGCGGTACGATTGAATGTCCAGGTCGTCGCCGTCCTCGGACTGCTCGGCGGCTTCCTCACGCCCATCGTGCTCTCCACCGGGCAGGATAATCCCATCGGCCTCTTCAGTTATCTTGCCGCCCTGGATCTCGGGCTCATCGCCGTGGCGCTGCGTCAGCGCTGGCACTATCTCGTGACGCTCGCCGCAGGAACGACGGGCCTCATGCAATTGGCGTGGCTCGGCGGCTTCTTCGCCGCCAGCAAAGTCGCCACCGGCGCCACCATCTTCCTCGGCTTCGAGGCGTTGTTTTTGTTGCCCTTTTGGCTGTGCCATCGCCCGGAAACGAAAGAGGGCTGGACCGCTGCCGCCTCGGCCGTCAGCGCAATCACCGCGCTCATTTTCGCCGGGCATCTCCTGACCTTCCCCACGCTCGGTGAAAGACCCTGGATCTGTCTTTCCATTCTCCTGGCCGCGGATGCCGGGTTCGCGGTGTGGCCGCTGCGCAATTCAGCACGGATGGGCGGATCGTTCCTCGGCGGCGCCGCGGCGTTTTGCATCCTGAGCGCCTGGAATCTGCGTTACCTCAGTGCCCCGCTGCTCAACTGGGGACTGGCTTACATCCTCGTCTTCGCCGCATTCCATACGGTCCTGCCCCTGGTCCTGCGCAAGCTGCGACCCACAACCAGGACGCCGGGCTGGGTGCAAATCTTTCCGCTCTTCGCGCTCGCCCTTCTGCTCTGGCCGGCCTTCCACATTGGCGCCTCGTTTGCGCTGTGGTTCGTGGTGCTGCTCATCGACCTTGCCGTGATCGCGCTCGCCCTGCTCACCGCTTCGCTACTCGGACTCGTCGGCGCGCTCGTCTTCACGCTGATCGCCGCCGGCCTGTGGCTGTTGCAGACGCCGGTGGCCGAGCCGCAACTCGGCGGTCTGCTAACCGTTATCGCCGGATTCGCCGCGCTCTTCTGCGGCGCGAGCGTCTTCCTGCAAGGACGTCTTCGCGCCCAACTCCAAGCCGAGTCCGCGGATTCGCTGGAGTCCGATGCGCTCGAACATCTGCCCGCGATCTCGGCCGCCGTGCCCTTCGTGCTGCTCATCTCCGCCGTGCTGCGGCTCAATCCCCAAAATCCCTCATCGATCTTCGGCGTGGGCTTGCTCCTCGTCGGCGTGATCCTCGGCCTGGCCCGTTGGAGCCGGACTGTAGCGCTGCCGCCGGTCGCCCTCCTCTGTGGGACGCTGCTGCAATACGCCTGGCACACCCAGGGAGCGCAGCGACTAGGTTGGATGCCGCTCGGCTGGAGCCTCGGCTTTGTCGCCGTGATCTTCGGTTTTCCCTTCCTCTTCCAATCCCGGAAAGCCGCGCCAGCAGTGCCCTGGGCGATCGCCGCGTTGGCTCCCGTGCTGAACTATCCGCTCATCCACGGCATCGTCCAGAATACGTGGCCGGATTTCTGGCATGCTGCCGGCGGCCTCGTCCCAGCCGCGATGGC
>Ga0068855_100008569_pt1 | contig 12365 bp, 8 predicted proteins | sample KBSCornC52_FD_66592 | JGI IMG/M metagenome (GOLD analysis project Ga0068855, IMG submission 66592) | Corn rhizosphere microbial communities from Kellogg Biological Station, Michigan, USA - KBS Corn C5-2 | ecosystem: Host-associated > Plants > Roots > Rhizosphere > Soil ...
TAACGCGACTCCGACCAGGATACGTTTTCCGAGCGCAGACTCGGAGGGAAAGAGTTTCTCCGCGAAGAACTGGTCGATGACCACGAGCTTCCTGCCGGGAGCATTGTCGTCCTCTGTGAACGTTCGCCCCGCGAGTAGGGGCGTGCGGAGCGCTACGAAATACCCAGGAAGAACGAACTGGTAGTCAGCCGCACCGGCAATCGTGCTAGGATCATCGCCCTCCTTGCCCCAGCGGATCACTTCAGTACCGCCAACAAGAGGCAGAGAAGTGGTTGCAGTCACCGCCTGAACTCCTGCCAGCGCGCTTAAGCGATGGTTTAGCTCCCGCAGAGTTGCGGTTCGTTGCTCCGGCCCCCCTCGACCACCGATGAGCCGGAACGTCAAAAGGTTGAGCGGATCGTAGCCTGGGTTGATTCGTTGCAGTGCGACGAAGCTCCGGAGCATCAAGCCCGCTCCGATTAGCAGGAGGAAAGACAAAGCGACCTGGGCGACCACTGCAATGGTACAGAAGGACGATGTGCCGCTAAGTCCCGGCGTTCGGCCACTGGCACGCAACACGCGTATGATGTTTGGCCGGGAGGCCCGCAGTGCTGGAACCAACCCAACAACGGTAGCCGCCGCCAGTCCAGCTATGGACGCAAATGCAAGCACGGGGAAGTCAATTCCGACAGAGTCGAACCCAGGCAAATTGGTCAGCCCTGGACTGGCAGGAGCAAGGACCAGCAGTTCGTGGATACCAAGCCACGCTAGGCCGACGCCCAGTAGTGAACCGAGCGCGGTGAGCAGTACGACTTCGGTCAGCATCTGGTGTAGGAGACGCAGCACGCTGCCGCCGAGAGACGAGCGCACAGCCATCTCGTGTTCACGCAATGAAGTCCGTACCAATAGGAGATTTGCCACGTTGGCGCACGCGATCAGCAAGAGCAAGAGGACCGCTCCCATTAGAACCAGAAGGGCCGCACGTGCCTCCTCCGCTAGGTATTTCTGCATCGGCTCCAGCCGGATCGAGTAGCCTGCTGCTTTTTTGACGGGGAACTCGGCAATCAGTCTCGCCGCAACCACATTAGCTACCGCTTGCGCCTGATCTAGACTCACACCTTTCTTTAACTTGCCGATCATCCGTAAGTGTCCGGCGATTCGCTGGCCGTTATCGTAGGCGAGCCGCGACGCAACCCAGTAATCGGGCGCGCGTGCCAGATTCATGCTTGGCGGTAGAAGCAATTCGAATCCCGGTGCCAGGACACCCACCACGATCTCCCCACCCGACATGGGATGGCCGATGATGGACCGATTCCCGGCATACCGATGCTGCCAATACTCGTAACTCAGGATGGCCATCGCTGAAGGTCGCTGGACCGGGATTGTGGCGGTCGAATCGATTGAAGAGGATGGCAGTTGAGGTTGGCCGTCGGCCTCCTCGAAGTCGCGTCCGAAGGCAATTCTAGCGCCTAACAACCGCAGGAGATTCGGACTCGCTCCGGAGATCCGAACCTGCTCCGACGTCCCGTCTTCCCTCGGAATAACAAGGCTCCGCGTAGCCGACTCAATTCCGGCAACATCTTCGAATACGGCTGTCATTCCGTTACGCACGTCAATGAAATCGGAACTCGACACAGGGAAATCCTTTACGTCGCGGTTCGGCATGTCCCGTAGCGCCAATACCAGTCGATCTGCGTCGCGGTAAGGAAGCGGTCGCAGCAGGACGGCATTAGCGACACTGAAGATCGCGGTGCTCGCACCGATGCCGAGTGACAGGGTTGCCGCTGCGGTGATTGCAAATATTGGACTTTTTCGCAGCGTTCTGACCGCGTAGGTGACGTCGCGTAGCATGACGTGATAGTGCTCCTTTGGTGCGTGAATGAGGGAAATTCGGTAACGCAATGGACCACCGCTACGGAACCGAACGACTATCCGGCTCGGCGACAGCTATTGCAGAATGCCGGAGTAGAACGTGACGCACCGAATGCCTGGGAACCTTGACAACCTTTAATGGTGATCGGAGCGACCTTCGATGCCCAGTTCAAGGACTCGGCTGGTCAGCAGTTCAAAGTCCACTTTCTTACTCCGGTGGTTGGTAACTGCGACGCGGATGGCAAACCGGCCGGAGAGTCTAGTGCCGGAAGTAACGGCTAGCCCACTCTCTTGAATGCGGATTACAATCTCCTCATTCATCTGATTGAGCTGCGCTTCATCGTCGAGCCCAGGGTTGAAGCGGAAGCAAACCACGTTGAGTTCGACTGGGGCAAGCAACTCCAGGTGTGATTCCCTCTCAATCAGCGTCTTGAGGTAATGCGCTTGCTCGATATTTTGTTCGATCAACCGGCCGTGCTTGGCACTGCCATGAGCTTTCAGAGAGAACCAAATCTTGAGAGCTTTGAAATTTCGCGCAAGATCGATCCCCAGGCCGGCAAATTCGAGAGGTGCCGGAGCGATCCCGCGGCCTTGCGAACTGAGATAACTCGGACTCACAGTGAACGCCTCTCGATGTGCTTCTCGATCGCGCACAAGAATGCAGCCTGCTTCAAAGGGCATATACATCCACTTATGGAGGTCGAAGGCAAGTGAATCCGCAAGCTCAAGTCCAGCAACCTTATTCCGCCACTTGGGCGAGAGAGCGGCCAAGGCTCCAAAGGCGCCGTCGATGTGGAACCAAAGGTCCTCCATTTGGCACACAGCAGCCAGCTCTTTGAGATCATCAACCGCGCCGGTGTTCACCGTGCCAGCGGTCCCGATGACACAAATAGGAATCTTCCCACGCTGACGGTCTGAGTGGATCGCGCTCTGCAAGGCTTGTATGTCAATTCTAAAAGCTGAATCGACTGGCACTCGATGCAAAGACTGGTTGCCCAGCCCCAGGAGTTCAACGGCTTTTTGTGCCCAACTATGAGTTTCCGTGGAGCAATAGACAACCAAAGGCCCGTGACTGGCTCTGTCTTGAAGTCCACGCTCTCTCACATTAAAGGTTGCTTTTGCGTTGCGCGCGACCGTCAGTCCGATGATGTTCGCGACGGTGCACCCGCTCGTCAGAATTCCCGAAGAACCTGAGTGCTCGAAATGGAGCATCGCCGCCAGCCATCTGAGAACTTGTTCCTCCACGAGTATTGCGGATTGGTCGAACCCGCCGACCCAGGAATTCATCCCAGAGGCGAGCATGTCGGCAAGCATCGCTACAGGCGTCCCGGTCCCCATCACCCAACCCCAAAACCGAGGATGAATGTTACCTGTTGGGTAGGGAAGTACTTGTTGCTTAAAGTCCTCGTAGACCAAGTCCATAGCCGCCGGTGCTAGAGGAAGATCTGCGGCAAGCTTCGCCTTCACCTCAGCCGGAACCGACTGCCAGGCCGGCCGTTCACGCACGGTGGAGAGGTATTCGAACATATCGTCCATCATCCGGTGTCCCAACCGCCGAAGCTCATTCCAATCGTCAGGATCGAGGGTCTCTTCTAATGAGGCTTCCTTCAAATCGTCGGCGGGTGCGAACGTGTTCATGTCAGAGATACTACTAGTGCGCAACAGGATTGTATAGATTCAGTTCCTGTAGGAAATGAGCATGACAGTCCTCCCGCCCTCTAGCGGACGTTGTCGCATAGACGACCCAACCGGAGTAAGGCGCGATCATGGGCCTCAGACAAACTGTGACCGCAGTTGATTCGGATGTAATTTTTGTACCTTCCTGTGGCTGAGAAAAGTGTTCCCGGCAGGATACTGATGTGTTCGGCCAAAGCTGCGCGGTATAGCTTGAGAGCGTTAATCCTTGTAGGCAACTGTACCCACACGAAACACCCTCCTGCTGGGCGGCTGATCCGAGTCTCTTCCGGGAAATACTTGGCGATGGCTTGGCGGAAGCCATCCACTTGTGCAGCAAGAATCGAGCGCAGCCGCTTCAAATGGCGATCGTAGCCACCCGATTCCATGAACTCCGCCACAACGATTTGCGGTAGTGACCCCGTAGCGACCGTTGTCAGCAATTTCAGGCGCTCAACCTCGGCGCGAAAACGCCCCGCTACCACCCAGCCAAGACGATAGCCAGGTGACAGGGTTTTGGAAACGGATGAGCACAACAGTACCAGCCCCTTTCGATCGAAAGACTTCACCGTTCGTGGGCGAGGACCGGTGAAGGCAAGATCTCCGTATACGTCATCTTCAATAATGGCGACATTCCGGCGCGCGGCTATTTCAGCCAAAGCCTTCTTATAGGAATCCCCTAAAACATATCCCAGGGGATTGTGGCTGTTGGTCATCGTGACACATGCCCTGACACGATGTTTACGAATGGATCGTTCCAGTTCATCCAAGTCCATCCCCTCCTGGGGATGCGTCGGAATCTCGATCACGTTCATTCCGAGCGAAGCGATACTACCCAAGATCCCAAAATATGTCGGACTTTCAACAGCGATCACATCGCTTGGCCGAGCCACGGCCCGCAGGCACAAATTGATTGCCTCTAATCCGCCACAGGTCACGGTAACATCACTCGGTGCGAATCCATATCCGATGTTCAGGGAACGGCGTGCAATCTGACGACGCAATACCTCCGCTCCGGGAGGAATGTCGTAGCGCGTACTGTGAAAGGGATTCTCGCGTACTGTGCGTTGCAGAATCAGATTCAACTTGCGGTTGGGGAACAACTCTGGACTAGATGAGCTGGCGCCCAGCGGTACGTTGGCCGGATCGCTGGCTGCCTCCATGAGATCCGCCAAGACCGCATTCGTCCCTACCGCGGTTGGCTTCGTGCTCCCAGCCTCGAACTGTGGCTCTGCAATCAACGTCGAGAACGGCGTGCGTACGTAAAACCCAGATTGGGGACGTGCCTCCAGATAGCCGCGCGTTTCTAGCCACAGGTATGCTTGCGATGCTGTGGAAATACTAACGTGCTGTTCCCGGCTGAGTTGGCGCAGTGATGGCACCCGATCCCCTGGACAAAGCGCTCCGAGCGCCACTTGTTGGGCAAGATTCTTGGCGATCCGAAGGTAAAGCGCTCCGTCGCCTGGAGTGGGGGCTTGCATGCAGAGAGAATAACAGATACAGAATTTAAGCACTGTACTGGTGATAAAAGCACTGTTGTGTATCTGTATCTTTTGAGCGTGCTCGCCTAACATGGACCAACAGCCCAAAGGACTGTCTCTGTGACCCAACACCGTAGTGCCTGGAGAACATATGCAGCCTTGACTGCTGTACTTTTGCTCTGGCCTTCTGCGTTCGTGGGAATCCGAGCGAGCCTTCAGTTCTATTCCGCGGGGGAGGTGGCGCTCCTTCGCTACCTGGTCGCTTCCCTCGTCTTGATCGTGTATTGCATTGCCAAGAAGGTGCCATTGATACCGCTCCGCGATTGGCCACTGACCGCCGTCGCGGGTTTCATGGGCTTTTCACTTTACAGCGTCGCCGTGAATCGGGGAGAGGCGACGGTTACGGCGGCTGCCGCCAGTTTTATCGTCAATACGGTTCCAATTTTTAGTTCATTATTGGCTGTTGCATTCTTAGGAGAGCGGACCAGGGCGGTGATGTGGTTCGGGACCTTCGTCAGTATTGTGGGAACCTTTGTGATTGCGTTGGGAGAAGGGAAAGGCATTCACTTTGATTCCGGAGTGCTATACCTGCTAGTCGCGGCAATCGCACAGGCCGTCTATTTTGTTCTGCAAAAGCCTCTTCTTAGCCGCCATAGCGCCTTGCAGGTCACGTCGCTCGCCATCTGGACAGGCACGCTTTTGCTTCTGCCCTACCTGTCGGGGTTATGGTTAGACGTTCCCCGAGCTCCGCACGCAGCGACCATCGCCGTTCTCTACTTGGGAACATTTCCAACGATCATCGGATATGTTGCGTGGGCGTATGTTCTCTCGAAAATGCCAATTTCGTCAGCCTCGCCTTTTCTGTATATTGTGCCAGTGAATACCATCTTGATAGGTTGGATTTGGTTGAGGGAAATGCCCTCTGGCTTGTCCATCGCAGGAGGGTGCCTATCCCTCTTGGGAGTCGCCATTATGAAAAGGCGTGCTGGTATCTCATGATGTCGCGATCCCTATGCCGTTGCCATACACACTCCCACTTAAACTGTTGCTTCCGAATGCACCGGAATCTAACAGAGACTCCCCAATCTGCTTGCAGGAAACAGACGGCGAGCCGTCCAGTGCAAACAGTAAGAGTCCTAAAATGAACGACTCACCCTTTCGCCGCGCACTTGAAACCGCGCTTCAGTCCGCACTGGATCATCTAACTGGCTTGGATACCAGTCCGGTTGGCTCCACAGTGAGGCTGCATGAATTGCGAGACCGCTTGCACAAGCCACTGGTTGATGATTCGATAGCACCCGAGCAAGTAGTGAGGGAATTAGTTGAGGATACGCGAGGAGGCATTCTCGGTTCGGCTGGCGGCCGCTTCTTTGCTTGGGCCATAGGAGGATCGGTGCCGGCCGCTCTTGCGGCGGATTGGCTAACGTCTGCTTGGGATCAGAATGCGGCGCTCTATGCTTGCGCGCCGGCTGCCGCCATCGTTGAGGAGGTGGCGGGCGAGTGGCTGAAGGATCTATTGAGCCTTCCGGCAAGCGCCTCTTTCGGACTGGTTAGCGGCTGCCAGATGGCACACACAACGTGTCTTGCGGCGGCGCGTCATGAGTTGCTGCAACAGCGAGGATGGGATGTCGAGCGAAGTGGGATGGCGGATGCACCGCAAATCAAGGTGCTAGCCTCCAATCGGCACGGGTCCGTTGAACGGACGGTACGGCTGCTGGGTATCGGCGAAGCGAACGTGTTTGACCTGCCGTTGGATGAAACGGAGCGGCTGCGACCCGAGACTTTGGAAATCGCCTTACAAACGCGGGCTGGGTCACCGGCAATCGTGATCCTGCAAGCGGGGAACTTGAATACTGGAAGCTTCGACCGGTACCGGGAGTTGATCCCCGTAGCGAAGCAGTTTTCTGCTTGGGTTCACATAGACGGAGCATTTGGTTTGTGGGCAGCGGCCAGTCCCCAATACCGGCATTTGCTGGATGGCTTCGAAGAAGCCGATTCTTGGGCAACGGACGGGCATAAATGGCTGAACGTGCCCTACGATTGCGGCTATGCCTTCGTGGCTAGACCTGCTGCGCATCGCGGAGCCATGTCACATCGTGCGCCATACCTGGTTCACGACGCGGAAGCGCGCGACCAGATCGATTGGAACCCGGAATGGTCCCGGCGCGGGCGCGGGTTTGCGACTTACGCTGCCCTCCGGCAGCTAGGACGGCAAGGTGTTGTTGCCCTTATTGATAGTTGCTGTGAAGGCGCTCGCACGTTGGTAGAAGGGCTCGGCAGACTGCCGCGTGTAGAGATCCTCTTTCATCCGATTATCAACCAAGGCTTGGTTAGATTTCTTGATCCAACGCCGGGAGCTTCGGAGCAGGATCATGACCGCTGCACCGAACTCATCATCCAGCGCACCTCGGCCCACGGTGGCGCTTTCTTTATGGGAACCACCTGGCGGGGACACCGAGCCATGCGGGTCAGCGTCATGAATTGGCGAACCGAACAGAGCGACGTTGAAATCGCGATTCAGACTGTAGCGGAATGCCTGGTCGCGGACAATCACCAACGCCGTTCCAAGAAATAGCGGACTACACATGGACGCGCCTGTCACGAAGCAATACATTGACCTTAGGCTCCTGCGCTATGTGATCGCAGTTGCCGAAGAACTGCACTTCGGACACGCAGCGAAGCGTTTGCATTTGTCCGCCCCCTCTCTGAGCAGGCAGATCAAAGATCTTGAGCGTGATCTAAGCTACTTGCTATTCGAGCGCAAGACCAGAGAAGTGGTCCTGAGTGCAGCAGGTACTGCATTCGTGGCGGAGGCGCGTGAGGCTCTCGTACGCGTGGAACGAGCCGTGGAATGCGGTTATGCGGCGAGTCGCGGGGACACCGGCGTACTTTCGATTGGCTACAGTCCCTGGTTCCGGCCATCCGTGCTCGTCGCTCTCCAATCCGCATTTACTGAGAGGAGGCCGGGAACGAGACTCGTGCTGCATAGCACATATTCGACGACTCAGATCGAACTGCTCCTCAAGGGAACACTTCAGGCGGGAATCATCGAACTGCCTGCCAATGGGGAGGGCCTCGAAACGCACTGCGTTTGGCATGATGAGCTAGTTGCTGCACTGCCCGAGAACCATCCTTTGGCAACCCGCTCCGAGATCGATCGCCAGGATCTCGCAAACGAGCCGATTATTTGGATCGCCAGGGCTCTCCATCCGGCGCTTCACCAGTACTTCCTCGAATCCTGCCAGCGTTTGGGTTATGTGCCGTGCATCGTCCATGAAATCAGCACCGTCTCGGAGCTTTTCGATCTGGTGGGAGCTGCAGCCGGCATCGGCTTTGTGAAGAGATCGATTGCGGAAAGAGTTCGCGTGCCGGGTGTGATCTTTCGGGAGTTGAGCGGTCCGAGGCTGTTCATCGACACGGGAGTCGCCTACCGGGCGGACAATCGGTCCGAGGCCTTGCGGGTCCTGATCCAGCTCCTGCGCGAACAGTCGACGTGAGGGCGCTGCAATCGACTCAGCGCGGCGTCTGAATCTCGGGTCCCGACCGCACGGCCCGGTCCGATTCGAGCGACTCCATCGCCTTCCGAACCGTTCGCTCAGCGTATTGATTCACGTCCGTTTTTTGACCAGCGCGGAACGCCGTGATCGCGTCACGAACGTTGGCCGGCGACCCGCCGCGGGCGAGTGCTCGTTTGGCGTACGCCCAATCGCGTTCGGATTGGGAAATCCCTCGCGCCGCGCCCCTGTCGGGTGTTGTGCTCATGATGCTGCGAGCCCCTTTGGAGTCTTCCAAGGAACGCGGGAAATGCTCGGGCGTGTACGTCGCGGCGGAACGGGATTCGGCCCTCACCAGGAACGGCTTCCCATATTTATGATTCATGTAGCCAGGTAGGCGGAGGACGCGGCTGCTATCGGTGGCGGCTGGATCGGCTCCTAGCTCGCGGACCAGTTGACGCATGAGGCGTTCGGCTTCGTCTTGCTGGAATCCTTCAACCTTCCAGACCACCTGCCATTTTCCAGGTGACGAGTTGACCAGGTAGTTGGGCTCTGGTAGGTCATCGCGTCGGATCATGGATTGTACTGCTGCGGTTCCGTTGTGATCGAAGTCGAGGTAGATGTGCCGCACGGCCGCAACGTCTTCTTTAGTTCGGGAACGAGCGCCGGGGTTCAGCGTGTTCATGCCGACATACACTTCAAAACGGTTGGCGTTCGCGTGGCATAGCCAAGCCTGAAACTCGCGTTCCCCGATCTTGTCCACCGTGGCGATTCGTTGAATGACCCGGTGCGTTTGCTTTTGGATCAATACGACGGCTATCCGGTCGCCTGGCTGGAAAGTTTCGCGGAGGTAACGGACGGGCACCTCCGGGTCCATTGAAATCCCGGATTTACGCGCGCCGGTAGATCGTTGTGAATTCGTATTTGTCGTTCGCTGGGTCATAGCTCTCAACTTCCAACAGTTCCGCGACGTAGCGTCGCCCTTGGCGGCGTTCGATATGCAAGAGAAGGTTCACGGCATCGGCGATGTTCGACCGGATCGCCGCGTAGGGAAGTTCGACGCCTGCCTGCAACACGCAACTGGTGAGGCGGGCAATGGCCTGTTGCGCGGAATTGGCATGAATAGTGGATAGCGTCCCGGAATGCCCAGTATTCAGGGCTTGAAGCAGGTCAAACGCTTCTCCGCCGCGAACCTCACCAAGTAAGATGCGGTCAGGGCGATGCCGGAGCGTTGCCCGCACGAGGTTCCGGATAGTGACGGCGGGGAGGCCGGGTTGCTCGCGTCTAGCTTCAAATCGAACCACGTTCGGCTTGTCGAGTTGGATTTCCGCAGTGTCTTCAATGATGACAATCCTCTCCTGGTCGGCGATGGAAGCAGCAAGGGCGTTCAATAGAGTTGTCTTGCCGGTCCCGGTGCCTCCGCTGATGAGAATGTTCTGCCGTTCAGCGATGGCATGTTGAAGATGCTGCAATGCGTCCGGCGCGAGGGAACCGATGCGAACCAATTCCTCGGCGGTGAATTGACGGGAGTGGAATTTGCGAATTGTGAGAGTGGTTCCGCCTATACTGCACGGCGGCATGATCGCGGCGACGCGCGATCCGTCGGGGAGCCGAGAGTCAAGGAGAGGCTGGGCTTCGTTGATCTCGTCTCCCAAGGCGCGGGCGATGTTGCGCACTGCGACTTGGAGGTTCTTTTCCGTGAGGCGCGAGTCGGCCACCTCGGATAGTTCTCCATTACGCTCGATGAAAATGCGTCCAGAGCCGTTCACCATGATTTCCGAGATGTGATTGTCAAGAATCAAGGCTTCAATCGGACGCAGAAATGGCAGGATTAACTCAAACCCCATGCGGTGCCTCCTTTTCGAGTAACTGGTTGGGCGCGACTCGCGTTAGTGGATTGTCAAGAACGCCACTCCGCTCGATCACCCGTACCAACGCCCTCGGATCACGAAAGTATTGCCTCGCAACTTCTTCCGATAGGGCTGTGCTCGTGGGGAGCCGGTGAACTTCTTCGATCACCGCGACGATTCGGCAAGGTCCGGTCAATGTCAACCGCGCCTCCATTGCTCAAAGCCTCCCCGCCGCGAGGTGATCGAAGTAGCTGATGTTTGGATCGAGGTAGTGTGGCTTGAGATAGCAAAAGGTTGGCGGAAGCGGATTCAGGCCGTCATAGGCCAACACGATTGCCTGGGCGTTCTTGAGCTCGGCAAATACCTTTGCCTCGAAGATCGGCATCATCTGAGTGTTGTAGCTTTTGGACGTACTCAAGGTGGACTTGTGCGCCACGGCACGGCCAGTCAAAATGCTGACGCTGGCGTCCTGGCCGTTTTCGCTGATGGAGTAGTTCGGTTTCAGCACTTCTTCTTTGCCACAGAGCTTGCTCGCGATGTCGGCGCTGAAGTCATCGCTCAGGGCAAGGAAGATTTTGGTCCGGAAGGTTTGGAGGAGGCTCCGCCATGCCTCGCCAGTCAATGTTGAGCGCAACGAACTGATCGACTGACTGGCGACGATGGCGATGCATTTGGCCTGCCGCGAGAGCGCGAAGAACTTCTCATCGCCCGACGGATCACTTTCACCTACTGTGGCGAAAGCCTGGTACTCGTCGCAAAGAAAGAGGACTTCGCGGAAGTGCTGTTGCGGATTCTGCTCGATCACGGGGATGCGGTTCAGCATCGCCCGTTGAAAATCCTGTTTCATCAGGGTGCCGATGGTCTTCGCGAGTCCGGGGTTCATCGAGACAGGGAAGTTCAGCGCGACCACTTTCCCTTGTTCCAGCAACTCACTGAACGGAGCAAGCGATTTGCCGAAGCGTCCATTGCGATTGGCCTCGGCATCATAAGTCTCCTTGGGCGGGCAGAACACGCGTTTCACGTCGGGATTGTCATCAAACAGGGACAGAAATACCGAGATGCCTTCCACGATGGACGTCCGCAGCTTCGGTTCGATGCGTTGCCAATCGTCAAAGAACCAGCGCTTTACCGCGTCGAACTGCTGACGCTTGCGCTCGTCACGGATGGGCGCGCCGACAGCAGAACCACCGGTCTCCGTTTGGGTTTCGTGAGGAATCTTGTTGGCAACCAAGTAATCGCGAAGCACCTCGGTGAAGGGAGCTTTCATCCGTTCCAACTCTTCGTCCAACACGAAGTCGTGGTCGTCAAGACCGGGATGCGCCTCGAAGGTTTCCACTTCGACCATCAGGTACTCGGCCTCAAAGCGACCCTCACTCTCCTCGATCTTGCGTTGCAAGAGTTGCGGGTTGATGGCACACACGTACACGTCGAAAAGCGTGCAGTAGTCGTAGAGAACCTTGTGCAGAAGGATGATGAACTTCACCAGGTTCGTATAGGCTTGTTGCCAGAATGGCTCCTTGCCACGCCCGAACAGGTTATTCAATAAGGATGCGATGCCGAACGCCAGCGCGTAGGCGTCCTGGTCATTCTGCAGCGGGTTGTAGCGGAATTCGGAATGCAGGCTGACTTCGATGTAGTCGTCGCCGCGCCCGTACTTGGAAAGCAGCTTCTTTACCTTGAAACAAAAGTCGCCTTTCACTTCAAGAACCAGCGCGCTGATGCGCCGCTGGGCGTCCGCGCCGCGATAGGAAAGAATCTGCTCCGCAAAGGGAAGCATGCAGCCACTGGTCTTACCCGATCCCACGGCTCCGAAGATAGCCATACCAGTGAACAACCCCCGGTCGGGAATTACCAACCACTGTGGATGTTCCACCGGCGCCGGAGTCTTGGCTTGGTGAAGTTCTCCGACGACCAGGAACAGCTTTTCGCGTTCTGCCGGGGCCGGATACAGTGGGAGTGGATTGCGGATCAAGGTCTGGTCTGTTTTGATCGCCAAGATATAGAGCAACGCGAAG
>Ga0068855_100008571_pt1 | contig 12363 bp, 11 predicted proteins | sample KBSCornC52_FD_66592 | JGI IMG/M metagenome (GOLD analysis project Ga0068855, IMG submission 66592) | Corn rhizosphere microbial communities from Kellogg Biological Station, Michigan, USA - KBS Corn C5-2 | ecosystem: Host-associated > Plants > Roots > Rhizosphere > Soil ...
GCCCATGAACCGCTGGAGATCATCCCAGCACCGGCAGTCGCGGCTGCGCGCGTCCTCGAGCATTCGGAGCAGCACGTGCGCCGTGGCCACGGCATCACCCGCGGCGCGATGACGGGCGAGTATCTCGACGCCGTAATAGTTCGCCACGCTGTCCAGACGCCGGCTCCGCAGCTGCGGGAGCACGCGGCGCGCGAGTCGCACGGTGCACAGCCGGCGCCCGGTGAGCCGCTGCCCGCTCGCGCGCTGAACTTCCGACGACACGAAGCGCCAGTCGAAGTCCACGTTGTGGGCCACGAACACGTGTCCCGAAAGTACGCGAACGAGGTCGTCGCAGATGTCACGGAAGCGCGGCGCGTCCTTCACCATCTCCCAATTGATCTGCGTGAGATTGGTGATCATCGGCGGAATGGACCGTTCGGGATTCACCAGTGTCTCGAAGCGCTCCGCCACCTCGCCGTCCCGCACGACGATCGCCGCGATCTCCGTGATCCGGTCGCCGCGCCAGGGGCTCGTGCCCGTCGTCTCGACGTCGACGACGACGTACGAGAGCGTCGCGAGCTCATCGCGCGACGTCGACGGATCGTAGACCGCGCGCGCTTCCGTGACCGCCATCGTGCTCACGGTCGGGCGCAGCGCCTGTGCCTGCGGCTCGGGCGTGAGCGACCAGCGGCCATCCTGCGCCCGCATGAACTCCGGCCGGGCAGCGAACAGCGCCAACGCCATCTGCTCGGCCACCACCATCGGCGCGCCGGGCATCTGGCACACGTGCTCGATCAGCGCCTTCGCATCGGACGGACCCGCTCGCAGAAACTCCACCGCCCGCTCGGACAGCCGCGTCTCGGCCGGGCGTGCGGCGATTCCGTGCGAGCTCAATCCCACGGATCCTCGCGATGCACCGGGAGCGTCATGCATCGTGGCCCGCCGCCCGCGCGAACGAGCTCGGAGCCCTCGAAGGTGATGATCGCCCGCTCTCCCTCTTTCACGCGCTCGTCGCCCGTAAGAAAGCTCTTCGACGTCACCACACGAAAGCCGAACTTCGCCATCTCGGCGATCGTCGCCTCGTTGCGCGAATACGAGAGGATGACGCCGGGGCGCATCGCGACGAAGTTGCATCCGCTCGCCCATTGCTCGCGCTCCTGCACGGAGCGGCGCGTGCCTCCGCAGTACACCGGCGTCATCGGAAGCCCCACGTGCTCGAGCGCGGCGAAGACGTTCGGCATCTCCCGCATCTGATCGTTCCCCTTCTGGCGGTAGAGGATCGACAGCCGCTCCGGACCGATGAAGTGCGGCGGGTACACCGCGCAGAGATCGCGATCGAGCTGCGTGAAGATCATGTCGAGGTGGATCGCCGTGTTCTCCTTCGGCATCACGACGACGATCACGTTGGTGATCGCCGTCTCCTCGAACAGCCTGCACGTGAGGAAATCGATGGCAGCGGGACTCGACCGCTCGCTGAAGCCGATGATGACGGTGTCATCCCGCAGCGGATGGACGTCGCCGCCCTCGAGCGTGTAGTTGTGCCGACGTTCGGCAGCGCCGTCGTAGAGAATCCCCTTGTTCGCCAGCAGCGGGTGATGGAGAAAGAGCAGCTTCATGATCAGCTCTTCCGACCAGCGCACCGGGTAGCGCATCGACCCGATCATCACGTGGTCTCCCACGACCATCGCCGTGTCGCGCGTGAAGAAGAGATTCGGCAGCGGCGGCAGCAGATAACCGCCCTCGTTCAGCGATCGGGCGAGTGGCCCGGGCTCCTCCTCCTCGCCTCCGATGAGCATCTCGACCAGCTCCTCCGGGCTGCGCTCCTCGATCTTGTTGGCGAGTGGGCCGGAGGGAACGATGTCGAGCGTCTCGCGAACGAGGAGATCGCGCGCCGCGGGGATCGAGACGACATCCGCGAGCAGGTCGCGCACGGAGAGGACGGTCGTGAAGCGCTCGAGAATCGCCACCAGCCGGCGATGCTCCTTCTGCGCGTTCTCCAGGTCGATGATGTCGTCGTAGAGAAAGTCTTCGCGGGTGTCGGGCGTCACCGCGAGGAGCTCCTTGCCGGGGAGGTGCACGAGCACCGAGCGCAGCCGGCCGATCTCTGAAGAAACGTGTACTGGCATGAGTGCACACAACTTAACCGCGCAGGCGCAGCATCAGCCAGCGCTGCGCTGGACTGGCGGAAGCGCGGCTCGTATCTTGTGAATCAATTCACAAGCCCTCATGACCTCGAAGCGAATCGCCGATTCGACCGTTCGACGCCTGTCCCTCTACCTGCGTTTTCTCGAGGAATTCGAGAATGCGGGACTCACGACCGTCTCCAGCGAAGAGCTGGCGGCGCGAGGCGGCACGACATCCGCGCAGGTCCGGAAGGATCTCTCCTTCTTCGGCTCGTTCGGAAAGCGCGGGCTCGGCTACCAGGTGGCCGAGCTCACGCAGCGCATGCGGCGCATTCTGGGACTCGAGCGCGATTGGCGCGTGGTCATCGTCGGCATCGGCAAGATCGGCTCGGCGCTCGCGCAGTACGAGGGATTTCAGCAGCGGGGCTTCCGCGTGGTGGGGCTGTACGATTCCGACCCGGCGAAGATCGGCCGCGATGTCTACGGCCTGGAGGTGCGCCCGCTCGAGGCGCTCGCGGAGGAGAATCGCGAGCGTCCCGTGGACATCGCGGTGATCGCGGTACCCGCGTCAGCCGCGCAGCGCGTGGTGGATCAGGTGGTCGCGGCGGGCATCACCGGCATCATGAGCTTCGCGCCCATTCAACTGCACGTGCCGGCCGACGTCACGCTCAACACGGTCAACATGGCGATGGAGCTCGAGCGGCTGTCCTTCGCGCTCTCGAATCGCGAGTAGCGCTCAGCCCCAGAGCTCGAGCGCGCGCCCCAGCGCGTAGAACTGCGCGGCGCTCAGCGTCTCGGGGCGTGCATCGGGATCGATGCCGCTGGCCACGAGCGAACGCTCGGCGTCCTCGGCGCTCCGCGGCGCGACCGTGCGCACCACGCGCCGCATCTGCTTGCGCCTGAGCGCGAACGCCGCCTGCACGAACGTGCGGAACGGCTCCTCCTCACCCGCCTTCACCACCGGATCCGCTCTCGGTGTCACCCGCACGACCGCGCTCTCGACGCGCGGAGGCGGCGTGAATGCGCCCGCAGGGATGCGAAAGAGCATCTCCACGCGCGCGATGGCCTGCACGTTCACCGACAGCGCGCCATAGTCGTCGGCGCCCGGCTCGGCGCTCATTCGTGCCGCCACTTCGCGCTGGACGAGCAGCACAGAGCGCAGCGCCCGCGGCGGCTGGAGCGCCTTGAAGAGAATCGGCGTCGTGATGTAGTACGGCACGTTCCCCGCGAGCGCGTACTCGCCTCCGGCAACCTCGCCGAGATTCACGTCGAGCACATCCGCCTCGACGATCGTGAGTCGTGGCTCGTGCGCGTACTTCTCGCGCAGCAGCTCTACGAGCTTTCGGTCGATCTCGATCGCCACCACGCGAGCCGCGCGCGCGAGCAGCGCGTTTGTGAGCGAGCCGCGGCCCGGACCGATCTCGACAACCGTCTCATCCGGCCCCAGCGCAACCGCGTCCGCGATGCGCGCGAGAATGCGTGGATCGGTGAGGAAGTGCTGGCCGAGGCTCTTGCGAATGGGCGGCGGCCGCATGCGCACGCCGCTCAGCTGCGCACGATCACCACCGCGAGATCGTCGCGCTGCACGGCCTCGCCGGTGTGTTCCGCCAGCTCATCGAAGACGCGCTGCATGATCGCCTCCGGAGGCTCCGACCGGTAGCGCTGCACGATGTCGAGCACGGCCTGCTCGCCGAGCCGAACGCCGAAGCGGTTGCGCGCGTCGCTGACGCCGTCGGTGAACAGCAGCAGCAGATCGCGGCGGGAGATCCACGGACGCGACCGCGCATGCGGAAGCGATTCGACCATGCCTATCGGCGGATCGATCGCGGGGAGCCGCTCGATGGTTCCGTCGAACGACACGTGAAACGCGTGCGGGTGGCCCGTGTTCGCGTAGCGCAGCGTCTGCGCGCTCCGATCGATCACACCGTAGAACGCGGTGATGAACATCTCGGTCGTCACGAGCTCTTCGCGCAGCGTGCCCTCGAGCGCCGCGAGCACCGCATCCGGATCGGGAGAGGCCTGGGCATGGATCGCCGACGCGCTCATCGCGAGCGCCATGATGAGCGCCGCGCGATAGCCGTGACTCGAGACGTCGCCGATCATTATTCCCGTGCGATGCGGCGACAGGCGGAAGAGATTGTAGAAGTCTCCGCCCACACTCTCCGCGGGCACCACGCGCGCAGCGACCCTCGCCTCGGGCGCCACGATCTCCGCGCGCGGGAGCAACTTCATCTGCAGATCGTGCGCGAGCGCAAGCTCCTGGATGAGCCGCTGCTGGCTCAGCGAGGCGCGCACGAGCCGCGTGTTCTGAATCGCGGTGCCGATCTGCGTGGCGATGGCCGCGATCAGCTTCTGGTCGCCGGCGCTGAACGGTTGATCGGAGTATCGATCCGAGAGATTCACGACGCCGAGCGGCTCCATCCCTCCGTGCGGAAGCGTCCACATGATCGGGACGGAGAGCATCGTGCCACGCCGATAGGCCTTCTCCGCCTCGCACGGCATCTCGTTCCCTTCCGCCACGATCGCGTGCTGCTCGCGAAAGACGCGCGACGAGACGCTCGCGGGATCGCTCACGGCGATCGGCGGGATCTCGAGGACCACGCCGCCGATCACCGCCACGGTCTGCAGGGTGTCCGTCACGCGGTCGTGCACGAGGATCGAGCCGCGCCTCGCACCGACCGTCTCGGACACTTCCTTCAGGATCGTCGCCGCAGCCTCCTCCAGCGACACGGTGCGGCCGAGAATCTCCGTGATCGTGTAGAGAAGATTGATCTCCTCGTAGCGCTCGGCGAGCTCGTTCGCGGCGTGCTCCACCTCGAGCGAGGATTGCAGATACTGGCCGACGATCGCGCTCAGGAAACGGGCGTAGCTCTCGAGCGGGGCCTGCGGCACGGGTGAAGGCCCCGCGACGATCCACGCTTTGCGCGGGCCGGGAATGCGCGAGATGATGACAGGCCCGCTCGGCGAATCGACGATCTGACTGGCGACGTTCTCGAGGGGCGGCGTCCAGCCGAGAATGCCCAGTGCTGGAACGCTCGAGGCGATCCGCGTTGGCGGGCGCGACTCGTCGCCGAGCCACACTGCCGCCGCTGCACCGGTGCCGTCGCGAAAGGCGGTGAGCAGCGCAATCAGGTCAATCATGGCGCCTGAGCGTCATTCGAACCACGTTCCCCTGGTTCGAAAAACGCTCGATCCGATCCATGAGCCGCGACATGAGGAAGAGTCCCCGTCCATCTTCGCGCTCGAGGTTGTCGGGCTCGGTGGGATCGATGAGGCAGTCCTCGAAATCGAAGCCGATCCCTTCATCGAGCACCTCGAGAATGAGGCGCTCCCGGGTGACGTCCACCTTCACCTGCACGTGCGCGCCCGTCCGCTCGCCGTTGCCGCGCAGGATGGCGTTGGAGAGCGCTTCGCTGAGCGCGACGGGGATGTTGAGGCAGCGCTGGCGTGCGGGATACGCGAACTGCGCGCATTGCAAGGCGACGATCTCCACTACGCGCTCGATGTAGCGCACGTCACTCGGAATCTCGAGCTCGAGCGCAATGTGCACGCGCTCGGGGAAGAACGGCGGTGAGTTGCTCGCTGTCATGCGAGGCTCGCCGGGGTGCTCGCTCAGAACGTCTCCAGCGCCCGTTCCCTCGTGTCGGAAATCTGGAACAGGGTGTCGAGCTTGGTGAGCTCGAAGAGGGTCTTGAGGTCGTCATTGAGATTGGCGAGACGGAGCTCGCCGCCCTGTTCACGGATCTTCTTGGAGAGCGAAACCAGCACGCCGAGTCCGGAGCTATCGATGTAGCCGGTCTGGCTGAAATCGATCAGAAACTTGCGCTCGCCCTTTTCGAGCTCATCGAGCACACGCTGCTTGAGCTCCTGGCGGTTGCCCACGATCAGCTGCCCTTCAACGTCCACCACGACAATGTCTCCCTGCTTCTTTATCGCGAAGCTCATGTCCCGTTCTCCCGTCGAGATCTGCGCTCGTTCGCCGCAACAGTGGCGAAGAGACGCTCGCCCTGTCGCATCATAATGTCGCCTGTGCGCGCGCGGCGCGAAAGATAAGCGGCGTGCGGCTCGAACTGGGCGGGTCAATGCAAATCTCCGTCCACATCGCCGCTGGTGAGGGTTCACCCCTTGCCCGCTCCCACGCGGCTCGAAGGCTGCCCGAAGCGCGCGCGGAGCGCCGCGTCGACCACCGGATGCACCAGGCCGGAGGTGTTCCCTCCGTAGCGAGCCACCTCGCGCACCACGCTCGAGCTGATGTACGTGCGGTCGATGCTCGGCACCATGAACACCGTCTCGAGGTTGGCGTTCAGATGTCGATTCATTAACGCCATCTGATATTCGTACTCGAAGTCCGCCACCGCGCGCAGTCCGCGGATGGAGAGGGTCGCGCCCACCTCACGCGCGAAGTCGACCAGGAGTCCGGTGAATTCGCGCACCTCGATGCGCGAATCACCACCAATGCTCTCCCGGATCAGGCTCACGCGCTCCTCCACCGTGAACAGCGGCTGCTTGGCCGAGTTGACGGCGACGGCGACGATCAGCTTGTCCACGAAGGTGAGGCTTCGCCACATGAGATCCTCGTGCCCCCGCGTGACGGGATCGAAGCTGCCTGCATAGATCGCGATGGGCATGAGCTCGTGGGGTGCGGGACTGTGCGAAGCCGGAACGATCAGGCGCGATAGAATGTGAGCGCGGTGGTGCCGTACCGTCGAGTGTCGCCCCCGGCCGGCATCGCCTCGTCGGCCGCGTGCTCGACCGCCAGAATGCGCGAGAAGTGCACTTCGCGCCAGCGCTCCGCTACCCCGGCGGCAAGCGATTTCCGGTAGGGCGGGTCGGCAAAGGCGACGTCGAAGGCGCCTTCATCGATCGACGCGAGAAAGCGCAGCGCATCCATCCGGTGCACGGTGGCGGAATCCGCTGCGCCGAGCGCCTCGATGTTGGCCCGGAGGGAGGCGAGGCTCGGCGCGGCGGATTCCACGAAGGTGGCGTGCGCCGCGCCGCGCGAGAGCGCTTCCAGTCCCAGCGCGCCCGAGCCCGAGAAGAGATCGAGGACGGTGGCATCGCGCAGATCGTTCTGCAGAATGCTCATCCATGCCTCTCGCACGCGATCGGCGGTCGGGCGTACCGACGTGCCGCGCGGGGCGGCTATCGTGCGTCCGCGCCACCGTCCCGCGACGATGCGCACGTCTGCTAGTGCTGCACGGCGGCGAGCTTCGCCTGCAGTCGAGGCACCCCGTTCCAGTCATCGCGCTCCAGGCGATAGGCGATGTCGATCGGAGCGGACACGTCGAGCTCGCTCGCCAGCGGCGCCATCCCCCAGCCGATCGCCTCGAGCTCTCCGGCATCCGTTTGCAGGCGCAGCTTGAGATGTCCATCGCCGAGCACTCGCGGGGGCGCGGCGAGCCTCACGCCGCGCGAGACGATCACCGGAGTGGGGTTGGCAGGGCCGAAGGGCTCGAAATGGCGGAGCAGGGCCTCGAGCTCGAGCGTGGCGCTCGAGATGGGCAGCTCGAGATCGACGCGCAGCTCGGCCACGAGATCCTCCACCGTGAGCTGCGCGATGGCGATCTCGTTGAATCGGCGCGCGAGCTCGGGAATCTTGTCGCGCGCGACGGTGACCCCCGCCGCCGCCCGGTGTCCGCCGAAGCGCACCAACAGGTCGCGGCACTCCGCGAGCGCCGCGTGCAGGTCGAACGCGGAGATCGAGCGACCGGAGCCCTTCCCCTCCGCGCCGTCGAGCGCGATGAGGAGCACGGGGCGTCCGTGCTCCTCGATCAGCCGTGAGGCGACGATGCCGATCACCCCCGGGTGCCAGCCGTCTTCCGCCAGCACGATGCCGTGCGTCGCATCGAGATCAAGCGCCTCGATGAGCTCGCGCGCGCGCGCGAGCGTCTTGCGATCGACTTCCTGACGGTGGCGATTGAGCTCCTCGAGCTCCCGCGCGATCGCGTTGGCCTCGTGCTCGTTCTCGGACATGAGGAGCTCGACGCCGCGCAATGCGTGGCCGAGTCGGCCGACGGCGTTGAGGCGCGGCGCGAGGATGAAGCCGATGCGCCCGGCGTTGAGCGGCTTGCCCTCGAGCCCCGACGAGCGAATGAGGGCACGAATGCCCTGATTGGGCGACTCCTTCATCACCTTGAGCCCCGCGCGCGCCAGCACGCGATTCTCGCCGCGGAGAGGGGCGACGTCCGCGATCGTCGCGAGCGCGACGAGATCGAGCATCCGGAACACATCGTCTTCCCGGCCGCCCATCGCGCGCGTGAGCGCGAGCGAGAGCTTGAACGCGATGCCGACCGCTGCGAGATCCTTGTCCGGATACTCGCACCCGTCACGCTTCGGATTCAGCACCGAGAGGCACGAGGGCAACGGGCCGCTCGGCAGGTGATGATCCGTGATGATGACGTCGATACCGGCGTCGCATGCCGCCACGACCGGTGCGAGCGCGTTCGTGCCGCAGTCGCAGGTGACGAGCACTCTCGTCTTCGCCTCGATGGCGGCGTTCACACCCGCGAGGGAGAGATCGTACCCATCCTCGATGCGGCGCGGGATGAATGGAATCGCCTCACCGCCGAGCGTGCGAATCGTGCGCAGCAGCACCGTCGTGGAGCACATGCCGTCCACGTCGTAGTCGCCGTGGATCATCACGCGCTCGCGATCGCGGATGGCGCGCGCGAGACGCTCGACGGCCGCGCTCATCCCGAGCATGAGTGCGGGATCGTGCAGCTGCTCGAGGCGTGGGCGAAGAAAGCGCTTGGCGCTCTCGGGAGTATCGTAGCCGCGGCGGAGCAACAGCTCACAAATCACCGCCGGCAGGTGGAGCTCGCTCGCCAGGGCCGCTACGGCCGCCCTGTCCGGGGGGCTGGGGAGCACCCAGCGAGACGATTTGCGGGTGCGCGCGGCAGGAGCGTTCACAAGGTGAAAATTACCGTTCACCAGGGAGCGCGACAACCATCATCCCGCCGCGTACAGAAGCACTCCGCATGCTTCACACACGTCGATCGCGCGACCCGCGGCGATGGCATTGCGACGCTGCATCGGAATCGCGGTATCGCATCGACCGCAGGCCTGTCCACGCAGCGGATAGAGCACGTTCGAGGTGTTGCGGCTGAGGATCCGCTCGTACTTGAGCAGGATGCTCTTGGGCACGTGCGCGGCCCGTTCGTCGCGGATGCTCTTCGCCTTCGCCAGCTCCGCTTCGATCTCGGCCCGCTCGGCCGCGTGCGCCGCGCGCTGCTCCTGCTGGCGCGCGTCGAGCTCGTCGAGCGCCTTCTGTTGCCCATCGATCGCATGGTGAACGTCGTGCACGCGAAGGGACAGTGAATGCAGCTCGCTCTCCTCCTGCGTCAGCACCTTCTTGAGCATGTCCACCTGCGCCATGGCGGCGGTGGCTTCCTTCGGCTTCCGCACCACATCGAGGGTGGCGAGGTTCCGCTCCTGCATCGCCTTGTGATCCTCGACCTTGATCGCGAGCTCGCGCCGGCGCTTCTCTTCCTGCTCCGCGGTCTGCCGCGCCCGCGCCAGCGACTCCTCGAGTTGCGCACGCTCGGCATCGAGCGCTTTCAGCTTCGTGTCGAGCGTCCGCAGCTTGCCGTTCAGCTGTGCGACGATCGTGTCTTCCGCCTGCAGGGCCAATACCGCTTCCAGGTCTGGACTCACTTCCCCTCCTTACGATTGTCGAGCGCGGTCGAAGCTCTTGAACGATCCGCCGCCAAGTGCGGCGAGATCATCCATCAACCGGCGTTTCTCAGATATCAACACATCCTGTTCAGCAGGCGTCGCGATGCGCATCGCCCGCGTGATCTCGTCCATCTTTCGCTGCACGGCACCGCGCCGAATTCGTGCGATGCTGCCCGCCAACGTGCGCTGCACCTCTTCGCCCTCACCGATCGGCTCGCGCTGCAATTCGGTGAACACCTCTTCGCTGTCCGGCTGCAGTCGTGCCGCTACCAGCTCGAGTGACGCCTCCGGGCTCACCGCAAGCAGTGCGCGATAGATGTCCTGCAGTGCGGGATCGCGCAATTCTTCGGGACCGATGTGCTCCGCAACATGCTCTACGTGCGACCTATCGTGTAGAAGTATACGAACGAGCGAGCGTTCGATGCCGGGCACAGGCTTGGGAGCTCGCCTGCGCTCCATCTTCCGCCGCTCCACGACGGTCGAATTTTCCGGTGGCGGAGGCGCCGGAGGGCGCGCCGAGGGGGACACGGTCACGCGCGGCGCCATCTGGGTGACCTCACGCTCGAGCACGTCGCGACTCACGCCGGAGACCTCGCTCGCCCGTGCCAGGTAGATCTCGCGCGTCACGCTGTCCGCGGTCGCGCGGAGCGTCGGCAGCAGCTTGTCGATGGCCACGCGCTTGCGGTGCAGGTCGGCGAAATAGCCGTTTCGCTGGAGCTCGTTGAGCTTGCGCTCGAAGATATCGACTGCGCCCGACAGCTGCTCCGCGAGCTTCTCGCCGCCGTACTTGTCGACGAAGCTGTCGGGATCCTCGCCCTCGGGAAGCGTGACCACGAGCACCGACATCTGCTGTCGCAGCAGCTGATCACCCGACTTGAAGGTGGCCTTCAGCCCGGCCATGTCGTTGTCGTACAGCAGAAATGCCTGCTTTGCGTAGCGCGGCAGCATCGCCGCCTGGTCTTCCGTGAGCGCGGTGCCGAGCGGTGCGACGACCCACTCGAACCCTGCCGACACGAGACGGACGACGTCGAAATAGCCCTCCACCACCATCACGCGGCCCTCGCGACGGATCGCGTGCTTGGCCATGTGCAGCCCGTAGAGCAGCTTGCCTTTCGAATAGACCGGCGATTCGGCGGAATTGAGATACTTGGGCTCGCCGGGACCGAGCAGGCGGCCGCCGAATCCGGTGCAGTTTCCCGACTGATCCAGGATCGGGAAGATCAGGCGGTTGCGAAAGCGGGGCTTGAGCTCCTCGCTGTCCTCGCGCTTCACCAGCAGGCCCGCCTCGGTGAGCGTCTCCTCGCTCACGCCGAGCGCCACGAGATGCGCGCGCATGGCGTCCGGGTCGCGCGGCGCGAAGCCCAAGCCGAAGCGATCCGCGACATCTCGCGAGATCCGGCGAAACGCCAGGTAGTTGCGCGCCTCCTCGCCCGTGCTCTCGTCCCAGAGCTGCGTCCGGAACCAGTCCGCCGCCATCGCGTTGACATCCCACAGCGGCTGCCGCGGATCGCGCGCATCGGCGCGACGCTGTACCTCCTCGATGACGATTCCCGACCGGTGTGCGACGTAGCGGATCGCATCGGGAAACTCCATCCCGAGCCGCTTCTGCAGATACGTGAACACATCTCCCGACTCGTGACAGACGAAGCAGTGATACAGCTTCTTGGACGGCACGACGGAGAAATTCGGACCGGTGCCCTGATGGAAAGGACACGGCCCGCGATAGCTGTTGCCCACGCGCTTGAGCTTCACGTGCTCGCTGATGATCTGCACGATGTCCGCGCCCTCGCGCACGCGCTCGACGGATTCGTCCGTGATCATCAGGTGAGCTCCGCGATCGTGACGCCGGTGCCGCCCTCGTTCCACGCGCCCACGCGGTGCTCGCGCACGCGCCGGTCCGCGCGCAGGAGCTCGTCCACGCGCTCGCGCAGCGCGCCCGTTCCCTTCCCGTGGATGATGCGCATCACGTGCAGGTCGGCGCCGATCGCGGCGTCGAGCGCGCGCTGCACGGCGAGCTCCATCTCATCCACCCGCATCCCGCGCACATCGATCTCGGTCGAGACATCGACGTCCGGCAGCGCGGCGTAGCTCTCCGCGCGCGCCGCCGCGCGCTCGGCCGCGCGCGAGACGGTCGACAGCGTCGACACGGGCACCGTCATCTTGAGCGCGCCCACCGCGACGATCGCCTGGCCATCGCGCAGCTCGACGATCTGACCCGTGCGCCCCGCGAGCGTCTCCATCTCCACCGTGTCGCCCACCGCCATCACGCCGCCGGTGGCTGCCGGGACGCGACGCGCGGGCCGATCCTCCCGCTCGAGCCGCTCGATCTCCGCCGCGTGCGCCGTGGCGAGCTCCTCCACGCGCCTGCGCGCATCGCGAGCGGAGGACGCCGCGCCCTGCTCGCGCAGCTCGCGCACCGCGCGCTCGATCTCCGCGCGACCCTCGAGAAGCAGGCGCCGTGCGTCCTCGCGCGCACGGCGCTCGAGCGACCGCTCCGCCTCGCGCAGCGCGAGATCGCGTTCCTCGATGCGCTCGAGGCGCGCCGCCGCTCGCGAGGCATCGAACTCCACCTTCTCCTCGCGCTCGG
>Ga0068855_100008573_pt1 | contig 12360 bp, 10 predicted proteins | sample KBSCornC52_FD_66592 | JGI IMG/M metagenome (GOLD analysis project Ga0068855, IMG submission 66592) | Corn rhizosphere microbial communities from Kellogg Biological Station, Michigan, USA - KBS Corn C5-2 | ecosystem: Host-associated > Plants > Roots > Rhizosphere > Soil ...
CTACTATCCCAGCGGCGGGCTCGGACTGATCGTGCTGATCCTGCTGGTTCTGCTGCTCACCGGCCGTATGTAGAGTCGGCGGTTTCGAAGGGACGGGCGATACACGTCGTCGGCATCGTCCGTCTCACTTTTCGCCGCCTCCTTCATCAAACAATTTCGCAAGCCGCACGGCGTCGTCATCGGAGAGGGCGACCGATATCGATGCGAGCGCCGCGTCGAGCTGCGGCGGCGTGCGCGGACCGAGGATGGCCGCGTCGCTCCTCGGATGGTGCAGCACCCACGCGATCGCGAGCGTGCTCATCTCGACGCCGCGTGCGCGGGCCTCCGTCGCGAAGGCTTCCAGCCCGCGATACACCGCCTCCGACGCGAGATGCCGGTACGGCTCCGGACGCAGCGTCATCCGCGATCCTTCCGGGTAGACGCCAGGCGCACGATATTTCCCGGTGAGCCAGCCGCCCGACAGCGGACTGAACGCGGTGAATCCGATGCCTCGATCGGCGCACAGCGGGAACAGCTCGCGCTCCGGCGCGCGGTCGAGCAGGCTGTATGCGTTCTGCACCCACTCGAACCGGACCAGCCGGCGGACGTCGCTGATCCACAGCGCGCGCGCGAGACGCCACGCTTCGATGTTGCTCGCGCCGACGTACACGACCTTGCCCGCTCGCACGAGATCGTCGAGCGCGGCGAGCGTTTCGTCGAGGGGCGTGTCCGGGTCGGGCTCGTGGATCAAGTACAGGTCGAGGTGATCGGTCTGGAGACGCGCGAGGCTTTCGTCCACCTGCCGCAGGATGTGTTGGCGCGACAGCCCGCGATCGTTCGGTCCGGGTCCGACGCGGTTGAACACTTTCGAGCTGAGGAGCAGCTGCTGCCTGGCGGCCGGGCCTTTGGACCGAAGCCAACGACCGATGTACGTCTCGCTTCGGCCGCCGCCGTACGCATCGGCGGTATCGAAAAAATTAATCCCGGCGTCGAAGGCGCGATCCATCAGCGCGAACGCTTGCGACTCGTCCTCGCCTTTGCCGAAAAATTCCGGCGCCGAGCCGATACCGCCAAAGTTCCCGCAGCCCAGCCCCAGGCGCGACACCTTCAGGCCAGTCGATCCCAGACGCCGGTACTCCATGCGGCTACAGCCTACTCGGTCGCGTTGCCGCCCCGCCACCGCGACGCCCGATGTAAGATGACGCGCCCGGGAGGATCCATGAAGGCGCTCGCCATCGCCAGTGCGTTCGCGGCCTTGTTGCACGTCTCATCGCCCGCTGCCGATCGCGCCGCTGCCGCGACCGTTGCGCTCGAGAACGCGCACGTTCGCGCGTATCGCACCACCGTCGGCGCGCTCGCAGGCGTCGCTCACGCGCCCGGCGTCGTCGTCTGGCTCGACGCTGACGGTGGCGGACCGGCCGGCCGCGCGCTGTGGCGCGACGATGCGGCTGCGCCGATTGAGGGCGATGCGCGTGGCGGTTCGATCGTGATCGTCGAGCCACTCGAATCTTCCGCGGCGCGCAAGGCCGCTCCACCCTCGGCATCGAAACCGGGCGACGCCCCGTTCACCGGCATGAGCTTCACGCCGCTCTTCGAAAACGCACGCGTCTCCGTTCTCCGAGCGCGCATGGAGGTGGACGCGCGTGAGGGTGTTCACACCCACGCCTCAGACACGGTCGTCGTTCACCTGTCGGGCGGCGAGATCGAAGACACCGCCAACGGCAAGACGATCGTGAATCGGTGGAAGCCTGGCGACGTCGAGTTCGAGGCGCGCGGATCGAGCCATTCGGCGCGAAACATCGGTCACGCGATCGACGTGGTCCTTGTTGCCCTCAAGCCTTAACCCGCCGGCGCCGCGCGGACTCCGGCGCGTGCTCGGCCTCGGCTTTGGCCTCGCCGTCATCGTCGGCAGCACGCTCGGCATCGGCATCCTTCGGACGCCAGGCCTGGTCGCGGGTCAGCTCTCGTCCCCTTCCGCTGTCCTCGTCGTCTGGCTCGCGGGAGGCCTTTACACGCTGCTCGGCGCCGTCTGCTTCGCCGAGCTCGGCACGATGCTTCCCGGAGCGGGCGGCTATTACACCTATGCGCGCCACGCCTTTGGCAACGCCGTTGGGTTCGCGGTCGGATGGACCGACTGGCTGACGTACTGCTCGGTCCTGGGCTATGTCTCGATCGGCTTCGCGGAATTCGCCGGGACGCTCGTCCCGGCGCTGGCGCCGCGGGTGACGATCGTCGCGATCGCGGTTCTCGTGGCGCTCGTCGCGCTGCAGTGGGCTGGCGTGCAGGTGAGCAGCCGCTTCCAACAGGTCGCGACGGCCGTGAAGTTCGCCGCATTCCTCGCGGTGGTCGTCGCGGCGTTCGTCATCCCGCATTCACCGATCGCTCAAGGCACGCCGCCCGCGGTGACGGTCACCGGGCTGGTGGTCGCGCTGCAGGCGGTGGTTATCACGTACGGCGGGTGGCAGAGCGCGCTGTATTTCACCGAGGAGGATCGCGATCCGAACACGAACATTCCGCGATCGATGATCGGCGGCATCGCGGCCGTCATCGTCGTGTACCTGCTCGTGAACGCCGCGCTGCTGTCGGTGCTGTCGATCGCGCGGATGGCGGCGTCGACGCTGCCGGCGGCCGACGCGGCAGCCGTGCTGATCGGACGCCGCGGCGGACAGTTGATCACGGTGCTGTCGCTGATTTCGCTGCCGCCGATGCTGAACGCGATCCTGATGATCGGCACACGGATCCTGTTCGCGATGGGTCGCGACGGGTTGTTGTGGCGCCGCACCGCGGCGGTTGGCCCACGCGGCACGCCGACCGTCGCGACGCTCGTGACGACGATCGTGGCGGCGGCGCTGATCGCGACCGGATCGTTTCAACGGCTCGTGGCGATCACCGCGTTTTTTCTCGCGTTGAACTACGGCATCTGCTGCCTGGCGCTCTTCGTACTGCGGCGGCGCGAGCCGGCGCGGCTCCGCCCCTTCGCCGCATGGGGCTATCCGTGGTCAGCGGCGATCGTCCTCGCCGGCGCCATTGCGCTGCTCGCCGGCATGCTGATGGGCGACACGGTCAATGGCGCGTTCGCGCTGGGATTGCTCGGCGTGGGATTCATCGTGCGCGCGAAGCCCGCGGTCCGCGCTACTTGAAATGGATGCCAGCAGAGATCGCGAAGACGCGATTCTTCACCGAGTCGACGTGTGGAAACGAATCCGACGCGACATCGTTGAGACCCTGCGTGAGCCGCACCTCGACGAAATAGCGGTCGTACTCCAGCCCGCCCGCGATGGCGAGGCCGCCGTCGAACGTGTCAATCGCCGAGTCGATGTTCACGTCGGATGTCTGACTCGGACCGTCGAGCTCGGCGCTCGTCCCCGCCTTCACGCCAAACGTCGGACCGACCAGCACGTACCCGGTGTGCTCGCCGACCGGGACGCTGTAACGCAGGAGCACCGGAAACTCGAGATACCGTACGCGCGCGGAGACGGTGCCGGCGCCGGCCGCTTCGTTCAGATTCACGCCTTTCATCACGAACTGCAGCTCGGGCTGTACCGCGAGGTGATTCCAGAACGGCACGACGACGAACCCGCCGAACAGCGCGCCGGCCTTCGACGATGTTTCCGTGCTCGGCTGCTTGACGACCTGATCGATCACTTCCCCTGCATTCGGCATCGAGCTGAAATCGATGCCCGCTTTGATGCCCGTGGTGATGGTCTGTGCATGGACGGCCGCGGCAGAAAGCACGAACAGCGCCGTCGCCAACATCGAAACCCGCATTCTCATCAGACTCCTTCCTCGAATCGATTGTAGTGGCCGAAGCGACGAGGTACAAGCTCTGCACCGTCATCCGATCGACAACGACAAGATGTCGCACGCAAGGGTTGAGGGGAGCGCCTGCCACCGCGTCGGCGGTTGCGACACGCGAGACTGCCGCGGTGCCTTGCCGTCGGCGCCGCGGAAGTGCCACGCTATGGGCCCGGCGCGGCCGTCCCCGGCCTCGGCCGATTCCTCGAGAGGCGATCAGTGACGTCCAGCCGCATCGTCAAGGTCGGCGTGCTCGGCGCCGGCGCATGGGCGCGGGGCGCCCATCTTCCCGGATATCGCCGCGATCCTCGCTGCCGCGTGGTGGCGATTGCCGACGTCGAGATCGATCGTGCCCGCGCGGCGGCGCAGGAGTTCGGCGTCGCCACGGCCACCGCGAACGCGCGCGACGTGATCGAGCGCGAGGACATCGACCTCGTCGACGTGTGCACGCCGAGCCATACCCATTTCGAGCTGACGTGGGCGGCGCTCGAAGCGGGCAAGCACGTCCTCTGCGAAAAACCGGTCGCGTACGATTATCACGACACGATTCGCGCGCGCGATCTCGCCCGGCAGAAGCGGCTGAAAACGAAAGTCGGGCTGACCTTCCGCTACAGCCCGGCGATGCGCTACATGCGCGAGCTCGTGGCGGACGGCTTCATCGGCACGCCGTTCATCTTCAACGGCTACGAGCAGAACTCGCAGTGGCTCGACCCGATGACGCCGCTCCGGCAGGTGGACCACGAAGCGGATCCTTCGGTGATTCAGGTGTCGTCGCTCGAAGGCTACGGCGCGCCGATCATCGATCTCGCGCACCTGTTCGTCGGCGCCGATCTGACGCAGGTCGTCGGCACGATGCGCAACTTCATCCCGGATCGCATGGTCCGCGCGACCAACCGCATGATGCGCATGAACATCGACGACGGCGACATCTTTCTCGGCGAGTTCGCGAACGGCGCGCTGTGCTCCATTCAAACGAGCTTCGTGACGGTCGGCAACTATCCTGGCATCGAGGCGCGCGCGTACGGGAGCGAAGGAGCGCTCATCTGCCGGCTCGTCGAAGAGAACGGCGTGTGTGAAACGCTCCGCGCCGCGAAGCCCGATCAGGTGGAGTTTCGCGAGCTCGAGATTCCCGCGCGCTGTTACCCTCCGGGCGGAAGCCGGACCGAATCGTGGCGCACGCTCTTCTATGCGAACCTCGTGAGCAGCTTCATCACCGAAATCCTGAGCGACGATGACGCGAACGAGGCGGACTTCGGCGACGGCGCCTGGATTCAGGAAGTGATCAACGCCGTCGAGCGCTCGTACCGCGAGCGGCGCTGGATCCAGCTACCGCTGACGTAAATGAGCCGCCTCGACGCGTTCTTCGCCAGCTACTACCGCCTGCGTCCCGTGAACGCGACGTTCACCGGCATCCACGAGCACGACGATCGGCTGCCCGACTGGTCGCCCGAAGGCCTGGCCGCGGCGGCGGACGAGATGCGCTCGATCCGCGCATCGCTCGGCGACGCTCCAACCGATGCCGCCGCTCTACGCGAGGTCGCGCGGCGCGATCGCACCCTGGCCATCGCGTTTCTCGACGTGCAGCTCGCCGAGCTCGACAGCCCGCACTTCCAGCGAGGCAATCCGTCGCTGGCGCTCGGCGAAGCCACGTTCGGCGTGGTGTCGCTGATCACGCGGCCGTTCGCGCCGGCCGTGCAGCGTGCGCGCTCGCTCGCATCGCGCCTCGAGGCGTGGCCCCGCTTCCTGGCGGGCGCCCGGCAATCCATCACCGGTGGCGTGCTCGACGAGTGGCGCGCGAAATGCCTGAACGAATGCGAGGGCGCGGAGCGCCTGCTCCGCGACGGCGTTCCGAAGTGGATCGCGATCGAATCAGTGGAGCCGGCGACTGCCGGTCCTCTGCTCCGCGCGTGCAACGGCGCGCGCGCCGCGCTCGACGACTTTCGGCGATGGCTCGAACGTGACGTCCACCCCGCATCACCCGACCGCCGCGCGGTTGGACTCGACCTCTTCCAACTGCTCCTGACGAGAGGCCACTGGTGCTCGACCAGCGTCGCATCTCTCGCACGCGACGCGCAGCATGCGCTCGATGAAGCGCTCGCCGTACTCGACGCACGGGCGCGATCGGCCGCGCCCGGCGGCTGGCCGGAGATTCAGGCGCGGCTCACGGCGGCGCATCCAACGGTGGCCGGCTATCTCGGCGCGTATGCGCGCATCTGGGGCGATTGCCGCGACGCGTCCATCCGATCGGACCTCGTCACCTGGCCCGCGTATCCGATTCGCTACGTGCCCATCCCCCCGCAAACGCGCGACGCCGCGCCGTTCCTCTACTATCTCTTCTACCGTTCGCCCGCGCCGTTCGACCATGCGCCGATGCACGATTACGTCGTCACGCCGATCGATGACGACATGCCGCCGGAGGAACAGGCGCGTCGTCTGCGTGCAACCAACACGAGCGTCATCAAGCTGAATCACGTCGTGCACCACGGCGCGATCGGTCATCACGTCCAGAACTACTACGCGTATGCCGGCGCGTCGGAGATCGGCCGCGTCGCCGCGGTGGACTGCGCCAGCCGCATCGGCATGTTTCTCGGCGGCACGATGGCCGAGGGCTGGGCGTGCTACGCGACCGACCTCATGGACGAGATCGGCTTTCTCGACGCCGACGAGTCGATCGCCCAACAGCACACGCGGGCCCGGCTCCTCGCCCGCGCCGTCGTCGATCTCGGTCTGCACACGGGGTCGATGACGTTCGAGGATGCGGTGGCGGTGTATCGTGATCGTGTCGGCATGCCGCCGGATGCCGCGCGGGGCGAGGCGTGCAAGAATTCGATGTTTCCCGCGACGGCGATCATGTATTGGCTCGGCACCGACGGCCTCCATCGCCTGCGCCGCGTCCGCGAACGCGCAGACGGCGCCGCGTTTTCGCTCAGGCGCTTCCACGACCGTGCGCTCTCATTCGGCTCGATTCCCGTGCCGATGCTGGAGCACATCTGGTGATGAACGCGATCGCCCGATGGGTGTTCGGCTTGGCGCTCGCGATTGGCGTCGCGGCCGCTGCGCCCGGCTGCCGCCGCCATGCCGGCGCCTCCGCGCCGTCGAACGATCTGCTGATCATCGGGTATGACCGCGAGCCCGACACGCTGAACCGCTTCAGCACCCACATCCTCGAAGACATTCAGAGCTGCATCGTCGAAGGGCTGACGACGACGGACGAACAGATGCGTGTGGTGCCGCTGCTGGCGACCGACGTGCCGACACTGGAGAACGGCGGCGTCCGGCTGCGCGGCGACGGCGGCATGGATGTCATCTGGAAGCTGCGCCCCGGCGTGACCTGGCACGACGGAACACCGTTCACGTCCGCCGACATCCAGTTCACCGTCGAGGCGATCAACAGCCCGAATTACAACCCGGAGAGCACCGACGGGTTCGACCGAATCTCGTCGGTGGACACACCGGATCCGCTGACTGCGATCGTGCATTACAAGGAGATTTACGCACCGTACGACATCCAGTTCATTCGCGGCATGCTGCCCAAGCACGTTCTGCAGGGGCGCGACATCGACCGCGCGCAGGACTACAACCGCAACCCGCTCGGCACCGGTCCGTATCGCGTCGCTGAATGGAAAGCCGGCGAGTACATCCTGCTCGAGCGCGTGCCGCATTACTGGCGCGGCGACGACTACCCGAAAATCCGGCGGCTGCTCTTCAAGTTCATTCCCAACACGAACACGCGCATCAACCAATTGAAAAGCGGCGAGGTGCACGTCGTCGCGCTGCTGCCGTGGGACAAATATCGTGAGGTCGCCGATCTCGAGTCGACCGTGATCAGACGGACGCCGGGCAATGCCTACGAGCACGTCACGCTGAACGAGCGGCACTTTCCGCCGTTCGCCGACCTCCGCGTGCGTCAGGCCCTCATCTCGGCGCTCGATCGCGAACAATACGTCCGCACCATTCTCGATGGCCTGGCACCGGTGGCGCACGGCCCCATCCAACCGATCTCATGGGCGTATTCCGATCGGATCACCAAGTATCCGTTCGACGTCGCCAAGGCCCGCGCGCTCCTGGACGATGCAGGATGGCGAGTGGGCGCGGACGGCATCCGCGAACGCGGCGGCACGCGGCTCGCGTTCACGCTGATCACGCAGGCTGGCTACGCGATCCGCGAGAACATGGCTCAGGCCATCGAGCGGCAGCTGCGCGATGTCGGCGTCGACGTGCGCGTGGAGCTCCAGGACGGCACGGCGATCAGCACGACCTGGTTCGAGGGACGATTCGACGCGATGCTTCACTGGTGGCAGATGCCGTCAGATCCGGAGCTGACGACGTTCTTCGCCGCCGATCGAACGCCGCCGGCCGGACGAAACATCAACTATTTTCGAGACGACGCCTTGAGCCGGCTGCTCTACGAGTCGGATCGGACCGTCGATCGCCACGCGCGCGGTGCGCTGCTGGCACGCGCGCAGGCCCTCATCACCGCCGCGGTGCCGGAGATTCCGCTGTACACCGTGACGCGCCTCGACGCACTGCCCGCGGGGCTCGCGAACTTCAAAGGCAATCCGACGAACACCGGCATTTTCTGGAACGTCCACGAGTGGGAAATCAAATAAGCTGACGCGGTGGCCCGGTTCCTCGCCCGACGCCTCGCGCACGCCGTTCCTCTGCTGTTCATCGTCTCCGCGCTCGTCTTCCTCTTGATTCACCTCGCGCCCGGCGGACCGCTCGCCATCTATCTGTCCAACCCGAACGTGCGGCCCGAAGATATCGAGCGCCTGCGCCACGCGCTCGGACTCGATCGACCGCTCTGGAATCAGTACTGGTCATGGCTCGCCGCCTTCGTCCAGGGCGATTGGGGGTACAGCTTCAGCGACGGGCGGCCGGTCGCGAGCCGCATTCTCGAACGTGTGCCCGCGACGCTGGAGCTGGTGAGCGCATCGCTCGGCTGCGCGCTCGCGCTGACGATGCCGATCGGCGTCTGGTCGGCGGTCCGCCGCGGCCGCTGGTTCGACCGGCTGGCAACGCTGGCGTCGATGATCGGACTGTCGCTGCCAGCTTTCTGGTTCGGGCTCCTGCTGCAGATGATCTTCGCGCTCGCGCTCGGCTGGCTGCCCTCGTCGGGCCGCGCCACGCCCGGCACGAACGCGTTCGGGGACCATCTGCAACATCTCCTGATGCCGGCCGCGGTGCTCGCGGCGGTGCTGGCGTCGAGCTGGTCGCGCTACCTGCGCGGGGCCATGATCGAGGTGATCGGCCAGCCGTTCGTTCTCGCCGCCGAAGCGCGCGGCGTGCCGGAGGCGCGCGTGATTCTGCGCCACGCGCTGGCGAATGCGCTCGGGCCGCTGGTGGCGATTGTCACGGTGGACGCCGCGCTGCTCGTGTCGGGCGCGGTCGTCACGGAGAGTGTTTTCGCGTGGCCGGGGCTGGGCAGCCTGTTCACCGAGGCGCTGGCGCGCCGCGACTACTCCGTCCTCATGGCGCTGCTGATGCTGTCGTCGGCGGCCGTCATTCTGTTCAACGTCGCGGCCGACGCCCTGCACGCCGCGATCGATCCGCGGGTCACCACGTGACGCGTCTGCCCGCCATCGTCCTCGTCTGCCTGATTGGCGCCGCCGTCGCGGCGCCGCGACTCGCGCCGTACGCGCCGGATCAGATCGACTTATCGAGCCGCCGCTCGCCGCCGACGGCGGCGCACTGGTTCGGGACCGACGAGCTCGGACGCGACGTGCTCGCGCGCGTGCTGTTCGGCGCGCGAATCTCGCTGGCTGTCGGCCTGCTGTCTGCCGTCGTCGCGGGCGCAAGCGGCATCGCGATTGGCGGGGTGGCTGGCTACGCGGGCGGCGCCGCCGACGCCGTGCTGATGCGCTTCACCGACGGTGTGCTGTCCATACCGAGGCTGCCGCTGCTCATGATCGCGGCGGTCGTGCTGCAGCCCTCCGTCGCGCTGCTGATTCTGCTCATCGGCCTCGTCGGCTGGATGGAAACGGCGCGCGTCGTGCGCGCGGAATTCGGTTCGCTCCGGGGGCGTGAATTCGTCGAGAGCGCGCGGGCATCCGGAGCCGGCCATGTGCGCGTGCTCGCGCGTCATCTGCTGCCGAACGCGGCGCGGGCGGTGGCCGTATCGCTCACGCTGGCGGTGGCGCGCGGGATCCTGATCGAATCGGCGCTCAGCTTCTTTGGCGTCGGCGTCCGGCCGCCGCAGGCCAGCTGGGGCAACATGCTCTATCAGGCGCAGGCATCGCTCGGCAGCGAACCGTGGCTGGCGCTCGCGCCGGGCGTATTCATCGTGATGACGACGGTGGCGGTGAACCTCGCCGGCGATCGGCTCGCCGCCCGGTAGGGCGGGCCTTCACACCGCAGGATATACCCTCATTCGATCACCGCGCCGCGATCGCCCGGCAGCAGCAGCTGCCGATGCGCCCACCACGGCGCGATGCCGTCGGTCATCACGCGCTCGTGGAATTCGCGCAGGTCGAACGACGCCCCGCGCGCCGCCTGATAATCCCGCCGCAGCTTGAGCGCCGCCAGCTTGCCCAGAAAGTAGCCGCCGTACGTCGGATCGTACGTGCCGCGCACCGCCTCCTGGCGCGCCGCCTGCGACGGCAGGTGCGCCTCCTCCTCGAACAGCTGCGCCGCGCGATCGATCGACCACTCGCCGCTGTGCAGTCGCAGGCCGACGATCAGACGGCACACGCGCGTGAGCGCCTCGCTCGTCTGCGCGAGCCGATAGCGCGGATCGTCGGACTTGAAGCCTTCGTCGGCGACGAGCTGTTCCGCGTAGTGCGCCCATCCGTCCTGGCCGGACGAGGGCTGCGGAAACGGGTTGAGGCCGATCCAGATGCGGCGGATCTTTCCCGGCGTCCGCCGCATGAACAGGCTGTGCACGTAATGGCCGGGCGCCACTTCGTGAGCGGTGATGTCGGCGAGCGTCGCGTAGTTGAACTTCTGCAGCCAGACATTCTGTCGTTCGGCCGGCCAGTCGGCCTGCGCGTCGGTGATGTAGTAGAAGCTCTTCACCGGATGCGGCTCCAACGGCGGCGACGAGTGCATCGACGCGAGGCCGAGATCGTAAACGGGCGCCGCGGCGACGATGACGCGCTCTCCCGGCGGCAGATCGACCAGGCGACGTTCGCGAATGAACGCGAAGAGCTCATCGACGATCTTCTGCGCCGCGGGCACGACCTCGCCGCGTTGCGGATGATCGTTCAGCACGCCGCGCCAGACGTCGAGCGCAGGCCGGGTCGCATCCACGCGCGCCGCCGCCTCGGTGAATTGGCGCTGTAGACGCGTCAGCTCGCGGTCGCCGATCGCGAGCAGCGTCGCGGCGGGTGTGTCGATCAGCTCCTCCGCGCGATATCTCGCTTCCACGTTGGCGGTGCCGATCCTGTAGTCGCCCGCCGCGCTCTTCAGCGTCGTCGTCTCCAGCTCGGTCGCGTACGCATCGATCGCGTGACGGGCGGCTTCCGCCGAGGCGCGCAGTTCGCGCTGAAGCGCGGGATCCGCGACGCCGGCGAACGCGGCGGGCAGATCGCGCGCCAGCAGGTCGGCCACGCCGCGGAACATGACCGCGGCACGCTCGACGAACACTCGCGGCGGCGCGTGGAGGTTGGCGCGGGCCGACGCCAGCAACGAGGGCACCGCGTGCAGCTTCGTGGCGGCCTGCCGCATGCGCGCGGGCGCCGGCGAGGACTCCATCGTCATCAGATTGTGGACGCCGTCGGACACGGCAGCGGCGTAGATCATCGGATTGCGCGTCCACGTCCTCACCGTGTCCAGATCCAGCAGCCAGCCGTCGATGACGCCTTGCAGGATGCGGCGATCGACCGCCTCGTCCGGCGACAGACGTGCGGCGTCAAGCGCGTCGAGACGCGCGCGCGTCGCTCGAAGCCACGCGCCTTCTGCGGCGATCGACGCCGCCGAGAAATCTTCGAGCTGGCCGTCGTGGCTGTGGATACCGTTGCCGGCGGCGATTGACGGATGGAATTGCGCGAAGCGATCGAGATAGTCATCGACCAGCGCCGCGAACGGCGACCTCGTCTGCGCGAGACCGGGCGAGGCGATCACCGCGAGCCACAGGGCGGCGGACACTGCGAGCAGGCGGCGGATCATGGACGCACCATCCTCTCCGATCGCCAGTACCAGAACGCCGGCAGACCGAGCGCGACGATGAACGTGCCCACCAGCGACGCCATCGGTTGCTCGATGGCCGTGTTGACGACGAGCGCGCCGAGCCCGAGCACGAAGATCGCCGGGACCACCGGGTACCCCGATACGCGGTACGGCCGTTCGACGCCGGGCGCAATCCGGCGGAGACGAAAGATCGCCAGCCCTCCGAGCACGCCGAACGCCACGGACGCGAACGTCACCCAGGTGAACAACTGTTCGTACGTCCCCGTCAGCGCCAGCAGCGCGGACCATCCGCACGTCATCGCGAGCGCCACGTGCGGTGTGCGGTGCACCGGATGAACGGCCGCGGCCGACCGGAAGAACAGCCCGTCGCACGCCATCGCGTAGCAGGCACGCGACGTCGCGATCACGGCGGCGGCATTGCAGCCGAGCGTGGAGACGACGACGGTGGCGGCGACGAGC
>Ga0068855_100008575_pt1 | contig 12360 bp, 11 predicted proteins | sample KBSCornC52_FD_66592 | JGI IMG/M metagenome (GOLD analysis project Ga0068855, IMG submission 66592) | Corn rhizosphere microbial communities from Kellogg Biological Station, Michigan, USA - KBS Corn C5-2 | ecosystem: Host-associated > Plants > Roots > Rhizosphere > Soil ...
GGTCTCGGAGACGATCTTTCCGCCGCTCGCCACCACGCGCGTGCCGCCGCAGCACAGGACGAACGGGCTCGAGCCGGGGAAATCGGCGTGCGCGAGCGAATCGGTGGCACCGAGGCTGTTGTCCGGATTCTCGTCGCCCGAGCCCGCGTCGCCCGCGGCGCAGCAGATCGTCACGCCGAGCGCCGCCGCCGTCTGGAACGCCTCGTCGAACGAGGTCATCGCCTGCTTCGTCCAGCTCTTCTCGGGGCTGCCCCAGCTGATCGAGATCACCGACGGGCGGTTCTCCGTGTCGTGGATCGCGTAGGTGATCGCATCGAGGAATCCCTTGTCCGAGTTGGGCGCGAAGTACACGGCGATGTGCGCCTTCGGCGCCACGGCCGCCGCGATCTCGATGTCGAGCATCACTTCGGCGTCGGGCCCTTGCGCGTTGGTCGGGTGGTTCGACGCGCCGTCGACGCGCACGGCCGTCACCTTCGGCGCGGGAATCCCGATGTCCTTGAAGTAGGCCTTGAGGTCCGCCGCGCGAAAGCCGCCGCCGAGCTCGATGAGGCCGATGCACTGTCCGCCGCCGTCGGCATCCTGCGGGAATCCGTAGAGACGCGCGAGCTGCGGCGCGGTGAAGCTGCCGTTCGCGGCGCGCGCTTCGGAGGCTCCCGGGGGCGACCCGGGCCGCCATTGGAAATGCGGCACCGCCGCGGGCCGGTCGTCGATGCCGAAGACGCCTTCGATGATCTCCGCGAGGTCCGCGGGCACCATGAGGGGGCCCTGCCTTCCGCGGTACGTGCAGCCCCTGCATTCGTAGTGCTCGATCCGCGTCCCGAACGCGGCCTCGAACTGCTCGGCGGTTCCCGAGAGGAAGACGCTGCGCCGCGCGGCGCTCGCGTCGACGACGGAAAGCCCGTGGGCGTGCGCGAAGTCCTCGATCTTCGCGATGTCGTCGGGATCCGCGCCGTGGCGCGCCGCGTACTCCTCGCGGCTCACGTATTGGCGCGCGGCGGGCAGGTGCTCCCCGTGAAGGCCCGCGGCGGCGAGGGTCGCGGCCGGCGTGCGGCGGCGCAGGCGCACGGTGACCTCGAAGCGCTCGTCGCGCGCGACAGGACCGGCGGCCTGCGCGTCGGCGACCGGCGCGCGCTCGCTTCCGGCGACCGGTTTGCGGCGCGACCCTGTGCTCATGGAAAGCTCCCGTCCGGCGCGGCCGATCCGCGCCCGACCCTGAAGCCTAACGCGCCGCGCAGGCAAGAAATACCACCCGCGCGGGGAGGATCGGAAAGATCCGTGCGGCGGTTCTACGCGGGGCGTTTCGCGAGGCGGCCGAGGTCGAGGCGATGTTCCAGCTTGAGCTCGGGAGCGGACGGCGCGGCGCCCGCGCGCAGCGGCGCGGTCGTCTCGAGGCGTGCGAGCATCCATGCCGCCGAGACGATGACCCCGGCGCCCAGCACGATGAATCCGGCGCGCGCGCCGGGCCGCAGGCCTTCGCCCATGCGCGAGAGCGCGGCGCGGCGTTCCTTGCGGCGCTCCGCCGAGACGCGGTCGCGGGCGCGGCGCGCCGCCACCGTTTCGGCGTTGCTGCGTTCCTGCTCGCGCTCCCGGGCCTCGAGCGCCGCGGCGGCCGCCTCGAGCGCCTTCTCGCGCGCGATCGCCTCCATGCGCTCGCGTTCACGCGCGAGCTCGAGCGCCTGCGCTTCGCGCCCCGCCCGCTCACGCTCGAGCGCCGCGGCCCGCTCCTCGGCCGCGATGCGCGCCTCGGCGGCCGCGATCGCCGCTCGCTCCTCCTCCTCGCGCGCGCGCAACCGCTCGAGCGCCTGGCGCTCGGCTTCCGCCCGTGCGAGCGCGGCGGCCTCGGCACGCTCGGCGAGGTTGCGCCGGTCGCGCGCCTCGCGTGCGGCGTTCGCATCTTCCGCGGAGCGCTCGAGGGCGGCCGCGGCGGCACGCCGGTCGGCCTCCATGCGGGCCTCGATCGCTTCGCGCTCGCCGCGCGCGGCCTCCTCCCGCTCCTGCCGAGCGAGCGCGAGCGCCTCGTCGCTCGCCTGCGCGGCGGACGGCGGCTCCGGCGAAGCGGGCGTCGCGGCCGCGGCTTTCTGCGCGGCGAGCGTCCGCGTGAGAAGGCTCGGCGCGCCGGTCTCGCGCGCCCGCGCCTCGAGGAGCGCGCGGCGCTCGCGGGCGGCCTTCTTGAGCTGGTCGTAGAGCTTGCTCACGGGGATGGGAGCCTTTGACGCGCAAGCATACGGGCAAACGCGCATCGCGGCGAGCGTCGCCATGCGCCGTGCCGGCGGTGCGGAATATTCCGTCGAGGCGGTGTGCGCCGCGGCGTACCGTGGATCGCACAGAAGCCAGATCGACGCGCACGCAATGGCCAGAGACCGACTCCCGGCGGCGAAGCTCTACGCCGTCCTCGACCGCGAGTTCCGCGCACAGCGGCCCGCGGCTTGCACCGCCTGCCGCATTCCCCTTCCCTATTGGAGCGGCGCGCCCGACGAGGTGTCCGCGAACTGGCGCTTCGGCACGCCGACCGAGTGCCCGCACGGCTGCCACCTCGTGATCGCGGAGCTCCTCACGAACCTCTGGACGCGCTACGACATGGACGCCTGCCCGACGCCGTGAAGGTGCGCGGCGACGCTTTCGCGCAGCGCCGCCCCCGCGCGGACGAACCCTTCGCGCCGCACGAGCTCCGGGAAGTTGAGCACCGCCGCGCCCAGGTGCCCCGCGACGGTGAACGCCGCCCGGAGCGAAGCCTCGGGAAGGTCCGAGTCGAGGAGGCGGCAGCAGACGAGCGGCGGATGATGCGGGGAGGCGCCGACCTCGGCGAGGAGGTCGAGCATGCGCGAATCGTCGAAGCGCAGCGTGCACAGCACGACGTCGACGCCTTCGCGGATGCGCGCGATCGCTTCCTCGTGGGTGAAGGCGCAGAGCAGGTCGGCGCGGAGCGGTGCGAGGATGTCCCGGACGACCGGCTCTCCCTCGGGCGTTGTTGCGAGCAGCATGCGGGGCTGCGATGGGGCGGGGTCCATGATGCGGGGTGATGCCTTCGGCCGGGGGCCGACACGGAACACCTTACGCCGCGGCCCTTAAGGCAAGCTGAAGGCTCGCGCAGCGTTGGCGGCACGCGCCGTCACGGCGCTTCCGAGCCACTGCTCGAGGGCGGGATCCATGCCCGGCGAAGGCGCGTGCGCGAGCGAGGCGGCGTTGCGCGGCGGCGCGTCGAGCACGAGGAGCGCGGTGTCCGTCTGCGCGGAGCAATACAGCAACGCGGCGCCCACGCCCGATGCGTTCGTCGCCTCGCCCGGGCGCCAGAACGCTTCCAGCGTGGATGCGGCCGCCTGGGACGCGGCACAACCCGCCGACGTGACGAGATACGCCGCGGGCGGCGTTGTTCCCGCGGATTGCAGTCCCGCCCTCTGCAGGCCCGCGGTGGGGACCACGAGGCTTGCCGGACACGCGTACGTCTCGCCCACCGTCGTGAAGACCGCGGCGGCGCCTCCCGCGGCGAGCGCATCGGGGGCCTCGGTGAGGTGCGAGAGGAGCGGTGCGGTGAGCGCGAGCGCCGCGCGGTCGCCCTCGGAGCGGACTTCCACCTCGATCACGATGGACTCCCCCGCCACGACGGGCGACCAGTAGGTGCGCGCATCGGCGCCCGATTCGCCGGCGTTGCGATTGCGCTCGAGCGCGGCGAGGAGCGATTCGCCCGCGAGCTCGTGCGGGATGAGATCGCGCGGTCCGTAGAAGCGCAGGACGGCCGTAGGCGCGATCTCGCCCACGCGGATCCCGACCCGCAGGGCCGCCGCGCCGGGGGATTTCACGCTCACCGCGGCGACGGCGCCGCCTTCCGGAAGGCGCGCCCATTGCAACGCGCGGCCCATCTCCGCGGCGGTCTGCAGCTGGGGAATCGCGCGCGGGTAGCCGATTTGCCGCGGGGAGGCGGAAGCCGCGCCCGGCGAAGGCGTCTCCTCCGCGGCCGTCGGCGGGGCGAGCGCGACGCTCGCCGCGGCGACGCGCGCGCGCGCCAGAGCGCTCGCGCCGAGCGCCGCGAGCGCGCACGCGACCATCCCACACGCTGCGATGCGCCCCTTCATCCCTTCGATGATGGGTGCGCATCGCTGCGCCGCGTGAGGCGCGGGCTACGCCATCCGGCCTATCGCCCGCCGCTCAGAGGGACTTCAGGTATTGCACGAGATCCGCGACGTCCGCGCTCGAAAGCCCGAGCGACTGCCGGACGTTGTAGGCGTTCACCACGTCCTCGAGCGTGGCCGCGGTTCCGTTGTGGAAGTACGGCGCGTGCTGCCAGAGGCCCTTGAGCGGCGCGGTGCGGTACATCTTCGTGGCGCTGCGCGATGCATAGCTCGGCTCGCCGTTCGGCTCCGGCTCGCTCACCACTTCGACGGGCTGGTGCAGCCGCTCGTTCGCGTCGGTGAAGAGGTCTCCCGAATGGCACGTCGCGCACTTCGCCTGCCCGTTGAAGAGCGCCTTGCCGCGCGCCGCGGCCGCGGGGTCGAAGCTCCCGGCGGGCGGCGTGGGCGCCGCGAGGGTGAGCTGGTACGCCTGGAGCGCCGGGAGCTTGTCGGAGACGAGGTCGTCGGTGCCGTTCACGACGTTCACGCCCGTGCGCGGCTCCGAGAACGACCCGTGGCCGCCCATCTGGGTCACGGCGACGTAGCGGTTCCAGTACGCGATCTCGTCGCCGTCGCCCGTCACGGTGATCTTGTGGATGCCGGCGAGGCCGTACGCGGGCGGGATCACCGCGGGCCCGTTCTTGCCGTCGAGGTTGAAGCGCGGATCGTACTTGCCCTTGCCCCACGAGTTGTACACGGCCTTCTGCGCGGCCGTGAGCACGGGCGAGAGCGCGATGATCGCTCCCGGATTCAGGTCGTGGTTGGGCCAGCCGTCGAGGCGCTTGCCGATGCCCGGCGCGAACGAGTTGTCCACCGTCGAATGGCAGAGCGCGCAGGTGATGCCCAGGTGCGTGAGCGTGTCCTTCCCGTTCACGTTCTCGACGGTGCCCTTGAGGCCCACCACGGCGTTGAGCTTGAGGAGCGCCACCGTCGTGTCCGGGCTCGTGAGGCTCACCGATCCGTTCTGGATGCCCTGCACGACCTCGGCGGGAAGCGCCTCGGAATCGACCTTGAGCCCGACCGAGAGCGCCGTGGTCGGATCGACCGCGCTCATCACCACCTGGTTCATGTGCAGCGTGTCGGTCCAGAAGGTCTCGTCGCCGAACGTGTCGAAGCGGAAGATCTGCTTGCCCTTCTCGACGGTCGCCGGATCCTGCGTGAGGTCCGAATCCGAGTCGTGATGGTGGCTGCAGGCGGCGAGCGCGGCGAGCGCGATCCCTCCGGCGACGAAACGCGAAATGCGGGCGATACGGGCCATGGTTCGATCTCCGGTTGGCGTAGGCGCGCATTGGATGAACCGTCCGGGCATCGCGTTCCCGCAGCGCGTCGCAAGGCAATGTGCGAGGGCGCACTGTGGGCCGCGCGCCCGCCGCAGGTCTGTACGCTAGCGAACGCTGGCCGCGCGGGAAGCGGTCGGTATTCGACGACGGAATAAAAAACGTCGGGGCGTGTTACGGCCGCGCCGCTACGGCTTCGCCTTCGCCACCTGGGCCCGGATCTCCGAGAGCTTCGCCTTCACCTTCGCCGCGTTCTCGCTTCCCATGCGGATCAGGAGCTTCTGTCCCGACGAGCGCGCCTGCAGGTCCGGATCCGCGTACTCGTAGAGGACGTGCGGCACGGTGAGCTTGATCGGCCCCTTCACGTCCGGCGTGGCGAGGAGATGGTCGATCACCTCCACGAGCCGGTCGTTGAAGTAGCCGTTCGGGTAGCCCAGGTCCACGTATTCCTTCTGGAAGAGCGGATAGAAGTGCTCGTAGACGGAGACCACCTTCGCCGTGTCGAGCGCGTCGAAGAGGCGGACGTAGGGCGTGTAGCGCGCGGCGTTCTCCGGGGCGATGGAAAGGCCCTCGTCCTTGCCCGTCGTCGCGAAGAGGCCGCCCGGCGGCTTCACCGGATTCAGCCGCGCCGCATAGCTCTTGCGCGGGAGGTTGTCGATCGTCGCGACGATCCGGTGCACGATCTCCTCGGGCACGAAGAACTTCTCGAAGGCGTCCTTGCCCACGAGGCCGGAGATCGCGTCGCGCATCGCGGGATCGCTTTCCTTCACCGTGGGCAGCGGCTGCAGCTGCGCGGTCTCCGGCATCGGATGCTGCGGCCCCTCGGCCGGCGGCGGGGCGGGCTGCGCCGGCGCCTCCACGTGCGGCGGCGGCGGCAATGTCGGAGGCTTCGACCACGGACCGAAGTACCACGCGGCGAGCCCCGCGGCCGCGATGATGACGACGATCACGCCGATCCGGAACGGATTCATGCGGGCTTTCCTTGCGTCACGGAGAAGCTTCCAGCTTACACTCGGACCGGGGACGGACCCCCCGATCCCGCCATGCGGAACAAGTGGTCTGTCCCCGGGGTCATCGCGGTCGCGCGAGCTGGGCGTGCAGGTGGCGCACGTGCGACTCGAGGCGCTGGATGCGCTCGAGGAAGGAGAGCACGAGCGCGAGGGCCGGCGTCTCGAGCTCGAGGTCGGCGCGCAGGCGGGCGGCCGTGCGCATGCGCGCGACGCAGTCCGCGCTGAAGCACCACTGCGTCCCGGAGCCCTGCGCCTCGAGGGCGCCGTAGTCGACGAGCTCGCGCACGACGTCCTCCGGGATGCCGCTCGAGCGCACGAGCTCCACGAGCGTCACCTGGCTTTCCGCGTGCAGCCACACCGCTTCTTCATGCTCCGCCATGGGATCCTCCGGAGAAATGGCCGCGCGGATCGAAGCGCGAGGCGGCGGCGAGCTCCTTGAAGAGCTCGCGCTCGCGGTCGTTCAGCACGGTGGGATTCACGATCTGCACGATCGCGTAGAGGTCGCCTTCGCCGCCCTGGGGCTTGGGAAGCCCGCGCTTCGCGAGGCGCAGCTTCCGCCCGGCCGCCGTGCCCGCCGGCACCTTGAGGTTCACGGCGCCTCCGAGCGTCGGCACCTCGACCGTCGCACCGAGCGCGGCTTCCCACGGCGCGAGCGGGAGATCGATGTAGAGATCGTGGCCGTCGGGACGGAAGAGCGGGTGCGGATGCAGGACGATGTTGAGGTAGAGGTCGCCGTCGCGTCCGCCGTTGAAGCCCTTGCCGCCCTGCCCGCGGAGCCGCAGCCGCTGTCCGTCGGTCGCGCCCTTCGGGATGCGCGCCTTGATGGTCTTCGGGACATGGCGCACGCGTCCGTCGGCATCGATCTCCGGCATCCCGAGCTGGAGCTCCACCTGGGTGCCGCGGTGCGCATCCTCGAGCGAGAGGTGCACCGTCACCTCGAAATCCTCTCCCGGAATCGCCATGGGCGCGCCGCCGCGCGCGCCGCGACGGCCCCGCGACAATCCCTCGAAGAGGTCGGCGAGGTCGATGTCGTCGAAGGAGAACGCGCCGCCGCCGCCGGACGCGGCCGCACGCTCGCGGAACTGCTTCTCCCAGTCGGGCGGCGGCCGGAAATCCTGGCCCGGCTGGTACGCGCTCCCGAGCTGGTCGTAGGCGGCGCGCTTCTCCGGATCCTTGAGCGTCTGGTACGCCTCGGCGACGTCCTTGAATTTCTCCTCGCCCCCGGGATCCTTCGTCACGTCGGGATGGTATCTCTGGGCGAGCTTGCGATAGGCCTTCTTGATCTCGTCGGCGCTCGCGCCGCGCGCGACGCCGAGGATCGCGTAATAGTCCTTGTACTTCACGGCTCTCGCCTCTCCGGCCCGGGCCTATTTGAGGTTGTCGAGGTAGCGCAGCTTCTCCGCGCGCTCGTGCGCGGCCTTCTCGGCGTCCATTTCGATGGGCGACTTCGCCGGCTCGTTCGCCGCGGGCTCGGCCTGCGAGGGCGGCTCCTCGGGCGGAGGCAGGTTCATCTCCGCGATCCACGCCCGCGGAATCGGGCGATAGCGGCCGCGCCCCTCGCTCACGCCGAGGACGCGCCCTTCCATGTCGAGGAGCGGCCCCCCGGCGAGCTGCATGGCGGCGGGCCCTCCCACCTCGACCGTCGCGAGGCCGTTCGCTCCGCGCACGACGCGGCTCACCGTGCCGTCGACGAGGACGAGCTGGCCGTTCGCGCCCAGTTGCGTCGCGTGCACGCGCTCGCCCTCGCGCGCGAGGCGCGGCGAGATCGCGAGCGGCCAGCTTCCCATGCCGAAGGCGGAGAGGCGGCAGACGCCGTCCTGCGGGTAGATCGTCGCGACGCGCGCGGGGACCTTGCGCTGCGCGAAGCTCACCACGAGCTGCGTCGAGGGCGAAATCCCGTCGCAGGTGGTGGCGAGCGCGCCCTCCTGCACGGCGAACGCGAGCCCGAGCGGTGTCACGTTTCCCGCGACGTCGATCGCCTGCACGCGCCCGACCGCGGCCGACGCGGCTTCGGCGATCTCGCGCGGATCGTGCGGCCGCCCGCGCTCCGCCGGCCGGAACGCGAAATACAGCACGATGGCGGCGACCGCGAGTCCCCCGAGCGCCGCCGCGACGCGCACCCGCGGCGAAGCCTGCGCCTGGCGCATCGCGCGCACGCCCGGGCGCAGCGACTCGTCGTAGTTCTCGCGGCGCACCGGGTCCGACAGGACGTCGTAGGCGTTCTGCAGGACGACCGCCTCGCGCGCGTCGGGCGCGACGGTCTCCTCCTGCATCCGCGCGCGGAGCCTGCGGTAGGCGCGTTCGATTTCGTTCGGCTTGGCGTGGCGCGTGACGCCGAGGATTTCGTAGAGGGAGCGGTTGTCTTGCGGCATTCCGATCGCGTGGGCGCGAGATGCGTCCCACCCGCCCATTCTAGCTGCCCGCAGCGCCTGCGTTCGCGCCGCGCCTCATTTGGGCCGCGGCGGCGTGAGGTCCGCGTCGTTGTCCGAGAGCTTTCCCGCCCGCAGCTCCTTCACGGCGGCCGCGAGCGCGCGCGCGACGTTGCGCACTTCCTCCTGCACGCCCGTGTCCCGGTCGAGCTCCTCGTGGCTCGTCGCGTAAGGCCGGTAGTACCCGATGAAGCGGTCGAGCCGCGCCATGGAGCCCGCGTCGATGAGGCCCATCCAGTCGAGCCAGTCGCAGAGCGCGCGGCGCACCGCTTCGGTCCCGGAGACGTCGCCGTGGACCACGACGCCGTACGCGCGCCCGGCGAGGTGCTTCGGATAGGGCCAGCCCGCGAGCTCGAGCGCCTTCGCCTTCTCCGGGTCCTTGCCCGCGGTCGCCGTGGGATCGGGGTTGCCGCCGTCGGCACAGACGAGCCGGTCCATCATGAGCTTCATCGGGCTCGATGCCTGGTACCAGTGCACGGGCGTGACGAGGAGGATGCCGTGCGCGCAGACCCAGCGCTCGTAGATCTCCGCCATCCAGTCGCCGACCTGGCCGAACGCGTGGTTCGGATAGCACGAGCACGGCCAATGGCAGAGGGGCTGGGCGGTGGAGACGCAGCCCTTGCACGGATAGATGCGCAGCGCGTAATCCGAGGTGAGGCGGCTGAGGTCGAGGAAGTCGCACTCCATCCCCGCCGGGCGAAGCGTTTCCTCGGCGATCTTCGCGAGGCGGAAGGTCTTCGAGATCTCGCCGGGACACGAGCCGTCGTTGCGCGGCGAGGCGCACACCACGAGGACGCGCGAGCGGGTCGACGCGTCCTTCTGCCGTGCCTCGGCCGCCTGCAGCCGGTCGCGCGTCGCCCTCCACTCGACGGAGAGCTCGTAGCCCGGATCCGCGAACCCGGGCCCGGCCGGCCGCGTGACCGGCGACTTGCGGTCTTTGCAATACCCGTCCCACGCGATCGCCTCGAGCCGCGCGATCGCGTCGTCCGCCTGCCGGAAAGCCGGGTCGAAGAACGCCCTGCGGAAACGCTCGCCGAACTCCTCCCGCCCCAGCATCGGCGGGGCCTGCCCCTTCCTCGCCTGCGTCATCGCCCGCCCCCTCACCGCGCCGGATGCGGCACGTGCATGGGCGGAGACTCCGGGCGGCGCCGTTGGTTCGCGCCCTCAGGCGAGGATCGCGACCTCGTCGGCGCGGAAGCGGTAGAAGAACCGCCCCTCGACGAACCCGTGCTCGTCGAGCACGTGGTGCAGCACGCCCAGGTCGAGGAGCCGTTGCCCGACCGTCTCGGCGGCACCGAGCGGCAGCCGATAGCGCGCCATCAGCCAATCGACGGCATCCGATCCCACGAAGCAGCGCGGATACACCTTGCCGAGGTGCGTGCGCTCGGCGAGCGGGACGCCCCTCTCGCCGCGCATGGCCGCCTCGACCTGGACGAGGTCCACATGCTCGATGTCGGAGCGCCGCCCGGAGAAGCGGAAGAAAAGGAAGTCGTCGTCGAACGCCGCCTCGCGCAGCACGTGGTGGATGCGGCCCGTGCGCCAGAGGAACGTGCAGGCGCGCAGCGCGAGGCCGCGCCGCAGGCCGAACCGCGCGACGAGCCAGTCGACCGCCTCGGAGGCGACGAAGCACTCGCGGTAGGTCCTGCCGCGCCACGCGCGGTCCGCCACGGCGACGCCGTTCTCGCCCTGCATCGCCTCGGCGAGGCGCATGGCATTGATTCCCGCCGCTTCGAGCTGGTACGCATCGACGTACGCGTCCTTGATCGGGCCGGGGCGCGGCTCGGCGCCGCTGCGCATGAGTCCGGTCACGTACGCCTCGAGCTTCGCCGAGTCGATGCCGGGCCGCCCCAGCGTGAACATGATCCGCGAGACCACCGTCGCGAACGAATCCTGCCACGCCGCGATCGAGCTTCCCGGAAGGAGCGATGCGATGCCCGCCTGGCGCGCCCACGCCTGCTCCGGAGGCGAGATGCCGGTGCGCGAGGGCAGGCGCACGAAGATCGAGAGGCGCGGGTCGGCGGCGAGGAGGCGCGCGGCGAGCGTCGAGGGCGCGATGCCGCGCAGGGCGAGGAGCGGCGCGTCGACCATCACGGCGCGCGCGCCCGCGATGTGGGGATCCGAGGCGAGCGCCTCGGCGTCCTCCCCGAGAGCGAGCGCTTGTGCCTCCATCCCTTGCGAGCGGAAGGCGCCGAGCCAGAGCCTCTCCTCCTCGGCGTTGCCGAGGACGAGCGCGATGCGATTGCGGTCATGTGGGGCCATGTCGAATCACTCCGGGGCGTGGAAAATGTAGCTCCGCGGCGACGCTTTGCCTATGATGCGCATCACAGCGCCGTCTTCCCGTCTCTACCGGGCCGGCCGGTCTTCCATTCCCGGAAATTCATTCCCCCCGTATTTCATCCGTCATCCATGCGCCCGATCGCTCCGCTCCTCCTCTGCGCTTTCCTCGTGGCAGGCCCCGCCGCACTCGCGGCGGAGCCGGAAACGCCCCTGCAGTCGCTGCCCTACACGCCGGGCCTGGACGTCGCGGCCATGGATCGGTCCGCGAACGCATGCGTCGATTTCTACCAGTACGCGTGCGGCGGCTGGCTCAGGGCGAACCCGATCCCCGCGGACCAATCGAGCTGGGACGTCTACCGCAAGCTCGCGCAGGACAACCAGCGCTTCCTCTGGGGCATCCTCGAGGGGCTCGCGAAGCGCACGGCGGGACGTGATGCGACCCAGGCGAAGATCGGCGACTACTTCGCCGCCTGCATGGACGAGGCGGCCGTCGAGGCGCGCGGGCTCGCGCCGCTGCGTCCATCGCTCGATCGCATCGCCGCGATCGCCACGCGGCTCGACCTCGCGGCCGCGCTCGCGCAGCTCCACCTTTCAACCGGCGACAGCGGGCTCTTCTTCGGATTCGGCTCGGGCCAGGACTACGCCGATGCGAGGCGCGTGATCGCCTTCGCGAGCGCCGGGGGCCTCGGGCTCCCGGATCGCGACTACTACGTGAAGGACGACGAGCGCTCCCGGGACATCCGGGCGAAATATGTCGAGCACGTGGCGCGCACGTTCGCCCTCCTCGGCGAGAACGCCGATGCCGCGCGCGCGGACGCCGGGACCGTCATGCGCATCGAGACCGCGCTCGCGAAGGCGTCCCTCACCCGGGTCGAGCGGCGCGATCCCTACAAGCTTTTCCACAAGGTCGACCGCGCGGGGCTCGCGCGCCTCGCGCCCGCCTTCGACTGGGATGCGTACCTGCGCGGCATGGGCGTCGCGCGGCTCGAGGCCTTCAACGTGACGCAGCCCGCGTTCTTCGAGGCGCTCGAGCGCGTGCTCGAGACGGAGAGCCTCGCCGACATCCGCGCCTACCTTCGGTGGCACGTCGCCAACGCGGCTTCGGCTTACCTCACGCGCGCCTTCGTCGACGAGAGCTTCGATTTCTACGGCCGGACGCTGCGCGGCGTGCCGGAGCTCAGGCCGCGCTGGAAGCGCTGCGTCGCCCTCGTCGACGGCCAGCTGGGCGAAGCGCTCGGCAAGGAATTCGTGCGGCGCGCCT
>Ga0068855_100008578_pt1 | contig 12358 bp, 9 predicted proteins | sample KBSCornC52_FD_66592 | JGI IMG/M metagenome (GOLD analysis project Ga0068855, IMG submission 66592) | Corn rhizosphere microbial communities from Kellogg Biological Station, Michigan, USA - KBS Corn C5-2 | ecosystem: Host-associated > Plants > Roots > Rhizosphere > Soil ...
GCGAAAGGCTTGGGCGGCGGCTACCAGCCGATCGGCGCGGTGCTTGCGCAAGCCCACATCGTGCAGGCGATGGGGAGGGGCAGCGGCTTCTTCCAGCATGGGCACACCTATCTTGGGCACCCGGTCGCTTGTGCCGCGGCGCTCGCGGTGCAGCGGGTGATCGAGCGCGACGCTCTGCTGGCGCGGGTGCGCAGCCACGGCGAGTTATTCGCGCGCGCGCTGCAAGACACGCTGGGCGCCCACCCTCACGTGGGCGATGTGCGCGGCCGGGGACTGTTCCACGGCGTCGAGCTCGTACGCGACCGCGCAAGCAAGGCACCTTTCGATCCGGCCCTGAAGCTGCACGCGCGCATCAGGAAAGAGGCGATGGCGCGCGGGCTGATGGTGTATCCCATGGGCGGCACCGTCGACGGACGGCGCGGCGATCATGTGCTGCTGGCGCCGCCCTTCATTGCGACGCAAGCCGAACTGGCGGCAATGATCGAACGGCTGCACCGCTCTATCGACGCCGCCATCGCTTACTGTTAGGTTCACGTTTCCAACCACCGAGGAGAGCTTCGAGATGAATCGCCGTTTCACATTCATATCCGCCGCCATCGCATTGGCCGCCAGCGTCGCAGCGACGCCCGCCGCCGCCCAGCAGAAGTTCATCACCGTCGGCACCGGCGGTGTCACCGGCGTGTACTACGCCGTCGGCGGCTCGATCTGCCGGCTGGTGAACAAGGACCGCGCCAAGAACAACCTGCGCTGCTCGGTCGAGTCCACCGGTGGTTCGGGCTACAACGTCAACACCATCAAGGCCGGCGAGCTGGACTTCGGAATGGCGCAATCCGACGTGCAGTACCAAAGCTACAAGGGCACCGCCGCGTTCAAGGAGCCGTTCCCCGAAATGCGCGCGGTGTTCTCGGTGCACCCGGAGCCGTTCACGCTGCTCTCGCGCAAGGAAGCCAACATCAAGAGCTTCGCCGACTTGAAAGGCAAGCGCGTCAACGTCGGCAATCCGGGCTCGGGCACGCGCTCCGCCATGGACGAGCTGCTGACGGCGGAGAACATGAAGCTGTCGGACTTTTCACTGGCCTCCGAGCTGAAGGCCGACGAGCATGGCCCGGCGCTGTGCGACAACAAGATCGACGCGTTCTACTATGGCGTCGGCCATCCATCGGCCAACATCCAGGATCCGACCACCGCCTGCGGCGCCAAGCTGGTCCCGATCACCGGACCGGCCATCGACGCGCTGGTCAAGAAATATCCGTACTACGCCTACGCCACCATTCCCGGCGGCATGTATGCCAACAACCCGCAGCCGACCAAGACCTACGGCGTGCTGGCCACCTTGGTGACTTCGTCCAAGGTTCCGGCCGACGTGGTCTACATCGTGACCAAGGCGGTGTTCGACAACTTCGACGAGTTCAAGAAGCTGCATCCGGCGTTCGCCAACCTCGACCCCAAGAACATGATCGCCGATGGCCTGTCGGCGCCGCTGCATGAAGGCGCGGCGCGCTACTACCGGGAAAAAGGCTGGATCAAGTAAGCGCGTAACGGGCCTGCGCGAATGACGCGACTCGAATGAGCATCACCCAAGACGCCGCGGCGGCCGTCAACGCCGCCACGCTGGTGCAGGAAGCCGACCTGGGTGGCCGCAAGCCATCCGGCGTCGGCCGCGCCGTGCTGTTCGCCGCCTGCATCGGCTGGTCGCTGCTGCAGCTGTGGTACGCATCGCCGCTGCCGTTCACGCTGCGCGTGTTCGTGCTCAACGACACGCAAATGCGCGCGTTGCACCTGGCGCTGGCGCTGTTCACCGCCTACCTGGCCTATCCGTTCGGCAAGCGTTCGCCGCGCGGTTTCATTCCGGCACAGGATTGGGTGCTGGCGGCAATCGCCGGGTTTTGCGCGGCCTATCTGTTCCTGTTCTATCGTGAGATCGCCACCCGGCCCGGTCAGCCGACCCCATTCGATTTCGCCGTAGCGTGCGTTGGCGTCGTGATGCTGCTCGAAGCCACGCGGCGCGTGGTGGGCCCGCCCATGGCGGTCATCGCCGTGCTGATGCTGATCTACGCATTCGCCGGCCCTTACATGCCCGATGCAATCGCGCACAAGGGGGTGTCGCTTTCCAAGGCCGTGTCGCACTATTGGTTGTCGACCGAAGGCGTATTCGGCGTGGCGCTCGGCGTGTCATCCAGCTACATCTTCCTGTTCGTGCTGTTCGGCGCGTTGCTGGAGCGGGCGGGGGCGGGCAGCTACTTCATCAAGGTTGCCTTCGCGCTGCTCGGGCACTTGCGCGGCGGCCCCGCGAAAGCGGCCGTCGTCTCCTCCGGCCTGATGGGGATGATCTCCGGATCGTCGGTCGCCAACGTGGTGACCTGCGGCACCTTCACCATTCCCTTGATGAAGCGCGTGGGCTACCCGGCCGAGAAGGCCGGCGCGATCGAAACCGCAGCCGGTGTCGACGGACAGATCATGCCGCCGGTGATGGGCGCGGCCGCCTTCCTGATGGCCGAATACGTCGGCGTTCCCTACATCGAGATCTGCAAGAACGCGGCGCTGCCCGCGGCGATTTCGTATATCGCGCTGTTCTACATCGTTCATCTCGAGGCCATGAAGGCCGGCATCCAGGGGCTGCCGCGGGCCAAAGGCTCTTCGACCCTCGGGCGGCTCGCCGGGTTCGGCATGACGGTTTGCGGCGTGGTGCTGCTGGCCAATGCGGTGTACTTCGCGCTGGGCTGGATCAAGCCCGCCCTGGGTGCCTACGCCAGCTGGGTGATCTTCGCGGCCATCGCCGCGGCCTATGTCGCCATCGTGCGAATGGTGTCGCGCGAACCCGATCTCGTCATCGACGACCCGAACGCGGAGTTGCTGGAACTGCCGCCGGTGAAGGAGACGATCCTGGCCGGCTTGCACTACCTGTTGCCGGTGGTGCTGCTGGTCTGGTCGCTGTTGGTGGAAGAGCTGTCGCCGGGGCTGTCGGCCTTTTACGCGACGCTGTCGCTGATCGTGATCCTGCTGACGCAAAAACCATTGCTCGCCTATTTCCGGGGTGAAGCGCACCCGTTGCAACGCATCCGGCACGGTTGGTTGGACTTGGTCGAGGGCTTGGAATTGGGCGCCCGCAACATGATCGGCATCGGCATCGCGACGGCGTGCGCGGGCGTCATCGTCGGCACCGTATCGGTCACCGGCTTGGGGCTGGTGATGACCGACCTGGTGGAAACGATCTCGGCCGGCAATCTGGTCGGCATGCTGGCGCTGGTGGCGGTGGTGTGCCTGATCCTGGGCATGGGCATGCCGACCACGGCCAGCTACATCATCGTGTCCACGCTGATGGCGCCGGTGGTGGTGGAGCTGGGTGCGCAGTCGGGCCTGGTGGTGCCTCTGGTCGCGGTGCACATGTTTGTCTTTTACTTCGGGCTGATGGCCGACGTGACGCCACCGGTGGGGCTGGCATCGTTCGCCGCGGCCGCGATTGCGCGGTCCGATCCGATCAAGACCGGCATCACGGCATTCTGGTACAGCATCCGCACCGGCATCCTGCCTTTCATGTTCATCTTCAATAACGAGCTGCTGCTGATCGGCATCCGTTCCTGGTGGAGCTTGCTCGTCACGGTAGCAATGGCGATCACCGCGATGCTGGTGTTCGCGGCCGGAACGCAAGGCTGGTTCGTCAAGCGCAGCCGCTGGTATGAATCCGTGGCGCTGCTGCTGGTGACCTTCTCCCTGCTGCGCCCCGATTTCTGGCTCGACCTGATGGTCGAGAAGTACCGCGTCGAACCCGCCACGCGCCTGGTCGAACTGGCCGACAAGGCTGAGGCTGGCGCGGGCCTGCGGGTGCGCATCGAAGGCACGTCACTCGAAGGCAAGGACGTGCGCAAGACGGTGCTGCTTCCGTTGAACAGCGAGGGAACAGGCATCCAGCGCATCAGGAAGGCAGGCCTGACGCTGATCACAACCGGCCCCGACGTCCGGGTAATGGCGGTAGACCTGCGCGGCGCGGCCGATCGGGCCGGCTTCGAACAGGGCTTCAAGGTGACCGGCGTCGAGCTGCCGGCGGATCGGATCGGCAAGGAATGGCTGTATCTGCCAGCGCTGCTGCTGCTGGCCCTGGTGTATGGGCTGCAGCGGATGCGGCGCGAATCGCTGCCTGCGCCGACCGCCATCGTGACCGGCTGACCAAGCGCCAAGCTGCGTTCGATCACGCGCGGGTCATTGGGCGCTCTTGAGGTGCCACGCCCTCGGGCGCGTGAAGGTCTGGATGCCGTAAGTGGACAGCGTGAGGCCGACCCCGGAGTCGCCGAATCCGCTCCAGGGCAGGCGCGGACTCACGCGGTCGCAGCAGTTCCAATACACGCTGCCCGCGTTGACCCGAGATAGCAGGGCCTGGGCACGATCACGATCGGGCGTATAGACGCCGGCCGTGAGGCCATAGCGCGTATCGTTCATCAGGCTCACCGCTTCATCATCGTTCGCGACCTTCTGGATGCCGATGATCGGGCCGAAACTTTCTTCCCGCATCAGTTCCATGCTGTGGTTCACGTTGCTGAATACCGTCGGCGTGTACCAGTTGCCGGGGCCGGGCAGGTGGTGCCCGCCGGTGAGTAGCCGCCCGCCTTTGGCTTTGGCATCGGCAACTTGCGCGTCCAGAACTTGGCGCTGCGCGGCGCGGGTGAGTGGACCGATGTAAGTGTCCTCGCTCATCGGGTCGCCGACTTTGAAGCCTTTCACCGTCTCGACAAAGGCGGCGACGAAGGCATCGTGGATTTTCTCGTGCACGTAGATGCGCTCGACCGAGCAGCAGCTCTGCCCGGCGTTGTACATCGCGCCATCGGCCAGCGATGCGGCCGCGCTCGCGGGGTCCGCGTCATCACAGACATACGTCGGGTCCTTGCCTCCCAGCTCCAGTTGCAGCTTCATGAAGCGCGAGCCGACGGCTTGCGCAATGCGCGAGCCCGTGGCGTACGAGCCGGTGAAAAACAGGCCGTCGAGCTTCTGCTCCAGCAGCGCAGCCCCGACGCCGCCCGCACCCACCAGCGGCACGAACACTTCCTTGGGCACGCCGGCTTCGTGCAGCAGGCGCGCGATCGAAAGCCCCGTGAGCGTCGAGAATTCAGAGGGCTTGTACAACACGGCGTTGCCCGTCAGGAGCGCCGGAATGATCACGTTGCACCCGACGAACCAAGGGTAGTTCCAGGCCGAGATGTTGCCGACGACGCCCAGCGGCAAGTGCTCGATCCGCTCGTTCATGCCGGGCTGGTCATAGACATTCTCGGCGGCCGTGACCGGCTCGACCATCGCGACGAAGAAGTCCAGGCGGCCGAGCAAGCCATTGAGCTCATTGCGCGACATCTTGATTGGCTTGCCGGTTTCGCGCGTCATGGTCACCGCCAGCGCCTCGAGGTCTCGCACGACCCCATCCTGGAAGCGGTCGATGCAGGACTTGCGCTCGAACAGCGGCTGCGCGGCCCAACTTGCCTGCGCCGCGCGGGCCTGCGCCGTTTTCGCCGCGACCGAAGCCGCCTCGTCGGCGGCGAGTTCGGCGATCGGTTCGCCGCTGGCGGGGTTGCGAATGACAAGCTGCGTCATGCGGCCTGCGATTCGTTTTTTCGCTTTGTCTTCTTCACGGCGGCGGCAGCAGCGAGGAAGTCGGCGAGCAAGGCCGCGTCATCGATCGTGTCGGAGTCGGGCTGGCGGAATTCGGGGTGCCACTGCACGGCGGCCACATAAGGCTTGGCGGGCTCCTGGCGGCGAATCGCTTCGATCAGTCCATCCTCGTTGCTGATCGCTTCCACCGCGAAGCCCGCCGCGAGATCCTTGATCGCCTGGTGATGGATGCTGTTGACCTTGACGCGGCAGGTGCCGGGATACAAGCGCGCCAGCGCGGAGCCGGGCTGGATCTCCACCGTATGAAAGTTGCCGTCGTAGGTGACCGCGTCGCGGTGCTGCAGCGCGCCGGGACGCTGGGTCTGGATGTCCTGGTAAAGCGTGCCCCCATACGCGACGTTGACGAGCTGAAGTCCGCGGCAAACGCCGAACACCGGTTTGCCGTGCCGGTCGAAAGCCGCCACGAGGTCCATCTCGTATTCATCGCGGATCTTGTCGCCCGACCAACGCTCCTGCAAAGGCTGCTCACCGTAACTGAGCGGCGACACGTCGGCGCCCCCGTGCAGCACCAGGCCATCGAGCCATTGGGCGTAGTGATCCAGCGTCACGTCGCCGCGTTGCGTCGCGCCGGTGGGACTGGGAATCATCACCGCCAACGCGCCGGTGGACATGACCCAATGCGCGATCGACTGCTCGAGATACTGCAAGGTCTTGCCGGTGAACAGGGCCCGGTTCGGGTCCGCATGCATGAAGCAGGCGGAGATGCCGATCTTCAGCCGTGCGCTCGCACTCATCTCACATCGCCTCCTCGAACAGCCGGTGGAAATCCGCGGCCGTGCACGGACGCGGATTGGTCTTGTGGCAGATGTCGGCCGTCGCGATTTCGACCAGTCGCGGGATCTGCTCGCGCTTGACGCCATGTGCGCCGAGCTTGCCGGTGATGCCCACCCGCGCTTTCAACGCGGCGAGCCACGGCACGAATTCCTCGCCGCCGCCTTGCACCTTGCATACATGGGCGAGCTCTTCGAATTTCTCCGGCGCGGCCTCATAGTTCCACGCCAATACGGTATCGATCATCAGCGCGTTGGCCAGGCCATGGTGCAGGTCGCACACGGCTCCCAGCGCATGGGCGCAGGAATGCACCGCACCCAAGTCCTTCTGGAACGCGATCGCGCCCATCATCGACGCCATCATCATGTCGCTGCGTGCCTGCAAATTGGATGGATCGTGCACCGCGGTGCGCAAGGCTGCCGCGGCGATGCGCGTTCCCTCCAACGCGATGCCGTCGCACAGTGGGTGGTAGGAAGGCGACAGGTAGCTCTCGATGTTGTGCGTCAGCGCGTCCATGCCGGTCGCGGCCGTGACGTGCGCGGGCAAGCCCAGCGTGAGTTCCGGGTCGGCGAACACGATCTTCGCCATGATCCTGGGGCTGAAGATGATTCGCTTCAGATGCGTATCGTCTTCGCTGATGACGGCCGAGCGGCCGACCTCCGAGCCGGTGCCGGACGTCGTTGGCATCGCGACGAAGTACGGCAACGGCTGCTCGATCGTCCGCACCTTCGGATGGTCCCACGCGTACTCGATGATGTTGCCTTCGTGCGTGGCCGCGATGCCGACGACTTTCGCGACATCGAGCGCCGCGCCGCCGCCGAAGCCGATCACGCAATCGGCGCGATGCGATTTGAATGCATCCGCACCGGCCATCGCCTGGCTGGCCGTCGGATTGCCGAAGACGCCGGAAAACACCGCGACATCGAGCTCATCCAGGTGCTTTCTGAATTCCTTGAGCACCGGCAGCGCCGCCAGCGCCTTGTCGGTGACGATCAAGGGGCGCTGCAGCCCCCTCTTGCGCAGGTGCTTGCCGACATCCTTGCGGGCGCCGGCGCCGAAGCGGATGGCGGTGGGAAACGAAAAGCTGCTGATACTCATGAGAAAGATGTCTTCTTGTTGCCGTCAAATGATTTCGAAGTAGCGTTTCAATTCCCAGTCGGTGACGCCGTCCAGCCACTGCCGCCACTCCCATTCGCGGGTGGCCGCGAAATGTTCGACAAACGTATCACCCAGGAAATCCCGCGCGATCTTCGAGTTGCTGAAGTTGCGCGTGGTTTCGATCAGCGTGCGCGGCGCGGCCGGGATGTTTTCCGCGCCCTGGTTGGTGCCGGTGATCGGCGGCATGGTGAGCTTCAATCCCTTTTCGACGCCGTAAAGGCCCGCGGCAACCACCGCTGCCATCGCGAGATAAGGATTCACGTCGGCGCCCGGGCAACGTGTTTCGAGGCGGGTGGACTTCGGGCTGCCGGCGATGACGCGGAAGCTCGCGGTTCGGTTGTCGATGCCCCAGGTCGGCTTCACCGGCGCCCAGAAGCCCTCCACCAGCCGCTTGTAGCTGTTGATCGTCGGCCAGAACATCGGCGCGAATTCCATCAGGCACTGCACCTGGCCCGCGACGTAGCTCTCGAACAGCTTGCTCATCTTGCGCGGGCTCTTGGCGTCAAAAAACTGATTGCTCTTGCCGTCCGACAGGCTTTGATGAATGTGGCCGCTGCAACCCGGATACCGTGCGTTCCACTTGGCCATGAAGCTGGGCATGATGCCAAAGCGCGCGCCGATCTCCTTCGCGCCGGTCTTGAACAGGATCGCGCGGTCGGCCTGCTCCAGCGCTTGCGAAAATCCCAGCGCCGCTTCGAACACGCCGGGCCCGGTCTCGGTGTGCAGCCCTTCGATCGGAACTCGAAACGCCAGCATCTCGTCCATCAGAGCGTTCAGGAAATCGCGGTTCTGGTTCACGCGCAGCAGCGAGTAGCCGAACATGCCGGGCGTGAGGGTTTCCGGCCCGACCCCATTCTTGGCGGCCCAGCTCTGCGGTGTCTCGCGAAAGTTGAACCACTCGTACTCCATGCCGGTCATCACCTGGAAGCCGAGCTTCTCGGCTCGCTTGAGCACGCGCTTGAAGGTCTGGCGCGGACAGATCGGATACGGGCTGCCATCCGCGTTGATGAATTCCCCGAGGAAAAAATCGACGCCACCGTCCCAGGGCACGCGCCGGTGCGTGTCGAGATCCAGCCGCGCCAGCGCATCGGGGAATCCGTGCTGCCAGCCGGTGACCTGCGTGTTGTCGTAAGGCGCGTCGGTGCAGTCCCATCCGAAGACCACGTCGCAAAAGCCGAACCCGCCGCCCGGCCCTTGGTCAGCAGCGCCCTCGAACTTGTCCTTGTGCAGGTACTTCCCGCGCAGCACGCCGTCGATGTCGCTGCACGCGACCTTCACCTTGTCGGCGCCCGACTTGCGAATCGCGGCGAGCGCCGGATGGATCTTTGCAGTGGCCATGTCTCTCCTGGGCGCCGCTGCGTGCGTGCGCTGATACAGCCTACGCGAAATCTCCAATGCTGTGTATGGGATGATGGCCTGCATGACGCTTACCTGGACGGTCGTCGCGGCGGTGCTCTTCGGCGCATTGCTGCATGCCAGCTGGAACGCCCTGGTCAAGTCCAGCACCGACAAGGCACTGGACACCGCACTCATTCACCTGCTCGGTTCGCTGGTGTCAGTGCCCATCGCATTGATCATCGGCTGGCCGACCGCCGCCGCATGGCCCTTCATCCTGGCCTCGGTGGTCATTCACATCGGCTATTACGTCGCCTTGAGCGGCGCTTATCGGCACGGGGACCTGGGCCTCGCATATCCGCTGATGCGCGGCACCGCGCCGCTGCTGGTGGCACTCTCCGCGACACTGACAGTGGGCGAGACCCTGTCGCCACTGGCCTGGGCCGGCGTCCTGGGGGTGAGTTGCGGCATCCTGGCGCTGGGCTTGTCGCGCCATGCCCTGGATTCACCGCGCGCCGTCAGCTTTGCTTTGGCCAACGCGGTGGTGATCGCGGCATATACCGTGGTCGATGCATTGGGCGCGCGCGCAAGCGGCAATGCGCTGCAGTATGTCGTGGCCTTGTTCGTGCTCGATGGCTGGCCGTTCGCGTTGGTGGTGTTCTGGCGGCGCGGCGCGGCCGTCGCGTGGCCGTACGCGCGCCGGCGCTGGCCGCTCGCCACCTTGGGCGCGCTCGCGTCACTGGGCTCCTACGGGATCGCGTTGTGGGCCATGACGCGCGCGCCGGTCGCGACCGTGGCCGCATTGCGCGAAACTTCGGTGCTGTTCGCGGTGGTGCTCGGGACCTGGTTCCTGAAGGAAACGCTCACCGTCCGCAGGCTGGCGGGCATCGCGGCGATCGCGGCCGGGGTGATGGCCCTGCGGATGGGGTAGCAGCGTGCGCCGGCCACGCGGTCGTAGCCGCTTTAGCCGGCCCGGTCTTCGCGAGGCGGCGGCGAGAAGCTCTCCGCCGAAGGCTCGTCGCCATGGGCGGCAGTCGCGACGCTGGTGCTGTCGGAGAAATCGTCCAGCCGCTTTTGCAGCATCTTGCGCTGCAACGAGCGTCCCAATTCCTTCGTGTAGTAGGCCACGTCGAACTCCTGTCGAGCGGGCTTGCGGTCTTTCGCGGGGGACATCGACTCAGCATAGCCAGCGGTCACTCACCCGCTGTAGGAGGATGTCTTTTCCGGGCCTCGGACAAGCCCCTGCGGATGAGCCGCGTGCCCGACGCGGCTTGGCTTAACATGCAATGTCTGCTTGCCGGAAGGAGTCTTTCGATGCCCACCCCTCCTGCGGATATCGCCGCACTACGCACCCTGGCCCTGGTCGGCCCAGCAACGGCCGGCAAGACCAGCCTGGTAGAGGCGCTGCTCTGGAAGGCGGGCGCCATCGGCGCACCGGGCAGCGTCGAACGCGGCTCCACCGTGAGCGACTACGACGCGCTGGAAAAGCGAGCTCAACGTTCGCTGAACGCCTCGCTGGTGCACCTGCGCCATCGCGACGTGCATGCGCACATCATCGACACGCCCGGCGCACCGGACTTTCTCGGCCAGTCGCTGCCTGCGCTCGAAGCTGTGGAAACGGCCGCAGTCGTGATCAGCGCGACCACCGGCGTCGAACCGATGGCGGTGCGCATGATGCGATGGGCGGCGCAGCGCGAACGCGATCGCATCATCATCGTCAACAAGATCGACGCCCAAGGCGTGAACCTCGAAGCAGTCGTGGCGCAGATCCAGGCGGAGTTCGGGCGCGAATGCCTGCCGCTGAATCTGCCGGCACAGCGCGGCGAGCGCGTGGTGGACTGCTTCTACAACATGTCCCCCGACAGCCCCGCCACCGATTTCTCTTCGGTGGCGCAGGCCCATCGCGCGCTGGTCGAACAAGTGGTGGAAGTCGATGCGCAATTCGTCGAGCGCTACCTGAACGACGGCGACGTGGATCCGCAGGAGCTGCACGCGCCGTTGGAGCAGGCGCTGCGCGAAGGCCACTTGATCCCGATCTGTTTCGTTTCGGCGCGCACGGGCGCCGGTGTGCCCGAGTTGCTGGACGTGATCGCGCGCCTGCTGCCCAATCCCACTGAAAGCAATCCGCCAAAGTTCCTCAAGGGCGAGGGCGCCGAGGCGAAACCCTTGCAAGCCGAGCCCGATCCGAAGCGCCACGTGCTGGCCCACGTATTCAAGATCACGCAAGATCCGTACGTCGGCAAGATGGGCGTGCTGCGGGTACACCAGGGCACGTTGAGCGCGGGCATGCAGCTCTACGTCGGCGATGCGCGCCGGCCGTTCAAGGTCGGGCACCTGTTCACGCTGCAAGGCAAGGAGTTCACGGAAGTGCCGCGCGCCTTGCCCGGGGATGTGTGCGCTATCGCGAAAGTCGAGGAGCTGCATTTCGACGCCGTGCTGCACGACGCGCCGGAAGATGACCACATCCATTTGCAGCCGCTCGATTTCCCGGTGCCGGTCCATGGCTTGGCGATCGAGCCGAAGCGGCGCGGCGACGAGCAGCGCCTGCACGACATCCTGCAAAAGCTGGTGAGCGAAGATCCCTGCCTGCGGCTGGAACACGCGGCGGCCACCAACGAAAGCGTGATTTACGGTCTGGGCGAATTGCACCTGCGCACGCTGCTGGACCGGTTGACCGAAGTGCATCGCTGCGAAGTGAGCACGAGGCCGCCGCGCATCGCCTATCGCGAGACCATCACCGCGCCCGCGGAAGGCCATCATCGGCATAAGAAGCAGACCGGCGGCGCCGGGCAGTTCGGCGAAGTGTTCCTGCGTGTGGAACCCCTGCCGCGCGGCTCGGGGTTCGAATTCGTCGACCAGGTCAAGGGCGGCGCGATCCCCTACAACTTCATGCCCGCGGTCGAGAAGGGCGTGCGGCAAGCGCTGGAGCAGGGCGTCGTGGCGGGTTATCCGGTGGTGGACCTGCGCGTGGTCGTCTACGACGGCAAGCACCACAGCGTGGACAGCAAGGAAATCGCGTTCATCCAGGCCGGCAAGAAAGCGGTGCAGGCCGCCGTGCAAGCAGCGCGTCCCAGTGTGCTCGAACCCATCGTCAACGTCGAAATCGCGGCGCCCGAGCAAAACATCGGCGATATCACCGGTGATCTGGCATCGCGCCGTGGACAGGTCAGCGGGACCGCTTCGGCGGCCGGCGGATTGGCCGTGCTGGCGCAAGCGCCGCTCTCGGAACTGTCGAGCTATCAGTCGCGCTTGAATTCGCTCACCGGCGGGCAAGGCCGCTACACGCTCGCGTTCAGCCACTACGAGCCGGTGCCGCCGCCGGTGCAGGCGCAGCTGGCCTCGCAATATCGGGTCAAAGACGAGAGCTAGCGCAAGCAGCGCGCTCGGCCGAGCGCGCTGCTTGCGCTAGCTCTCGTCTTTGACCCGATATTGCGAGGCCAGC
>Ga0068855_100008590_pt1 | contig 12346 bp, 7 predicted proteins | sample KBSCornC52_FD_66592 | JGI IMG/M metagenome (GOLD analysis project Ga0068855, IMG submission 66592) | Corn rhizosphere microbial communities from Kellogg Biological Station, Michigan, USA - KBS Corn C5-2 | ecosystem: Host-associated > Plants > Roots > Rhizosphere > Soil ...
CACCAGTTGTTCACGAAAACGACCGGGAATAGTCCACCCGATGCGGTAACCCGGTGCGAGTGATTTACTGATAGACGAACAATATAATACCCATCCCTCAGTATCATATGTTTTGCAACAACGGGGGCGATGATGACTGAAATACAATTCACCATATATATCATCTTCAATAAGCGGAATGCGATGTTTGGTGATCAGTTGTACCAGCGCTTTTTTATTTTCATCGGGCATGCAGCAGCCAAGCGGGTTATTAAAGCTGGGAACAAAAACGCATGCTTTAATATTCTGTTTTTTAATGGCGCTTTCAAAATAGTTCAGGTCGATGCCTATAATAGGATCAGTTGGTATTTCCACTACATTTAGTCCAAGACTCTCCATTACCTGAAAGATGCCAAAGAAAGTAGGCGATTCAATAGCTACGGTATCACCCGGTTTGGTAACCGCCTGTAGTGACAGCGACAGTGCTTCCATACAACCTGCGGTGATCACCACATCATTGGCATTTATTTTTCCTCCCCAGTTAAATGCCAGTCGCGCTACCTGTTTGCGCAATTCCATATTACCCTGTATATCTTCATACTGAATACAGCTGGTGGAGGAATTACGAAAAGCATGTACAATGGATTTATTCAGTTTGGCGGTGGGCAATAATTCCATGGCAGGCGCCGCCATGGCCAGATTGGTGATATCACTGGTGCTCATTTTCTTAAAAACGATCGTCACCATTTCATCTACACTGATCGATTCGTTCAGCGTTTCTGGTTTCGGCGTTGCGGGTAAAGCAGGGAAACGTTTTTGATTAAAGCGAACATAATAGCCCGACTTGGGACGTGATTCTATCAGTCCTTTTCCTTCAAGATAATAATAAGCCTGAAAAGCCGTACCCATGCTGATGCCATACTCTTCGCTCAGCATGCGAACAGAAGGCAGTTTGTCGCCGATCTTCAGTATTTCATCGTGAATCATTTTTTCCAGGCCTTCCGCTATCTGCAGGTACAGGTGATCTGATCCGGACAATTTGTTTTTAAGCATGACATTCTGATATAGTTAAAATTACGAAAATTCTAACTGTTCTTAATGTCGGAATATGAGCTGCCTTAAATAGCCTTTCAATATGGCTTAAGTATTCCTTAGACCGGGAGTTAGTATCCATTACGGTCAGGTAAAGATCAGGTAAAGGTCAGGTAAAAGTCAGGTAAAGGTCAGGTAAAGGTCAGGCGAAAGTCTCGTGAACATCTCGGGTTTTCATCTATGCAGCGTTTCCGTTGAACCATCGGCATATCCGATCAGGGCCAGGTCGGCCATATTGATAAAAAGACCGTTATCTGTTACACCGGGAATAGCATTCAGCTCATATGTCAGCTCATCGGCATGCTCGATCTCTTTAAAATGACAATCGAGAATATAGTTGCCATGATCTGAAACAAAGGGCTGATCACCGTTCATTCGTAATGTAGATTCAACATGATATGTTTCGCGGATGTGGCGTTGTACCTGTTTCCATCCAAAAGGAATTACATCTAACGGCAAGGGGAATTTGCCCAGGTGTTCAACCAGTTTGGTGTGATCGGCAATGATAAAGAGTTCACGGGATGCGGCTGCTACCATTTTTTCCTGCAGCAGGGCGCCACCACCGCCTTTAATTAATTGCAGATGCGGATCGATTTCATCGGCGCCATCGATCGTCAGATCAATTCTTTCTACAGCATTCAGATCGGCCAATGGAATATTTTGCTGCGCGCACAGCGTGGCTGTTTTTTTCGAAGTAGGAATGGCCCTGAAAAAAAGCCCATCTTTCACCCGCTGTCCAAGTTCCATGATCAGCCAGTAAACAGTAGAGCCTGAGCCTATACCAATTGTCATATTGTTTTGTACCAGTTGGGCTGATTCCCTGGCTACCAATTGTTTTATTTCTTCGGGCGAAAGCATGGTTGAAGTTACTAAACTAAGAGCTATAAGAGTAAAAAGAGAAAAAGAGTTTTTTGAGCTAGGAGCAAAAAGAGCAAAAAGAGAAAAAGAGTTTCTTTTCGGTTTCAGCAATCCGATTAAAATCAAACATTCTCAAATATGTATTTCCCTTTTCCTCGTTCAACTCTTATACCCTCTTAGCATATAATTCTTTATCAAAAACTCATCTCTAAACCCCAGTTTCAGATACAGGTCTTTTCCCATTTTTGATGCCTGCAGGGTGGCAAAGGCGGCCTTTAATTCAATGGATCTGTTAAGAATAAATCTCATGATCTCGTCGGCAAATCCCTTTCTTCTCATGTCGGGAATGACGCCTACCGCATGTAGGCCGGCAATGTTTCCGGTAAGATATAAAATGGCCGTGCCTGCTGCCTGATTTTGGTGATAAGCCACAAAATAATGCACCTTATTCCATGTGTTCATAAGAATGCGGTGATTGATCTTATAATTAAAAGCCTGCTGAAACAGGGTTACCCATGTTACGGCATCGGCCTCGGTTGTTACGGCGCTGAATTGCAAACTGTTTTTTAGTGCAAAAGGCTCCTTCAGCTGTAGTGACATGCCAGCCTGTTCAGATCTTAAAGGATACCCTTTTGCTGCAATAAGATCGTATGATTGGCTGTTGTATATATCCCAATATGGAAGGTGAAGTTTGTTCGGACGGTCCTTTTGAATAATTTTTAAACCTGTTTCAAGGCTTTTTGCTTTAATGTCCTGATCGAACCATAACCTGTTGGGCCAGTCAGAATCGGTTACGTCACAATAGTGAAAAAGGGGATTGTTAACGTAAGCATCAAATGGTAAGGCTGCTGTTTTCCAAAGCGAAGTAAGGTTGTCGATGTTCGCCTGTACGGTGTTAATCGGTGGCTGCATGTTTAACCGGCTATTTGGTATGTTAAAGTAACGCCTGATCTATTTAAATGTTCGGTCTTTAATGAGTGCAAGCGCCCGCAAAATACAATGCTAAGAGCTATAGGAGAAAAAGGAGGGAAGGAGATTTTTGCAATTAGTTTTATACGAGAAGAAAGCTGTCTCTTTTCCTCTTTCTACTCTTATACCCTCTTAGCTTCCGAAGATTCTCTAACAAACAATTCTGTCTCAAGTATTCTTGTCTGAAACTCCGTTACCGGCCGTTTACTTTCAATGATCTGAATAAGCAGTTCGGTAGCTGTTTGTCCCATATCAAATGCCGGCTGGCGAATAGCTGATAGCGGCGGGTTGAACAGTTCAGCTATGTTCGTATTTGTAAAACCGATGATGGCTATATCCTGCGGTACTTTTTTGCCGGCTGCCTTAAGGGCTGTCATACACGATGTAGTAATGCGGTCGCTGGCGGTTACAATGGCGTCGGGTTTGTTTTTGGCGCTGAACATTTTTTGAATTTCTTCTTCTATCTCGGCATAGATCATTCCGCCATGAAAACAATAATGCACCAGCTTGTCATCATATGGCAGGTTATTTTTCTCCAATGCTTCTTTATAACCCTGTAAGCGTTCTTTGGTAATACTCAGGTTGGGCGAGTTGGTTACATGCGCAATGCGGTGAAAGCCTTTTTTGATCAGGTGTTCCGTGGCCTCAAAAGCGCCTTTAACATTATTGGCGGTCACTTTATGGGTATTGATCTCATCCGTTATGCGGTCGAAAAATACCATCGGTAACCCTTTATCGTGTAATTGTTTCAGGTGGGAGAGGTCAGTGGTTTCGTTGGAAAGAGATACCAGCAGTCCGTCTACCGATCGCGAGGCCAGGTGCTGGACAGTCACTTTTTCGCGTTCGTACGATTCGTGGCTTTGTGAAATAATAACGTGATAGCCACGGTTATAGGCGATAGATTCAATGCCGTTAATAGCCTGCGAAAAGAAGGTGTTGGCAATTTCGCTCACCACTACGCCTATGGAACGACTTTTTCTTTCCTTTAGGCTCAGGGCAATAGGATTGGGCCGGTAATTTATTTTTTCGGCATATTCCAATACCAGCTTTTTTGTTTCAGGACTGATTTCGTAACTCCCACGCAAAGCACGGGATACGGTAGAGGTGGACAGCCCAAGCGCCCTGGCGATATCTTTTATGGTTACGGTTTCAAATTTCACAGTGTGGCAGCAAAATGCTGTTAAAAGTAGTCTTTTTTTATTAATAGACGGTAGGCTGTGGGCAGTGGACAATTAATGACAATGACCCTGGCAGGTGGAGATTTTTTTCTATTGTCTGTCGCCCATTGCCAACTGCCTGTCGATGCCGGGAACGATTGCATAGAAAAAGGCATTCCAAAATTGAAATTTTACCAAATATCTCTTTACAATTGACTTTGGATAAGTTAACCAAGAACGATTCAAAGTAACGATTGCTGAACGCGCCCTCACTGAAACAAGGTAACTGCCCTTGTTTTGTAAGCGCCAGACTTCCTGATTGAGCGTTTCTATCTTTTCCAACTTTCATTTATCCTATTGTTCTTCTGCATGCGAAGAATATCACCCTCTGATTAATAGCGATTGTGCCAACACAATCGAACAAGTCTGCTTTTGCTCAAACCTAAAAGAGTCGCCATATGATTAAAGTATTATCATTGCTCACGCTGTTATTTGTTTTCTCTTTTGAACTTCAGGCCCAGACCCATCCCGTTAAAGGAACTGTTACCGACGACAAAGGTGTTCCCGTGCAGGGTGTTACCGTGCAGGCAAAAGGAGGTACTTCGGCGCAAACCGATGCCAAAGGTAATTTTTCAGTTTTCGCCAATAGCACTTCTGCTACACTGCAATTTACCAGTGTAGGATTCAAGCCTGTGAGTGTTTCGTGGCATGAGGGGCAACAGAATGTGGCCGTGCAAATGGAAAAAGATGCTGCTACTTTAGAGGAAGTAGTGATTGGTTATCAAACCGTTCCACGACCCAAAGTAAATGGTTCGGTTTCGTCTATTACCAGTAAACAATTAAAAGATGTACCGCTTTCCTCGGCTGCCGAAGCTTTACAGGGCCGGCTTGCGGGTGTTCAGGTAACTGCTTCTGAAGGAGCGCCCGGCGCGGATATTATTGTACGTGTGCGAGGCGGCAGCTCCATTACCCAGGACAACTCACCATTATATATTGTAGATGGAGTAGTGGTTGAAAATGCCTTGTCGGTACTTTCGCCACAGGATATTGCCTCGATTGATGTGTTAAAAGACGCATCTACTACAGCCATCTATGGCGCCCGTGCTGCCAATGGCGTTGTGATCATTACGACCAAAACCGGTAAGCCAGGCAAAACCACTATCGCCTATAACGGTTCAATGGGCTGGCATGAATTGCCAAAAATGATGGACGTGATGAACCCTTACGATTTTGTGGTATGGCAATATGAAAGAAGCCACGGCAATAATACCGACAGTGCCAATTTTGCTCAAAGCTACGGCAGTACCTGGGATACATTAAGTGTTTATAAAGATGTGCCGATGATCAACTGGCAGAAAGAAGTATTCGGCCGCAAAGCCCAATATTCCAATCACAACGTATCGGTTAATGGTGGCAGTCAAAACACTACGTTTAATTTAAGCCTTACCAATAATAAAGAAGACGGTATTCTGCTTGAATCGGGTTTCAACCGTTACCTGGTAAATTTTAAACTCGATCACAAGATCTCAGATAACCTGAAAATAGGTATGACGGTCCGTTATCTCGATCAAACCATCAAGGGTGCGGGAACTACCAATACGGGTACCCGAACTACCAACCGGTTACGCCATGCCATTGATTATCGCCCGTTGGATCTGCCTACGCCTACAGGAGGTGTCGATGATTTTGATGAAAACTATTACCTGGCTTCCAGCGGGGCCATCAATCCTATTCTTGAAACACAGGCTGAATACAGGCGCATGTATACCAAAGCCCCTTACTTCACTGGTTATTTCAGCTATAATTTTCTAAAGAACTTCACCTTCCGCTCAACGGTCGGGTACGACAATGCAAATGTGCGCACCGATCTGTTTTATAGTAAGATCACACCTACAGCCCGTCAGTATGGTTCGCAACCTGTTGCATCTATTGGTGAACAATTCAACAGTACACTGACAAATTCAAATACCCTGCTGTATAACCTGCTTAATTATAAAAAGCACCATGATATCAGCGTGCTGGTAGGTCAGGAGGTAATTGATCAGCGGATGAAACAAACCTCTTTTGAAACCCATTTCTTTCCGGCCGATATAACTGCCGACAAAGCACTGGCTAATATGGGACTCGGTGCAGCACCTTCGGGTCAGTCGCAACCGCTGCCTACTTCATTTATAAATCCGCCAAGTCGCATATTCTCGTGGTTCGGAAGGGTTAATTATGCATATGACGATAAGTACATGTTTACTTTTAACCTGCGTGATGACCGCTCTTCGAAATTCGCTCCTGAAAATGGAAGTCTGGTATTTCCTTCAGGATCGATAGCATGGCGCTTTACCCAGGAAAGCTTTATGCAGAAATTCCCCTGGCTTAACGACGGTAAACTGCGATTTGGTTATGGTCAGGTAGGTAATAACCGTATTGGCGATCTGCTGTACCTGCAGTTGTATGGTGTAACCGGTCAGTATGCATTGAACCACTCTATTTTGCCGGGGCTTGCTCCATCGGCATTGGCTAATCCGGGTTTGAAATGGGAAAGAAATACTACCCGCGACCTCGGTATTGACCTTGCCTTCTTAAATAACAGGATCACGTTAACGGTAGATGCGTATAAAAACTCAGCCAATGATCTGCTGTTATCCGTGAATATTCCGCCTACCACAGGCTATACTACTCAGTTGCAGAATCTGGGCGCCACCTCTAACAAGGGTCTTGAATTTCAACTGAGCGCTATAGCAATACAGAAGAAAGATTACTCATGGACATCCAACTTCAATATCTCTTTCAATAAAAACAGAGTAGAAAGTTTAGGTGGTGTAAACCAAATGACGCGCAGTTCCGGCTGGCAGGGAAGTGATGGTGTAGATGATTATCTGGTAAAAGTTGGTCAGCCTACAGGTTTAATGTATGGCTTTGTTACTGATGGCTTTTACAGCATCGACGATTTTAATTATGACCCGTCTACAAAAACATATACCATTAAACCTGATGTACCATACAATGGTGTATATGGTACACCGCAACCGGGTAGTCTGAAATGGAAAGATGTGAGCGGACCGAATGGAGTGCCCGACGGACAAATTACTGCCGACTATGATCGCACGGTTATTGGAAATGCCAATCCCAAATTTACCGGCGGATGGTATAACCAGTTCACCTATAAAAGCTTTGACCTGAGTGTGTTTGTGAACTTTGTAGTGGGCAACGATATTTATAATGCCAATAAGATCGAGTGGACCGACGGCGCCTTTCCCAACTTGAATACACTGGCTGTTATGAAAGACCGGTTCACCTATGTTAATTCATCGGGCCAATGGGTTACCGATCCCAAAGAACTGGCAGCATTAAACGCCAATGCAAAAATATGGACACCCGTTCGTGCGCAGCGCTACTGGTTGCATTCATGGGCCGTTGAAGACGGTTCGTACCTGCGGTTTAATAATATAACACTGGGTTATTCATTACCCAAAGCAATATTGAATAAAGCAAAAATATCCAGTTTCAGGGTTTATGCCACGGTGAATAACCTGGCCACCATTACTCACTATTCAGGATATGATCCTGATGTAACAGCCCGCAGAAGCGACCCGCTAACGCCGGGTGTTGATTTTGCGGCTTATCCCCGTTCAAGAACATGGGTATTTGGTGTAAACCTTTCTTTATAAACTCAAAAACGATTCAAGTATGAAATTCAGCATATATCAGATTATAATTGGAGTTGCTTTATTAACCGCTTTTGGTTGTAAAAAATATACTGAAGTACAGCCTGTTTCACAATATAGCGTTAGTCAGGTTTTCAGTGATGTAGCCGATGCCACCAATGCCGTAATTGGCGTTTATGATGAACTGCAGGGTGATAATGGATATGGCATTCGCATCAGCATGTATTATCCGTATGATACCGACGAAGGCATTGTAAGCGGCGGTATCGACAATGGCCGTCGTGGTATTGGCCGTTATCAGCTCTTGCTTACCAATACAGAAATAAGCAATCCATTCAGGGAATTATACCGTGGTATTGAAAAGGCCAACCTGTGTATTGAACAGATCCCTCAAATGAAATTGTATACCGATGGCAGTGCTTCAGATCAGAAAGAGCTGCATCGTTTATATGGGGAAGTGCTCACGTTGAGAGCGCAGTATATGTTTGAGCTGATCCGCAACTGGGGTGATGTGCCTGCTCCATTGGTCCCTTCTTACAAACAAAGCAATTTGTTTATACCAAGAAACGATCGTGATTCAACATATGATGTTATTCTGAACGATCTGGCCACTGCTATCGACCTGTTGCCCTGGCGCACAGAAGTGGCACGCAACGAGCGTATTACAAAAGGCGCTGCCAAAGCGCTTCGTGCACGTATTGCTTTGTTTCGCGGAGGATATTCCTTGCGCAGCGATGGCAAAATGGAACGCCGCAGCGATTATCTTAATTATTATCAGATCGCGAAAAAGGAATGTGAAGATCTTATGGCTCGCAGAGATCAACATACGCTGAACCCAAGTTTTGAAAACATCTGGCGTAACGTTACTTCTTTCACGTATGATCCTTACGGAGAAATTTTGTTTGAAGTAGGCGCCGGCGGCGGAAACAGCAACAGCGATAGCCGCATGGGTAATTACGACGGACCAAACCTGAGCAATGCTTCGCGTTATGGAGCAGGTGGTGGCGGCATTGTTATGTTGCCCAATTACTTTTATGCATTCGATTCGGTTGATACCCGCCGAGATGTTACTGTTACATGGTACCAGGTTACTTCGGCAACCAACATAAAATCGATGAGGCGTTTGGCTGAATTGAATACCGGCAAATACCGACGCGACTGGCGCGTACCTTTATTGCCGGGTACTGTGCTGAACGTAGGATACAACTGGGTGCTCATTCGTTTTTCTGATGTGTTGCTCATGTATGCCGAAGCCGTAAATGAAATCAATGGTGGACCCACACCAGCGGCTATTTCCGCTTTTGAAGAAGTAAGAAAAAGAGCTTATAAAGGAAATGAAACTAAGATCGGTACAACGCCCACTGATCATGACGGATTCTTTAAGGCCATTACCAATGAGCGCTGGCTTGAATTTGGTCATGAAGCAGTAAGAAAATACGATCTTATTCGCTGGAACCTGTTGGCTGCTAAACTACAGGAAGCAAGGGATAACATTGTAAAAATAAGAGATGCCGTTGCACCTTACAACAATGTGCCCGACACCGTTTTCTGGAAGAACAATGGCGAAGAAATACAATTTTATGCAGGCTCCAATACGGCCTCAACAGCGCAACCCTTCTGGCAGCCAAAACAAAGACCCACAACAAGCGGGTGGACAGCAACCGCCTGGAGGGCTTATCTCAAAAACAATATAATTGATAATCTGCCTCTGCATCAGGCTATGGCAAGATTCTTTGTTACCGGTAAAAGTGAACTGTTTCCCTTCGATCAGGCAACAATAGATTCCTATCAGGGCCAGTTGCAGCAGAACCCGAATTATTAATACACTCCGAAAGTCGGGAAGTCCGAAAGTCTGGAAGAAGGCTAACTGAGTTGATCTTTTTCTGGCTTCCGGACTTTTTTTGTAAAAAAGCTTGCCAAGTGCTTTTTGCCGATTGCTCATTGGCTCTTCGGGAACGATTGCATAGAAAAAGGCATGCATAAACTGTCTGTTTAACAAATAATCTAATTAGAATTGACAAAGGATGTTTGTCAGATTATTATGAAGAAAAACTTATTTGCAGCATTGCTGCTCTGCACGATTGCCAATGCCTCTATGATCGCAAAGGCACAAACGCTGGCTTTTCCAGGCGCCGAAGGGTTCGGACAATACACCACCGGTGGCCGTGGTGGTAAAGTATTTGTTGTTTCAAACCTGAATGATGATGGCCCCGGCAGCTTTCGCGAAGCTGTAACGGCCAAAATGCCCCGCATGGTCGTATTCGCGGTATCCGGTACCATTCATCTGAAATCAAAGCTGGAAATAAAAGATAATGTTACTGTTGAGGGACAGTCAGCACCCGGCGATGGTATTTGTTTGGCCGACTACTCCGTGGGAATCGCCGGTAACAATATCATTGTTCGTTACCTGCGCTTTAGAATGGGCGATAAAAATCAGCGCGGCGGTATGGTAGATGGCAATGGAGGCGATGATGCTTTTGGCGGCACACGTAAGCGGAATATCATCATCGATCATTGCACAATGAGCTGGAGCACCGATGAAGCTTTTTCGGTATACGGCGGCGACAGCACCACTTTGCAATGGAATCTGATAGCAGAACCACTCAATTACAGTTATCATTTTGAGGCTGGCGATAAAGATTACGAGCACCATGGCTATGGAGCCATTTGGGGCGGCAAACATTTATCGGCGCACCATAACCTGTTTGCCCACTGTAACAGCCGCAATCCCCGTTTTGATGGTATCAGAAATATTCCTGAAGAAAATGTCGATTACCGTAATAATGTTATTTACGACTGGGGACATAGCAGTGTATATGCAGGTGAGGGCGGCAGTTATAATATGATCAACAATTATTACAAGTATGGTCCCTCTACCACAAAAAGCAGTATGTACCAGATAGCGAACCCATGGAACAAGCTGCCGAAAATTCCTTTTGGCAAATGGTATATAGATGGGAATTATGTAGACGGATCATCTGAAGTTACTGCCAATAACTGGGCAGGCGTTCTTATCGGTGAAAAGGGTGGCGGTGATATACAGCAGGCAAAAGTGGCAACACCTTTTGCGGCAATGCCTGTTAAAACAGAGTCTGCCAAAGATGCCTATAAACTGGTGCTGGAAAAAGTGGGTTGCAGTTTTAAAAGAGACACGCTCGATGAACGCATCATCAATGAAGTAAAGCACCGAACAGGTGAATTGGTTGATGTGCAGGGGCATTATCCCCATGGTACTGCCTATGAAGCCACTGTTAATGCATGGCCCACTTTAAAAAGCAAGCCTGCAGCAGCCGATAAAGATCAGGATGGTATGCCTGATGCCTGGGAAACTGCGCATAAATTAAATTCTAATGATGCATCTGATGCAGGTGCCTATACATTGGATAAGCAGTATACGAATATTGAAGTGTATGTAAATAGTTTGCTTGAGCATTGAAAATTTAACCGCAGAGATGCAGAGGTGCAGAGTAATTAAAAATCGTTCCCTGCGCCGCCCCGCCTCTGCGGTAAAAAAATCGAATATTAATTGTAATGAAGAATATCATTATCATAAGTCTGGCTTTATTATCAGCCTTTGCATTGCCGCCGAAGAAAAAAATAAAAGTATGGCTCATCGGCGATTCAACCATGTCGATAAAAGAAACAAAGGCCTATCCCGAAACAGGATGGGGGATGCCTTTTGTGTATTTCTGGGATTCAACCGTAACAGTCGACAACCGGGCACAGAATGGCAGAAGCACAAAAAGCTTTATGGCAGAAGGTCGCTGGAAACCCGTTACAGATGCCATGCAGGAAGGTGATTATGTTTTTGTTCAATTCGGACACAACGATGAAGTACCCACCAAAAAAACATACACTACCGAAACTGAATTTAAAACCAACCTGGTGAAGTATGTAAACGATGCACGCAGTAAAAAAGCCATTCCCGTATTAATAACGCCTGTAGCCCGCCGCAAATTTGATTCGGCAGGAAATGTAGTGAGCACGCATGATGTGTATGCACAGATCGTTCGCGATGTGGCTAATGAAAACCATGTGCCTTTAATTGACCTCGATAAAAAAGGACAGGCATTATTACAGCAGTTTGGCGTAGAAAAATCGAAACTATTATTCAACCAACTGGCGCCGGGTGAACATCCCAATTACCCGCAGGGTAAGGAAGACAACACCCATTTCAATGAACTGGGCGCACGCATGATCGCTGAGATTGTTTTGAAGGAAATAAAGGAATTGCATCTTGAGCTTGCTGATAGAATTGTGAGTAGTAAGTAGCTGGAGACAGTCTTAGCGTTCTTTGCGCATCCTTTGCGTTCTTTGCGATGCTGATATCGAGGCTTTTGGCACCGCAAAGATCGCTAAGAAGACGCAAAGGTCGCAAAGTTCATACATCGCATTTATCAAAACGATTGCCATATGAGGAACTTTACCTATTACCTTATCTCTATATCATTGGTATTTATTCTTGCCGGTGATATTACCCTGCAGGCACAAACGCCTGCTTTTCCCGGCGCCGAAGGCGCCGGTATGTACACCACTGGCGGGCGCGGTACTCCCGGCACACCCACCACCGTTTTTGAAGTAACGAACCTGAATGATGATAATAACCCCGGCAGCCTTCGCTATGCTTTACAG
>Ga0068855_100008592_pt1 | contig 12345 bp, 6 predicted proteins | sample KBSCornC52_FD_66592 | JGI IMG/M metagenome (GOLD analysis project Ga0068855, IMG submission 66592) | Corn rhizosphere microbial communities from Kellogg Biological Station, Michigan, USA - KBS Corn C5-2 | ecosystem: Host-associated > Plants > Roots > Rhizosphere > Soil ...
AGCACATCGAGGCCCGGACGGGCACGGTGGCGTTGTGTTGGGTGAGCGTGCCGGTATTGCAACAGCGCTAGGACATCGCCGTCTCTCCATCATCGACCTCTCAGATGCTGGCGCGCAACCGATGTGCGCTGCTCCGGATGCTGGCGGCGGCATGCTCGCGGGGCTCACGCTCGTCTTCAACGGCGAGATCTACAATTATCGTGAGTTGCGCGCAGAACTCGAAAAGGATGGGCACAAGTTCGATTCCCGTACTGACAGCGAAGTGCTGTTGCATCTCTACGAGCGTGATGGCCTGGCGATGATGGGACGCCTCAACGGAATCTTCGCGTTCGTGATCCACGATGCCAGACCGTCGGGACGGCCAGATGGGGTAGAACGAGGCAGCATCGTAGTCGTGCGGGATCCTATTGGTGTCAAGCCGCTGTATTTCGCCGAGACCGGTCAGCGTTTCCTGTTTGGCTCGGAGATCAAGGCGCTGCTGGAAGATCCGAGTCTATCGCGCGAGATCGACCCGGTGGCGCTGCATAATACGCTCGCGTATCTGTGGTCACCCGCCCCGAACACGATGTTGCGCGCTGTACGCAAGCTTGAGCCTGGCAATGCTATTGTAGTCACAAATGGCAGAATCGCGGCAAAATGGGCGTACTATGAGATGCCATACGACGGAGTCGTCGGCTCGCAATCCGAGGATGCATTTGCAGTCGAGCTTGCGGAACGTCTACAACGAGCGGTCGAGCGGCAACTGATGTCGGACGTGCCGGTCGGCGCCTTCCTTTCGGGCGGACTCGATTCAAGTGCCATTGTAGCGATGATGCGGAAGACACTTCCGGGGGCTGAGATTACGGCCTTCTCAGTTGGATTCCGCGACGCCGGTGACGTGGAAGGAAATCCGAATGACTTGCCTTACGCACGCCAGGTGGCGCAGCATCTCGCCGTTAACCTGGTTGAAGTTGAAATCGAGCCGAGCGCAATAAATCGCTTGCCTGAGCTGGTCGCACTGCTCGATGAACCGCAGGCCGATCCTGCACCGATCAACGCACTGTTAATTGCGGAACGTGCACGCGCCATGGGGATACCGGTGCTCCTCTCTGGCGCCGGGGGCGATGACTTGTTTACTGGATATCGTCGGCACTGGGCGCTTGGCTTCGAACGACGTTGGTCGTGGCTCCCACACGCTGCGCGGGCCGGCATTCAGCACGTCGCGACTCGCTTGGGCTCTTCCGCCGGGGCGCAGGCGATTCCGGCAGTCCGTCGCTTTGCCAAGATGTTCGCCTATGCTGGCGATGAGCCCGATCGCCGATTGGTGTCGTACTTTATGTGGAGCACTGATGCGGTGCGCCGTGCGCTGTACACCCCGGAGTTTGCTGCGCGGGTGGCGTCGGTCGATACGGCAGCCCCATTATTAGCCAGTCTTGCGCAGATACCGAAGGAGCGCGACCCAATCCAGCGAATGCTCTACCTTGAGGCGCGCCACTTCCTTGCGGATCACAACCTCAACTACACTGACCGCGCCGGAATGGCTGTGGGCGTTGAAGTGCGTGTTCCGCTGCTTGACCTAGAACTGGTGCAGTTCGCGGCGCGCATACCGGCCCGTTACAAGCAGAAAGGAAGTGTCGGAAAGGCAATTTTCAAGCGCGCAATGGAACCGTATCTGCCTAAGGACGTTATCTATAGACCAAAGAGCGGATTTGGAGTTCCACTTCGACGCTGGATCCGACTGGAACTACGTCCGATGGTCGAGGATACGCTGAACGAGTCCTCAATTCGGCAACGCGGGATTTTTCAGCCGGCTGCTGTTCGTCGGCTAATCCAGCTGAACGAGGAAGGGCGCCTTGACGCGAGTTATACAATTTTTGCGCTGATGTGCATCGAGCTGTGGTTTCGCCGATTCATAGACTGATCTGGCTACGCGCACTTAACACTTTTTTCATTTTTCTGCCCGAAGGACAACTAAGTGAAACAAATCCTGCAGTCGTTGAAATCCGGCGCCACCGAAGTCGCTACCGTCCCGGCACCAGGCGTGGGCCGCGGTAGCGTACTGATTCATACATCGCGTACGCTGATCTCCGCTGGTACGGAACGTATGCTAGTGGATTTCGGAAAGGCGAATCTACTTCAGAAGGCGCGGCAGCAGCCAGACAGAGTAAAGATGGTGCTGAACAAGGTGCGGACCGATGGCTTACTTCCAACACTTGAATCGGTCAACAACAAACTCGGCCAACCGCTTGCGCTCGGCTACTGCAATGTCGGTGTTGTCGCTGCCGTCGGGTCTGGCGTAACTGGGTTCGCTGTTGGCGATCGCGTTGTGTCTAATGGTAAGCACGCAGAAGTGGTTAACGTGCCAATGAATCTCTGCGCCAAGGTACCTGCGGATGTGACGGACGACGCTGCCGCATTTACCGTCCTCAGTGCGATTGCCCTCCAGGGAATTCGACTTGCGCAACCGACGCTGGGTGAGGCGGTGGTAGTCACAGGGCTCGGTCTTATCGGTTTGGTCACCGTGCAGCTCCTGCGCGCACATGGCTGTCGCGTACTCGGAATCGACCTTGATCCAGCCAAGCTTGCCCTTGCGCGAGAATTCGGCGCAGAGACCGTTGATCTATCGCGGGGCCAGGATCCTGTAGCGACCGCGGAAATATTTTCGCGGGGCCGTGGCGTGGACGCAGTGCTGGTTACGGCTGCTACACAGAGCAGTGAGCCAATTCACCAGGCAGCGCTCATGTGCAGGCAGCGGGGGCGAATTGTCCTTGTGGGCGTCGCCGGATTGGAGCTGTCGCGAGAAGATTTTTATAAGAAGGAGATTACGCTGCAGGTATCGTCGTCGTACGGCCCGGGGCGTTACGATCCGAATTACGAAGACAAGGGTCACGACTATCCGGTTGGTTTCGTGCGCTGGACGGAGCAGCGAAATTTCGAAGCGGTGCTCGATATGCTTGCGCGTGACGCACTCGACGTCGCGCCGTTGATCTCGCATCGCTTTTCGATCAACGACGCGGAACAGGCGTATGATTTGGTCTCCGGAACCGAACCGTCACTGGGAATACTTCTTGAGTACGAAGGCGCGGAATCGGCGCTGTTGCGTAGCGTATCACTGGCAACGGCGCGCGCATCTCACGACGGCTCGGCAAAGAGTTCGCCAGTTACAGTGAGCTTCGTAGGGGCCGGTAATTATGCAAGCAGTGTGCTAATTCCGGCATTCAAAAGCGCTGGGGCGAGGTTGCGGACAGTTGCCTCGAACGCCGGTGTGACGGGAGTCCATGCGGCGCGAAAATTCGGATTCGAGCAGACCACAACCGATACCCAGAGTGTATTCACCGATAAAGAATGCGACACGGTCGTCATCAGCACCCGTCATGACAGCCACGCGCGTCTGGTCATGGATGCGTTGCGGGCCGGGAAAAACGTATTTGTTGAAAAGCCGTTGTGCCTTACTATCGCCGAGCTTTCGGAAATCGAGGCACTACACTCGCGGCTGGGCGCTGCTGGTCCGATTCCGCGCGTGATGATAGGCTTCAATCGTAGATTCGCGCCGCAGGTGCAGAAAATCAAGAGTTTGCTCGAAGGTGTTTCTGGCCCGCGGTCGTTCATCATGACGGTCAACGCCGGTGCGATACCAGCGGACCACTGGACGCAAGATGTTGAAGTGGGCGGGGGGCGTATCATCGGGGAAGGCTGTCACTTTATCGACCTACTGCGCTTTCTCGCTGGCGTGCCGATATCCGCCTTTGCACGGACATCAATGAACTCTGCGACAGTTGATACTGTCTCGATCCAACTGTCATTTGTGGATGGCTCGATTGGCGCTGTTCATTATTTTGCGAACGGCAACAAGGCGTTTCCGAAGGAGCGACTGGAGGTATTCGCGGCCGGTCGTGTGCTTCAGCTGGACAATTATCGCAGGCTTTCCGGCTTTGGTTGGCCCGGATTCAAGTCCATGAACGTGTGGCGACAGGATAAGGGGCAGAAAGCGTGTGCTGCAGCATATTTGCACTCAGTCCTAACGGGTGCCCCCGCGCCAATTCCATTCGACGAGATCCTCGAAGTTAGCCGTGTGTCCATTCAGGCTGCCGCGCAGTAGACGTGGAGGGGAATTGATTCGCGCCTTGGCCAACCGGGCGCTGAGTAAGGCCGAACGGCGACGCGACTGCACGGCGTCGCGAACATTGTGATGGACCTCACCACCTACTGGCACACGCTCCGTTACCTACGTCCGCAGCAGATCTATGGGCGTGCGCTTTTTCGTCTGTCGACGCCGACAGTGGACAAGAGGCCGGCGCCGCCGGTGCGTGCCCTGACAGGACGACACTTCATCGCCCCTGCACGCCGCATTGCGAGCATGTTGGGCCCTGAACGATTCCGGTTCCTGAATGTTACGCACGATCTTGTCGCGGGCCGCTGGGATGATCCGGCGCTACCGAAATTGTGGCGCTACAACCTTCACTATTTTGACGATCTGAACGCTGAGTCGGCCGAGTCACGTAACGCTTGGCATCGCGCCTTGCTCCCGCAGTGGGTGCGCGACAACCCACCCGGCGAGGGCACCGGATGGGAGCCATATCCTACGTCGTTGCGGATCGTCAACTGGGTAAAGTGGGCGTTGAGCGGCAACCCATTACCGTCAGATTGCGTTGAGAGCCTCGCAGTGCAGGCGCGATGGCTCTCGAAGAGACTCGAGCGTCACCTGCTCGGAAACCACTTCTTCTCCAACGCAAAGGCTTTGATGTTTGCGGGACTGTACTTCGAAGGCCGGGAGGCGAATGCGTGGTTAGATATGGGCCTGCGGATCCTTGAGAGACAAGTCCCAGAACAGATCCTGGCGGACGGCGGTCATTTTGAGCGGAGCACCATGTATCACGCTCTCGCGTTGGAAGATATGGCTGACATCTACAATGTCACTTCGACCTGTCCTGAGGCAATTGCACCACGCTGGCGACCCGCGATCACATCATGGGCATCACTAATAGCCCCCATGCGCTACTGGCTCGCCGGGATGTCGCATCCCGACGGAGAGATCGCGTTGTTCAACGATGCGGCACTTGGCATTGCGCCAACGCCTCTCGAACTCGAACGGTACGCTGCGAGACTTGGCCTTGCGCCGTCGATCGCGCTGCCCCTCGGTCTTACACAACTTGCCGCGAGCGGATACGTCCGCGTCGCGTCGCCAGATTTTGTAGCGATCATTGATGTAGCCCCGATCGGGCCCGATTATCTTCCGGCTCATGCTCACGCGGACACACTCTCCTTCGAGCTTTCGTTGTTCGGCCAGCGGGTTCTCGTGAACTCAGGCACGTCGGAGTACGGAGTCGGAGCAGAGCGCCTGCGGCAGCGCGGAACGCGAGCACATAATACTGTAGTCGTGAACGGACAGGACTCATCACGAGTATGGGGGGGCTTTCGGGTAGCGCAACGTGCACGACCGGTCGGCCTTGAAGTAGTACGTGGGCAGCCGATAGAGGTACGCTGCGGGCATGATGGGTACGGGCGCCTTCCCGACCGCGTCCTGCATACACGTCGGTGGCAATTCGATGCTGGGATGCTGGTCGTCGACGATAGAGTCTCCGGGACGTACCAAAGTGCTGAGGCGATATTCCACCTACACCCGTCAGTTGACGTTGCTGTCTCCGAAATCGGATTAGCGGCGGACACACTTACGTTGCTCCTCTCAGAAAATCGAATCGCACGTGTGTCGGTCAACGGCGGAACTCTGAAAGTGGAGAATTCGACGTGGCACCCGGAGTTCGGCGTTACCGAGCCGAGTAGCTGCTTGGTCGTGACCTTTACTGGCGCGTCCATCCAGACGCGGTTCACGTGGGAGAGCGCGATTTGAAGATCCTCTTGCTGAGTTTCTATTTCCGGCCGGATCTGAGTGCATGCTCGTTTCGTACAACCGCGCTCGTGGACGCGATCAAGAGCACTGCGCCACTCGGTAGCGAAATTGATGTTATCACGTCGCTCCCCAACAGATACCACTCGTATCTCGTGGACGCTCCGAAGACTGAACGGGATGGCAATGTATCGATTTCACGCATTGTTCTGCCAGCGCACAAGAGCGGGTTAGTCGATCAATCAAGAGCGTTCCTAACGTTTTCGCGCGAGGCAACGAGGCTAACCGATGACCGCGATTTCGACGTTGTCTTCGCCACGTCCAGCCGGTTGATGACGGCTGTTTTAGGTGCGTGGCTCGCACGTAAGCACCATGCGAAGCTTTATCTGGACATTCGCGATATATTCGTCGATACGATCCAGGATGTGTTACCGCATAAGGTGACATGGCTCGCCGAGCCAGTGCTATCCATGCTGGAGAAGTGGGCGATCAATCGTGCCGACAAGGTGAATCTTGTCTCGCCAGGTTTTTCAGACTATTTCCGCCCACGCTATCCAGGCAGATTGTTTTCGTATTTCACGAATGGCGTAGACAACGAGTTTACCACACTCTCGACGGTTGCATCTGCACCTGTGCCGGAGTCTATCGGTCGGCCGTTGACAGTCTTGTACGCTGGGAATATTGGCGAAGGGCAGGGATTGCACTTGATCGTTCCAGCGCTCGCTAGGTCAATGGGCTCGGGTGTCAATTTCAGGATTATCGGAGATGGAGGGCGCAGGTCGGCGCTTGAGGCTGCCATATTGGCGACTGGAGTGACGAACGTCGAACTGCTCCAGCCACTCGATCGAACTGGCTTACTCAAGGAGTACCGCGCGGCGGACGTGTTATTTCTACATCTCAACGGTCACGATGCGTTCAAGAAAGTGCTCCCGTCGAAGGTCTTCGAATACGCAGCGCTCGGGAAGCCGGTTTGGGCAGGCGTAGCAGGCTATGCGGCCGAGTTTGTGGCAACGGAAATAAGTAACTCGGCGATATTTTATCCGTGTGACGTCGAGGGCGCAGTTCGATCCTTTCGAGCACTGCGTTTCCAACACACTCCCCGGCCCGACTTCTTAGCCAAATATGCACGGTCAAATATCAGCAAAGCGTTTGCGCAAGATATTCTTGCACTAGTGGACGGACGCTGACATGCTGGTACTGGTTACGGGTGCAAATGGTTTTGTTGGTAAGGCGCTATTGGCACGATGCATTGCGGATCCCAGCCTTCGACTTCGCGGATCGACTCGCGCCCCCGTTTCAGAGATACTTGCCGGTGTCGAGCCGATGCTCGTTGGCGAGTTGGCGAGTGACACCGATTGGACTGAGGCACTGAAGGGAGTTAGCGTGGTGGTACACACGGCTGCTCGCGTGCATGTGATGCACGATGTCTCATTTGATCGCCTCCGTGAATTCCGTCGAGTCAATGTCGCGGGAACTTTGAAGTTAGCCGGTCAGGCCGCCGCGGCTGGTGTGCGACGGTTTGTATTTATCAGCTCGATAAAAGTGAACGGAGAGCGTACTGAGCCGGGACGACCATTCACGCCAGATGACCCTCCCGCACCGGTTGGGCCGTATGGCCGGTCCAAGCAGGAGGCGGAGGAGGCGCTTCGCAAGCTTGGGCTTGATACTGGGATGGAAATAGTGATTATCCGCCCAGTACTTGTATATGGCCCCGGCGTGAAGGCGAATTTTCTTGCGATGATGCGGTGGTTACATCGAGGTATTCCCCTGCCGTTCGGGGCAATTCACAATCGTCGCAGTCTGGTGGCATTGGATAACTTGACGGATTTAGTACGAACATGTCTCCGTCATCCCGCCGCTGCCAATCAAACTTTCCTTGTCAGCGATGACGACGACGTTTCCACTGAAGCACTCCTGCATCGTGTGGCGATGGCGATGGGTACCGAGGCACGACTGATTCCAGTGCCGGTGTCAGTACTGCGCGCAGCTATGCGGTTATTTGGGAAAGCGGAAGTGGCAGAGCGTTTGTGTGCGTCTCTCCAAGTAGATATCGAGAGAACCCGACAACTACTCGGATGGGCGCCGCCCGTTAGCCTTGACGAGGGGTTACGACGGACCGCGAGGTGGTTCTCGGCTCGCGACGACTGACCGCATGGGAGCGCGACGCTCGATTGTGATTAGCGATGCCCCAACAATTATGCATGCGGCGCACAGCGCCGGAAGGAGCAGTCCGTGCTCGACGCTGCCTACCGCCGCTAGTACCCCCAATAGTGTAGTTACAGCCGCGGCAGTAGCTGTAACTCGCCGATGACTCCCCCAATCTCGTGCAAGGCGCTGGTACGCATGCTCGCGGTGCGCTTCGGCGGGTCGTTCACCGCGCGCCTGCCTGCGGAGCAATGTCACTGTAGCGTCAGCGATGAAGAGGCCGCTAGCGATCACAAACGCGAGTAGCGGTATAGATCCGTTGTTCTCTGACGCTATCGCAAGCGCCGCCACAGCATATCCGATCACGCCGCTTCCAACGTCGCCCATAAAGATCTTTGCTGGCGGCCAGTTCCAGGGTAGAAAGCCCGCAGCGGACACGCCAAAGATGAGTGCGATCGTTCCCAGCGGAGTGTCTCCTCGCCAGAAGAGCAACAGTGCTATGGTCCCGAGAATGAGAACCGCCTGTGACCCGGCGAGACCGTCAATGCCGTCCATGAAGTTGAAGAGGTTGATGCTCCATGATATCCCGAGTATGCCTAGAAAGTACCCCAGCTTGCCGACTGCTAACGACTCACTGCCTATCTGGATCAGTGGAAGCCCATGAAACATGTAAACTGTCCAACTCGCAACGGCAATGTGGACGCATAACCTCAGGCCAGCTCCGACACCGTGAACGTCGTCCACCAAACCGACCGCGGCCAACACCAGCATCCCGATCCCGAAAACAATAGCCTCACGTGGCTCAACAAGTTTCGCGAAAACCGCGAGCACTACTCCGAGTTCCGACGCGGCGATAAACGCCACCCCTCCGCTGCGCGGGGTTGGTAAATTATGAGAACTGCGGGAATTTGGTCGGTCGAGCAGCCCGATGCGAAGTGAGACTGTGCGAACGATACCCGTTAATACCAAGCTCACGCTCCAACTTATAAGAGCGATGAGAAAGACCAGTATCATTATATGGGCGTTAGCTAAGTGAATCGATTTAGTGATGCGATCGATGCTATCGAAGATGAGCAATTAATCCTATCGTAACCATGAGATTTGTCTCGCGCGGAATTGTCGGTCCACGCTTGCCAGCTGTGACGGAAGCGCCATAAACGAAATCCGTAACTGCGCCAAAACGGCGGTGTTCATATCCAACCGTCGCGAAAAGATGTTGGGCGATGAGTGACGGCGTATCCGAAACGAGCAATGCTGACTGGTTATTTTGCACAATACGCTGCAGGTACCATGTGCTACGGCCGTGGGACGTATAACTGTCCCAGGCTATGTTCGCACCCGCCGGCGAGCCCACGCCAATGTCCGCGCCGAGTAGCTGGCCGTCCTGCGTATGACCCTGGCGGAGAACGGTGTGCGTGTAGTTTCCGCCTTCGCCGCGATTACGCGCGAGTGAAGGATCGGTCGCATCGATGTATTCGGCGCGCAATGCATTGAAGGTAGTGTCATGCCGCACGAACACTTTCCGAAATCCAACCATCGCAATGCGAGTATGATCGGGCTCTGACTCGAGGTCGCGAAGATCGGCGTTGTGATCTTCGTGACCGTACTCTGCATACATTTCGAATCCGCTGTGCGGCATCACCCACCGCCCAAACAGCGACGCGAGTTGATTCTTTAGCAGATCCTTGTTATTGCCGATGCCGGGTATCGCTTTCTCGGCTGGGAGTGAGTTCTTGAGGATCCCTTCGAATGGCGAGGTAAGTTGACGCGATCCGATATGTCCGGTCCACGCCTCGTGAAAAAACCTCGCAGCGCCCAGCTCGAGCCCGGGAGTAGCGCCAGGTGAAAAGGTAACGACGAGACCTGACATGAAGCGGCGTGTACCTGAATGGGTAGCGTCTGTGAATGTGTCTGGCCCCACGACTGGCGAGAAGTCCGACTGGCTCTCTATCCCATACACGACGCGAGCCTGCACTCGCCCTATTCCAACGTTCGTTGGTCGTTCTGTACCCAGAAAGACGTGAGGAATCCCGGCTGCATTGTTCCCAAGGATCGCCGGGAATACTGTCGCGGGGCCCCAGTATTGATTTGCCGTACTCACTCCTGCAGCAACGCCAAACCAATCGATGCGTAGACTGCTTTGGCCCCAATTGAACCGTGAGTACGGGGTGTTTCCGAACCGTTGCGGCCGATCGACGTTATTCGGCGAATCGCCATCGGCAAATTGCCCGGCGCCACTCTCTCCGTTTGGCGCTAGCCTAAACTCAGTATTCTCCGCCCGAAACACAATCGGATTCAGCACCAACGACACCGGCCCCCACGCCGCCGCAACGCCGCCTTGCAGCGAAGTCGTCAGTCCTCGCCCAGCCCATACCGCGCCGTCATTACTCCCCCACGGAAACGCGCTGTTAAACCCAGCCGTCGCCGTGACGGGCAAAACCGAAAAGTGATGAGCGCCGTCCGACTTGAACATCCAACTCCCACCCCACGGATGCGCACCGCTAATCTTCGACAAAGAATCGACTTCGGGAGCGGAGAACGGTCGCAGCCCCCACGCGCCCAACGGTACTTTCCCGAGCGTCTGCAGGTAGCGCACGTAGTTGTCGAGCTCGAAGCCTGCGGGAATCCCGCCCCGCGCGCCGGCAACACTGGATTCGCTCTGTGCGATAGCTGTCTGCGACATGACGAGCAGTCCGATGCCGCCGGCCAGGACGGCGCGGATAGCCCTGCGGATGGTGTTGCGAGTGACCCTGTTGGAGTAAATTGGCATCGGTGACGCAAATGAAACTGACGGAGCCGCCCATGCGACGTACATCGCATCGCTCGGCCCAATCTACTCGCTACGAGCAGGGTACGCAGCTACATACTCGCTGGATAGCACTCATGTTCTCAGTTGCGTTCGGCGCGACGACGCCGGCGGTTTCAGCGCAGACGCCGAAGCCACAACGTCTGATCGGCCCGATTACATATCCGACGTCGGATGCCAGCGACCGGATTCGATTGTCCCAGCTTGCTGGAGATACATCGCATCTTGGTGCATATCTGATCCGCTCGCCATCGACGATTCTCTTCGGTGACAGTGTGCTCGTTCCAGCTCACAGATCGCTCAAATGGCTGGCACCAGACATTCACCTTACTGTCAACAGCGCCATTCCGCTTTCACTGAACGAGGGTGGGATGTGGGCTGGGCGTGGTGCGTCCACCCGGTTCACTGGCGGTGCCGAGCTCTCGACCGGACGACTCCGTGTGGTGATCGCGCCGGAGTTCTGGACAACCACCAACGCGCGCTTCGACCAGATATCTCGCAAAAACGGCTATTACTACTATCTCGCATTCGCTCCACAGTCGCGCGATGGCGGCGGATTCGCGAATCGCTGGTATGCACAGCCGTATTCGGCGGATCTGCCATGGAGATTCAGCAGTTCGCCCATGGGTCGGCTGATCCCCGGACAATCGGGTATCTGGTACAACACCGGACCGATCGAGGCCGGCGTCACGTCGGAGAACATGTGGTGGGGGCCGGGCATTCGTAACGCGATAATCATGAGCGACAATGCGGCCGGAATTCCGAGGCTCGAGATGCGTACCGCGCATCCGCTCAGGACGCGCGCCGGAAACTTCGAAGCGCACTGGTTCGTGGGCGCGCTGTCGGAATCGCAGTTCTTCGATACGAGCAAGGCGAACGACGTGCGCTCGATCGCCGCGGCAGCGGTCACCTGGCAGCCGATATTTCAGCCCACTCTCACGCTCGGCGTTACTCGCGCCGTTTATGCGACGTCAAGCGGATATGGATCCGTGGCTTTTCGGTGGTTCGACGTCTTCGCCAACACTGGCCAGCCTGCCAACCACCTGCCGTCGGATTCCGCGCTCACACCCGGCGGGCGAGATCAGCTATTCTCGCTTTTTGCCAGGTGGGTATTCCCGGACGATGGTTTCGAAGCATATACCGAATGGGCGCGCCAGGAACTGCCGGTCTCGCTGCACGACTTCATCGTCGATCCCACCCACTCGCACGGTTACACCCTCGGCCTCCAGTACCGCCGGCCAGGCCCGATCGACAAACCGACGTTTCGCGTCCAGGGCGAGGTGACCACCTTGGAGCAGAGCGGAGACTTCAAGAACCGTCCCGTGGGAGTTTTCTATACGAGCCGGAGGGTGATCCAGGGCTACACTCAGCTCGGACTGCCGATCGGCGCCTCGTTCGGACCGGGCGGCTCCAGCCAGTGGCTCGCGGTAGACCGCATCTGGTCCGGCGGATCAATCGGTGTAACATTCAATCGTATCCGCTGGAACGAAGACGTGCGAAGCACATTCACCTGGCCGGCCTACCTTGGTTATTGCAATCACGACGTGTCCATAATGCCCGGCGTCCGCGC
>Ga0068855_100008593_pt1 | contig 12344 bp, 8 predicted proteins | sample KBSCornC52_FD_66592 | JGI IMG/M metagenome (GOLD analysis project Ga0068855, IMG submission 66592) | Corn rhizosphere microbial communities from Kellogg Biological Station, Michigan, USA - KBS Corn C5-2 | ecosystem: Host-associated > Plants > Roots > Rhizosphere > Soil ...
GCCGCCAAGCTGATGCGGCCGCGCTACCAGGACATCGCGCCGTCCCGGGTGGTCGAGACGACGGTCGACGACGCGGCGGTCCGCCTGGTGGCGGGCGAGCTGGCCGGCCGGCGCGGGCCGGTGGAGGGGATCGTGACCGCGCCCGAGATGCTGGACGTGACGCTGGGCGCCCGCGGCCGCCTGTCGCGCCCGCTGCCGCCCGGCCACAACGCGTTCGTCTACGTCATCGAGGGGACCGCCCAGATCGGCGGCGCCCGGACCCAGGTCTCGGCCGGGCAGCTGGCCGTGCTGGGCGCCGGCGACCTGCTGGCGGTCCGCTCGGATCGGGGCGGCCGCATGCTGTGCCTGGCCGCGCGCCCCATCGGCGAGCCGGTGGCGCGCTACGGCCCGTTCGTGATGAACACCGACGACGAGCTCCGGCAGGCCGTCGAGGACTACCGCTCCGGCCGTCTGGTCGGCGGCTGAAGGAAACAGTTGCGCGCCGGCCGGCCCAGCCACACGATGATCTCGACGTGACGGTCGGCCGTCTCAGATTGCTGATCGTCGAGGACAATCCCGACGATCGCGAATTCCTGGTGCGCGCCCTGCGCGCGTCGGGCCTGGACTTCGAGCCGACCTTCGTCGCCGTCCTTCAGGAGCTCAAGGACGCGCTCCGCGAGCCGTGGGACGCGATCCTGTGCGACTACGAGCTGCCCGACTTCGACGCGCTGGTGGCCCTGGCGACCGTGAAGGAACGCGGGCTGGACGTCCCCTTCATCCTGGTGTCGGGCGTGCTGGGGGAAGAGGCGGCGGTGGCGGCCATGCGCGCGGGCGCGCACGACTTCTTCCAGAAGGGGCGCCTCACCCGCCTGCGCGCCGCCATCGAGCGCGAGCTGGCCGAGGCGCGCGTGCGGGCGGACAAGCGCCAGGCCGACGTGGACCGCAGCAAGATCCTCGGCGAGCTCCAGCGGGCGCTCGCCGCGCGGGACGAGTTCCTGGTGCTCGCCTCGCACGAGCTGCGCACGCCGCTCACGATCCTGGGCCTGCAGGTCGACACGCTGGTCCGCCCGCTGAACCGCGCCGGGACGCCCGTGCCGCCCATCCTGACCGCCATCCGCCGGCAACTGGATTGGTTCGGCGCGCTGCTGGATCGCTGCTTCGACGTCACGAAGCTCTCGTCCGAGCCGCTGGTGCTGGCCCGGCGCCCGACCGACCTGCGGGCGATCGTGCTGGCGAACGTCGAGCGATCGCGCGACTGGATCGACCAGGCCGGGTGCAGCCTGGTGCTGGAACCGCTGGAGAGCGTGGTCGGCGAGTGGGACCCGGTCCGGATCGACAGCCTGGTCACGAACCTGGTGGCGAACGCCATCAAGTACGGCCGCGGCGAACCGGTCGCCATCTCGACCCAGCGCGACGGCGACTGGGCGGTGCTGACCGTGCGCGATCGCGGGATCGGCATCCCGGCGGAAGAGCAGGCCAAGCTGTTCGGCAAGTTCTCGCGCGCCGTGCCGTACCACAACTACGGCGGCCTGGGCCTGGGCCTGTGGGTGGTCGATCAGATCACCCGGGCCCACGGCGGAAGCATTCAGCTCGACAGCCGCAAGGACCAGGGCGCGTCGTTCACCGTCCGGCTTCCGCTGGCGCCGGCGTAGGGCGGTCCAGGTCGGCGGCCCCGTCCGGCCAGTCGACGGCCACCACGTCGGCGTCCGGTTCGCGCAAGAGGGCGCGCGCGCCGACGTCGCCGGACAGCGCTTCCAGGCCGGCGAACGCGCCGGCCGGGAACACCGCCGGCGGACCCAGCACCCCGGCGTAGCGGGAGGCGGCCGTGCGGCGGCCCCCGTCGGAAGCACGCACCAGCGCGTCCAGGTGCTCGCGTCCCAGCGCCGGCTGGTCGCCGACCGCCAGCAACAGCGCGCCGGCCCGCTGCTGGCGCGCCCACCCCACCGCCGCCCGGATCGAGGCCGCCATCCCCTCCGACCAGCCCGGGTTGTCGATCCGGTCGACGTCCAGCCCGTCCAGGACGGGCGCGATCGTGTCGGCGCGGGCGCCCAGCACCACCCCCACCCGCGCGCAGTCGGACCGGCAGGCGGCGGCGGCGATCCGCCGCAACATCGGCTGGCCGTCGACCAGCGCCAGCTGCTTGGGGCCGCCGAACCGGCGCGCGGCGCCCGCCGCCAGGATCGCGCAGGCCACCGGGCCGCGGTGAATGGCGCCGCGCCGGTCGCGCAGGTGCTCGACGGTCTCGCCGGCCAGGCAGGCCTGGATCTCGGCGGCGATCGAGAGCGCGATCTCGGCGGCGGTCTCGGCGCCCAGGGCCAGGCCGGCCGGCGCGTGCAGGCTGGCCGGCCAGGCCGGCGAACCGAGCGCCGCCAGCAGCCGCTCGGTCCGGCGCCGGGGACCCAGCACGCCGACGTAGCGCGCGCGGCTGCCCAGCAGCATGGCCAGGGCCTCGCCGTCGCGGGCCAGGTCGTGGGCCATCACCACGGCGGCCGGCGCCACCGCGGCGTCGACGCTGGCCCGCAGCGCCGCCGCCGGGCCGGTGTGGCGGCGATCGGCGCCGGCGAACCGGGCGCGCGTCTCGAAGCGCGCCGCCGGATCCCAGACCGTGGTCCGCCAGCCCAGCGACCGCGCCAGCGCCACCAGCGGCACCGCGTCCAGGCCGGCGCCCATCACGAACAGGTGCGGCGGCGGGGTGATCCGCTCGACCAGCGCCGTGACCTCGCCCGGCCGGCACGCCGTCACGCCGGCGCCGGTCCGTGCTGCGGTCCGCAGCGCCTCGACGCCGGCGGCCGGCCCGCAGACCTCGTCGCCGAGAAGGCCCAGCCAGGCCCCCGGCGGCAGCGCCGGATCGCGCGAGCGGAAGACGGTCGCCAATTTTCCCACGGTCTCGCCGGCCAGGCAGCGCTCGATGAACCCCAGCGACGTGCGGCTCCAGTCGTCCGGCAGCCGCTCGACCAGGATGTCGACCACGCCGTTGCAGCCCAGACCGATGCGCGGGCCGAACCCGTCGTCGTCGTCGGTGGAGTCGTAGGTGACCAGAGCCGGCGCCCCACCCTGGGTGCGCCACCACCCGCGACGCACCAGATCGCGTTCCAGGCAGCCGCCGCTGACCGCCCCCGCCGCCACCGCGTCGCACGCGATCAGCAGGCGCGCGCCGGGCCGGCGATAAGAAGAGCCGCGCACCGAGACCAGGGTCGCCAGCAGGGCCGTCTGCCCCGCGCCGGCAGCCGCCCGCGCGCGCGCGACGATGTCCCCCAGCTCGCCCATGCCTAAAGCAGCAGCTTGTCGGGCGTGATCGGCAGGTCCCGGATGCGGCGTCCGGTGGCGTGGTAGACGGCGTTGGCGATCGCCGCGTGCGAGCCGGTGTTGCCGATCTCGCCCATGCCCTTGGCGCCCACGTCGTTCACGTGCGCATCCGCCTCGTCGATCATGATGATGTCGATGGGCGGGACGTCCAGGTTCACGGGGACGTGGTAGTCGGCCAGATCGCGCGTGACCACGCGGCCGCTGCGCGCGTCGCGCTCGGTCTTTTCCAGCAACGCCATGCCGATTCCCCAGACGATGCCGCCCATCAGCTGGCTGCGGGCGGTCTTGGCGTTCAGCACCTTGCCGGCGGCGAACGCGCCCACGAACCGGCGCACGCGCACCTGGCCCAGATCGGGGTCCACGGTCACCTCGGCGAACTGCGCGCCGAACGCGTGGATCGCGTAGTCCTTGCGATCCGGCTTCTCTTTGGAGTCGAACTGGCCGACCACCTCGTCCTGGCGCGCGCGGCCCAGCACCGCGGCGTACGTCTCGTGCGGGTGGCCGCCGCCCGGGGCCCACAGCTCGCCGCCGGTGACGGTGATCTGGTCGACGGCCAACCCGTGCAGCGGCGAGCGGCGATCGGCGACGGCCAGCGCGATGACCGCCGTTCGGGCGGCCTCGGCGGCCCCCTTCACCGCCGGGCTGACGCTGGAGGCGGTCCGCGACCCGGCCGACAGCGGCGCCTCCGGCAGCTTGGTGTCGCCGATCTCGACCCGGACCCGCTCGACGGGCAATCCCAGCGCGTCGGCCGCCACCTGCGCCAGGATGGTGTACGTCCCGGTGCCGATGTCCTGCGACCCGGTCTGCACCACCGCCGTCCCGTCGGCGCGCAGGCGCACGGTGGCCTTGGCCTCGGACTGCCCGGCCGGGTAGGTGGCGGTCGCCATCCCCCAGCCGACCAGCAGGCGCCCGTCGCGCATGGCGCCCACGCCCGGCTTGCGGCGCGCCCAGCCGAACTTGTCGGCGCCCGCCTGATAGCACTGCCGCAGCGACTTGCTCGAAAACGGATGGCCGCTGTCGGGGTCCTTCTCGGCGTAGTTGGCCAGCCGCAGCTGCAGCGGGTCGACGCCGGCCGCGGAGGCCAGCTCGTCCATCGCCGACTCCAGCGCGAAGGTGCCGCTGGACTCGCCGGGCGCCCGCATGAACGTGGGCGTCGGGATGTCCAGCCGCCGCAGCCGGTGCGACGTGCGGATGTTCGGGCAGGCGTACAGCATCCGCGTCTGGCTGGCCGACGGCTCGACGAACTCGTCGAAGCGCGAGGTGGCCGACTCGACGTCGTGGCGCACGGCCACCAGCTTGCCGTGGCGATCGGCGCCCAGCATCAGGCGCTGGCGCGTGACCGGGCGGTGCCCCACCAGCGAGAACATCTGGTGGCGCGTCACCGTCAGGCGCACCGGCCGCCCCACCACCTTGGCCGCCATCACCGCCAGCGCGACGTGCGACCAGGGCGAGCCCTTGCAACCGAACCCGCCGCCGATGAACAGCGAGATGACGCGGACGTTCTCCGGCGGCAGGTCGAACAGCTTGGCCAGCCGCTTGCGGACGTTGAACACCCCCTGCGTGGAGTCGTAGACGGTCACGCGATCGCTGCCCTGCCAGACGGCCACCGTGCCGTGCGGCTCCATCGGGTTGTGGTTCTCCGTCGGGGTGGTGTACGTCGCGTCCACCCGCACCGCCGCCGAGGCCCAGCCCGCGTCGAAGTCGCCGTGGTCGGTGTCGGTCGGGCCGCGGGCGGTCTTCTCGGGCTTGACGGGCGCGCTCTTCTCCTGCTCCATCACGACGTTGATGGCGCGCGGCTCGTAGCGCGAGCGGACCAGCTCCAGCGCGTGCTGCGCGTGCTCGAGGGTGTCGGCCACCACCACCGCGATCGGCTGGTCGTTGTAGGCGATCGTGTCGTCTTGCAGGACCTGCAGCACGCGGTCGCCCTGGCTGTGGCTGTCGGCGCCCTTCAGCTTGGGCGCGTTCTTGTGCGTCAGGACCGCCAGCACGCCGGGCGCGCGCTCGGCCTCGCGCGTGTCGATGTCGGCCAGCCGCCCCGCCGAGACGGCGCTGGTGACGATCAGCGCGCGGGCGGCGTTGGCGACGGGCGTCTCGGGCGCGTACGACGCGCGCCCGGTCACCTTCAGCACGCCGTCGACGCGGTCGAGGGGCCGCCCGACCTCCTCGCGGCTCACGCCGCCTCCAGGGCCCGCTCCAGCGCGCGGACGATGGTGCGCTGGACCAGCGCGACCTTGAAGGCGTTGTCGGGCGTGGTCCGGGCGCCCTTGACGGCCAGCGCGGCCGCCTGCTGAAACAGCGCCCGCGACGGGGCGTGCCCGGCCAGGGCGTTCTCGACGTCGCGGCATCGCCACGGCTTGGTGCTGGCGCCGCCGATGGCCACCCGCGCGTGGCGGATCTGCCCGCCCTCCAGCGCCAGCGCAGCGGCCGCCGACGCCAGCGCGAAGGCGAACGCGGCGCGATCGCGCACCTTCACGTAGGCGGAACGCGCGGCAAACGGCGTGACCGGCAGCGTGACCCCGACGATCAGCTCGCCGGGCTCGAGGACGCTCTCGACCTCCGGGTGCTGCCCCGGCTCGGTGTGGAAGTCGGCCAGGGGGATGCTGCGCTCGCCCTTGGGGCTGCGCGTGTAGACGCCGGCGTCCAGCACGGCCAGCGCGACGTTCATGTCCGACGGGTGCGCGGCGATGCACCGGTCGCTGGCGCCGATGATGGCGTGCATGCGCGACCAGCCGCCCATCGCCGCGCAGCCCGAGTTCGGCGCCCGCTTGTTGCAAGCCGGCTCGGCGGCGTCACGGAAGTAGGCGCAGCGCGTGCGCTGCAGCAGGTTGCCGCCGACGGTGGCCATGTTGCGGATCTGCGGCGACGCGCCCGACAGCAGGGCCTCCGACAGCACGGGATAGCGCTGGCGCACCAGCGGGTGCGCGGCCACGTCGCTGTTGCGCGCGGCGGCGGCGATGCGCAGCCCCTGCGGCGTATCCTGGATGGCGTCGGTGGCCGCGCCGCCGGCGGCCGTGAAGAGACGGCTCACGTCGACCAGCGAGGTCGGGGCCATCACGTTCAGCTTCATCAGATCGACGAGCGTGGTCCCGCCCCCCAGGAAGGCCGCTCCCGGCACGGTGCCGGCGGTGACCGCGGTGGCGGCGTCGGGCGCGCGCGTGTACGAGAAGGGGCGCACGGCTACGTTCCCTTCGGGCCTTTCGGGCCTTCCGGGCCTTTGCCCCCTTCGCGCCGGGCGCGCTGGATGGCCGCCACGATGTTCGGGTAGGCGCCGCAGCGGCAGATGTTGCCGCTCATCCGCTCGCGCACGTCGTCGTCGGACAGGTCGGCGCCGCCGGTCTCGGCCAGCAGGCCGACCGCGCTGAGGATCTGCCCCGGCGTGCAATAGCCGCACTGAAATCCGTCCTCGGCGACGAAGGCCGCCTGCATCGGGTGCAGCGCCTCGCCCTGCGCCAGGCCCTCGATCGTGACGATGGGCGGTCCCTCGGCGGCGACCGCCAGCGTGAGGCACGACTTGATCCGCCGGCCGTCCATCAGCACGGTGCAGGCGCCGCACTGCCCCTGGTCGCAGCCCTTCTTGGTGCCGGTGAGCCCCAGCCGCTCGCGCAAGGCGTCCAGCAAGGTGGTGCGCGGATCGATCCGGACCGGCCGCGCCTGTCCGTTGACGTTCAACGTGATCTCCAGATCGGCGGCGGTCGCGGGGAGCGCGGGCGGCGGCGCCGCGCGATGGCACCCTGACAGCGCGCCCGCCGCGAAGGCCGTCACCAGGCTGCCCAGCACGAGCTGCCGCCGCGTCAGCGTGAATCCGGCCGGACGCGCGTCTGCCACGGCACGGCCGGCGGCGGCGAGGCGATCGACCAACCCCGCGAAGTCCAGATCGGCGTCGGCCCCCGCGGCCACGTCGGCGAGACGGACCTGCCCGTCGGGATCCAGGATGATGAGCGCCGGGACGCGACCCGGAAGCCCGAACGCCGCGCGAAGCGCCGCGACGGAGGCGGCGTCGATCTCGTCGGACCGCGCCAGGATCTGCGTTTCATCGTCGGGCCGGAAGCACCAGAGCCCGTTCGCGGAGACCGCCAGCAGGGCGGCCCCCAGGCCGCGCAATTCGGCCCGCGCCCGGTCGAGCTGGCCGGCCGGACCGAACGGCTGGTTGCCGTTGAAGAACGCCACCACCAGCGGCTCTCCCGCGAACGCGGCCAGCTCCAGCGCGCGGCCGCCGCTCAGCGCCAGCTTGAACGCCGGGCCCGGCGCTCCGGATGTTCCAGCATCGAGCCGCAAGACGTCCAACCCCTCTCAGATGGGTCCGCGCTTCCCGGGAATCAAGGCCGTCGGGAGCTTTCCGCGCGCGCGCCGGGAATTGCCGCAGCACGGCTGTGATCTCGCCAAAACCGAGACCTTCGGGCCGGACGACACTCGACTGTTGCAACCAGCGGCATCGCGGACGAAAGTGGGTGGCCATGCGATCACGCCTCCTGGCGCTCTTGCTCTGTGGTCTCGCGACGGCGGTCGGATGCGGTAGCAGCGGCGGCGGCGGCGGTGCGCAACCGACCATGTGCTTCGGCGCCAACGTCGTCGCCGCCGAGAAGAACGACTATTCCTTCTCCAGCACCATCACGCTGGCGCCCGTGACCGTCGCGAGCATGTCGAACCTGACCTTCGACTGGAGCGGCCTGACCCACGACTTCGAGGGTCACGCGCTCGATCCCAAGACGGATCTCGGCATGGCCATCGTCATGGCCTGGAACCTTCCGCTGGCCGACTTCGAGAAGGACCTCAACGCCGACGCGCTCTTCACCAAGGACCTGATCCTGTCGCCGCCGCTCAGCCTGGACTTCACCGACCTGGGGGCCGGCGCGACGACCGCCCACCTCTACGATTTCACGATCAATGGGACGGCGGTCACGCCCGCCATGATCAACCAATACTTCGACGCCACGATGTACACGCCCGCCAACGCCTCGTTCATCGTGGGGGTGCAGACCGGCACGGACCTCGGCCGCAACCTGCGCATGCTGCAGGCGTTCAACCTGGACACCAGCTCGACCAGCACGACCGTGGCGCTGAAGGACGACTCGACCAAGCTCAGCTACACCGCCAACTTGCACGAACTGACCATCACCGGCGTCCCGGGCGGCACCCCGGCTTTGACGCTCGATTGGTCGCACATGACCACCAACGGCCTGGGCCGCGCGTTCACCGACGGGTACGTGACCAGCGCCGTCGTCGGTCACTACACCCAGACGCCCACCCAGCTGGAGGCGCAGTTCCTCGATCTGGATTCCATCGCGGTCGCGACCTATCGGGCGGACATCGAGTCCGGCTCAGTCCTGGACTTCACGACCCTGAAAGACGCCAATGGCGCGATGTTTCCGGGGATCGACAATGACGGGACCTGGCTGGTCGGCCTCATCTGTGGCAATTGCCGCAATCCGGCGCCCTGGTACATGACGATTTTGAAACCTTGTTCGATGTGACGGCTCCGAGCCGGCCCTAACGGAAAGGGTGCGGTATCGGAAGAGGGGCGGCGGCGGCGGCGAAATTCCCCCACATAGGAGTCGGTTCTTGCGAGCACGCTTGTCTCCGGATGTACTGGTCGTTCTCGGGGTCGTGGCGCTGGCGGGCTGGGGTTGCAGCGGGAAATCCACCGGCGGGACGACCTCCGGCAGCGGCGGGAGCCCGGCCTCCGGGACCGGCGGCACCACCGCCAGCGGCGGGACGACCGCCAGCGGCGGGACGACCGCGACGGGCGGGACGACCGCCAGCGGCGGATCGGGTGGAAGCTCGTCGGGAGGCGCCGGCGGAGGCGGAACGCAGAGCTGTACCATCACGCAATCGTCGTCGCTGAGCCCGAAGATCGCCACCGTCGGGATCGTGACCTGGTCGACGAACATGACCGGGGTCCAGTCGGCGAAGATCGACTTCGGCCTCACGACGTCATACGGGTTCACGGCGCCGGTGGATCTGACGCAGGCGAACTACCGCACGCTGCTGCTCGGCATGAAGTCGTCGCACATGTACCACTATCGAATCACCGCCACGAACAGCAGCGGCGATTGCCAGAGCCCCGACTACACGATCATGACCGGCCCGCTGGCGAACGGCCTGGTCAAGCCCACGGTCACCACCAACAACGCCGCCGCGCTGGCGGGCGGGTTCCTGATCACGGGCCAGTACGTGCAGAACGCGAACGGCACCGCGCCGGGATTCATCCTGGACGCCGACGGTGACATCGTCTGGTGGTACAACATCGAGGACTACGTGACCGGCGTGGTGATGGACTACGCGGGCACGCACATGTGGATCAACAACCACCCGCCGAATTTGGCGGACGCCAAGGTCCACCGGGTGTCGATGGACGGCATGACCGACGAGGACCTCTCCAGCCAGATGTCCGAGCTGTCGCACCAGCTGACCGTGCTGCCCGACGAGACCGTCGCGTTCTATGCGTCCGACGGCGGAACCGACGGCTGCAGCGACATCAAAGAGCGCGCGCCGGACGGCACCGTCCGGACCATCGTCAACTCGCAGAAGGCGCTGGGGACGACCGGCCAGTGCCACGTCAACGACATCCAGTACTCGAAAGAGGACGACACGCTGGTCTTCTCCGACCACATTCACTGCGCGGTCGCGAAGATCAGGCGCACGGACGGCTCGGTGGTCTGGATCCTGAACGGCGCGACCAAGACCTTCACCGGCGACAGCTGGCTGGGCAGCGAGCACGGCATCCAGATCCTGGGCCTGGACGACTTCCTGATCTTCAACAACAACTCGCGCAGCATCGTCGGGACCACCATCCCGCAGTCGATGGGCACCGGCGACGGCTCGGGCGCGCTGGAGATCAAGCTCGATCTGACCGCCAAGACCGTCACCAAGATCTGGTCGTACAAGGCGTCGGGGACCGCCTACCAGACCGACGTCATGGGCGACCTGCAGCGCCTCGCCAACGGGAACCTGGTCATCGCGTTCGGCGGCAAGGGGATCATCCAGGAGATCAAGCCGGACGGGACCGTGCTGCAAGAGATGCGGACCACCACCAACTTCGGCTACATCCAGAAGCGGGCCACGCTTTACGGGCCGCCGCCGCGGTAAGGACGGGGCGCAGCATGCGAGCGGCTGAAGCCCTGGCCGTCGCCGCGCTGGTGATCGGGTCGCCCGCCGTCGCCCGCGCCGACGGCGCCTTTCCCGCCGGCCAGGCCGTGCTGGTGCCCGAGGACCGGCCGCAGGAGATCCTGCTGGTCACCAACTTCGGCGTCGTGATGTCCGACGACGGCGGCGGCAGCTGGACCTGGTCCTGCGAGCAGGACGCCAACGCGCTGGCCACGCTTTACCAGAGCGGGCCGGCGCCCCGGCAGCGGCTGTTCGCCGTCGCCAATCAGCAGATCGTCTACTCCGACGACGCGACCTGCACCTGGCAGGTGGCGGGGGGCCTCTTGGCGGGCCAGGCGATGAGCGACCTCTACCCCGACCCCACCAACGCCGATCGGGTGGTCGCCATCGGCGTGGCCGGCGGCGTCGGGTCGGTGTTCGAATCGGCCGACGGCGGCGCGACCTTCGACAGCGTGCTTTACCAGGGCGCGGCCGGCGACATCATCACCAGCGTCGAGATCGCGCGGTCCGATCCGCGGGTCGTGTACGTCGCGCTGACCGACCCCGATCAGCACCCGAAGCTCGCCCGCACCGCCGACGCCGGCGCGCACTGGACCGTCAACGAGCTCTCGAGCGATCTGGGCACCGGCCTGGCCCGCATCATTGCCGTCGATCCGGATGACGCCGACACGGTTTTTCTGCGCTGGTCGTCGGAGGGCGGCGGGGAATCCGTCGCGGTCACGCATGACGGTGGCACCAGCGCGGCGAAGCCGCTGTCCATCCCGCTGTACTTCACGTCCTTCGCGCGCCTGACCGACGGCACCCTGGTGTTGAGCGCCGTGGTGGCCGTCAGCCCCGCGACGAAGAGCGCGCTCTTCATCTCGCGCGACGGCGCCGCCAGCTTTCAGGAGAACGACGCCATCCCCGCCGTGGCCGCCCTGGCCCAGCGCGCCGGCGTTCTCTACGCCGCCACCGACAACTTCGCCGACGGCTATGCGCTTGGCGCCTCCACCGACCAGGGCACCTCCTGGCAACCCGTCGTCCGCTTCGATCAGGTCGGCTCGATCCTGGCGTGCCTTCGCGCGAACCCGCAGTGCCAGGCCAGCTGCGAATCGCTGGCCGGCAAGGGGCTGGCGTCCCCCGGGCAGATCTGGGACGAGTCCGTCTGCACCACGGGCGGCGCCGCCAGCGGCCTCGCGGGCGCGGGGGGAACGAACACCGGCGGTGCGGCCGGCCACGGACAAACGGCGTCCGGCGGCGGGCCAGGCTCGTCCGGCGGCGGCTGCGCGGTGGCGCCAGGGCGGGTCTCGCCGTGGTCGGCGATCGCCGTGGCGTTGATGGTGACCGGTTTCGGCCTTGTCCGACGCCGACACCGCGGGCCGAACCGGCGGCTCCTCCGCCGCGGCCGCGCCCAGCCTACTGAGCCGGCTTCGCGGGCTCGGACGTCGCGGCGGGTGGCTCGATCGAGATGAGCTCGACGTCGAAGACCAGCGTCGCGCCACCGGGGATCGACGGCGGCCGTCCTTTATCGCCGTAAGCCGTTTCGGGGGGGCAGACGAGGCGGCTCTTGCCCCCGACGCGCATCCGTCCGACCGCCTCCCTCCAGCACTGGATCACGCCGTCCAGGGGAAACGTTGCCGGCTTGCCGCGCCTGTACGAGCTGTCGAACACCATTCCGTCAATCAGCTGGCCCTGGTAACTGACGCTCAACCGATCCGTGGGCTTCGGCGTTGCCCCGTCACCGAGACGCTCAGCTCGGGTGAGCACGCCCGAGGGGAGCATCTCCACGCCGGGCTGTCCGGCCTGGGCCTCGCGATAGGCCGCGCCGCGCGCCTTCTCGACGATCGTCCGCTGGTTGCCTCGCGCCGTCGCCAGCTGGTCGACCTTCGGCCCGTAGACCTCCAGGTCGACCCGCTCTGGCCGTTGCCTGAGGACGTTCTCGGCCAACCCCGCCTGGACGATCTGGACCTCGCGCG
>Ga0068855_100008599_pt1 | contig 12338 bp, 5 predicted proteins | sample KBSCornC52_FD_66592 | JGI IMG/M metagenome (GOLD analysis project Ga0068855, IMG submission 66592) | Corn rhizosphere microbial communities from Kellogg Biological Station, Michigan, USA - KBS Corn C5-2 | ecosystem: Host-associated > Plants > Roots > Rhizosphere > Soil ...
CCAGGGCTCGGCTTGAGTGTGGGTGGCGGTTGCAGGTTTCGGGGCGGTTGCGGTTTGGGCGGAGGCGCTGAGGGTTGCGAGGAGAACGGGCGCGAGGATGGTGGCGAAGGCGATCTTCATAAAGGCGAGGCTATTTCTGGAACGGAGATTTTGCGACGCGAGTGGGAAAATACAGGGATTCTTCGCTCCGCTCAGAATGACAATGTTTTTGGGCGAGTTCAATGGTTGAAAGTCAGAGTTTTTGGATGCAAAAGAGAAGGAGGATTTCTTCATTTTGCACCTCCGGCGTTTGGTTGGGCGGTTGCGGGAGGATGCGGTGGGGCGTGGGGTGGGACGAACTCGATGCTGGCGCTGGTGCGGTTGCTTGCGGTGAAGATTTTGTTGGCTACGCGGCGGATGTCGGCTTTGTTGACGGCGTTGATGCGGTCGAGCTGGCGGAAGAGTTCGCGCCAGTCGCCGTAGCGAGTCTGGTATTCGGCGAGATTGTGGGCGAGGCCCTGGTTGTTGGCGAGGCCGCGGAGAATGTCGGCCTTGGCGCGGGTCTTGAAGCGGTCGAGCTCGGCGTCGGTGACGTCGGTGGTGCGGAGCTTGTCGAGCTCTTTATGGATGGCGGCGCGCATCTCTTCGGGCGTGTGGCCGGGCAGGGGGACGGCGTAGACGGCGAAGAGGCCGGGAAATTTTTCGCCGGGGAAGCCGGTGAAGCCCTGGGCCTCGGCAGCGATCTTCTGGTCGCGGACGAGCGAGCGGTAGAGGCGGGCGGTGCGTCCGTTGGAGAAGATGTCGGCGATGGCGTCGTAGGTGGCGTCGTCGGGGTCGCGGTAGTCGGGACGGTGGTAGCCCTCGATGTAGAAGGGCTGGGTGGTTTCGCGGATGGTGACGGATTTTTCGGAGGTCTGAGGCGGTTCGACGGTGGTCATCGGCGCGGGCCTGGGGCCTGCGGGGATCTTGTCGAAGTAGCGCTCAAGGATGGGCATCGCGGTGGAGGTTTTGATGTCGCCTACGACGGCGATGACGATGTTGGAGGGGACGTAATATTTTTCGTGGAAGGCTTCGGCTTCGGTGGCGGAGACCTGGCTGATGTCGCTCTCCCAGCCGACGCCGGGGACGCGGTAATGGTGTGCGACGTAGGCGGTGGCGAGGAACTGCTCGATCATGCGGCCGACGGGCGAGGAGTCTACTCGCATACGGCGCTCTTCCTGGACGACGTTGCGCTCCTTGTAGAACTCGCGCTCGACGGGATGGGCGATGCGCTGGCTTTCGAGCCAGGCCCAGAGCTGGAGGCGGTTGGCGGGCATACTCCAGAAGTATTGCGTGGAGTCCTCGGCGGTGGAGGCGTTGATGCCGACTGCGCCGTTTTCTTCGGCGACCTCGGAGAACTGGTTGGGGATGACGTATTTCTGGGCGGCGGCCTCGGCGGCTTCAAACTGCTTTTTGAGTTCGGCGAGTTTGGCGGGGCTTTGGCTGACGCGCTTGCGGTACTCGGCGTCGTAGGCGGCGTAGGCGGTCTCGACTTTGGCGAGGGCGAGTTTTTCGGCGGGGTAGTTGGTGGTGCCGATCTCGGTGGTGCCTTTGAAGGCCATGTGCTCGAACATGTGGGCGAGGCCGCTTTGGCCCTGGGGGTCGTCGGCTGAGCCGGCGTCGACGAGGGTGTAGAAGCTGAAGACGGGGGCTTCGGGGCGTTCGCAGACGATCAGCGTGAGGCCGTTGGGCAGGACCTTGACCGTGGTCCGCTTTTCAAAGTTTTCGAGATACTGGGCGCTCGCCGCCGAGCATAGGGTAATGGCGAACAGGATGGCGGCCACAGCTTGACTTCGCACACGCACGAAACTACCTCCAGAGAGAGAATGCCAGAGATTCTAACTATACCGAATAGGCAGCGGTCTCAGTCCTCCATGTGTACCTATGCCAGCAAAGGCGAAACGCAGATTCCCTGCGGGAATGACAACTAAAAAGAGAACGAGGTCGAATTTGCAGAGCTACAGCTATAGGAAATCCGCTCTAAAGAAAAAAATCCCGGAGCGTTGAGGTCGCTCCGGGAGATGAGGCTTGGACGATTAGAAGAGGATGCGGCCGCCAACCTGAAGGACGCGGTTCGAGAAGCTGCCGCCCTGGATGGTGCTGTTGATGCGGCCGAAGTTGGCACCGGAGCCTGTAGGCGCCGGCAGGTTGGTAAGGTTGAAGACGTTGGTCGCCTCGCCGCGAAGCTGGAACTTCAGGCGCTCCCTGATCTGGAATTCGCGGAAGAGTGAAGCGTCGATGCTGCGGCGGCCTGGAGCGTCCAGCGAGTTGGCGCGATAGGTGCCATCGACGCCGCCGGGGCCAATACCGGGGCAGGCCCCGGTTGCCGGGTTGAAGGTGCAGAAGAAAGCGGGACTAATCCAGTTGGTCATCGCTGCAACGCGAGAACCGTGGTTGTCTGTAATGCGCGGAGTTCCTATTCCCGAGAGGTTGGGGCGGTCGTTGTTGTTGCCATCGGCGTTGACGTCGGTGCCAGTGGTGACGTTGAAGGGCTGACCGCTCTGCATATGGATGATGGCGGTGGCTGTCCACCCGTTGACCAAGTGGCGCGTGAAGAAGTTCTGGACGTTATAGGTAGGCTTATAGACGAACGAGATGGTGCTGACGTGCCGCTGATCGAAGTCGGACCGTTGCTTGTCGAGGAATTTGAAGTTTGGGTCTTCAGGCGCGGTGGCTGCACTGTTGCCGGTATTTCCTGTGCTGTCCAGTGGCTCGCTCTGCAAGGTCTTAGACCATACGTAGAAGCCACGGATGCTGAAGCCGTGGGTCAACTGCTGTACCGCTGAGACCTGAAGCCCGTGATAGTTGGCGGCTTCGGAGGATTGAATAACGTTGACAGAGGAATAGGTGGGATTGCCTGCGAGACCGCCTGTTGCAGCGGAGCCGGTTCCTCCCAAAGCCGCCGTTTGGTTGAACGGCCTGCGGTTATCAATCGTTGAGGAGGTATTCGGATAGTTTGCCCCGACCGCTGCCGCGGCAGTTCCCGCCTTCGGGGAGGTGGAGGGCGCGCCGGGAGTATAGACCGGGTAATTGATGTCGTTGAAGATGGGCAATTTCCGGCCCATTGAGCCGACGTAGTTCACAGTGACGGCGAAGCCTTGTGTGAATTGCTGCTGGAAGCCAACATTGAATTGATAAATCTCAGGCCATGCGTAGTTCGGATCGAAGGCAATGATCGCAGAAGGACGCACGAAGAACTTCACGTTGGTCGGGCTGTAGACGTAAGGATAGGGCGACACGCCGACGGTACAGCCGCCTGCCGGATTGGGGCAAAACTCAGCGGGGTCGCCGGTGTACGGGTCAGCCACGGATACGACTTTTTTGTACGACGGGCGGCCGGAGAAGGGCAGGCCGTTGGAGGGATAGTCGAAGAGGTTGCCGGCGACGCTGCCGTAGAAGATGCCTCCACCTGCGTGGAAGACGGTGCGCCCGTCGGGGAATGGGGTCCATGCAAGGCCGATGCGCGGAGAGATGTGGTCGTACTTGGTGGCGGCGCCGCCTTGGGGTACGCCTTTATCGCCGACGAACAATACGCCAAGCGGAGCCGTTGGGACGACGGTCGATTGGACGCCGGGCTTGAAGTTAAGATTCCGCCGCTGGGTGTCGACCGGAGCTGTCTGGACATCGTAACGAACGCCGAGGTTGAGGGTGAGGTCGGGACGAATGCGCCAGTCGTCTTCGAAGAAGAGGCCATAGTTCCAGTAGTTGGCGTTGGCATAGACCGGGATGTCCTGGTTCATGGAAGCTGGCCGTCCAAAGAAGAAGTCGGTAATGGCTGCCGACGTTCTGCCCTTGGTGTTGTTGGCCTGCGAGAAACTGAAGACGCCATAGTTGTTGAGAAGGGTCTGCTGAGCGTCCTTTTCCAGATTGGCTTCGCCGCCGTATGAGAGGGTATGGCTACCATGCGACTGACTAATCACGTCGCGGAAGAGGTAGACGTTGTTGCCGCTGACGGGGCCGGTGATGGCGTTGCCTGCCTGGAACCACCCGCTGACAGCGAGTTGAGGCCGGGAACATCCGGGAGTAGGGTTGGCGCCGCAGATAGTGCCATCAGGGAGTTGCTCTGCAAACTTGGAGCCAAAGGCAGCGAGACTGGAGGCCGGTGAGGCGATACGTCCGCCGATCAGGCGCGTGTAGCCGAGGTACAGTTGATTCACGGTGTTGTTGGTCAGCGTCCAGACGTGCTGAACGTTGGCATTGTGCTGGAGGAACTTGTAGTTGTGGGTTGTCCAGTTGAGCACATTGTTGCCTGAGGGATTGAGAACATAGTCACCCGTCTGGTGAAAGTAGCTCAATGTCAGGCGCTGCTTCGCCGTCATCTGGTAGTCGCCCTTGTAGAGTTGCTCATCTGTTTTCTGGGTGAAGCGTTGAAGGTCGCGGCGTGTGTAGGCAGTGTCACCGGGCTGGCTCGGGTTTGGAGTGGGAATGAGGCCGGCTTTGATGATGTTCAGGATTGCAGGGTCCATCGCCGATGCCGGGACGATATTACCTGGATAGGGCAGGCGCGTGACGGGGTCGCAGACGTAGAACTTTGTCGATGTCGCCGTGGCTGCGCAGGCGGCAGAGCCGGTAAGGTTCGTTGTGGGCAGGTTCTCGGAGAAGTTGCCTGTGTCCATCGCGGCGCTTGGCACTGTATTCGACAGAGCGTTTGCGGAGATGAATCGGAACCCGGCGTAAGAGCCGAAGAAGAAGAGCTTGTCTCGCTTGATTGGGCCGCCGAGCGTGAGGCCAAAGCGGTGCTGGTTGTAGGGCGTCTTTACGTGTTGAAGGTGCTCCGTCGCGTTGAAGTTGCGGTCGCGATAAAACTCGAAGACGGAACCGTGGAACTGGTTTGTGCCGGATTTGGTGAGTACGGTGACAACACCGCCGGAGGAACGGCCAAACTGGGCGGAGAAGTTGTTGGTCTGGACGGCAAACTCGCGGATGGCGTCTGGATTGGGGAGCGGGTTGCCTGTGTTGCGAATGCCTGTCATGTTCGAGCCGCCATCGAGGTAATAGGAGACCTGTCCGACGGAGCTGTCGGTTGAGCCGTTGATTTTGACGTGCTGCTCCGGATAACCGAGCGGGTTGATGAGACCGCCGTTGCCGGCCTGGCCGGCATTGTTGTTATTTTGCACGCCAGGAGTCAGGTCGAGTAGCGCATAGGCGTTGCGATCGACGAGAGGAAGATTGTCGATCTCGATATTGGAGACTGTGCTGCCAAGCGTAGAGTTTCCAGTATTGAGGAGCGGAACGGCGGCTGTGACCTCAACGGTTTGCTGGGCCTCGCCGACCGTCAGGACGAGGTCAAGATGCGCCTGTTCGGTAACGGTAAGCGTGAAACCTCCGCGATCGAGCTTTTTGAAGCCGGCTGCTTTGACCGTGACCTTATATGGGCCGACAGGGAGGAAGTCGGCACGGTAGGCCCCGTCCCCTCCGGTGGTTACGGTGCGAACAGTGTTGGTGTCGGTCTGGGTAATGGTCACGGTGGCGTTGGGGACCGCGGCGCCAGTGCTGTCGGTTACGATGCCGAAGAGCGTGGCTGTGCTGACCTGCGCGGATGCTGTGACCGCAGCCACAAAGAGCAGGAGAACGGCGGACCATAGTCCTGCGCGTGGGAACGATGGATGTAATTTCATTGTTGAGTGCCTCCTGATATTCGGTTCATATATCCGCGGCTGCCGTGCATCCTATTTAGTTATCTCGTATGGTGCTGAGGCCCGCCGGTTGGTGTTACCTGCCGGTATGTTATCGTTAGCACAAAAACACTAGCACATGCCGGGCATGTTTGAATAGTCCATGCCAGAAGCTAATCGGCAGGGCAATTCGGGCGAATGACCGTATTGAATTGCCTTGTAATATTTCATGGCCGTCTTCTCGCTTTTTCTTTCTACTGGTCCCGGTTGATGCAAGATAGTTTGTTGCATGAACAAATGTCAATGTTAAAAATAACCTCTAATCAAACGTTAGTCTTGCTCAAGAGGTGGGCAACAAGCGATGTAGTGATGTAGCAGTCGCTAGCCTAGAGTGCAGAACGCGGCGGGTAGACCGGCGGAGGTGATTCCAACGACGGAGGTGCCGCCGTAGCTTTCAAGGGATATCTGCGCGCGGCCGTTGCACATTTCGACTACGCGAGAGGCGGTTGGGGTGCCGAGGTTGTCGATGAGCGTGCCCGCTCCGGCTATGGTGAAACGCACGCGGTTGCGGGCATCGAGACACTGTATGTCTTTGGCGTCGCAGAGCTTCGCCTCGATGGTGATGGTCTCTTTGCCGGCGATGGTGGAGCGTGATTTTTCGGCGATCCTGAAGACTGCCGGAGCGCCCCAGGGTTCGGTCTGGTAGATGAATTCGATCTCGTCGGTGACGGTTTTTCCGTTTTTCATGGCTACGACGCGCAAGGAATTGTTTCCAGGTTTGAACAAAGTCATCCAGCGCAGACCCGCGGCGGGGAAGTCCTGGCTGTTGCGGTGCTTGACTCCGGCGGATTTGCCGTTGACGAAGAGCTCGGCGGTGGGGCAGTTGGAGTAGACCTTCACCATTTTCTGCTCGCCGGCGGTACCCCAGCGGATGGGCCAGGTATGTCCGTAGATGTGCGCCATTGGGGCGTCGGTCCAATAGGACTGGAAGACGAAGTAGCTCTCCTTTTTGGTCATGTCTCGCGTCACGACGCCCTTCTGGTTGATGCGCGGGACGGGGTTCTCGACGCGCAGCGGGGTGGTGAAGTCCTTGAAGATCCATTGCGCGGAGCCGGTGAGCCAGGGCAGCGTCTCCTGCGTTTTGAGATACCAGTCGAAGAGATTGCAGGCGTAGGTCTCCGACCAATCGCCGTCGCGCGAGACACGCGGTTCGCCGCCGGTGGGAAGATAGGCGAGGCCGCGCTCGTCGGTGCCGTGGCCGGTGGCGATCTCGGCGAGGACCTTGTCGGGGTTTTCGGAGTGGCGGCCAGCGTGGCTGTCGGCCCCCCATTCGGCGTGGAAGAGATGCTTGACGCGCTCGCGCTGGGTTTCGAGAGACTTTTGATATTCGGGATAGGTGCCGCTGTACCAGCCGGCCCAGATGGAGGGCGAGTAGACGTCGGTGATGTCGCGGGCGAAGTCGCAGCGGCGCATGGTGGTGTAGCGCGAAGGGTCGAGCTGGTGCGCGAGCGAGTTGAGCTCGGTGAAGAGCGCGCGGATGTCGTGCTGATTGACGGAGGGATATTCGGTGGGCCAGTCGTCCTCGTTGCCGAGGCTCCAGAGCAGGATGCTGGCGTGGTTGAAGTGCTGCTCGATCATGTGGCGGAGCGTGCGGCGGCACATGTCTTTGAATGTCTCGTTGCCAACGCCGCCGCGGCACCAGGGGACTTCTTCCCAGACGAGGATGCCAAGCCGGTCGCACAGATCGAGCACGCGGCGCGACTGCTGGTAGTGCGCGAGGCGGATGAAGTTTGCACCCATGTCTTTGATGAGCTGCATCTCCTGGTCGATGAGGTCGTCGGGCATGGCGGCGGCGTATCCTGCGTGGTCTTCGTGGCGATGCGTTCCGTTGAGGAGGAGACGCTTGCCATTCAGCATGAAAGGGCCGTGATCGACGAATTCGGTGTGGCGGATGCCGAAGTTTTCCCGCGCCAGGTATTCGCCGTCAGGGCTCTTGAGGGTAACGCGGCACTGATAGAGATGAGGGCTGGCGGGACTCCAGAGTTCTGGCGTTGGGATGGTGAAGCTGACGATCTCGGCTGCGTCCCTCCAAGGCTTCAGGACGTGCTTCGAACTATGTACGGTGGCGCCGATTGCGTTGAGCACCTCAACGGTGATATCGAGCGAATCGTTTTTGACGGTGGGGTTGTAGAGCGCGGCGACGATGGAGATGTTTGCAGGGCTTGTTGGCGATGCGAGATTGGTCTTGATGTGGACCGTCTCGAACGAAACCGGCGGGACGTAGACGAGGTTTACATGGCGGTACATTCCTCCGTAGAGGCTGAAGTCGCTGAGGTCGGAGGGGATGCGGTCGAGGTCGCGGGAGTTGTCGCAGAGAACGGCGAGGGGTACGCCCGCGGGCTTGTTCGCTTTTGCGGATGAGCCTGATGGTTCGGTGGTTGCGTGCAAGAGGTCTGTTATGTCGAAGACAAACTCGTCGTAGCCGCCGGTGTGTTTGCCAGCGAGTGCTTCACCGATATAAACGGAGGTGGACTGGCCCGCGCCTTCAAAGTGAAGGAGGGTGCGTCCGCCGGCGTAGGGATTGGCGATGGGGATGTGCGTTCTGTACCAGCCGTTGCCCTGGTAGTACGGGACATCGGGGTCGCAGCCGTCATGCGCGTTGAAGCAATGCGGCATCGCCACCGGCTGCCAGACAGCGACCTGCTGGCTGTGCCATATCTCCCACGGGCCGCCGAGGGTGCCCTGGAGATACTCCCAGCCATCGGAGAGACGGCGCGCGTAGGGAGCGCTGGAGGCATCGGCTGGGTTGCCGGCGAGAGTGGCAACCGAGGCGTGGAGCGGAGAGCGGGGAAGCAGGGAGGCGGCAGCCGCAGTGGCGCCTGTCATGAGAAACTGCCGGCGGGAAAGCATGTTTGGGGATGGCTCCTGATCGGTGCGTGATTTTGCGGAAAGGCAGAGCGACATGGCGCTTCCCGCGGCGTAATAATTCAAAGAGTAGACAAAATACCGATGCTCAGTGGTATAAAGATTCGTCACGACCAATGTCAAGCATTGGCGGTTTCGGGCGAAAATCTTTGGGTTATTTTCAAACTCCCGCGGCCGAGCGGAATAGATTGCGAAAAAGCCCGCGTCGCAGGAAAGGAGCGCACCTCAGGGCTAAAGCCCCGCTGCTATTGGGACATTTACGGCACTGGTAAACCGGTGCCGTAAAGCAAGACGATCTTCCCCGCGGCTGTAACGCGGTGTGATTAATAGAACGCTCGAAGTAACCTGCTTTGTCTTTACCGAGCGACGTATGTATGCGGTTACATTTAGAGGAACAACGATTAAGATGCCTGCTCCGCCAATGCACCGATTTGCGTTTACGCGCCGCGAGAGCGCGTCGAACAGAACGCCGCGCCAAATCAACCGGAACCTTGTCTTTAATCTGATCCGCACCAGGCAGCCGCTTTCGCGCGCGGACCTTGCTCGGGTCTCCGGTTTGCAGCGGAGCACGGTTTCGCTGATTGTCGAGGACCTGATTGCGGAGAAGTGGATTCTGGAAGGGTCGATGGGGCGGCCGCCTCGGGGACGCAGGCCGACGTTTCTTGAACTGAACCATCAGCGCGCCGTGATTGCGCTGGATATTCACCCGGCACAGAGCACGATTGCAGTGACCGACCTGGGTGGAAAGATCGTCGCGCAAAATATGATTGACCTGCCGCCCGATCCGAACAAGGCGATACGGCCGATCGTTACCGCTATCCGCAGGATGATCGATTCGCACAGCAACAAGTCGTTCGACGGGATTGGCATTAGCCTGCCGGGCCGCGCCGATCCGCTGCTCGAAAAATTGATCTTCGCGCCGAACCTGAAATGGCCGGTGTTGAGCATCAAGTCGCGCATTCAACGCGCTACGGGGCTGCGCGTGGAGATGGACAATGTGGCGAACGCCTGCGCGCTCTCGGAGGTGTGGTTTGGCGATAGCGATGGGGTGCGCGATCTGGTCGTGGTGAATGTGTCGGAGGGCATTGGCACGGGAATCTTCGCCAACGGAAGGCTGCTGCGCGGGGCCAACGGGATGGCGGGAGAGTTTGGCCACGTGCAGATGGCCGCCAATGGGCCAGTGTGCGGTTGCGGAAGCCGCGGCTGCTGGGAGATGGTGGCATCGAACCGCGCGGGACTGCGCTACTTTCAGGAGATCAGCGGGCGGGCCACTCCGCAGAGCTTTGCCGCGCTGGTGAAGCTGGCGCAGGCGGACGACACCGATGCAATCCAATCGCTGGAGAAGATGGCTTCGTTTCTGGGCAAAGGGCTGCGCATGATTGCTTCGGCGCTGGCTCCGAACGAGATCATTATCGTCGGCGACATTACCACGGTCTGGTATATGTTCGGTAAAGTTGTGGAAGCCGAACTTAAACAAAACGCGCTCTCCAAAGTGCCGAAGCTGCGGCCGGCGTTCGACGGAAATACTGCTCGACTGCGCAGCGCCGTGGCATTGGTGATGAATGGAAGCATGGTTTGAGATACTTTCAAGTTGTGTTTTCTTGAAGACGATCTGTGCAGCCATGAGCAAAATACGGGGATTCTTCGCTGCGCTCAGAATGACCGCGTTTAGCTATGCTGCGCCCACAACGACGATGTTTAGCTGTTCCGCTACAGCATTTATGAATTGCGATAAGGAAAACGAAATGCACTTATATCAAGAGGTATTGCTGTGTCTTTTCTCTGTTGTGGCTTTGCGTAAACGCCGTTGGACGGCTTTGGCCGGCATGTGCGCGCTTTTTTCTCCGCTGTGTTTTGTTTGCGCCGCGCAGACTGCGCCTGCTAAGCCGGCCACTGCCAAAGCGGCTTCGGTAGAGCGCGATCATGTGGGGTCGTCCCCGGACGATCCGGGGCCGGTGGCTACGGGCCTTTCGCCAGCGCTGAAGACGAAGGCCATCGATGCCGCCATGAAGAAGGTTGCCAACTGGCAGTTGTCGGTGGCCGAGCCTGTGTTCAACAAGCAGTGGACGTTTGCCGCGCTCTACGACGGCTTGATTGCGGCCTCGAAGACGACGGGCAACCCAAAGTATAAGGATGCGGTGCTGCATTTTGCGGAGCGTTCGGACTGGACGCTGCTCGATGCGCGGTTTCCTCATGCCGACGATCAGGCGATGGGACAGGCGTATCTGGATCTCTATATGGCCGATCCTCAACCGGCCCGGCTTGCCAACACGAAGGAGATCATGGACCGGCTGGTTGTCCGCCCGGACGATCCGAACAAGCTGCTTTGGTGGTGGTGCGATGCGCTGTTTATGTCTCCGCCTGTGCTGCTGCGCACGTACTCAATCACGCACGACAAGAAATATCTCGATTACATGGACCATGAGTGGTGGCTGACGTCGGCGGAACTCTATAGCCCGCAGGAGCATCTTTTCTTTCGCGATAGCCGCTACCTGAAGCAGAAGCAGGCCAATGGCCAGCCGCTGTTCTGGTCGCGCGGGAATGGATGGGTGATGGGTGGGCTGGTGAACGTGCTGGAATTCATGCCCGCCGATTATCCCAGCCGCGCAAAGTATGTTGCGCAGTTCCGCGAGATGGCGGCGAAGCTTGCCGCGATTCAAAGCAAGGACGGTTTGTGGCGATCGGGACTGCTCGACCCGGATGCGTATGAGCTGCCGGAGATCTCAGGTTCGGCGTTTATCACGTATGGGATTGCGTATGGAATCAACGCGCATATTCTGGACCGCAAGACGTATCTTCCGGTTGTAGAAAAAGCATGGGCGGGAATGTTATCGCATGTCTATGCGGATGGCCGCCTGGGTTCGATTCAGCCGATCGATGGGCAGCCGGGCAAGTTCAAGCCTTCGGCTAGTTATGTCTATGGCGTCGGCGGATTTTTGCTCGCGGGTTGGGAGATGCATCGGCTGGCTGGGTCGAAGCATTGAGTTTCGATTCAGGCTATCGGGCGGCTCTTTCATTGGGTTATGCTTTGGTGCGGTTGCGCGGCAGCCATAGCAGGGGTTGGCGAACGGGGAAGTTGCGGATGACCTCGGGCACGGCTGGGTCAGGGTTGAGCATCTTCCATAGCGCGATGTAATCGGACTGGTTGTAGGCGAGTCCGGAGAAGAGCAGGCCGGGCTGGCGAACAGGGAAGTCGTCCCAGTGTTCGACATCGTGACGATAGGGCCACTTCGATTTGTCCTTGATGAAGGGGTACATGAAGGCCATCATCTTCTGGACGCTGCGACCGTCAGGAGTGGTGAATGCCCAGAGGTTTTCCTGGGCGTCCGAGAGGCTCTGGCAGATGTCGCAGAGCACGTCCATGTCGAAGAGCGAATAGCTGTAGGGTTTAGTGCGGGCCAGTTCGCGCGGCAGGCTTCCGTCGGGCGAGATCTGTTCCGGAACGAGCACGGTGCGGAAGCGGTCGCGGCACCACTGCCTGACCTCTTCGTTTCCGGTGAAGCGCGCGAACTCGGCGGCCTGAAGCACCCAGCAGGTGCCGTGGTTGTTCTTCGCGTCGCGCTCGGCCTTGCCGTGGTCGGAGGTGCGCATCCATTCGAGATAGTCTGTGAACCAGGCTCGCACTCCGCTTGCGCTGTCGAGCGCTCCGGCTTCGGTGAGCAGCGTTGCCGCGCGCGCCGGCTCGACCAGATGCAGCGTGTCGATGATGCCGATGCCGCGGCCTGTGTTCAGGCCGATGATCGCCTGTGCATACTCGAGGTTCGGGTTCATGCGCGTGGC
>Ga0068855_100008600_pt1 | contig 12338 bp, 8 predicted proteins | sample KBSCornC52_FD_66592 | JGI IMG/M metagenome (GOLD analysis project Ga0068855, IMG submission 66592) | Corn rhizosphere microbial communities from Kellogg Biological Station, Michigan, USA - KBS Corn C5-2 | ecosystem: Host-associated > Plants > Roots > Rhizosphere > Soil ...
TCCCACAGCTCGCGGCGCGCCACCGGGTCGATGCCGGCGGTCGGCTCGTCGAGGAACACCACGCGCGGCTCGTGCATCAGCGCGGCCCCCAGCGCCAGGCGCTGCTTCCACCCGCCCGACAGCAAGCCGGCCCGCCGCTCCAGATACGGCTCGATGTGCGTGAGCGCGACGGCCGCGTCGCGCCGCGCGCGGCGCCGGGCGCCGGCCAGACCGTAGACGCCCGCGAAGAACTCCAGGTTCTCGCGCACGGTCAGGTCCTCGTAGAGCGAGAAGCGCTGGCTCATGTAGCCGATGTTGCGGCGGATCTCTTCCCCTTGGGTCGCCACGTCGAGGCCCAGCACCGACGCGCGCCCCGACGTGGGCGCCAGCAGCCCGCACAGGATGCGGATGAGGGTCGACTTGCCGGAGCCGTTCGGCCCCAGCAGGCCATAGATCTGCCCGGTGGCGACGCTGAGGCTGACGCCATCCAGGGCCAGGAACTCGCCGAACCGGCGGCTCACCCCGTCGACGTGGATGGCGGCGGCGTCGTCGCTCAACGCGGCACCCGCACGAACGCGGCCATGCCGGCGCGCAGGACGTCCATCCCCTGCTCGATGCGCACGCGGGCCGCGAACACCTGGTCCGCCCGTTCATCGGCGGTCTGCAGGTTGCGGGGCGTGTACTCCCCCTGGCTGGCCACCGACTCGACCCGGCCGGCGAAGGCGCGCCCCGGAAACGAGTCGACGAAGATGGGAACCTCCTGCCCCGGGTGGATGTGCCCGATCTGCGTCTCGGGCACGTAGATGCGCACGTACAGCTGATCCGGCTCCAGCAGGCGGACGGCGGTGGCGTTGGGGGCCAGGATGTCGCCGGGGCGAAGGTCCAGCGCCTCGACCCGCGCCGCCCGCGGGGCGCGAATCGTGAGCTCGTCCAGCATCACGTCGATCTGCTGCAGCCGTCCCTGGGCCACGTCCACCATCCCCTGGGCCGACTTCACGTCCTGCGGCGTGCCGTGCAGGAGCTGGTCCAGGCCGGCGCGCAGCGCGGCCACCTGCGCCTCGCTGTTGCGCAGCGCCAGCCCCGTGTTGTCGGCATCCATCCGCGTCGCCGCCCCAGAGGCCAGCAGCTTGCGCATGCGCTGATCGTCGAGGCGCGCCTTCTCCAGCGTGACCTGCTCGGCCCGCAGGCGCGCGCTGGCGCCCGCGATCTCCGCGCGCCGGGCGCTGGAGAGGCTGTGGCTGGACACCTTCTCGAGCGCCCCCTGCGCCTGTTGCAGCTGTCCCTGCGCGGCCAGCCGCTGCGCGGGGAGATCGCCCTTCTCCAGCACCACCAGCGGCTGCCCGGCCTTCACCGGGTCGCCCTCGCGCACCAGCACCTCCTGCACGCGCCCCCCCACGCGCGAGCCCACCTCGATGGTGCGGGCCTCGACGGTGCCGCTCCAGCTGTAGGGCGCGCGGGCCTGTCGGGCGCGATAGATCCCGTAGGCGCCCAGCGCCGCCACGATCAGCACGAGGGGGATCAGCTTGCGCATCGAAGACCGTCGGGACGATACCGCGTCCGGGGTCAGAACGCCGTCACCGTCAAGAGGAGCCGGACGCCGTTGTCGGGCGCGTACGCGATCTGGACTTCGTCGCGCGCCTCCGCCGCCCAGTAGGGTCCGTTCGGTGTCCGGAACAGGCGGAAGCCGAGCCCGAAGGTCGGGAACCAGCGGCCCCAGTCGATGTCGGTGAAGGCGCGTCCGGCCACCGTGCCGACGTCGGTGAAGAGCGTGGCGTCCAGGTAGGCCGCGATGTACCAGCGGTACTCGGCCGTCCCCACCAGGCCGCTTTGACCGCGAAAGCGGCCGTCGGGAAAGCCGCGCATCCCCGTGTCGCCGCTGGGCGAGATCAGCTCCTCGAACGGGATCGGGGCGCTGCCGAGGCGCTCGACCATCGCGGCGCGGCCCCGCACGATGACCGCTCGATTGGGCCCGCCCACCGCCACCACGCCCTCGCCGCTGAAGGTCGCGTGGCGGCTCGGATCGCCGGCCAGCCCTTGCGCCACCGTCGCGCCGACCAGCAGGACGGCGCCCGGCCGCTCGCGTCCCGGCTCGCGCAGCCCCAGCCCCAGCGTCCCGCCGACGTGCGCCAGCCGGAGCCCCTTCGCGAACCCGGGCAGGATCGCCGGGTCGACACAGCCCGCTGGCAGGCCCAGCGCCGCGCAGCCTTCGGGCGGCGCGAACACCTCATTCACCGAGGGACCGCCGACCACCCGCGCGGCGGTGTAGTCCCGCCGCTGGACGTCCGCCTTGGCGTAGGCGGTCATCCACCGCGCGGCGACGCGCATCCAGCGTAGCTCCGCCGCCGTGTTGTCCGACCCGTACCGCGCGATCTGTTGCCCGGCCGCGTCCAGGTCGGCCAGGCTGCGCGGGCCGATGCCGGCGAACAGGCGGTCGTAGCGCCGGTTCCAGGTCGCCACCAGCGACAGCCCCGTCCAGGCGGGCGCCCGCAGGTCCAGCTCGGACCAGAGGACATCCGGCCCCGCCGTCTGAAACTGGCCGGCGATCTCCGTCCCCGCGCCCGGGAGCCGGTCGTCGAAGAAGCGCAGGCCTCCCGACGGAAGGAAGCTGGTCGAGTAGTGAATGATGGGGCGCACGCCGATCAGGCCGTCGTCGGTGGTCAGCACGGCGTCCATCCAATCGATCAGCTGGTAGCGCTCGACCAGCTCGGTCGTGTGCACGACGGGCCAGAACGCCACCCGGGCGGCCACGCGCGGCACGGCCAGCGCCGCCCGGGTCACCGCCGGAGCTGGCGGCGGCGGTCCCCGCCCGTCCAGGGATTCGCCGCAGCGCGGATCGGGCGCCCGGTCCTCGCCCGCCGCGCAGTCGACCGGGGCGGTGGTGGCGCCGTCCGCGCCGGCCACGGCCGCCAGCAGCCACAGCGCCAGCGGCGTCATTCGTCACGCTCCAGGCCGACGACCACGAACTTCCGTTCCGCGGCCCGCCAACGCAGGTGGACGCGGCTGGCTTTTCCGACGATGGCCTCACCGCGGGGCCCGCGCAGCCGCTCGCGCATCCGGATCACCTGGTACGGCATCCCCGGATCCGGGCCGCCGGTGCCCACGCAGGCGCGCGGTCCCGTCGCCCGCTGCTCGAACGAGGCGACGACGCGCCCGTCGCCGTCCAGTCGGTCGACCAGGTACGTCGGTTCGTCCCGCCCGGCGTACCCGCGCCCCACCGCCAGGTCGTCGAAGCAGAGCAGCCCGCCGTCCGGGCTGAGAGCCGGGTTCTCGACCGCCGCGATCGCGCGAAGATAGCGGCGCCCGATGATGTCGCGCCGCACCTCCAGGGCGTGCTCCAGATAAGCGGCGTCGCGGTCCGGCAGCCCCGCCGCCGCGACCACTGCGTGCAGCTGCTCGTCGGTGAACGAGGTGACGATCTTGGCGCCCCAGTAGGCGTCGCGGGCGGTCATGCGCATGTGGGCCGGGACGCGGCGGTTACCCCGGTAGGTGTCCGGGTCGAACGACTCGGCCGGGTAATAGCCGATCGACGGATAGGTGCCGTTCAACCGCACCCACTCGGCCCGGCTGGACTCGGCCTGGAACGGCCGCTGGTAAAAGCCCAGGCTCAACAGCGACCCCAGCGTCCGACCGACCTCCACCAGGTATTCGCCGTCGTGTTGCGGGCCCTGGGCGTAATCGGTGGCCGACCCAAACGAGCAGCTGAAGTCGAACAGGTAGTGCCGGACGAAGTGGCGGCCCGACTGCTCGACGTAGGCGTCGATCGTGTTGATGGGTCCCGCGTCCAGGACCGAGAGCCAGGCGAAGAGGACCCAGCTGGCCCGCAGCGACCGGCGATCTTCGTGCGGGATGCGGTCGTTGGGATCCGAGGCGCGCCGCCCGATGAAGTCGAACGAGCCCAGCACGTCGCCCTGGATCCAGGGGATGGCGACGCCGCGCACGCGGCCGTCGGCCAGGTGAGGCACGCCCTGCAGCTTGGCCGTCACCTGCGCCTCGGTGAGCGGCCGCTTCTGGACCTTGAACAGCTCGAAGGTGGCCTTGGGCGAGACCCGCAGCTGATCCCGGCGAAAATCGACCAGGTGCGCGCCCGGGACGTTGTAGCCGGCCGCGTGGAACAGGCGGTAGCCCACGGTCTCGGCCGCTGTCACCAGCCCCAGATGCCCGGGCGGGTCCAGCTTGAGCATGAACTTGTTCTTGGCGGCGTCGACCACCACGAACCCGGTGGCGGCGCCCTCGTCCTTGCCCTTGGTGACGGTCAGCGGCAGCACCGCGGGCGTGCCCGGACCGCGCGCGATCTCGTCGGCGGGCAGCGGCCGCCGGTGATTGCGGGCGCAGAACCAGGTGGAACAGGGGACCTCGTCCATCGCGTTCACGTCCGCCGCCGGGCGCGCCCCTTCGGCGGACAGCAGGCGATCCGCCTCGTTGGCGGCGCTGTCGCGGATGGTCAGGGTGAGCGGCTCGTCCTGCAGATGGTTGGGCTCGGGCCGCGCCGGGACATTCTCCTGGTCGTGCTCGCTCCAGGCCACGGGCCGATCGGCGAACCAGCGCATGGCGGGCTCACGCGCCCGCGCCGCGCCGGCAGCCGCCGCCAGCGCGACGACCAGGATGGACCGCATCTTCATGCGCACCGCCCTCACGCCGCCGATGTCGCCGACGTGGGCGCCGAGACGACCGGCCGGCTGGGCGCGACCTGCGCGGTCGCCATTTGCCGGCGGCGGAGCCGAAACGACACGCCGATCCACACCAGCGCGATCAGGGCGTTGACCAGCGAGAACCCGAAAATCTGCAGGCCGATCGAGCTGCCGGCCCAGATGATCCCGGTCGAGCCGAGGTCGCCCAGCCGCTTGGAGAGCGTGTCGATGGCCGACTTGGCCTTGTACTTGGCGTCGATCGACGTCGGCAAGAACAGCGCCTGCTGGATGGTGTTTTCGAGCGAGTAGTCCGTGGTCCCCTCCGTGACCTTCACGATCGCCATGGTGGCCAGCGCCGGAAGCAGCGCGAACAGGCTGTAACCGGCGAACTCCACCACCGGCATCAGCAGCAGCGCCCCGCCGATGCCGACCGCCTTGAAGGTGCGCGCGACGAACAGGATCTGGAACAGCGCGGTGAGCACGGTGACCCAGGTCTGCAGGTCGCCGTAGAACGCGCCGATGAAGTGGCCGCGCGCGGCCGCCGGCAGCGTATGCGCCTTCACGCTGATGATCTGGGCCAGGATGAAGTCGCCGGTGGCGGTGATCAGGTTGACCAGCACCACCGAGGCCCCGATCAGCAGCAGGTACCGATCGCGAAGCACCAGCGTGAACCCGCCCCGGTGATCGCGCGCGCGCGGCGGACCGTCCGGGACGCCGCCGCGATGCTCCTGGGCCGCGGTGTGGCCGACGTGCGTCAGCCACATGCAGACCGCCAGCACCGTCGCGGCCACCAGCATCATCTGCAGCGGCGTGAACCGCTCGATGAATCGCGCCGCGAACTGCGCGCCGGCGATGCCGCCCAGCGTGCCGCCCACCGCGATCAGCGGGAACAGCCGCTTGCCCTCCGCCTCGGTGATGTACTCGTTGGCCAGCGACCAGAACTGGGCGATCGACAGGGTGCTGAAGATGCCCAGCCACACGAAGAAGGCGAACCCGATGGCGGCGTGCAGGCGCCCGGCCAAGAAGAAGAAGAAGAAGAAGAAGAACAGGCTGCCGACGAAGACGCCCATGATCCACTTCACCAGCTGCGCCGGGGCGACTCGATTGGCGAGCGCGCTGTAGGCAGGGACCAGGACCACCAGCAACCCGGCCTGAAGGCCCCGGGCGTAACTGCGCTTGACCGCGCTGCCGCCCAGCAAGATGAGCGGCTCGCGAATGACCTTCAGGATGTAATAGGCGGCCAGCAGCAGAAACAGGTTGGCGAAGAACGGCAGGACGATGCGCCACTCTCCCGGCCGCATCTCGGCCCCGACGACGCGCTCGAAGCCGCGTTCCAGCCGTCGCCAGGCCGAGGGGTTTTGGGAGACCATGCCCTCCCCTTCAGCAAGGAGCGAACCACCCGCGTCCTGTCGTCACTGGTCGGAGCCGTGCGCACCGCTGGCCGGTTGCTCCGCAATGCTTGCGGATCCCGCGAACAGCCCCGCATTTCCTGCGTCCCATGAAGAGAATGCATTGTTGGCGCCGAAGGCTTGACGCGATCACGGTCGTGTTGACTGTGCGGCCATGTTGCACCATCGCCGTCTGCTGATGTCCGCGCTCGCCCTGGTGTTCGCCGCGAGCTGTGGTCCGAACACCTCCGGCAACACCAACGTCGACTGCCGGCCGCTGTCGGCCACCACCGCCGCCCGCCCCCCGGGGTGGACGGGCAGCGTCTTCACCATCGTCATGGAGAACCGCAGTCGCGGCGACATCTTCGGCAGCCCCGCCGCGCCGTTCATCAACGGGCTGGCGGCGCAAGGCGCCGTGGCCGGCGGCTATCACGACTCGTACGTGCACCCCAGCGAGCCCAACTACATCTGGATGGTGGCCGGCGAGAACTTCGGGATCCTCGACGACAACGATCCGGGTCCCGGCCACGTCGTGTCATCGGCGTCCCATCTGGCCGACCAGCTGGAGAACGCCGGGCTCACCTGGAAGACCTACCAGGAGAGCATGGGCGCCCCCTGCGGGCTGCGGTCGCACGGCACGTACGCCGTGAAGCACAACCCGTTCGCCTACTTCGCGGACGTCAACGGCTGGGACGGCCACACCTTCCAGCCTTCGGCGCGCTGCACCGAGCACATCGTCGACTTCACCCAGCTGGCCACCGACCTGGCGGCGGGCGCCATGGCCGACGAGGTCTTCATCACGCCGGACCTCCAGAACGACATGCATGACGGCTCCATCGCGCAGGGCGATGCCTGGCTGGCCAGCGTCGTTCCGCAGATCATGGCGTCGCCCAGCTACCAGAACGGGGGAGCGCTGTTCCTGCTGTGGGACGAGGGGAGCAACGCCGAGGACGACCCGCCCTTCCTGGTCGTGTCGCCCAACGCGCGCGCCGGGCTGGTCTCCCGGACCGAGTACGACACCAGCTCCTTCCTGAAGACGGTTCAGGCGATACTGGGGGTCGAGCCCCTGCCGTGCAACCCGGACCCCTCCAAAGTCGCGACCATGGACGATCTGTTCACCGTTCCGCTGGCCGGAACGCCGGCCGGTCCCTGACGCTGCTGACGCTGGCGGCGGTGGCGGCCGGCTGCGTTCGCCCACGGGCCGCGCCGCCGGCGCCCTCGGCCGAGGCCGGCAGTCGCGCGCTGCTCGAGTGCCTGGGCGCGCCGGCCGACGCCATCTACCAGCCCGACCGATTGGCCGCCCCGCCCGCGCCGGGCCTGACCGTTCACACCTTCCAGCAGGACACCGCCGCCTGCGGACCGGCCCTGCGCCGCTACGTCGCGTACGTGCCCGCCGCGCTCGGCCCCCGCACCGCCGCCCCGGTCCTGATCGTGCTGCACGGCCAGGGCGCCAGCGCCGAAGCGATGATGACGCTTCAGACCCGCGGCACGTTCAACCGGCTGGCCGATCGGGCCGGTTTCGTCGTCGTCTACGCCAACGGCCTGCCGACGGCGTTCAACATCCCCGGCCTCCCCAACTCCGGACGCTGGCGGTCCGAGTACACCGACCTCGCGTCGACCGTCGACGAGGGGGCCTACCTGCAACGGATCGCGGACGACCTGCGGGCGCGACAGGTGATCGCGGGCGGCAACGAGCTGTATCTGGTCGGGCAGTCCAACGGCGGCGGGATGGCCCTGAGCGCCGCGCGGCAGCGGCCGGACGCCTACACGGGCGTCGCCGCCTTCATGCCGTTCGTCGGCTTCTCGCCGACCCCGCCGCAGGATCTGCTCGGCGCGCGGCTCCGGCGCGTGCTGTTCGCGTTCAGCAACGCCGACCCCGGGCTGCCGCCGGACTACGCCGCCCAGGTGCTGGCCCCGCTGGCTCGCGGCTGGGCCCGCGCGCTGAAGGTGGCCGACGGCGATCTCGACGCGCCCGCAGAGACCGATTTGCCCGACCTCGTGAAGGAGGGACAGGGAGGCGACGCCGCCAACGAGGCCGTCGCGATCACCCGCGACAGCAGCGTCAAGCGCCTCGATCTACGCGCACCCGCGGCGGCGCTGCGCGAGCTGGTCTTCGACCACGCCGGCCACTTCTGGCCGACGCGCGCCGCCTCGGACTCCCCCGCCCTCGCCTCCCAGTACGGCCTGCGCAACCAGGACATCGAAGCCGCCGACGAGGTCTGGCGCTTCTTCCACGACTGACCTCTTTCTCAGGGCCGGATGGCCACCTTCATCACGCCGTCGCGCTGGTGCGAGAAGAGATCGTAGGCGGCCTCGATGTCCGCCAGCCGGAACGGGTGCGTGACCAGGTCCTGGAACGGGAACCGCTTGGCGGCCACGATGCTCATCAGGCGCCGCATCCGCTCCTTGCCGCCCGGGCACAGTGAACTCACGATCGTGTGATCGCCCAGGCCCGCCGCATAGGCGTCGAGCGGCAGCGTCAGGTGGCCCGAGTAGACGCCCAGGCTGGACAGCGTGCCGCCGGGGCGGATCGCGCGCAGGCAGTTCTGGAAGGTCTCGGCCTGGCCCAGCGCCTCGATCGCCACGTCGGCGCCGCCGTCCGTCAGGCGCTTCACCTCGGCGACCACGTCCTGCTCCTTGAAGTTGAGCACCACGTCGGCGCCCATGCGACGCGCGAACTCCAGGCGCCGCGGCACGCTGTCGACCGCGATCACCAGCGAGGCGCCCGCCAGCCGCGCGCCCGCCGTGGCGCAGAGGCCGATCGGCCCCTGGGCGAACACCACCACCGAGTCGCCCAGCCGGACGTGACCGCGCTCGGCGGCCGAGAACCCGGTCGACATGATGTCCGGGCACAGCAGCACCTCTTCGTCGCTGAGGCCGTCCGGAATCCTGGCCAGGTTGGCCTGCGCGTCGGGAACCAGCACGTACTCCGCCTGGCAGCCGTCGATGGTGTTCCCGAACCGCCAGCCCCCGATCGCCTCCGACCCCGCGCCGCCGTGGCCGCACTGGGACGCCACGCCGGTCAGGCAGGCGCGGCACTGGCCGCAGGGCGTGATGGCGCCGACGATGACCCGGTCGCCCTTGCGGTAGCCGGTCACGCCCGGGCCCAGCTCCTCGATCACGCCCACCGGCTCGTGCCCGACGATCAGCCCCTCGCGCACCGGGTATTCGGCCTTGAGGATGTGCACGTCCGTGCCGCAGATCGTGGTCAGGGTCACCCTGATGAGGGCCTGGCCGACGTCGGGCACCGGCTGCGGGACCTCGCGCAACCCGATCTTGCCTTTCCCCTGAAACACCGCCGCTCGCATCGTCGTGCTCATGTTCGCTCCCTTTCCTGTTCGTGCGCGCTGCTGGCCTTCAGACCGTCAGCTCGGCGTGAATGACGCCGCCGTCCGCCGCCGCCAGCGTGAATCCCAGGCCGGCGCACACCCGCTGCATCCGGAGGTTCGCCTCCAGGATCTCGGCGTGGATGCGCGCGATCCCCTCGTGCGCCCCCACCTCGACCAGGCGCGCCAGCAGCTGGCGTCCGATGCCCTGCCCCTGCCACGGATCGCCGACCAGCATCGAGAACTCCGCGTCGGTCGCGGCGCGGACCCGGGACCGACTGAGCCGGCCCAGCGCCAGGATCTCCGGCGCGCGCCCGGGGACGTCGCGCTCGACCACCAGGGCCAGCTCGCGGTCGTAGTCGGTGAAGCAGACCCGGATCAGCCGTTCGTGGGCGGTCCGTTCGTCCAGCCTCAAGTCCTGCGCGTACCGCATGCGGACGCTCTGCTCGCTCAGCGTGGCGTGGAAGGCGACCAGCGCCGGTTCGTCGTCGGGGCGGATGGGCCGGATGCGGATCGGCGAGCCGTCGCGGAGCTGCCCGTTCCAGCGGTAGGCGGACGGGTACGGCCGGATCGCCAGCCGCGGCAAGGCCGCGTCCGCCACCGCCGGGCTGGCCAGCACCACGCGCGCGTCCAGCGCGATCACGCCCCGCCCCGACGCCAGCAGCGGGTTCACGTCGATCTCGACGATGCGCGGGTTGTCGATCACCAGATCGCCGAAGCGCACCAGCACGTTGGCCAGCAGGTCGAGGTCGACCGGCGGACGGCCGCGCACCCCGCGCAGGGCGCGGGCGATGCGCGTCTCGTCGATGGCCCGCCGGGCCAGCGTGGTGTTGAGCGGCGGCAGCGCCAGGCTGCGGTCGCGGAACACCTCGACCAGCTCGCCGCCCAGGCCGAACATCAAGACCGGCCCGAACTGCGGATCGACGCTGCTGCCCAGGATCAGCTCGTACCCGTCGCGGCGATCGACCATCGGCTGCACGGTGACGCCCAGGAAGTCGCTGGCCGCCGCCCGCGCCGTCACCGCGGCCTGGATCTCGCGGAAGGCCCGCGCCACGCCGGCCGCGTCGGTGATCCCCAGCCGCACGCCGCCGACGTCGCTCTTGTGCGTCAGGGTGCGGGACCAGAGCTTCACCGCCACCGGGAAGCCGACCTCCTGGGCGCTGGCGGCCGCTTCGGCCTCGCTGCGCGCCACCCGGGTCGGCGTCACCGGGATGCCGTAGCTCTCGAGCAGGGTCTTCGATTCGTGCTCGTCCAGCAGGGTGCGCCCCTCGGCCAGCGCGGCGGCGATGGTGGCCGCCGGGACCGGGGGGCGAAGCTGGCCGTCGGCGCCGCGGGCCGGCGTTTCGTAGAGGCGGCGCAGGTTCTCGGCGTAGCGCCACATCTGGCAGAAGGTACGGGCGGCGTCGTCCGGGAACTCGAAGGTGGGAATGCCGGCCCGGTTCAGGATGTCGACGCCGGCGGCGACGTCCGCCCCGCCCATCCAGCTGGCCAGCACCGGCTTGCCCGCGATGTGACCGTGCTTGACCAGCGCCTCGGCGGTCAGCGTCGGGTCGGTCATGTCCTGCGGCGTGAGGATGGCCAGCAGGCCGTCGCTGGCACGATCGGCGGCCGCGATCTCCAGCGCCGTGGCGTAGCGCGCCGGATCGGCGTCGCCCAGGATGTCGAGCGGGTTGGCGTGACTCCAGGCCGCCGGCATGACGCCGTCCAGGCGCGCCAGCGTCTCGGCCGACAGCGCGGCCAGCTCGCCGCCGCCCGCCACCAGCGCGTCGGTGGCCAGCACGCCCGGACCGCCCGCGTTGGTGACGATGGTCAGCCGCGGGCCGACCGGGCGCGGCTGCCGCCCCAGCACGTCGGCCAGGCGGAACACATCGCCGATGTCGTTCACCCGCAGCACGCCGCAACGCCGGAAGGCCGCGTCCAGCACGTCGTCCGAGCCGGTGAGCGCCCCCGTGTGCGACGCGGCGGCCCGGCTGGCGGCCGCCGACCGTCCCGCCTTGATCACGATGATCGGCTTGGTCAGCGCCACCTCCCGCGCCGCCGACAGGAAAGCCCGCGCGTCGCCGATCGACTCCATGTAAAGGACGATGGCGCGCGTGCGGGGATCGTCCCCCAGGTAGTCGATGAGATCGCCCCACCCGACGTCGATCATCGAGCCCAGCGAGACGAACGCGCTGAAGCCCACCCGCGCGCGCAGGCTCCAGTCCAGGATGGCCGTCAGCAGCGCGCCGCTGTGGCTCAGGAAGGCCACGTTCCCCGGCAGCGCCACGCCGGCCGCGAAGGTGGCGTTCATCCCGCTGAGCGGGCTCATCACGCCCAGGCAGTTCGGCCCGATGACGCGCATCCGTCCCCGGCGGGCCTCCGCCAGCACCTGCTGCTCCAGCGCCGCGCCGGCGGGCCCCACCTCATGAAACCCCGCCGAGATGATCACCGCCGCCGGGACGCCCCGATCGGCGCAGGCGCCCACCACGGCCGGGACCGTGGGGGCCGGCGTGGCGATCACCGCCAGGTCGACCGACGACGGCACGTCGGCGATCGACGGATAGGCGCGGATCCCCAGCACGCTCTCGCGCCGGGGGTTGACCGGGTACACGGTCCCCCCGAACGGGCTGGTGATCAGGTTGTGCAGGAGCGTGCGCCCGACGCTGCCGGCGGTCTCGGTGGCGCCGATCACCGCCACCGAACGCGGGCGGAAGAACGGATCCAGCGGATGCGCCGCCGACTGCCGGAGCACGTCGAAGGCCAGCGCCGACGGGGGCGCCGGCTGAACCGGTCGGGCGCTCACGGCTACGGGAACTCCTTGGTGTCGACGGTGTGGGTTCCGCCGGTGAACACGGTGACGCCGGGGTGCGCCTCGTCGGGCACCGGCTGGGAGCGGGCCAGCGGGTCGTCCTTCAGCAGCGGCTGCCCGGCCGGCGCGCCGCCGCGCGCGCCCAGCGCCGCACGCCACAGCACGGCCTGCAGCGTCTTCCAGACCTGCCCGCGGGGCGCGTGCTCGACCAGGTCGGCCAGGCTGATGA
>Ga0068855_100008603_pt1 | contig 12336 bp, 10 predicted proteins | sample KBSCornC52_FD_66592 | JGI IMG/M metagenome (GOLD analysis project Ga0068855, IMG submission 66592) | Corn rhizosphere microbial communities from Kellogg Biological Station, Michigan, USA - KBS Corn C5-2 | ecosystem: Host-associated > Plants > Roots > Rhizosphere > Soil ...
CCCGCAGAAGTAGGCCCGCGAATCACACGGATCACTCGAATGGGTCAATTTTAATTCGTGCTATTCGCGTGATTCGCGGGCCAAAAATCTACGCACGCCGCGTACACTTTTAGAGTTAGCACTGCGGAGGACGCAGAGGGTCGCAGAGGAGGGGTGGGGGATAGTTGAACTCTCAAAATTTCCACCCGCCACGGAGAATTTTTAACCACGGATTACGCGGATTTCACGGATTAAGAGAATCCGCGCCGGCGTCCGATCCGTGGTCCTTTTTCCCACCAAACCCCTCAACACTTCCCCTCTGCGTTCTCCGCGTCCTCTGCGTTTAAAATGCCCCGGCATTGGGTGGTGTCTCGATGTCTAAATAACCTCGGCGAATGTTGCGATGACGTCGCTCTACGGTTTCGGCAGCGGGCTGTCGACCGGCAACTCCCCGCGCAGCATTTTCGTCCCTTGCCCGGTCAGCCGCAGATAGTAATCCGAGGGCAGCCCTTCAAAGGTTACAAACGGAGCTTCGCTCGGCGGCGGTACGTCGTTGGTGCACTTGAAGATCGCGGTGCCTTCGTCCACTTCATCGAACATCGCCACGTAGAGCATGTCGGCCCCCGCGGCCTTGTCTTCGTGAAACTGCCGCCAGAGAAATTCCCCGCCGCGACGCGGAATGGCGTTCGCGCTTTGCCCATACATATTGCGCCACGAGAAGCCGGGAAAGAGGACGGGCAGATAGTCGAGATGATGTTCCGTGCACCATGCGATGTCGGGCTTGATTTGCTTTTCCGCATAACGTGCGGCGTCGTCCGGTGAGCGGTAGCGGCCCACCGTCCACGGGCTCACGATATCTGCCAGCGCGATGACATCGTGCAGCGCGGGATCGGGAACGGCGTCGTTTTTCTGCTCCCGCCAATAGGTCGGCACACCGAGCATGACGGTGCAGCCATCGCTCTTCAGGAACTCGATGAGCCGTTTGCATTCGTCGAGCGTATAGGCGCGCTTGTCGTTGAAACCGATGCCCCACACGGCGACCACCGGCTTGCCGCGATGGTGCAGGTAGGCGGGATCTTCGCCGAGCTTCATGCGGGTGCGAAGCTGGCGCCAGTCATCGATGACCTCATCCATGCGTCCCACGCCCAGGCCGGAAAGATCATACATCAGCGCATAGGTTCGGCCGTTGCGATTCGCTCCCTCCCGGCAATGCGCGAGCACCGTATTGTTCTGGCGCTGGAAATCCGCCGAGCGCGCTCCCCCGACGAAGCGCTGCACGAAAACGCCGTCGATGCCATAATCGCGCATCCATTTGAAATGCCGCAGGACGGTCGCTTCCTTGAAAGAGCTGAAGACCTGCGCGGTGGTGCCATTCACGTGATGGAACGCCGTGTCGAAACGTTCGTCCGCGCCCAGCTCCGAGACATCGGGCCAGAGGTCTACCTTGATATTGCTGGGCGAGGGGATGCCGCGGCTTTTTACCCAGTGGACCCAGCCTCGATTTGCGCCATCGCCTTCGCAGTTGAACCAGCCTTGATAACCGCACATGACCTTGCCGGTGAGCGTGCTCGTATCCACTCCGTGCACCGATTCCCCGGTATACGGCTGGAGCGTGGCGGCGAGCACTTCCTCGCGCGAGAGAGCTGGCGCGCCGCGGAGATGCGGTGTCGCGCTGGTGAAAGAAATAGCGGTGGCGACAGCGAAGGCGATCCAGGAAAATCTCATTTCGCCCAGTCTACCTTGCCCGTCCGCAAATCGTAATATCCTTCAACGATTCGCACTTGTGAGGCGAGAGCGCCGAACCTGGCTTTCTGGCGAATTTTTGCCGCGACCCGCGCAGCGTTTTCGTGAATCGCGTTGGTAAGAGGATCACCCGGCTTGCCTTTCGTCGCTTCCACTGCTGGGTGAATGGCGCTGACCAGCGAATGGATATGACCGGGCGCTTCACCCCCGGAAAGAGCCGCTTGCACCGCGCCACATTTCTGATGTCCGAGCACCACGATGAGCCGCGTACCGAGATGCTCCACCGCGTATTCGATGCTGCCGAGCGCGTAGTCGTCCACCAGATTTCCCGCCGTGCGCTCCACAAAAAGATCGCCGATGCTTTGATCGAAAATGATTTCCGGTGAGGTGCGCGAATCGGCGCAACCGACGATGATGGCAAAGGGATGCTGGCCATCGACCGTGGCCGCTCGCCGTGCGGCGACCGGTTTTCCGCTGCTGACGGAAGCGCCGGTGAAACGCCGGTTGCCGGCTTTCAATCGCGCCAGCGCCTCATCGGCGCCCACGGAGGGACTCGCATGGTCCGCTGCCGCCACGAGAGCGGGTAAAAGGAGAGACAAGAGGACCGTGGAGATTCGGGAAGGAATTTTCATGGTAACAGGGTGTTCGCCAGTAGATCACGACCTGCGGGATAGGCAATTGCTGAGGAACATCTCGATCATCCTAGCATGTCGCCATTAATCGACACGCTGCACCCCTCACGGCAGTCTGATTCCGCCGTTTGCTCCAGTCAATTAGCTGGTGGCGGAAATCTCATCCACGTCGCGGCCGGTCTTGATGCGCTCCGCGATCCAGCGAATCCACGCCGGGTGAAGTTGCAGGAAGCGCGACAATTCGCGCCTCTCCGCATCGTCACACCGGCCAGCGATAAATCGCTCGATCATAGCCGATTGCTCCACGCGGAGTCCGATCAGGCCATGACCTTTCACTTCGGGACCACAGCGCTCGAAGAATTCGATTAACAGGGACATATCATCGTCGCTCATAACTACCGGCTTAGATGACGGTTTTGTGAATTCTTGCAGAGAAAAAAACGAATCTTCGTAAGGGAAAACCTGACCTTCGGAAAATATTCCAAAAAAATGCCGGTTTCGCTGCAAGAAGTCGACATTCCCGCGTCTTAGCTGGTGAAGGCAGTGGGTGTTGGGAGGAGCCTTCGCTGACAGATAGCGCCCACCGGGCGTGTGGGTGTGGGGGATACGGAGAGCGGGTGCCGCGCGGAAACGTGGAGGGCGGTGGAAAGTGGGTGGGTTGAGGTTGGTGGGCGCTGTCTGTCGCGGGAATTTTTGCGAGGGGGGCGCGGTCTTGTGAGATCACCGCGTTCCCCTCGCAAATCCACATCTCTTGTAATTTGCGTTGAAATTCGTCGCCGCGCTTTTCACGATTCGCGCGCCATGCTCGATGTCCTGCCTCACCCCGAAGATTTTCTGCTCGCCCAGAAATGTCTGGAGGGCGACGTACCGGCGATTCGTCTCTTGCAGGAAACTTACACGGGCCCCATCAAGGAATATCTTTTGCATCGTGGCGCGACTCCGCCCGAAGCGGAGGATGTGACTGATAGCCTTTGGGCAGATTGCCTCGCGGAACGTCCCGGCAATCGGCCGCGGCTGGCCACCTACGCGGGGAACTCGGCCCTGCAAGCATGGCTCAAGGCCGTTGCCCTGAACCGCCTGGTCCAGCAAAAGCGCCGCGAGAAACGAGACCCGATCGTCATCGGCGATCCTCCGGAGGGAAATCCGGCTCCCCCGGTGCACGAGCCTCCGCAAGTCGAAGCGCCGCTCCTCGAGATCATGCGTGGCGCCGTTGAGGCGGCCTTTCACGAATGCGACGCGCAAGATTTCGTGCTGGTGCAACTGGCCCACGCCAATGGCTTGCTCGGCCGCGAGCTGGCCGTCATGTTCTCCTGCTCGGAGGCAAAGATCAGTCGCGACCTCGAGCGAGCCCGGAAAAGCATCGCCGGCGTGACGCTCGGTTACGTGCGCCAGAAGGATCCCTGGCTGGATTTGCAGTGGGAGGATTTCCTCGAGCTCTGCAAAGTGGTAAGCCCGGCGTGCTTTGGGGTAGAGTAAAGGCGTGCGCCGATCGCACCGGTCGGAGTCGATGACTCCCCTCCGTCGAAGTTAAGACAACGCCGGCTCTTCCGTGCGTGCCGGTTCTTCGGCTGCCGGACGCGAGGCTCCCAGCCGTTCCTCAAGGCTGGCGACCACGGCCTTGGCGATCGCCCGCTGGCTGCGAGCGAAGAGGAAAACGTATTTCGGTTTTTTCTCCTGCTGATAGAGCGCGACGTTCTCGCTGAGAAACCGGGGCTCATGCGCGACTCGGAATCCGGTCAAGTCGAGTTCGACCGCCGCGTGTCTCCAACGACGCTGGGCGAGAAAAGCGAACTTCGGCCCGGGGCGTTCGGTGGTGACGAGGAAGCCGAAGAGATTACCCGGCAAGCCGCGGGCCGAAGTGCTCACGCACGGCGCCACCCAGGCAATGGGATCGCGCTCGAGATTCACCGTGAAGAAAGGAATCTCCAGCTCCTCAGGTAATGTCTTGGAAAACTCTTTCTGCAGTTTGTCCGAGGCCGGCGACGAAATCTTTTTCCAAATCAACCAGAGTTGCACCTTCGCTCCGCGGAAGATCTTCGGCGCAAGATAGGCGAAGAGCAGCAGGACTGCTGTGAAGACGATGAGCGCGAGAAACGGATCATGCTTGATGAGCATAAGCCCGCCAAAGACGGCGACATCTTCGCCCACGCTGAGCGCGATATTGGAAAATGGTTCCGGCGAATGATTCACAACCAGTCGCGTGCTGGCCTTCATCGTGTGGGTGGTGAGCGTTACACTGCCGGCGAGCAGGGCGCCCACCACTTCCATCGTCGGATCGGTATGGCCAAGCAGCCCATCCATCGCGCGCAACGCCAGAAAAGCGCCCCCGATCGGACGGATGAAGGTATGCACCGCGTCCCACAGCGAATCCACCCAGGGTATTTTGTCCGCGAAAAATTGCAGCAGATAGAGCACCCCGGAAACGATCAGCACCGCGGGATGCGCGAGCACCGCGAGTTCCGGATAGGTCTGGCTCACATCCACCCAGTGCTGCTGGATGGCCAGTCCGGTGATGAAGACCGTGAGATACAGGTTCAGGCCTGCGAGTGACGCCAGCCCGAGGGCCACGCCCAAAGTTTGCAGGATCTGCATGACCGCACTATTCGCCCCCGCAGGGCTTTTACAAATGGAAACTCGTCGCGCCGGTCGGTGTCTCGTCGATCACCGGATTGCTCAGCGCGCCGATATTCTCGATGTCGATCGTCACCTTGTCCCCGGCCTTCAGGAAGCGCGGCGGATTGAAGGCCATCCCCACGCCCTGCGGCGTGCCGGTGAGGATGACGGTGCCGGGTAGCAGCGTCGTGGAACCGCTCAGGAATTCGATCAGCGTAGCCACATCGAAAATCATGTCGCCGGTGGAGCTGTTCTGCAGCGTCTCGCCATTGACGATCGTGCGGATGCGCAGCGCCTGCGGATTCGGAATTTCGTCGCGGGTAATGATCCGCGGTCCGAGCGGGGCGAAGGTGTCGAACGACTTGCCCCGGCACCACTGCGTGCCGCCCCCTTCGCGCTGCCAGTCGCGCGCACTCACGTCATTCGCGCAGGTGTAGCCGAAGACATACTCCAGTGCCCGCTCGCGCGAAACGTTCTTGGCCCGCTTGCCGATGATTACGGCGAGTTCGCATTCGTAGTCGACCTTCGCGCTGGCCAGCCAGCGCGGCAGCACGATCGGCTCGCCGGGATGCTGCACGGATGCGGGGTTCTTGAAAAAGAGCACGGGATACTGCGGCAGCGGTGCGTTCGTCTCGATGGCGTGCTGCCGGTAATTGAGGCCGATGCAGAGAATCGCCGCCGGTTCGATCGGCGCGAGCACGCGGGCCACCGGTGCCGTTTCACCGGTTTGCTCCAGGGAATCGGTTTTGAAAAGGCAGCCACGCAATTTCGTGGCCGTGCCGTCAGCGTGTTCCTGGGCATAGCCGATGTCGCCGGTGGGGGATTGATAGCGGATGATTTTCACGAGTGGAGAAACGGGTTGGGAAAATGGGTAGGGCCGGCGATTCTTGATGTTTTACCGCCGACCGCGAGCCTTTAATTGCCGTTGTCTTCGAGCGCCATCTCCACCGGACCAAAGAGGTAGGCGTCCTGTGTGGAAAAATGCCACCACTCGTCATGGATCGCGGCGAACCCTGCATTGAACATCGCCGTGCGCAGGATCTTCAGGCGGGTCGCCACCCCGGTATCGGTGCCCATGTATTCGGCTTTTGCCGCCGGAGTGAAGTCGTCGAAATCCGAAGGCATTCTTTGCTCGCGCCCTTGTAGATCCACCAGCGTCACATCCACGGCGATCCCCCAGGTGTGATACGACCCGCCCCGCGCGGGAGCGGCCAGGTGCTCCGGGTCGGGCACCGCCTTCCACAGGGCATCCTGCGCCCAGGCCGGACGATATGCATCCCAGATTTTCAATCCCAGCCCCACCCTGTTCAATTCGCTCTGCACCTGGCGCAATCGCTTCGCAACACTCTTGCGGACGAGTGCTCGCGCTCGCAGTGGATAGATCACCGCGTGCGCGGCATTACGATCGGTGGCGTAACGCATTTCGACAACGATCCCGGGGCAAGCCTTCGCGATATCGACCATGGCTTCGCCGCGCTGGCTGAAGACGACCTTGCGCGGCACTGCCCGACCCGATTCCGGGATGTCCGGCGGCTGACTAACCGCAGCCAGCGGAAGGAGAATCGCCAGCGCGCACCGGCCGAGCGTGAGCCTGGGAAGAGGCATGCAAAAGGGGAGTATAGGTGCGTTTCCCAGGAGTGGCAATTTCCTTGTCTAACAGGGGGACACTCCTACGATGCCGCGCGTGACGAATTCCGCAGGGGCCGCAGTCGCCGCCCCGTCCACCACCGCCCGCCCAAGTATCGCGCATCGCACCCTGATCGTGGCGCTGTTCCTGGTGGCGTTCGCCGGCACGTGCGGTCTGCTGCACTCGCGTCTGCCGTTCCCGCCGGTGCCGGAGGTCGCGCCGCGCTTTCGCTACTTTGCGGAGCACAAGGATGAGTTCGACACCATCTTCATCGGCTCGAGCCGTGTTCGGCATGGAATTATCCCGCAGGTCTTCGATGAGGTAGCGGCGAAGAATGGTGTGCATACGCATTCGTTCAATCTCGGCTACTCCGGCATGTGGCCACCGGAGAGTTATTACTACCTGCGCCAGGTGCTTGCGCTTCACCCGAAGAAACTGCGCAACGTCTTCATCGAGTTGATGGATTATCGCTTTGGCCAGGCGGAAGGCGAGGCTCCGACGATGCGTTCGGTGTATTGGCACGATGTGACGCACACCGGGATGGCCTTGCGGTTGGTGGCGGAATCACCACGGCCCTTCACCGAGAAGATCGATTTTTTTGCGACCCATGCGCAAGAGTTCGTGCAAAACATGACCAACTCCGGCCGTGGCGCGGAATGGCTGGAGCAGCGTTATTTCCCGACGAAGAAAAAATTCGATACGAGTTGGATTCCGCGCCGCGGTTTCGATCCTGAACCTGCTGCCGAATGGAACGATGCGGCCAAGGCGGAATATCGGCGACAGATTCAGGCTTTCGAAGAGGCCTCGGCCCACGAATATTGGCGTTCAGGTTTCGCGGCGGCCTTGAACGGCATTTTGGGGGATGTGAATCAGACAGGGGCGAAGGCAATTTTGGTGATTCCACCCACGGTGCGCCCGGATGAGCATTTTGCGACTTTTCCCTCGGGTGTCTTCGCCCATTTCTATTTCGACAACCCCTCAGAATATCCGCGGCTTTATCTCCCGGAGTTGCATTACGATCCGGGACATTTGAATGAGGCTGGAGCCAGGGAGTTCACAAGGCAGCTCGCGGAAGGATTCGCCAACGTATGGATGACATGGTGAAGGCAATTTTCCACCGCCCCCACGCCGTCGCAGTCTCTTCGTAATTTCGACCAGTGCTCTTCGTCGAATTTCGCTTCCTCATCTTCTTTGCCGTCGTCTTCGGCGTGCACTGGACGCTGCGCGGCAACACCGCGCGTAAGTGGTGGCTGCTCCTGGCCAGCCACACTTTCTACGCGTGCTTCTTCATTGGAAAACCTTCGGAGTTCTTCGCGCACGCCACGCATGGCGAGTGGGCGCGATTGCCGGACGGTTGGTGGTTTCCGGCGGTGCTGTGGGGGTCGACCTGCATGGACTACGCCGTTGGCCTCGGCATCGCGGGAGCGGCCTCGGAAGGGCGTCGCAAGGCGTGGCTGCTCGTCAGCCTCGCGGTGAATCTCGGCGTCCTCAGCTTCTTCAAGTATTTCAATTTCTTCATCATCAGCGCCGGAGGATTTCTTGATTGGGTAGGCCTGCACTCCTCATTGCATACGCTCAAGATCATCCTGCCCTACGGCGTGAGCTTCTACACGTTTCAGTCGATGAGTTACTCGATCGATGTGTATCGGCGGCGGCTCGAGCCGGTCCGGCGTTTTCTCGATCTCGCGTTCTTCATCTCGTTTTTCCCCCAGCTCGTCGCCGGCCCGATCGTCCGCGCCACCGTCTTTCTCCCGCAGGTTTACGCCAGGCGGCGGTGGGCAAAGGTCGACGTGCGCAGCAGTGCCACCCTCTTTTTCATCGGCTTCGTGAAGAAGGCCTGCGTCTCCGAATTCGCCGCGCCGTTCTCTGATCAATTTTTCGCGGCGCCCGAGAAATACAATCACCTGGGGGCCCTCGCCGGGGTGCTCTTCTACGCGGTGCAGATTTATTGCGACTTCAGCGGCTACACCGACATGGCCATCGCCACCGCGCGTTTGCTGGGCTACGAGCTCACGCTCAATTTCGACTTTCCGTATTTCTCGCGCAATATCACCGAGTTCTGGCGGCGCTGGCACATCTCGCTCAGCACCTGGCTGCGCGATTACCTCTACATCTCCCTGGGCGGCAATCGGGGCACGAAGATCTACACCTGGCGCAACCTCATGCTCACCATGTTGCTCGGTGGGCTGTGGCACGGAGCCTCGTGGAATTTTGTCATCTGGGGCGGACTTCACGGCCTGGCGCTCATCGTGCATCGCGAATGGGTGCGTCTCACCGAAAACGCGGGCCTCCTGCTCCGCCGCACTCTCGCGGTGCTCGCCGTGCCGCTGACCTTTTTCTGGGTGTGCGTGACCTGGATCTTCTTCCGCGCCACACCGACCTATAACGAGAAGACCCACGCCCTCACCGCCACAGGCCTGCACAACGCCTGGACCGCGCTGAAGGAGTTCACCTTTACCGGCGGGCACGGCAGGAATGCGTTTGGCGCCGAATGCTTCGGCGTCCTGGCGGTGCTCGCGCTGCTGCACTGGCTCAATTCGCAGCGTATCCTCGGCACGTGGTGGCGCCGGTTGCCGGATTGGGCCTGCGCTGTTCTGCTCGGCATCGGCGTCGCTATCGCGTTGCTTTTTGTCCCTGTAAAATACAAGCCTTTCATCTACTTCCAGTTTTAGCGTCACCTTCCCGTCGTCATGCGTTCGTTCCGGATCTTCCTATTCCTCTTCGCACTTCCTGCCTTGCTGATCGGGCAGGAAACCACCGCTCCGGTCAAGAAGCTCACCGTGCTGGTCAAGCCGGCGAAGCCTTTTGCCTTCGACAAGGGCGGCGAGCCCGCCGGGTATAGCATCGACCTGTGGAAGCGGGTCGCCGAGGTGGCGAAACTCGACTACGAGTTTAAAACGGTGGCCACCGTGCCGGAAGTTCTCGATGCCTTGAAAGCACGGCAGGCGGAAGTGGGGCTCGGCGCGCTGAGCATCACCGCGGAGCGCGAAGCGGTCATCGATTTCAGTTATCCTTACTACAAATCCGGGCTGCGTATCCTCGTCAACGCCGCGAGCACGAAGTCGCCGTTCCGCGCCTTTCTCAAGCTCGATATTTTCAAGATCCTCGGACTGCTGCTCGTGGCCATCGTCATCCACGCGCACATCCTATGGTTCTTCGAGCGACGCAAGGACTCGGATTCCTTTGATAGCGACTACGTTTCAGGAATCCTCAATGCCCTCTGGTGGTCGGTGTGCTTTCTTATCACCTTGGGGTGCGAAAATATTGCGCCGACCCGGGTCGCGGGCCGCCTCCTTGCAGTGATGTGGATGCTGGCCGGGGTGGCCTTCTATTCCTATGTAACGGCGACGCTCACTTCGACGATGACCAAGGATGCGCTGCAGAGCGATATCCGGACGGTCAGCGATTTGCAGGGACAGGATGTCGGGACCGTCGCAGGCAGTTCGGCAGTGAGCTTTTTGCAAGCCAATCAAATTACGCCCAGAACTTATCCCGACGTGGACGCCGCCTGCCGCGCGCTCCTCGCCGGAGATGTCAAAGCCGTCGTCTACGATGAACCGCTGCTGAAGTTTTATCTGAGCAACAATTCGAACACGAAGCTGCATCTCGTCGGCGACCTTTTCGAGAAGCAGGACTATGGCTTCGCGCTCGTGGATAAGAGTCCGGTGCGCAAGCAGATCAACGAAGCGCTGCTCAAGCTGGGTGAAGAAGGCTACTTCGAGGAGTTGGAGAAAAAGTGGTTTACAGCCACGCCGTGACCGCCGCGTTCGTACAAGACACGAAGTGAGAAAACGTTTGGAAGGATTGCCGCGGAGCGGCTCCAAAAAACTACCGGTCCTCAGGATGACGGGCTTATTTTTCGAGCGCTGCGCGCACCTATGCCTGGCGCTCACCGCCAGCGGAAGAGCGTTAGACAATTTGATTAAAGCGGCTCCGCCCGACGCTCCTCAGATCTCGCACCCAGATTTCCGTACCGGTGGTAATCATCACTGACACTCTGCTCCCGCAGATACCAAAGTAACTCCACGCGCCCTTCCGCGAGCACCGGGACATCGGCGAGATGCACGAAGGCTTCCGCGGCGGCTGCACGCACGGCGACAGGAACACGATCCGGGGCTGCGAAACGCACACGCTCGACTTCGCCACTGCGGATCGCAGTGGCGAGTTGTTCGTCCGTCTCTTGGAGAAACTCGATCGTCGCGCCCCAGGCATCCGTGAAATCATCGAGTGTTTGCACGGCTTTCGAGCTCAGGTCCGGTGGGGTGCTGACCACCGCGCGGCAGCCAACGGCTTGCCCGGCACAAGCGCGGGCGAAGATTTCGAATACCGTATCCGCCGGATGCACGCGGATGCGCACCTCACGCAGTGACTGGTAGCGCCGCAGGTTGTCCTCGCCGACGAGCCGGAAATGATCGTGCGCTTGTCCAAACTCCTCGCGCATCCAGCGGTCGTAATTGCTGATCGCCGCGAGCACGCGGGTGATGTCGCCGGCCGGTGCATCGATCTCGACAGCGAGGAGCCGTTCCTGCAGATCGCGCGGGCGCGGTTGCTGGACGAGTCGGTTGTTCGTCGCGGTCTGGCGTTCGGTGAACGACTGGAACTGGGCGACATAGTTCGGTCCGCCGGCTTTCATGCCCGGTCCGAACGAGGACCGGCCCATGCCGCCGAACGGTTGTCGCAGAACGATTGCACCGGTGGTCCCGCGGTTGATGTAAAGGTTGCCGGCCCGGATGCCGTCGCGCCATTCCGCCTGCTCACGTTCATCGAGCGATTCGAGTCCGGAGGTCAGCCCGTAACCCGTTGTGTTCACGAGAGAGATGGCTTCGCTCAGTTTCGTGAAGCGCATCACGCCGAGCAGCGGACCGAAGAATTCCGTGCGATGCGTGACGCTGCCTGGTTGTACATCCCACTTCACCCCCGGAGACCAGAGGCGCGGATTGTCGCCGATCTGCCGGGGTTCGACGGCCCACGATTCTCCGGGTTCGAGCATGGTGAGCGCGCGAGCGAGTTCGCCGGAGGGCGGGTGAATGAGCGGACCGACTTTCGTTTCCAAATCCCACGCGGAACCGACGTGCAGGCTGCGGATGGCGTCGGCCAGCATGCGCTTGAAGGCGGGATCGTCGTAAACTTCCGCCTCCAGTAGCAACAAGGATGTGGCGGAACATTTCTGCCCACTATGGCTGAAGGCCGAATGCAGCACGTGCTTGATGGCCTGCTCGCGATCCGCGAGGGCGGTGACGATGGTCGCATTCTTGCCGCCGGTCTCGGCGAAGAGTCGCAGATCGGGACGCGCCTGGAGGAGATGAAGCGCGGTGGCTGTGCCGCCGGTGAGGATGACGGCATCCACGTGCCGATGCGTCACCAGCCGCTGGCCGGCGCCGCTGCCGGGGCAGGGGACGAATTGCAGCACTTCCCGCGGCACGCCGCCGCGCCAGAAGCACTGACAGAGTTCCCAAGCGACGAGCACGGTATCGCTCGCGGGCTTGAGGATGATCGTATTGCCGGCGGCCAGCGCCGCGGCCATCCCGCCACAGGGAATGGCGATGGGGAAGTTCCATGGCGGAACCACAACGACCACGCCGAGACCGCGCGCCTCGACCGTCGGCAGTTCGAAAAATTCCCGGGCCGATGCGCGATAGAATTCGAGGAAATCAATTGCCTCGGAAACTTCCGGATCGGATTCCGTGAGCGTCTTGCCACCGTTGGCCAGCGCTGCCCACATGAGTGCGCCGCGAGCCTGGC
>Ga0068855_100008604_pt1 | contig 12336 bp, 11 predicted proteins | sample KBSCornC52_FD_66592 | JGI IMG/M metagenome (GOLD analysis project Ga0068855, IMG submission 66592) | Corn rhizosphere microbial communities from Kellogg Biological Station, Michigan, USA - KBS Corn C5-2 | ecosystem: Host-associated > Plants > Roots > Rhizosphere > Soil ...
CCTTCTATCCGGCGCTCATGATGAACGGCACGTACAAGGGCAAGGTGTACGGCATTCCCTTCCAGCGCTCGACCATCGTCCTCTACTGGAACAAGGATGCGTTCCAGGACGCGGGGCTCGATCCGAACCATCCGCCGGCCACGTGGAACGAGATGACGCAGATGGCCGAGAAGCTCGTGAAGAAGGATGCGAGCGGGAACGTCACGCGCTGGGGCGTCGAGGTGCCGTCGACGGGCTATGCATACTGGATGTTCCAGGCCTTCGCGCGCGAGAACGGCCAGGACCTCATGAACCGCGACGGCAACAAGACCAACTTCGACAATCCCGACGTGATCGCGGCGCTGCAGTACTGGCGCGACCTCGGCGCGAAATACCACGTGATGCCCGAGGGTACGGTCGAATGGGGCACGCTGCGCCAGGCCTTCACCGAGGGCAAGACCGCGATGATGTGGCACACGACGGGCAACCTCACCGCGGTGAAGGACACGGCGAAGTTCCCGTTCGGCGTGGCGATGCTGCCCGCCTCCAAGCAGCGCGGATCGCCCACGGGCGGCGGCAACTTCTATCTCTTCAAGAAGACCACGCCCGCGGAGCGTGAAGCCGCGCTCAAGTTCGTGAGGTTCATGACGACGCCCGAGCGCGCGGCGGCATGGAGCATCGCCACGGGCTACGTCGCGACGCGGCCCGACGCCTACGACACGCCGAAGCTCAAGGAATACGCCGCGAGCTTCCCGCCGGCGCTCGTCGCGCGCGACCAGTTCCAGTACGCGACGCCCGAGCTCGCGACGTTCCAGGCGGGGCGCGTGAGGAAGCTCTGCGAGGACGCGGTGCAGGCGGCCGTGACCGGGCAGAAGTCCCCGGCCGACGCGCTCAAGTCCGCGCAAGCCGAAGCCGACCGCATCCTGAAGCCTTACCGATGAGGATCGGGGACAGTCCCCTTTTTCCGTAAGAGCGAACGCGCGTTCCGCCTAAGAGAAAAAGGGGACTGTCCCGAATGAAGCACGTCTATGGATGGCTGCTGCTCACGCCCGCGGCCATCCTGCTCATCGGGTTCACGCACTATCCCGCCGCGGCGACGCTCTACGACAGCTTCTTCTCCACGGGAACGGTGGTGCGGCCGCGGCACTTCGTGGGCTTCGGCAACTACGCCGCGCTCGCGCAGGACCCGATCTTCTGGAAGGTGCTGGGCAACAACCTCGCGTTCGCGCTCGGCACCATCCCGACCTCGATCGCGCTCGCGGTGCTGATGGCGATCTGGGTGAATGGCAAGCTGCCGGCGCGCGCATTCGTGCGCATGAGCTACTTCACGCCGACGATCCTGCCGATGATCGCGGTGGCGAACCTCTGGCTCTTCTTCTACACGCCGCAGATCGGGCTCCTCGACAAGCTCACGGCGCTCTTCGGCGCGCCCAGCCACAACTGGCTGGGCGACCCGCATACCGTGATGACGTGCCTGGCGGTGATGACGGTGTGGAAGGAAGCCGGCTTCTTCATGATCTTCTACCTCGCCGCGCTGCAATCGCTGCCGCCGGAGCTCGAGGAGGCGGCGAAGATGGAAGGCGCGTCGCGCTGGTACTTCTTCCGGCGCGTGACCTTCCCGCTGCTCATGCCGACGACCCTCTTCGTCCTCGTGAACGCCACCATCAACTCGTTCAAGCTGGTCGACCACCTCTTCATCCTCACCAAGGGCGGCCCCGACAACGCGTCCAACCTGCTGCTCTACTACATCTACCAGGTCGCGTTCAGCTTCTTCGACACGGCCTACGCCTCGACGCTCACGGTGGTGCTGCTCGCGCTTCTCGCGTGCCTCGCGATCGTGCAGTTCCAGCTGGTCGAGAAGCGGGTGCACTACCGATGAGCGCGCGGCGCTCCTTGAGCATCCGCGGCCACCTCGCGCTGCTCGTGCTCGCGAGCGCCGCGCCCGCCGTGCTCCTCGCCGCGGGATTCCTCGCCCTCGACCAGCGGCAGGACCGCGAGCGCCTGGAGCGCGACTCCATCGGCACCGCCCGCGCCATGGTGCACGCGGTCGACCGTGAGCTGGTCGCCATCACCACCGTCGCCCAGACGCTCGCCATGTCTCCCTACGCGCGCGCGGGCGACCTGCACGCGCTGCGCGAGCAGGCGCAGGAAGTCGTGGCGCGCAAGCTCGGCTCGACGGTGGTGCTGAGCGCGCCGGACGGCCGGCAGCTCATGAACACCTTGCGGCCCGAGGCTTCGCAGCTTCCGATGCACGGCAATCCCGGGCAACTGCGCGAGGTGTTCGAGACCGCGAAGCCGGTGATCTCGGACCTCTACACCGGCGGCGTGCTGCGGCGTCCCGTGATGAGCGTCGACGTGCCGGTGATGAACGACGGGCGCGTCGCCTTCGACCTGAGCGTCGGCGAGGTTCCCGAGCGCTTCCGCAAGATCCTGCAGGAGCAGCAGCTTCCCGCCGGATGGATCGGCGTCGTGTTCGACCGGAAAGGCACCATCGTCGCACGCACGCAGGAGCACGAGCGCTTCGTCGGAAATCCCGGATCCAGGGAGCTCGTCCAGCGCGTGTCGCAGGTTCCCGAGGGCGCGCTCGAGAGCGTCACGCTGGAAGGCATTCCGGTGATCTCCGTATTCAGCCGCTCGCCGGCGAGCGGCTGGACCGTCGCCCTCGGCATCCCGCGCGCGGCGGTCTCCGCGCAGGTCTGGCGGCGCACGGGGGCCGTCGCCGCGGCGACGGCGATCGTGCTGCTGCTCGGCCTCTCGCTCGCCTGGGGCATCGGCGGCAACATCGCCGCCGCGGTGCGCGGCCTCGAGCGCCCCGCCTCCGAGCTCGGCCGGCACGAGGAGATCCACGTGCCGGACCTCGGCGTGCGCGAGGCCGACGAGGTGGGACAGGCCCTGGTGCGTGCCGCGAGGATGATCGCGCTCGCCCAGCATCGAGCCCAGCACGATCCGCTCACCGGCCTCGCCAACCGCACGCTCTTCCGGGAGCTCACGGCGCACGCCCTCGAAACCTGCAAGCGGGAAGGCGCGCCGCTCAGCGTGCTTTTCATCGACCTCGACGGCTTCAAGCAGGTGAACGACACCCACGGCCACGAGGCCGGCGACAAGCTTCTCGTCGCCTTCGCCGAGCGGCTGCTTTCCGCCGCCCGCAGCTCCGATGTCGTGGCGCGCGTCGGGGGCGACGAGTTCGCGGTGATGCTGGAAGGGACCGACGCGGATACCGGCGCCGAGATCGCCTTCAAGCTTCGCGACGAGCTCTCCCGTCCTTACGCCATCGAGGGACTCGCACTGGCGGTGCGCGCGAGCATCGGCACCGCGACGTTCCCGCAGTCGGGCGCGAGCGCCGCCGAGCTCCTCAAGCGCGCGGACGAAGCGATGTACCGCGCGAAGTCGGCGCGACGCCCCGCATGAACGCCGCCGAGAAGGGCGCAGCGTGGCTGCTCGCGCTCCTCTGGATCGCTCCGCTCGCCTACGCCGGCTGGGCCGCGGTGCATCCGGCGGCGCTCGCGACGCACTTCGATCCCCTCGCGCCCCTCACGTTCGAGAACTTCCGCAAGGCGTGGACGTTCGCGCCTTTCCCGCGCCATCTCCTCAATACGGTCCTTCTCGTCACGATGATCCTCGCGGCGCAGCTCGTGCTGTGCACGCTCGCCGGATACGCCTTCGCGCGCTTCGACTTCGCCGGGCGCGACATCGCCTTCGGCCTGGTCCTCGTGCAGCTCATGGTGATGCCCGAGGTGCTGATCGTCGAGAACTACCGCACCATGGCGCACCTGGGGCTCGTCGATACGATCCTCGGCATCGGGCTGCCGTACATGGCGAGCGCGTTCGGGATCTTCCTCTTGCGCCAGACGTTCAAGACGATCCCGCGCGAGCTCGAGGATGCGGCGCGCGTCGAGGGCTGCTCGATGATGGGCGTGCTCTGGCGCGTGTACGTCCCGCTCGCGCGGCCCACGTACCTCGCCTACGCCCTGGTCTCCGTGAGCTACCACTGGAACAACTTCCTCTGGCCGCTCGTCATCACGAACTCGGTCAACACGCGCCCGCTCACGGTCGGGCTCGCGATCTTCGGCGCGCCGGAGTCGGGCGTGGACTGGGCGGTGATCAGCGCGGGAACATTGATGGCGGTGTCTCCGCTCCTCGTCGCGTTCCTGCTCTTCCAGCGCCAGTTCATGCAATCGTTCATGCAAGCGGGGATCAAGTGAGCGCCGAGCCGGAGAGCGAAGGCTTCGGCGAGCGCCTGCTCCATGTTCCCGACGCGGTTTCGCGCACCAACTGGTACGCGCGTCTCGCGACATGGATCCTCATCGCCGCGTGGACGGTGTGGATCTGGCGCGACGGGCACATCCGCGAAGGCGTCGTGGGCAGCAACTTCCTGCACATGGTGGTGCTGCCGTTCCACGAAGCGGGCCACGTGATCTTCCGCCTGCTCGGCAACTTCATGATGATCCTCGGCGGCTCGTTGGGGCAGCTGCTGATGCCCATCGTCGCGGGCTATGCGCTCCTCGTGAACCGGCGCGATCCCTTCGGCGCGGCGCTGTGCCTGTGGCTGCTCGGCTTCTCGACGATCGACATGGCGGTCTACATGTACGACGCTTACGACCCGAAGCTCGTGCTGCTGGGCGGCGTCACCGGCGCGGAGAGCGACCGCCACGACTGGGTGAACCTCTTCGGCGACATGGGGCTGCTGCAGAGCTCGCGCGGCATCGGCCTCTTTTTCGGCTTCGTGGGGCACGCGACGATGCTCGCCGGCCTCGCCTGGGCCGCCATCGTCGTGTGGCTCCAGAAGGAGCGGCTCAGCGATTCGCCGCTTGCGCAGACGGAGCGCGGTTGAACGCGAGCGGCAGCAGGAACCCCGCGGTGCACGCGAGCAGCCCGTAGAGGTTCGTCCCGAGGAGCAACGCGTACTTGCCGGTTCCGATCGCCCACGCGGCCGGAATCGCCTTCGCGGCGAACGCGAACCCGAGCGCCACGCCCGGCCAGAACGAAAGGTGGAAGCTCCACGGCGAGCGCTCCACGAAGCGCTGCAGCAGGAAGACCGGCGCGAGCCCCATCACCATCGTGCCGCTGATGGTCGTCGCGGCGAGGATATCGACGCCGAAGAACGTCGGGATGTTGCCCAGGATCGCCACCGCGATCATCGCCGCGGTGCCGAGCGGCACCGATCCCGCGCCCGGCGCACGCCCTGCGAGGGCGGGAATGTCGAGCGCGATCGCCTTGGAGAACGAGGAGAAGGCCGAGTCCAGGGTCGAGCCCGCCGCGTTCACCATGATCACCGTCATCAGGAAGAGCGCGCCCAGGCCGAAGGTGCGCGCCACCGCGGCCGGCACGTTGCCGTGCCCGGCGATGCCCTCGATGCGCGCGTGCACGCCGACGAGGCTGAAGAGGAGGATCGCGAGGAAGCCGAGCGTTCCCGCCACGACGAAGGCGCCGAGCATCGTCTTCTCCCCGGTGATGAACGCGCGGTCGGTGAGCACCGGGTCGTGGAACGGATAGCTCAGCACCTGCAGGAGCGCCACGAGCACGAGGTCGCCGCCGGTCGCGAGCGAAAAGCGGCCCTGCGAGAGGAGCTCCGAGGGCGCGTGCTTGGGCACGATCAGGAACAGCACCACGGCGAGGAACACGACGAAGATCGCGGCATGCAGCGCGTCGGTGAAGATGGAGCTTCGCAACCCGCCCTTCACGCTGTAGAGCAGCACCGCCACGGTGAAAACCAGCGCCGCGACGATGAAGGCCACGCTCCCCGGCGCGCCGTAATAGCCGCCCACCACCTCGGTGTTGCTCCAGATCTCGTTATAGAGGCGGATCAGGATGGCGAGGGCGAAGGCGACGGCCGCGCCGCGCCCGTACTTCGAGACCAGGAACGGGACCAGCCCGCGCGCGCCGGTCGAACGGCGGATGGCGAAGATCGCGAGCCCCGCCACGGGAATCGAGAGCCAGTACGCCGCGTAGGCGAGCCCTCCCACGATGCCGTACTCCGCGCCGAGGTTCGAGGCGTTGGTGACCGACTTGGCGAAGATCCACGCGATGAAGACGCTCGAGGTGAGCATCCAGCGCGAGGTCGCGCGGCCGCTGCGGTCGCGCCCGCGGAAGAAGCCCTCGGGATTGCGCGCCGCGGGCGCCATGGCGTAGAGCACCACGCCGTAGATCGCGAGGATCGCCCAGAAGACGAAGGGAAAGGAGCTCATGGGGAAACGGGGAATGGCGGATGGCCGACGTTGGACCGCCGGACCGGCGCGAACCTTACACGAAGCGCGCGATCAGGCTGCGCCGGAGGGCGGCCGCGAGCCGCGCGCCTTCATCTTGCGGCGCCACGAGCGCAACGCCGGGAACAGGAGCGAGAGCACGAGCAGCCCCCACAGGACGTTCGCGATCGTGGAGGAGAAGAGGATCGAGGGATCGCCCTGCGAGAGCCGCAAGGCGCGCACCAGGTATTTCTCGAAGATCGGCCCCAGGATCACGCCGATGAGGATCGCCGCCACGTGGTAGTCGGTCTTGTTGGCGATGTAGCCGATCACGCCGAAGACGATCGCCACGCCCATGTCGAACACGTACTGCCGCTCCGAGAAGGCCGCGACGACCGTCACGAGGATGATGATCGGCACCAGGTACGTGGTCTCGATCAGCACGATGCGCGACATGTAGCGCGCGAGCGGCACGATGGTGAGGATCATGAAGAGGTACGAGAGCAGCATGCCGACGAAAACACCGTAGGCGAGCTGCGGGTTGTCGCTGAAGAGCTGCGGGCCCATCACCATGCCGTGGTACTGCAGCACGATCATCATCACCGCCGAGGTGCTGCCGCCCGGGACGCCCAGCGCCATCATCGGCACCAGCGTCCCCGAGCACACGCCGTTGTTGCCTCCCTCGGCGGCGATCACGCCGTCGGGGTGCCCCGAGCCGTAGCGCTCCGGCTCCTTCGACCACATGCGCGACTGCTGGTAGGCGACGAAGGAGGCGATCGAGGCGCCCGCGCCCGGGACGATGCCGATGAAGAGCCCGACGAGCCCGGTCCAAACCACCTGCCACCACCGCTTCGCGGCGTAGCGCATGCCCTCGATCGTCTGTCCCCAGTCGTGGCCGCCCGCGCGCGATTGCGAGCTCGTCCCGACGATGAGCTTCCTCTCGGCCATCATGAGCGCCTCGGCCACCGCGAAGAGCCCGATGAGGGCCGGCACCAGCGGCACGCCGTCGTAGAGCTCGAGGAAGCCGAAGGTGGCGCGCGGCGTGTTGTAGATGTGGTCCACGCCGATCATGCCGATCATGAGCCCGAAGAGCCCCGCGATGAGCCCCTTCAGCACGTCCTTCGCCGCGATCACCGCGATGAGCGTGAGTCCGAAGAGCATCACCACCACCATCTCCACCGAGCGCAGGTACAGGCCCATCACCGAGAGCAGCGGCAAGAGCGCCACGGTGACGACGCACGCGATGAGCCCGGAGAACACCGAGGCCACGAACGAGAGCGTGAGGGCGAACTGTCCGCGCCCCTGCTGGGTGAGCGGGTAGCCGTCGAGGGTAGTCGCGGCTGCGCCCGGCGTGCCCGGGATGCGCACGAGGATCGCGGGAATGCCGCCGCCCAGGTGCGTCGCGCAGTAGAGCGAGGTCATGAACGCGAACGCGTGCTCGACCGGCATCGCGAGCGTGAGCGGCAGCAGCATGATGAGCGTGTTCTCGGCGTTGAAGCCGGGAAGGAAGCCCACCACGATGCCGAGGAGGATTCCCGGCCAGATGATCCACCACAGGTGCAGCTGCGAAACGAAGAGCTGCCCGAGGAGGTCGAGGCTCATCGCATCGTGTGGACGAAATGATGGATGAGCTTCTCCATCGGCCCGCTCGGCAGGCCCGTGTCGAGCACCCCGTTGAAGAGCAGCGCGCACACGAGCGCCATGCAGAAGGAGACCACGAGGATGCGCTTCACGGGCCGCACGCCCATCACCGCGAATCCCGCCGCGAGCCCGAGGAAGAGCCCGAGCCCCACGCCCAGCCACGGAACGGTCGCCACGAACGCGATGGTGATCGCCATCATGCCGAGGCGCTTGTTCATCGCCGCGGCGGGCTGCACGAGCGGGGCGAAGCCGAAGTCGCCGCGCCCGCGCACGTACCCGATCGCGATTCGTACCACCTGCACCACGACGAGCGCGATGAGCATCCAGCCCACGAAGACGCCGTTCGCCTTCGCCTCCCACTCCATCGCCGACGTGGTGATGAGGAAGTAGATCGTGAAGGCGAACGCGAGGACGGGGATGACGAGGTCCGCCCCGTACGCCGGCTTCTTGCCGCTCACTTACCGCCCTTCTTCTTCGCGGTGAGGAGGCTGCGGTATTCCTTCGTGAGCTCGATCATGTGGTTCGCGTACTCGGTGCAGAGCTGGCGGTCGCCGTAGGCGATGGTCTCCACCGGCGCGCCGGTCTTCGCGACCGCCTCCTTGTACTTCGGATCGTCGAACACCTGGCGGGAGGTCTTCTCGAGCATCGCGAACTCGGCGGGGTGCTTGTCGATGAAATCGGTGTGCACCGCCCACGAGCGCGAGGACGGCAGGTCCGGGATCTTCGTTCCGGCCACCGCGTTCACCGACGGCGCCTGCGTGTACTTCGTCCAGCTGCGGTGGTCGTTGAAGATGCCGAGCACCTGCAGCGTCTGGTGCTGCACGATGATGTTCGCGATCGGCAGCGCGCCGATGTCGCACTCGCCGTTCAGCACCGCGACGCTGGTCGGATGTCCGCCGCCGTAGGGCACCAGGTTGAACTTGCCGCCGGTGGCCTTGCCGAGCGCGAGCAGGCAGATGGAGGCCGGGTGCGGAAGCCGGCTCACCGCGACGTTCAGCGTGCGCTTCTTCGACTCGTCGATCACCTGCTGCAGCGTCTGGATCTTGCCCTTCTTCGAGCCGAACACGACGCTGTCGTCGATGTCGGTGCGGCAGAAGTACTGGTAGTCCTGCGGGAACTTGTAGTTCGGGCTCTGCAGCACGTACATGATCATCTCCGGCCCCATGTTGCCGAAGAGAAGGTGCATGCCGTCGTGCGGCATCTTGTGGATGAAGGTCTCGTAGCCGACCTCGCCCGCCGCGCCGCGCATGAACTGGTACTCGAAGTGGGTGCCGAGCAGCGGCCCCCAGAAATCGTCGAAGGTGCGCGCGAGGCGATCGGCCGATCCGCCCTGCCCCGTCGGAACGATCACGCGCATGTTGTCCGACGGGAACTTGTCCGCCGCGAAGCCGAACGGAACCCGCGAAAGCGCCGCCGCGCCCAGTGCGCCGCGCAAAAGGCGGCGTCGCATCGTCGAATGCGTCATTCGATCCTCCTCCTGCCGTTGTTGTGGACCGATTATCACGAGCGATGCCGGGGATGGCAATGAGGAGGAACAGGATTCCGCATCGAGGAACAGCTGCAATTCTAGAGCGAACAGCGCGCGCCCGCGGTTCGATCCCGCGGGCGCGGCGATCTTTTCGGCGATCAGTCGAGCTTCACGTTGCGCTCCTTCACGAGCGCCTTCATGTGCGCGATCTCGCTCGTGATCTGCGCCTTGAACTCGCCGGGCGCGTTGCCGACGGGCCGCGCGCCGATCTTCTCGAGCTTCGCGCGCAGGACCGGATCGGCCATCACCTTCTTCATGGCGGCGGAGATGCGCGCGAGCACGGCCGGGGGCACCTTCGCCGGCGCGAGCAGGCCGTACCACGCCTCGTCGGTGAATCCATGGAGGCCCGCCTCTTCCATCGTCATCACGTCGTAGCCGGGAATGCGGTGCGGCGAGATCACCCCGATCGCGCGCACGCGGCCGCTGTCGATGTAGGGCTTGGACGACGGAAACTGGTCGAAGAGGCTCGAGATCTGTCCGCCGATCATGTCCTGCATCGCGGGGCCCGAGCCCTTGTACGGCACATGGATCATCTTCACGCCCGCCGCGGACTGGAAGGACTCGCCCAGCATGTGGTTGATGCTGCCGATGCCGGAGCTGCCGAACGAGTACTTGCCGGGATTCGCCTTGAGGACGGCGATGAGCTCCTTCAGGTCCTTCGCCGGGAAATCCTTGTTCACCGTCATCACGTTCGGCATCGAGGCGATGTTGGTGATCGGCGCGAAGTCCTCGAGCGTGTACTCGGCCTTGGAGTGCGCCGCCGGATATACGATCATCGTGCTCACGGTGGCGATGGCGAGGGTGTAGCCGTCGGGGTTCGAGTTCTTCACCTGCATCGTGCCGAGCGCTCCCGCCGCCCCGCCGAGGTTCTCGACGATGACCGACTGCCCGAGCTCCCTCGCGAGCGGGTCGGACACGAGGCGCGCGATGATGTCGGTGCTCCCGCCGGGGGCGAAGGGCACGATCAGCTTGATGGTACGCGTGGGCCAGCTGTCGGCCGCCGAGGCGGCGGCGACCAGCATGCACGATGCGACGGCGGCGAAAACCGCTTTCCAGCTCTTCATCTCTCCTCCAGGGTTTCGGCTGTTCGTGGGTTAGGGGCGTGTTGCGCGCGCTAGTGTAGCGCCATGGTAGCCTCGCGCGGATGAATCTTCCGTCCCAGCGCGCGCTCTTCGACGTGCCGCGCCACGTCGCGTACTTCAACTGCGCCTCCAACATGCCGCAGCTCAACGCGGCGCGCGACCGGCTCGCCGCCGCCGCGGCGCGCAAGAGCCATGCATGGACGCGCCAGCCCTCGGACTATTTCGCCGACGCCGAGGCGATTCGCCGGCTCGCATCGCAGGCCTTGGGCGGCGATGCGGACGGATACGCCATCGCGCCGTCGGCGAGCTATGCGATCGCGACCGCCGCGCGTGCGCTCGAGCACACGGTGGGCAAGGGCGACGAGATCGTCATGATGGCCGAGGAATTCCCGGTCCTCGTGCTCGCCTTCCGCCGCGTCGCGCAGGAGCGCGGCGCATCCGTCGTGGTGGTGCCGGAGCCGGCGGACGGCGACTGGTCCGCGGCCATCCGCGCGCGGATCGGCGCGCGCACGAAGGTCGCCGCGGTCTCGAGCTGCCACTGGACCAACGGCGCGCGCGTGGACCTCGTTGCGATCGCGCGAGCGTGCCGTGCATCGGGGGCCGCGCTGGTGGTCGACGCAACGCAGACCCTCGGCGGCATGCCGTTCGACTTCGAGGCGGCCGGACCGGATTTCATCGCCGCCTCGGGATACAAATGGCTGTTCATGCCCTACGGAGTCTCGCTCCTCTACGTCGCGCCGCGCTGGCGCAACGCACGGCCGCTCGAGGAAGCGTGGCTCGCGCGCCGCGACGCCGACGACTTCGCGAGCCTCGTCTCACCCTCGCGGGAATACCTCGCCGGAGCGCGCCGCTTCGACATGGGCGAGAAAGGCAACGCGCTGCTGCCCGGGGCGATCGCGGGACTCGAGCAGCTGCGCGCGTGGGGCGTCGCTCCGATCGCGGAAACGCTCGCGTCGATCAACGCGCGCATCGTGGCGGCGCTCGAGGAGATGGGCTTTCGCGTGCCGCCCGCCGCGCTTCGCTGCCCGCACATGTTCGGCGCGCAGCTACCCGAAGGATTCGACGGCGACCTGGTGGCGGCGCTGCGTTCGAAGGAGATCTATGTGAGCCGGCGCGGAAGGTCGCTGCGCTTCTCGCCGCACCTGCACATCGACGATGCGGACGTGGAGCGCCTCGTCGGCGCCGTGCGTGAAATCGTGCGCTGAGGCTCAGAAACCGCCGGTCGCCTCGAAGTCGATCGGCAAACCGGGCTCCACGAGATCGTAGAGCCGCGCCTGGATCGCGACGCACTCGGAGAGCGCGTACTGGCACTCGATCGATCCGCACCAGAGCGCCTCGACACGCCAGTTCGCCTCCTCGGGAGACGAGCGTGCGGCCTCGAAGATCATCGGCATCTTGCAGTCGCACCCGGGCGCGCGCCGGCGCTCGAAGTCTTCGCGCAGGATGCGATAGAGCGCCGCGAGGGTCCGCGGCGCGCGCCTCGGTCCGACCAGCCTCAGGTGGCGCTCGGCGGATGGCTTGAAGAGCGATCTCACGAGTTCCCTCCCCTGCCGTGTTCGATGGGAAGGAATGTGAACCGCGTCACGTTGCGCCGCTGTGACGCAACGCACACCCGCGCATTTCAGCGGCAACCTTCGTAACCTGGCTGCGCTCCTTCGATTGCAATCGTCACCCGGCTTGCGGCTGTAACGCGGCGCACCCGCTCTTTGTGAATCGCGTCATACGGTAATCCGTTCCCGGCCGGGATGATGGGCACCGTTACGGATGCACCTGTCCCCCAACTTCAACGGAGCCCGACATGAACAAACGCATCGCTCTCGCCGCGGCTTTCGCCGCGATCTTCGCCGGCGTCCCGGCCGCGCAAGCCGCCACCACCACCGGCAACTTCAACGTCACCGTGACCCTCACGTCCAAGTGCCAGATC
>Ga0068855_100008608_pt1 | contig 12330 bp, 10 predicted proteins | sample KBSCornC52_FD_66592 | JGI IMG/M metagenome (GOLD analysis project Ga0068855, IMG submission 66592) | Corn rhizosphere microbial communities from Kellogg Biological Station, Michigan, USA - KBS Corn C5-2 | ecosystem: Host-associated > Plants > Roots > Rhizosphere > Soil ...
CCGATGGCACGGTGCTGGAAGTGGATAATCCCTCGCGCTGGCCTGATCCAACCAACATCGAAGCGATCCGCGAGCCGGTAATTACCGCGAAGATTCTGACCAACGAAGAGTACGTGGGCGGTATTTTCAAGCTTGTAGAGGAAAAGCGCGGCAAGCAGATCAACTTCGAATATGTGACGCCGATACGGGTGCTGCTGACGTACGAACTGCCGTTAAATGAAATTGTGCTGGACTTCTACGATCGGCTGAAGTCGATCTCGCGGGGGTACGCCTCGCTGGATTATTCCCTTGCGGGCGAGTGGGAATCTCCCATGGTGAAGCTGGATGTGCTGGTTTCTGGCGAGCCGGTGGACGCGCTTTCGATTATTGTGCACAAGGACCACGCTTACGAGCGGGGACGCGCCCTGGTGTCGAAAATGCGGGAGCTGATTCCCAGGCAGCAGTTCGAGGTGGCTATCCAGGCCGCGATTGGGGCGAAAGTCGTAGCCCGCGAGACGGTGAGCCCCCTCAGGAAGAACGTGCTGGCCAAGTGCTACGGAGGCGACATTAGCAGGAAACGTAAGTTGCTGGAAAAGCAGAAGGAAGGCAAGAAGCGGATGAAACGCATTGGGAAGGTAGATATTCCGCAGGAGGCATTTCTTGCAGTGTTGCGGGTGGGCGACGACCAGCAGAAGTAACCAGCTAGCGGTGACTTGCCTTACATCCTGTTCATCAATTGTTTATGGGGAATTGTGGAAAGCTCTCCGACGGGGACGCGCCGGCCCGGGACAGGCCTTTGGGTCGCACATGATCGTGCTGGTGGGTGTTTCCGCTAGAAAATAAGGGGCTTCCAAGATGTAACAGAGGCTCCGATTCTTGGCAAGAGGGAAAACGAGGAATCCTGTGCGGATCGCGCAGCACGATTTGCACAAAATTTTCCACAGGGCTGTGGAAGCAATTTCCGCGCCAATCTACGCTGGGAAACGACTGAATTTCAAGGGCGAGCGCAAGCAAAAAGGCTCCGAGAAAACGGAGCCCTTTCGTTGGCATCAGGACTACTCTGAAGGCGGTTTCGTTGCGGGTCTGGGTGCCGAGGGAACAGGGGATGCCGCACCTGCGGCTGGTGCTGCCGGAGCGGGCACCCCCGACTTGGTGTTGTAGGCATCGATCACGGCCTTGGTGATGTTGATCGAGTCGTTCGCAAAGAGCACGGGGTTCTGCTGCTGGGCTATATCGAGCACCAGGGTGTACCCGTGCTGCTTGGAATAGTCGTTCAGAACGTCGTAAACCTTCTGCGCGAGCGAACCGTAAAGCTCGTTCATTTCGTTCTGGAAGTCGTTCTGCGCGTCTTCAGCATTGCGCTCAAGCTGCTTCTTCTTGTCGTCGATTGTCTTCGCACGCGCTGCACGTTCGGCTTCGCTCAGCTTGTCGCCCTGAGCCTGCAGATCCTTGGTGAGCTTGTCGACTTCATCGTTGAGAGCCTTCAACTGAGTCTGCTTGGGCTGGTATTTCTTTTGCAGGTCAGCGAAGGCGCGCTGCCCCTCATTCGTCTGCGCGACTGCGGGCTGGAAAGCGATGATGGCGATCTTGGCGGGACCAGCAGGAGCCGCTGCGGCAGTTGCATCGGAAGCGGACGGTGTTTGAGCGGCGGCATGCAGGGCAAGGCCTGAGGCCAGCGTAAGAACGAGTGCAACAGAGTGCTTCATTGGACTTAAGAGCTCCTTAGAAGTTCCTGGAACGGCTGGCGCATGAAGACGGTGAGAGATCCTTGAATGCGCGCTGCCCCTGAAAACCTCACGACGATTTTCCTCGATGGCTATTTAGACGTAAGCCAGGGCGAGAAAAGAAGCAGACGGAGACGTCAGCAGGAACTAGATGGATTATAGGGGGGCGGATGGGGAGGGTCAAACGCGGAGAACAGCGATCAGTGAACAGAGGTCATTGATCAGGATCTTTCTCCGGATTTGGCGGTTTCCACGAACTCCGAAGACAAAACACAAAGGCCCCGCATTGGTGGCGAGGCCTTCGAGGTGCCCAGGAAAGAGAATCAATGGCCGGCAGGGGCTTTGTGCGTTGCAGCCGGGCGCGTGGTTGTACCCTGCGGTGCCGGTGCGGGCGGTGCTGAGGCTGCCGCCGGGTGCTCGGGTGCTGGAATACCGGACTTGGTGTTGTAGGCATCGATCACCGCCTTGGTGATGTCGGTTGCCTGATTGGCATAGAGAACGACAGGAACCTGCTGATTGCCGCTATCGAGGACGAGAGTATAGCCATGCTCCTTGGCATAGGCGTCCAGTGTCTCCGCGACCTTGCCGGCAACTGTGGCAAACGTCTGCTGGATATCCTGCTGGAAGTCGCCTTGCGCGTCTTCGCCGGTGCGCTTCAATTCCTTCTGCTTGTCATCGAGCTGCTTGGCTTTGGTGGCGCGCTGGGCATCTGTGAGCGTGGCGGATTGGGCCTGCAGTTCTTTCTGCAGCGAGGCGATCTCGGTGTTGAGAGTGTTGATCTGCTGGCGCTTGGGATCGTACTTCTTCTGCAGATCGGCATATCGGCGCTGGAAATCGTTGGTCTGCGCAATGGCCTGCTGAAAGACGATAACTGCAATTTTCGCAGGACCAGCCGGAGCGGTGGTGGTGGTCGGAGTTGCGGAAGATACGGAGGGCGACTGTGCGGCTGCATTAAGCGCCATGCATGATGCCAGCGCAGCTACGGTGGCGATGGTACGTTTCATGAAGATTTGATACTCCTTGAGATTCCTGGAAGGCCGTCGCAGCATCTTGAGCCAGCGAGCAAGCCTGTGCCTCCTGAGCAACCTTCGTTCGTCCTTTTTCGTTGAAGGCTCCGCGATATGAGGCAGAGACAAAAAGACGCGGACAGGAGACGTCAGCAGGAACTATCAGGGATTATATGGATGGCAGGGAAGGAGGGTCAATAAAGCGGGCGACGAGGGTAGAACGGAAGGAGGAAGGACCGGTAAACGAGAAACCAACTTTCAGGGGCTAAGGGTCATATGGGTGTTCAGATTGCGCCGAAGTGGCGGACGATATGTATGGCGAATCCCACAAAGATCAACAGCAGGTAGAGCGAAGAAATAATGAAGAAAGGTACTTTCAGGATGGGCCAGGCCCTGGCGGGTAATTGATCGACCAGTTTGTCTGTGAAGGTTTCATTGAAGCGGCTGGGTCTGTCTTCATCGGGACCAGCCGGGTGCCACTCCGAGGCGACAAAAGCGGCTCGAACGTTCGACAGCAAAACTGCCGCTGCGGCCATCGCGATGACTCCGGGAGGCATGCCGCGGCTCATGGTATCGACGATCCCGGCTACAAAAATTGTGAATACGATCGCGGCCGCAGGCCAACTGCCTTCGCGAACCCCCATCCCTCCGAGGAAGAAGATCAGGAACGAGATGGCGCCCAGGATGAGAAACAACGGTGAGCCGATGATCGCAATGCCGATCAATTGAAGAACGCCGACAAGCAGGCAAATCCAGAAGCCCTGCTGGCCGAGGTAATTCACGTCCCAGGCATTTTCGACTGTGGGCCATAAGATGCTCTTGAGACGGCCATCAGTACGTTTGTTTTCTGAAGAGAGCCCGAGCGTTTGCATGAATGAAGAGTGAGGGAAAGTACCTGCTCGGTCAAGTCAAATCACGCTGACATTCGGTGCCGCAGGCTGTCAACGCAACCAGGTCACGGCGCAGTCAGCATCCTGGTCCAGTCCTTAAGCGGCGGCAAAGCACGCGGGACTCGAGCGCGGGCGAGCTTGAAACGGATCTTGCGCAAGCCATGGAGTGGCTCATCACCGGCCACAAAGGGCAGAAGCCTGCCAGCGACGGTCTCGAGTGTCTCATGGAGCGCCCTGAAGGAAAAACTGTCCTGAGGACGATATTGCGACCAGGCAATGGAGTTGACGAAGCCCGACGCCCCGAAGCGGCCAGACCGGAGGATGTCCTCCACAAAGACACGGATAGGACCAGAGAACTCGTGCAGCGCATCGTGGAGCGCGACAAATCCGTTGGGGACGAGGTGTGGCATGAATCCATCAAAGTCAGCCTTTGCGCCCCTGTAGCTGTGATCGCCATCGATCCAGAGCAGCCGGATCGCACGGTCCCACGATTTGGCAACCTCTGTCGAAAGCTGGCGGTGCACTTCGACGTAGGGTGAGACGCCTGCGGTCTCAATGTTGCTGAGGAACTCGTCATAAGAGGTCGCGCCAGGACTGGACCGGTGCTCCTCGAGTTCCGCATTGTTGAAGTTGTGCGGATCGATTGCGACGATCGGGCCAATGCCATAATGCTCAGCGAGTTTCCCTAGCATCACGGCAGACTTGCCCTTGAAGCTCCCGATTTCAACGATCACCCCGTCGCGCGGGGCACATGCGGCCATCATTCCCAGAAAGCGCGCTTCATTTTCGAGGAGGAAACCTGGAACATTTTTTGCGGCCTCCCACGCATCGTCGAGGGCTGCTTCGAGTCCAGGTGGAACCAGTACCGGGATCAATCGCGTTCTCCTGCATCGAGCGGCGCTGGTTGCTCGCCCCCATCAATGTACATCGTCTGGCGCACATCTTCGGGACTGCCACATACGCGAAAGGCTGCCGGTGAGGGCAGCCTTCCGCGATGAGCTTCTGTGGGCAATTAGAAGGTAGTTGAGACGCTGAGGCGGAAGGTCTTGCGCGGCTCGCGGAACAGGTTCTGCGCCCCGAAAGCCTGGACTGCCTGCTGCCAGGTGTAGTCGCCTGCGCCACCCGGGGGGAAGAGGTCGCGGGTGATCAGTTCGGCCGAGCAGCTCTGCACCTTGGATCCGAGGAGCACGTCATTGCAGTAAGGCCGCTCATAGAGGCGAAGCGGATTGTATGCGTAGTAGATCCGGACGGGCGCATTGATAATCGGCATCATGACCGAGACCTCGCCACCCACTGACATGCGAGGCACGGCGTTGGTGCCCAGGATCGGACGAATGTTGCGCTGGAAGCCAACTTGGGATCCAGGAATTCCGCCCTGGCAAGATCCGTTGTTGTAGACCGGGCAGCCATAGAGCGGAGCAGTGATCGACGCGAAGCCTTCAGGGCTCTGCTTTAGCTGTCCGCGGTTGGTTACCACGTCCATGCCGAAGTCATCAAAGACCGAGAACATCGCCGAACCGACAATGGGAATGCGATATTCGAGATTCGACGTGAAGGTGGTATCACCGCCAATTGAAGCAACGCCGTAGACGGGGATGGGAACCGCGATGCACTGGTTCAGCTGCGGATTGTTCGGATCGCGAGGAACGCAGGAACCATCCGGGTTGGTGAGCTGAACCGTTTGCCTGGTCGGCACGTAGCCGTAGGGAGTCGCACTGCGAACGTCGAAGCCGCGCAGTTCGTTTTCGCCGCCGGCGTAGAACCGGCTTTGAGGCGGAGCGACGTCGCCCCCGAAGCCCTGGATGTAGCCGAGCTGGGCGCGCATTGCGAGGATATTACGCCCATTCTGCGAGGGGACAAGGCCGTGCATAGAGCGGTAGCTCTTGTACGCCACAAATGGCGAGAAGTAGCGCACATTGCCCCAGAGCCCAGCCAGTTGGAACGCCGCCGTATATTCCTTGCCACTGCGCGGACGAACCGGATTGTTCACCGTGTTATAGCTGTACGTCAATGAAATCTGGCTCGTGACGATGCCCGACAGCGCGTTGTTTCCCTGAATGCCGCCGCGGAAACTGATGGTCTGGAAGAAGGTCTGAGACGCTGTGCTGAACGCCGTGATCGATGCTCTCGAAAGCGAATACGTGAGGCCCACGCGCTGGAAGGCATGACGGCGAAGCGGATAAGCCAGCGAGAGGTTGATGCCCGTAGATGCCTGGTTGTAGTTCTGCGTCAGAGACTGCTGGGCCGCCGAGAGATTGGCTGCGAGGCCGGTGCTGGTCTCGTAGTTTTTGGCCGCGTTGTAGTCAGACTTGTTGTTATAGATTTGAAACCCAAGGTTCAACGGACGATTGTGCACATAGGGTTGCGTGAAGCCAAACAGGAATTGCCGGCTGACGTTGCCCAGGTTGCCCTGAACGCTGAGCGTCTCCCCAAGACCAAGGAAGTTGTTGGTTTGGTAGTTCACTCCCAGGAAGGCGCCGGAGAGACCGCTGACGCCACCGTTGAGGCCGATCGAGTTCTTGCCCTTCTCCGTCAGCTTGAGGAGAAGGTCAACGGTGCCAGCCTCGGAGTTCTGGTGAGCCTCTGAGTCCTGCTCGACCTTCAGCGGATTGAAGTACTCGAGCTGGTTCAGGCGCAGCAGGCTGTATTCCCAAAGCTGCGAGTTGTAGACCTGGCCTTCATCGAGGAGCAGTTCGCGCCGGATGACGCGGTCGCGGGTGATGGTGTTGCCCTGGAACTCGATCCGTGAGACGTAGAACTGCTTGCCTTCATCGATGTCGATCTGAAACGAGACGGTGTGCTTCTGGTCGTCGTAGACAGGCTTGGGGATGGCCCCAAAGTTGATGTACCCGAGCTGGCCGTACGCCTTCTTCAGGTTGTCGAGACCCTTGCCGATGAGAGTGGAATTGAACCAATCCCCATCCTTGATGTTGAACTGTGCTCGCAGCGCCTTTGTGTTGTTGAGGTGCGTATTCCCGCTAAATGTGATGGTCCCCAACCGGTAGCGCTCACCCTCTTCGACGGGCATGAGAATGTCAATTCGCTTGCCGCGGTTGGGCCTGAACGTGAACCAATTGAGGCCGCCTTGATCGCGGATCTGCGTGCGGGGCGTCTCGACTGCGGCATTGGCGTATCCCTTGTCGCGGTAGGCATAGCGGACGCGCTCAGTATCGATGTCGAGCTTTGAGGCGTCGAAGGTACGCGCAAAGATGTTTTCGAAGAAGATCGAATGCGGAATGCCGATCGGGCGCAACTCCTTCATGGAGCGGCGAAGGTAGAGGCTGCTGAGGTGCTGGTTGCCGGCAAATTTGATCTGCCCGACTTTGACCACAGGGCCTTCCTTGATGCTGAAGTTGATCTGCACCGAGGCAGGGGGAATGGTTTTAACGTCGGTCTTGATGGTCGCGAACTGGTGCCCGTGCTCGGAGAGAAGTTCCCTCAGTATGGTTTCGGCCCGCTTGATCTTGGTGGGGTCGTACTGGCCCTCGACCGAAAGGCCGACCTTCTCCTTCTTGAAGCGGTCGAGGATGTCGGAGGTCGAAACCGAGTTGTTGCCCTTGTAGTTGATCTCGCGGATCGAGGGACGCTCGCGGACGATGACGTTGAGAATGACTCCCTTTTCGGAGTCTTCGCGTTCAATGCGCAGGTCTTCAAAATAGCCGGTGTTCCAAAGCGAGTTGAAGTCACGCTCGATGGATTGCGGGTCGTACGTGTCGCCCGGATGGGTGAACATCCGGGCAAGAATTGTCTCCTTGGGGATGCGGCGATTCCCGATGACCCGGATAGATTCGATGGTCTGCGTTTGAGCGAAAGCGATGCTGGCGGAGAAAACGAACAGGAGTATGGCGGTAAGACGAAAAATGGACGCCGAAATCCGCGTTTTGCGGGAGATGGGATCGTGCGCGATCTTCACCGGGCTGGAGTCCTGCGGCGAGCACAAGTTCTGGTGCGGTCCAAGGTAAGGCTTCACGGGAAGAATATGCACACCCTCACTGCTTAAGTTCTGTTACAGCCTTTAGGAAAGATTGATTTTACCATCTCAATGACGGTCTCTTCGGTGCCTTGGCGACCTCATCAGAACAGCGGATGAAGCGCTCGGTCCGAAGGGTTAAAGTCTTCCCCACAACGTGCGTTCGCGCTTATGCGCAATTCAGGACACCGGGCACTCTGGGACTCAAGATGACGAAGAGGATTGCGTTGAAAACTGCCGACTGCTCCAGCAACAAATCTCGCCGCCAAAATGCCGTTCCATTGGGTCCTCAAACAGTTTAACGGACCAAAATGGGTTGGAGAGTTCGCACTCCATTCCCTGCCGGAGTACGGATCAAATGACTGAAATGCGCGAAAGCACGTTTCTTAGACGCAGGGCCGGGCGACATGACATCCTCAGAGTCAGGATGGTTGAGGAGAAAATGGTGGAAACCGCGGGTACCGTTTTCGATTTTGAAGCCAACACCCTGGACGGAGCGCCGAAAAAGCTTGCCGACTTTCGCGGAAAGGTGCTGCTGATCGTAAACACGGCCAGCCAGTGCGGTTTTACTCCGCAGTATGCGGGACTCGAAAAGCTTTATCAGACATATAGGGACCGAGGGCTGGTCGTTCTCGGCTTTCCTTGCAACCAGTTTGGGGCGCAGGAGCCAGGCAGCGCCGCCGAGATCGGGGCCTTTTGCCAGAAGAACTATGGGGTGAGCTTCCCGATGTTCGGCAAAATCGACGTGAACGGGGAGAATTCGCACCCGCTCTATCGCTATCTAAAGAAGGAGAAGCCTGGATTGCTTGGCCCGATTGGCGGAGGCTCCATCAAGTGGAACTTCACGAAGTTCCTCGTGGATCGCGAAGGCCAGGTTGTCGCCCGGTATGCCTCGACGACCAAACCGGAGAGCTTGGCCAGTGCCATCGAAAAACAGCTGAATGCGGGGAAAAGCTAAGCGATGCGCAAGAACCTGCCGATGATCCTGATCCGCGTGATCGTGGGTCTTGTGTTCCTGACCGAAGGCGTTTTGAAGTTTGTACGGCCCGGCGAATTGGGCGTGGGCCGGTTCGCGCATATTGGGCTGCCGTTTCCGCATGTGCTGGCTCCCTTTGTCGGCGTGGTGGAGATTGCGGCCGGTGGAGCGTTGATCCTGAACTTTTTCGCGGGCGATGCGGCGTTGCTATTGCTCATCGTTATTCTGACGGCCATCTTCACAACCAAGGTGCCGATCCTGCTGGGGCATCGCCTTGGGGTCTTTGCACCACCGAAGCTCGACCACTACGGGATTCTGACGTTCATCCACGAGGCGCGGACGGACCTGGCAATGCTCTTCGGGCTGATCGCGATTCTCCTCGATAGTGGGATGAGGATCAGTCTAAGGGGGAAATAGCGGCTGCTGCTTGTATCAGCCGTCGAAGCGGTAAGCACTGATCTGAGCGCCCATAGGCTCGTCGGTAAAGATGCGCTTGCCGGCGGCATCGCCTCCTGCTCCTGCTGCGACCATTAATGGGATCAGGTGCTCTTCCCTCGGGTGTGCGTACGTCGCGAACGGGGCGCTGCGCCACTTTTCGAGCAGCGCATTGCGCTGTCTGGCAGGGGACTCCACCGCGCTGGTCAGCCACGCGTCGAAGGCCCGGGAGCGTTCAGCCGTGTGTGGCTGGAAATAGCCGCGTAGATTATGGAAGCTCATTCCGCTGCCGATGATGAGAACACCCTCGTCGCGCAACGGTGCAAGCGCGCGGCCGGCAGCGATGTGCAGCGCGGGATCGAGCGACTGGTCCAGCGAAAGCGTGACTACCGGAATCTGTGCTTCTGGGAACGCGACCTTGAGCGGCACGAAGACGCCGTGGTCGTACCCGCGCTTGGTATCGGTGGCCCAAGGCAGCCCGGCACTCTGCAAAAGCGCGCTGACCCGCCCGGCTAGGGCCGGATTACCGGGCGCAGGCCAAGTGAGTTCATACGTGTGTGCGGGGAAGCCGGAGTAGTCGAAGATCAGATCTGGATTTGGCGCGGCGCCAGCAGTCAGGGCCGGTTGTTCCCAGTGCCCACTGATGACCAGAATTGCCTTCGGCTGATAGGGCAGGGTCGAGGCCACGGATTCCAGGAAGCGCTGAGTTGGACGCCACGTGTCTGCCGGGCCCCAGGTCCAATCCATAAAGAAGCACGGTCCTCCGCCATGAGGAAGAAAGAGGGCGGGTTGGCGATTGCTGCTGCTGGCGGACATTGAATACTCCGGCGAGGCCTGCACCTGCATCGCCTTACAGACCAATATTTGTTCAGACAACTATTTGATGCTGCGCGGAGGCTCGCGATGCAGGGATTTGGCGCATCCACAAAAACCAGATAATGAGGGTTGGCTACTCAATGGCGAACACAGCCGAAACGGTAGCCTCGCGGCTTACCTTATGCGGCTCGATCGCGAGTTGTAGGGAAGCTGCTCCCGCTGACCCCAGTCCGCCACCCGCCTGCATCATCGGCATTGAAAATCGGGCCGCGGAAAATTGATTGCTCACGCTCATCAGTATCCCAAGATGCGCTCCCATTCCGTTGGCAAGCACCGAAGCATTCTCTTTGGCGCGTGCCGCAGCTCGATCGAGAGCCTGGTTCTCCAGCGCCTTCTGGTTCTTTACTGTCCACTCGATTTGTCCGCTGCTGTTTGCTCCAGCGCTGATCGCAATATCAAGGATCTCCGCAGCGCGTTGCGGCGGCACATCCACCGTCCATTGCTGCGCCAACTTGAATTTGTGCTCCTCACTCCAAACCCGGTAGAGATATTGCGACTGGCTTCGGATGTTGTTCTCCGTTATTCCAGCTTGTTTCACCGCTGCGACGATGGCGTTTGATTTGCGGGCGCCATCAGCGTGGGCGGACTTCACATCCTCCGCCGGTGTGTCGAATCCGATGTGCAGGATGGCAAGATCCGGTTCCACATTAACGCTTTCAGTTGCGCTAACTGTTAAGGTTCTTTGATTGTTGGCGGGATGCTGCGTGCAGGATGTAAGGAAAATGGAAGCTACGGCGATAGAAGCGAGCGAGGCTAAGAACCTCATTGGGGCCCTCTTTCAATTCGGACAAAACAATACCATGCTCGCGTGCTCTCGCTAGGTTACGAATGTGCAGATTCAGTCAATTGAGAATACCGCGTAGACGGTCGCTTCTCGGCTGACCTGGTGCGGTTCAATCGCGAGGGGCTCGGCGGCTGCGTTCGCCGCTTTCATCGCCATCATCGGCATCGGTCTCGGAAACGACGGCGTGGACATCTGGTTGCTGACGTAGATCAGTGAACCGAGCCGTACGCCCATGCCCTTGGCCAGAACTTCTGCATTTGTCCTGGCACGCGCGGCGGCTTTGTCCAGGGCCTCGGCCTCCAATGCCTTCTCGTCTTTCACGGTCCACTCGATTTGGCCGCTGCTGGTCGCACCGGCATTTATAGCAGTGTCGAGAATTTCGGCGGCATGCTCGGGCTGCACTTTCACAGTCCAATCCTGGTGAAGCGTGTATTTGCGGAGTTTGGTGGTCCAGTCGCGATCCAGATATTGCGACTCGCTGCGGATCGCCGTTTCCGGTACTCCCGCCTGCTTGAGTGCGGCGATGATGGCATTTGAGGCGCGGGATCCGTCAGCATACGCGGACTTGGGATCTTCCGGTTGAGTGACAAAGCCGATGTGCAGGACAGCAAGGTCGGGCTCAACAGAGACGCTATCAGTAGCCGTGACAGTGAGCGTGCGATTGCTCGAATCGACCTTGAGCTGGGGCTGGGTGGGCTGCTGCGGTGATGCCGGAATGGTTGCGATGAAAAGTGCCGAGGTGATGAAGGCAAGATTGCGATGCATTGCAGGGCTCCTTCGTGCGAAGCAAAATGAGCGGCAAATTGAGCCGCATCTGTTTGAGGAACGGGCGAATGCTACTTTCTTGCGTGCTTTTCTCCGAATTGCCGGAGTTTCGCAAGGGTAGCAGCAGCCTCGCCGGAGTCGATTGCCTCGGCTCCCATTTCAACGCCCTGCTTGAGGCTTTCTGCGAGCCCCGCGGCCACTAAAGTGGCTGCGCCATTCAGCAGGACGATGTCACGGCGTGGTCCCTTGATGCCGGTAATTACGTCATAGAGCAGGGCCTTGTTGGTCTCAATGTCTCCGCCGATAAAGTCCTCGAGCTTCGCGCGGGGCAGTCCGGCCATCTCCGGTGTAACTCGCGCCGCCTTCAGGTGCGGTTCAGCGTCGGGCCCGGTCTCTTCAATCCGCGCGACGACAGACTCGCCCGTAGTTGTGAGTTCGTCGATTCCGTCTGTCCCGTGAACGACAAAGGCCCGCTTCGAACCAAGGGCCTGCAGCGCCCGGCCAACGAGAAGAACGCGGCTCGGCGCGAGAACGCCCACAACCTGAATCCGCGCATGCGCCGGGTTTGTCAACGGTCCGCAGAGGTTAAAAATGGTTCGGAAACCAAGCGCGCGGCGCAGTGGATTCATGGCTTTCATCGCCGGGTGGTACAGCGGCGCAAAGAGGAACACGAAGCCGGTTTCGCGCAGGCATTCGACCGCGAGTTCAGGATTGAGGTCGATCGGAACACCGAGCGCCTCGAGCACATCGGCCGCACCGCAGCGTGAAGTAACAGCCCGATTGCCGTGCTTGGCCACCTTTGCCCCAGCAGCCGCGGCGACGAGAGCAGCGCCGCAGGAGATGTTGAACGTAAGCGGGCCGCCTCCGCCTGTTCCAACGCAGTCGACCAGTTCCGCCCGCTCTTCGTCAGTGAGCGGAATCGGC
>Ga0068855_100008614_pt1 | contig 12325 bp, 9 predicted proteins | sample KBSCornC52_FD_66592 | JGI IMG/M metagenome (GOLD analysis project Ga0068855, IMG submission 66592) | Corn rhizosphere microbial communities from Kellogg Biological Station, Michigan, USA - KBS Corn C5-2 | ecosystem: Host-associated > Plants > Roots > Rhizosphere > Soil ...
CTGCGACCGGCCCTTGAGGCTCAGCACGTCGTCGAGGACTGTCAGAACATCATTGCGCGTATCCAAAAAAGCTCTCCTCGCTCGTACAGCGTATTCCGGCGATTGCATACCGTCGCCGCCGACTATTATATAGTCGTGCTCTCCGCAAATCGGGCGGCCGCTTCCGCCTCGATGATGCAAAAACGGGTGCTGATGGTCGCGTTCCACTTTCCGCCGATGCGCGGAAGCAGCGGCATTCAGCGGACGCTTCGGTTCGCGCGCTACCTTCCGGAGTTCGGGTGGGAACCGCAAATACTGACAGTACATTCGCGCATTTACGATGCCGTCGACGGCTCCGAAAAGCTGCCCCCGGAGCTCGTCGTGCATCGCGTGCCCGCATTCGACGCCGCCCGCCATTTCGCCATCGGCAAGCGTTATCCGTCCTTTCTTGCGCGCCCGGACCGCTGGGCGTCATGGTGGTGGAGCGCCGTACCGGCGGGACTGGCTGCGATACGCGCGTTCCGGCCTCACGCCTTGTGGTCGACATATCCCATCGCAACCGCGCATGCAATCGGCCACACGCTGGCTCGCATCACGCGTTTGCCGTGGATCGCCGATTTCCGCGATCCCATGGCGCAGGACGGTTATCCCACGGATCCCGCGCAATGGCAGGCGTTCAGCAAAATCGAATCGCGCACAATCGGGCGCGCCGTGCGCAGCATCTTCACTACCCCCGGCGCTGCGGACGAATATCGCGCCCGCTATCCGGCGTATGCGAAGCGCATTGACGTCATCGAGAACGGGTACGACGAGGAAATGTTTCGCGGCTTGCCGGAGGCAAACGCCAAGCGGAAGGGCCGCCCTATCGTCCTTCTGCACAGTGGCATCGTCTATCCGCTGGACCGCGACCCGAGCGCGCTTTTCCAGGCGCTTCAAACCCTGCGCGCGAGCGGCGACATTTCGCCCGATGAGCTGCGCATCGTCTTTCGCGCACCGGTTCACGAGGATCGGCTGCTCGAGCTTGCCGATCGCTTTCGCGTGCGCGACTTCATCGCAATCGGCGCATATCTTCCGTATCGCGAAGCGCTCGAGGAGATGATCGATGCGGATGCGCTGCTCGTCATGCAGGCGGCGACTTGCAACCAGCAGATTCCTGCAAAGCTCTATGAATACCTTCGCGCCGGACGGCCCATTATCGGTCTTGCCGATCCTGCCGGCGACACGGGAGCGGCGTTGCGCAGCGCCGGCCTCATCCACATTGCAGCACTGGAGGATCCACAGGCGATCGCAATGCTGTTGCGGGACTTCGTCGCCGACCTGCTCGCCGGACGTGCCCCGGTCCCCAGCATCGGGCATGTGCGACTCGGCTCGCGTCGCGCTCGGACGAGCGAGCTCGCGAGCGTTCTCGACGACGCGATTCCCGCGACGCCGGCCGCACAGTGAGCGTGGACGTCCTGAATGCGCTCCTCTGGAAAGCCGCTAGAGCGGTTTCGCTGTTGAGTGGCGGGACCTGCCGGATCCAGCGCTATTACTTCGTTGCGCAACCGGTCAGCGCGTCAGCCCTGGTGGCCGAATCGTCCGGAAGAGCGATCGTCATCCGGCGTGTCGACGCCGACGATCCGCTCGTCGCCCAGTTCCCTCGTCCGCAAGAGGTCATCGCGGCACGCTTTCGGATGGGTGCCGTATGCTTCGCCGCGGAACGGGAGGGGCAGTTCATCGGATTCGCATGGCTCAAGGAGGACCAGTATTCCGAGGACGAGGTTCGCTGCCTGTTCCTGCTCGATCCGGTCGAACACGCCGCCTGGGATTTCGACGTGTACATCGACCCGGCGTTTCGCTTCGGCAGGACGTTCGCGAGGCTATGGGATCACGTAAACCAATGGCTGCGCGAGCGTGGCTACCGATGGAGCCTAAGCCGGATATCGGCGTTCAATGCCGACTCTCTGGCGGCGCACCGCAGGCTGGGCATGCGTTCGATCGGCAGCGCGACATTCGTGTGTGTAAGAACGGTCCAGCTGACGCTGGTTGGGCAGGCACCGTTCGTGCATCTCGGATGGCGTCGCGATGATGTCCCAACGCTGCGCCTTCGGGCACCTCGCTACGATTAGCCTCGCTACAATGCTGCGAGAACTTCGCCCACACAGACCATGAATCACTCGACCTTGCTTGCCGAGCTCGTCGCAGCGGGCGCCGCACATCATCCCGAGCGACCCGCCGTCACGGCAGGTGAAGCAACGTTCACCTACGGAGACCTCGCTGCCGCCGTGACGCGCTTTGCCGCCGGCCTCGTGCATTCAGGCGTCGGGAAGCAACAGCGGGTCGCGATATTCCTGGAAAAGCGACTCGAGACGGTGATCAGCATGTTCGGCACCGCTGCTGCGGGCGCCATTTTCGTGCCGGTGAATCCGGTGCTGAAGCCGCCGCAGGTCGCCTACATCCTCCGCGACTGCAACGTGCGCGTCCTCGTCACTTCGGTGGACCGCCATGCGGCGCTGCGAGAGGAGCTCTCGCACTGCCCGGATCTCGCCGATGTGTTTCTGACGGGCGCCACCGGTCACGAGCCGTCGAGCAAACACTACGGTATGCATGCTTTTGACGAATTGCTCTCCGCGCCGGCCCGGGCGGCCCACCGGGTAATCGACACCGACGTCGTCGCCATCCTGTACACCTCCGGAAGCACCGGCCGGCCTAAGGGTGTCGTCCTGTCGCATCGAAACATGGTGGCAGGTGCGAAAAGCGTCGCCAGCTACCTGCAGAACGGTCCGGACGATTCGTTGCTCGCCGTGCTGCCGCTCTCGTTTGACGCCGGCTTCAGCCAGCTCACAACCGGATTTCACGTTGGGGCGCGCGTTGTACTGCTCAACCACCTGTTGCCGCGCGATGTCGTAAAAGCGCTCGCCGACGAGCGCATTACCGGGCTGACGGCCGTGCCACCTCTCTACATTCAACTCGCGCAGCTCAGGTGGCCGCCCGCGATCGACGACCATCTTCGCTATTTCGCGAATACCGGCGGGCGCATGCCGTTCGAGACGCTCAAGCGACTACGCACTCTCGTCCCGCATGCAAAGCCGTATTTGATGTACGGGCTCACCGAAGCATTCCGCTCAACTTACCTGCCTCCCGAAGAAGTCGATCGCCGCCCCGATTCGATAGGCAAGGCGATCCCCAACGCCGAAATACTGGTGTTGCGCGACGACGGTACGCCGTGCGCGCCGAACGAGCCCGGGGAACTGGTTCATCGGGGCGCACTCGTCGCCCTCGGCTACTGGAACGACCCGATAAAGACGGCCGAACGATACAAGCCGCTGCGCCTGGAAAGCGGCCTGACGCTTCCCGAGATAGCGGTGTTCTCCGGCGATACGGTACGCGCGGACGAGGAAGGCTACCTGTATTTCATCGGGCGGCGTGACGAAATGATCAAGACGTCGGGATACCGCGTCAGCCCGACTGAAATCGAAGAGGCGCTGTACACGACCGGTCTCGTCGGAGAGGTTGCCGCGTTTGGCGTGCCGCACGCGGTTCTCGGCGAGGCAATCGTCGTCGTCGCGACCGCTCCGCCGCACGGGCACGTGGCCGAGCGCGACCTCGTCGCCCGGTGTCGCGAGTGCCTGCCGACGTTCATGGTCCCTCTGCGCGTGGAGATTCGCCACGGCCCGCTGCCTCGCAATCCGAACGGCAAGATCGATCGCAAACGCCTGGCCCTCGAATTAACTGAGGCCGACTCCACGCGGCAAGCCGGCACGACGGGAGTCGCAATTGACTGAGATACGACACTCGGCAATTGGCACATGGCCGGTGCATGACGACTGCATTCAGGTGGGCGGTGTAGCGCTTACGCGCCTTGCCGAGCGTGTCGGTCGAACCCCTTTCTATGCTTACGATCGTGCGCGTATCAAAGAGCGTGTCGAGGAGGTGCGCCGCCATATCCCCGAAGCGGTGCGCCTGCACTATGCGATGAAAGCCAATCCCATGCCCGCGCTGGTGCAATGGGTCACCTCGCTCGTCGACGGGGTGGATGTCGCATCGGGTGGCGAGCTGCAGGTCGCGCTCGATGCCGGCGCACATGCCGATGAAGTGAGCTTCGCGGGACCCGGCAAGCAGTCGTCGGAATTGCGCCAGGCGATCGCGGCCGGTGTACTGGTCAACGTGGAATCGCGGCGCGAAGCACGAACGCTCGCCTCGCTTTCGGAGGAACTGGGATTGCGCGCCCGCGTAGCGGTGCGCGTCAATCCCGATTTCGAACTGAAGGCTTCGGGCATGAAGATGGGCGGCGGCGCGAAACAGTTCGGCATCGACGCCGAGGAGGTGCCGGCATTCCTCGCCGAAATCGATACGCTCGGCCTCGACTTCGAAGGCTTTCACATCTTCAGCGGATCGCAGAACCTCAGTGCCGCGGCGATCTGCGAAGCGCAGCAGAAGGCCGTCGATCTCGCGGTGCAACTGGCGAGGACCGCTGCGCGCACCATACGCGTGCTGAACGTCGGCGGTGGCTTCGGGATCCCCTATTTCCCGGGCGAACAGCCGCTCGATCTTGTGCCGATCGCCACGAACCTCTCGCGGCTCGTCGAGCGCGTGCGAAGCGAGATGCCGGGCGCGAGGCTCGTGATCGAGCTTGGTCGTTATCTCGTGGGCGAGGCAGGGCTGTATGTCTGCCGGGTGCTCGACCGCAAGGTGTCGCGCGGTCAGGTGTTCCTGGTGACCGACGGCGGCCTGCACCACCATCTGGCGGCCTCCGGCAATTTCGGCCAGGTGCTCCGGAAGAATTATCCGGTCGTCATCGGCAACAAGGTGCAAGGGCACCGGCGGGAAATCGCCTCCGCCGTTGGGCCCTTGTGCACGCCGCTCGATCTCCTTGGTGACCGGATGGATCTCGCGGTCGCGGAGCCAGGCGATCTGGTCGTCGTTTTTCAGTCCGGCGCGTACGGCGCAACCGCGAGCCCACAACGCTTCCTGAGCCACCCGGCCGCAGCGGAAGCCCTTGTCTGACATGTTTCGATTCAAGGGCGAAATTGAGTTCGACGCGCTTACGGTTCCGGCCGTCGCGCCAGCTATGGCGTCATACGGCGACCATCGCGAGCTTGCCGCGCCGGGGCTTACTTTGCGCTGGGACGCCCGGCATGTGGACGTTGCGCTGCGAAACGGACTGTTAGCGCTCGCGGCCGGACGTGCGCGCGATGCGAAAACGGAGCGTTCCAGCGAAGCGCTGCGCTGGCTCGACCGCTACGAACGAAGCGGGGAATGCGCCGCAGACGACGTCGGCGGCGGGTTCAGCATCGTGATCGTCGATTTCGCCAAGCAAAAGGCGCTGCTGTGGGTCGATCGCTTCGGCATCGAAGCTCTGTGCTATCGAAGCACACGCGGAACGCTCGCGTTCGCCGATGGTGCATGCAATGTGCCGGGGGCGGCGACGACGATCGACGCGCAATCGCTGTTCGAATATCTGTACTTCCACGTCGTCCCGGCACCAGCGACGATTTACCAGGAAGTGCTGAGGCTCGAGGCCGCGCATCGGCTTACGGCCTCGGCTGCCATTGCGAAGCCATCGTGCTATTGGAAGCCGCGATTCATCGAGAACGACCGTAGCGACCTCTTGGCGCGCTCGGATCGGTTCGTCGAACTCATCCGCGAGGCGGTCGAGCAGGAGGCCGACGATGAATCCACCGCCTGCTTCCTGAGCGGCGGTACCGACAGCTCGACGATCGCCGGCATGCTCATGCAGATGCGCGGTGGCCCGGCACACGCATATTCCATAGGCTTCGATGCGGCCGGCTACGACGAAATGGCGTACGCGCGCATAGCGGCCCGGCACTACGGGCTTTCGCACGACGAGTACTACGTGACGCCGACCGACGTCGTCGAAGCCATGCCGCTGCTCGCGGCCTCGTTCGACCAGCCATTCGGAAACTCGTCCGTATTGCCCGCATACCTGTGCGCTGCACGGGCGCGCAAGGATGGTTTCACGCGCATGCTCGCGGGCGATGGCGGAGACGAGCTCTTCGGGGGCAATTCGCGATACGCAGTGCAGAAGGCATTCGAGGTCTACCATCGTTTGCCGCATACGCTCCGCCGAAGCGTTCTCGAGCCTGCGGCATCCAACATCGCACTGTTCCGGACCCTGCCCGGCCTGCGACAGCTTGGCGGCTACGTCCGCCACGCCCGGCCCGACCTGCCGGACAGGCTCAACGCGTTCAACCTCCTGCAGTTCGTCGGGATCGACGATCTGCTCGAGCCAACATTACGTGCGCGTATCGACCCGGCCGCTCCGCTCGCGCGGCAACGCGACGTCTGGGCGCATTCGAGTGCGCGCTCCCTGGTCAACCGTATGCTGGAGTACGACTGGAAATTCACGCTCGCCGACAGCGATTTACCCAAAGTGCGCGCTGCGACGCGACTCGCGGACGTCAGCGTTGGGTATCCGTTCCTCGCGCGCGAACTCGCCGATTTTTCGCTTCAGCTGCCGGGGCAGTGGAAAGTGAGACGATTCACGCTCCGCTGGTTCTTCAAGCGCGCCTTGCGGGACTTCCTGCCACGCGAAATCGTGCGCAAGCGGAAGCACGGATTCGGATTGCCGTTCGGTGCGTGGCTTTTGCGTCACCCGCCGTTGCGCGAACTCGTCGAGGACGCGCTCCGTGGCGTCGGACAGCGAGGCATCGTGCAGCCCGGAATCGTACGTGGGATCCTCGATACGAGGTTGCGTGAAGCACCGGGCTTCTACGGTGAGCTGGTGTGGATACTGACGATGCTGGAACTGTGGCTGCGCGCCCACGAGAACGAGGCCGTGCTGCCTGCTAACTCGCCGATCGAGCGGCAGGCGCGAATCATGGCGGGCGAACAGCAATGAGCGCACTCGCACAGCGCCTGAAGGACCGGTTTTTCCCGCAGCAGCACCCGTATGCGCGGTTCGAGGCGGAAGTCGAACGTAAGCTCCGTCCCGACCATACGCTGCTCGACGCAGGTTGCGGAAGGACCGCACCTATTCTCGAAAAATATCGCGGGCGCGCCCGCCGCCTGATCGGCGTCGACGTCGTCGAGTTCCGTCCCCGAACGGACGAGCTCGAACTGCACTGCTCCGATCTCGCCGACATGCCGATCGAGGACGAGTGCGTCGACATCGTCATGGCACGCAGCGTAATGGAACACGTGACGGAACCCGCGCGCGTTTACGGCGAGATCCATCGCGTGCTGCGGCCCGGCGGAACGTTCATTTTCCTGACCGCGAACCTGTGGGACTACGCTTCGCTGATCGCGACGGTGATTCCCAACCGCCTGCACCCGTGGATCGTATCCAAAACCGAAGGGCGCGAAGCGGAAGACGTTTTCCCGGTAGCGTATCGAACCAACACTCGCGCGGCCGTCGACCGGTGGTCGGCGCTGGCGGGTTTCGAGACCGTGTCGTTCGAATACCTCGGGCAGTACCCGTCCTACTTCATGTTCAACGGGTTCCTGTTCTTGATCGCGACCGGGTACGAGAAGCTGATCGACAAAGTGCGCGCACTCAACTGCCTGCAGGGATGGCTGCTCGTCTCGCTGCGCAAGCCGATGCGGACGGACGAATCGCCGGTGAGGAAAATGGAAGCCGACGCCGAGCGCGTCAATCCTCGCGCTTCTGCTTGACGCCCTCGAGCTCCTTCAATCGCTTCTCGAGCGCGGGCGTGTTCGGGGCGGCGGCGAGCCCCTTCTCGAGCCATTCGCGTGCCTGTGCGATGTTGCCCGTCTTCTGGAAATGGAAACTTAGGGCAGCGTAGGGCGGCCAGTAATCGGCTTTCAACCGTATTGCCTGCTGCAATGCCGCGATACCGAGCGCAGTACGGTCCAGCCGCAGCAGATTCTCACCCTTCTTTGTGAGTATCTCGGGAAGCATCACGAAGTCGGGAGGCGAGTTGCGGATGACGTAATCGATGTTACCCACCGCCGAGTCGAGATAGAAGTCACGCACCCGCTTGCTTCTCGCGAGCAGCATCGCACGGTTGGTTTCCATCAGGGCCCAGCAATAGTGATGCATTGCATGGAAAGCGGGACCCATCACCTCGTACCAGTGCGCGATTTCGGATTGGTTGGGGTGAAACTCGTCGCGGAAAAGCTGCGTCGACTTGCAGTAGCGCGGGAGAATGGCGACATCCCGGGGATCGAGCGCCTCCACGCTGTCCGGATAGCCGGGAATGTTGTTGGCGTATGAATTGCAGACCACCAGCAGCAGCGCCGGAAGAATGAGCTTTCGCAACAGACACATCGGGCGAATCTCCATGATCGCCATTGCGCACTACCCGTTCAAGCGCAGCGTCGAGACGAGCCGGCGCCCGTTCGGCCCACGTGCCGCTGCCCCCTCGCGCTCGGCACGCAATTGCTGCTCCAATAGACGGCCAACGACGAGCGTGGTTCCGATCAGATAGTACGGAACATCGAAATTGACGAGGCTCAGGAAGGCGCCACCGACGGCGAACCCGACGATGCTGACCTGCATCATCAGGCCGTAGTGATAAAGCCAGGCGAGATCGGCACGGCCCTTCGCGCCACGAACGAGCCTTCCCGCATGCTTCCAATGGGTGATCAGCAGCAGCACGTAAATCGCAAATCCGACGAAACCGTGGCTTCCCAGAGCCTCGAAGTAGATGCTGTGCGCGACCTGCGGAGGAAACGAGGGATCGGGCGAATACCGATCGAAGATCGGCTTCAGTGCAACCTCGTAGCCGGCGCCGAACAACGGACGATCCTTCGCGATGTTGAACATCGTGCCCCACGCATTGAGACGCATGTTGGCGGATGTGTCCTGCTGGTACTCGGCGATCGTGTCCATCCGCTGGTACCACTGCTCGGGCATGTAAAACAGCGCGACCGGGAATGCAACCACGGCAAACATCAGGAACAGCACCTTGTGGCGTCCCTTGAGCCAGAGGAACGTCACCATTGCACCCACCGCGAGGAGCGCGCCACGCGAATAGCTGCCGAGCACGGCAAGCCCGCAGGACGTCATCATGCCGAAAAGAGCCCAGCGCAGGTACTTGTTCGGGTTCGTCATGAACAAATACCGCATCAGCGGGATCACCATGATGATCGCCACGGCGAGCGCATTATTGTCCTCGATGTAGCTGGCCTCGGGGCCGTAGACTTTGTACTGGCCACCGGTGAGCAGGGTGAACACGCCTCCCTTGGTGCCGTAATATCCAATGGAAAGCACGATCACCCAGATGAGCTGACGCACCTGCTCCCGCGTCTGAAATAGCAGCGGGATCAGCAGCACCATCAGCTGCGTCTTCATCATCGTGACCCATAATTCGAACGAGTCCGACGGATACAGCGCGAACACCGTAGTGACGCTTGTCCATCCGACGAAGGCGAGAAGGACGAGGCTCAGTGAATTGATCGGAAGCGGGCGCTTGCGTGCGAACACTGCGCCGACGAGCGTCGTAACCGCGACGATCGCCGCGAAATTGAAGTCGTGCGCGAAGCTCCACGTGAGGCGGTGCGGATTCATCACGCTCAGCCACACGTACATCAGGATGCCCAGGTGCGGCCGGCGAAGAATGAACGGAATCGCGCCGAATACGACCAGCGTGAGGAGGACGTCTCTCACTGCATGCCTCGACGCGCCATGTCGCCTGGCCGCACGACCGTCGGTGGCGATGTCATGATTTCACCGCCACAAGCGCCAGGCTCGGGGTCGCGACATGAGCCGCAAAGCGAAGCAGTGCCGACTTCCGGATGGCGCGGACGACGCGGGCTTGCGCGGGCGTTTTCGCTGCTTCATCGACGATGTCGAAGCGATCCAAACATCGAAATCCGAGCGGGGCGAGAAAATCACGCAGCGCGTAATAGCTGAACCAGTTGACGGCGGGGTAACGCGCATAGTTGGCGATCGACGGCCGCGACGTCACCGCCAGCCGCTCGCAGTAGCGCTTCAAAGCCGAGGGGTACCAACTGTAGAGCGGAAGGTTGAATTCCTGCTGCCTGGGACACAGGACATTCGTCGTGCTCACATAGAAAAGGCCCCCGCTTCGCAGCACGCGGGCCGCTTCCCGCAAGCATGTGCGCCAGTCGGGCACGTGCTCGAGCAATTCGGGCAGCAGGCAGACGTCCACCGTTTCGTTCGCCCATGGAAGCTGCGTTGCGGTTCCCACCTCGAACCGGATTGAAAGACCGGCGTTCGCCGCCCGCTCGCGCGCGAGGTCGATCAACGGCTTGTTGACATCGAGGCCGCACACGCGATGTCCGTCCGCCGCCCATAGCACCGCTTGCGATCCCGGGCCGCACCCGATGTCGGCAACGTCCAACCTGGAAGGCATCGACGCTCGCCGCGCGAGGCGGAGCATGATGACCTTCACGCGCTCAGCGCTTTGCTGCGCCAACGCGCTCGCGCTCTTGTCGGCGTAATAGTCGTAGAACGCCTGATGCGTCGTATGGTCCCAGGCCGCGCGTTCGGTCGTCGGATTCGTCATGGATAGGCGAGTGCCGGAACGCGACGCCCGCGTCAGCGGTCCGCTTCCCGGTTGCCGGCGATCGAGGACGAGCGTCTCATCGGGCGGGATCGGCGATCCTCTGCGTGGAAATGATCAGGTCGTCGTACCACGTCTGCGCCAGCGGGTGCGCCTGCTTGTGGTTCTTGTTCGTCATGTAGGGGAGCAGCCAGACCTTGCCGAAGCGTTGATTGTCGGTGGCCGGGCCCGCCGTTAGCGGAAAATATCCCGGAATGCCGGGTTTCCAGTCAACCAGAAGGACCGACCGCTGCCCCTCGCGCGCGCCCCACAAACGGACTCGGCTTTCGAGAAATTCGCCTTTGGAATTGTCGCGCGGCCCGAGCGTAACGCCGATCTGGAACGTCATCCATTCATCGGGCACCCAGCCGAAACAACCCGGCCCCACTCCTGTTTTGTCGTCCCCGCTGTTCGAGTACAGACAATACGGCGCCGTTCCGTTCTGCAAGCGAAAATCGGCCGCCGGCAGCTTTTCGTAGAACGGTGAGTAAGCGGGGTGCGATGTACTGCCAGTACAAGAGTTGTAAGCGATCGGAAGCCGCTGCTGGTAGTACGTCGTGACGACCACCTCAATGGCCTCGCACGAGTTAAAGATCCGTTTTGGCTGGTCGCCGGTGGTGACGATGATCTGCTTCGTGCCGCCCTGCGGGTGTATCTTCCCGTCGCCCCAGTCCTCGGTGAAATACGTATCGACGAACGCGCGGTTGAACCGTTGTCGCCACTGCACGTAGAACTCGGAGTTCTCCCCGAATTGGACCGAGAGGTCCTTGGAAAAATTCGCGTACCAAGCGCCCGCACCGTTCGACGCGGTGTATGACTCGAGGTCAAAACGGAGCGACCCTGCGCCTGAGGCCTTCACCGTTTTGTCGATGACGGGTGACGTCTTGTCGCCTTTGAGCACACCAAAGTTGGAACCGTACGCTTTGGATCCCAGTTGCGCGTCGGAGTCGAAGTCGAACCAGCGGACGACGCCAGGCGCAGATTTCCGGACTTCGAAGTCGGATGCACTCGTCGCGGGCGGAGAGGCGCCGGGCGCGGCTGCGACACTCGACACGAGCAGCGCCGCCGCCAAGCTATTGCTCAATGCGGCCATGTTCGAGTGTTCGCGGGTCTTCGCGAGTGGAACGGTAAGAAGTATTTCCCTAGTATAACGTGCCGTTCGTCGCGCCTGTGCGGCGGTTTGCGGGCGCTGCTACTGGTAGCGGTACGCCCAAGTGTCGAAGCTGGTATTGATAAAGATATACGCGTTGTTCACCGGGTCGTAGTCGATGCAATGGTACTGAACCGATCCGGGCGAACCGCCCTCGATCGTCCTGCTCGTCCACACCTTCGTTGCCGGATTGAATGCGTAGAACACGTTGTTCACCGGGCCGACGCCGATCAGATTGTTGACCGAGTCGTAAGCAGCGCCGACCTCGGGTCCGGATGGTGGCGTCCCCGTTGTCGTGAGTTTGGTTATCGTGCTCTTGCTAACGTCGGTCCTGTTCAGCGTTACCTCGAACACCGCGCCGAGGTTGCCGAGGTAGTAATGCTTGCCGTTGAGAGGGAAGTAGACCAGGTTCTGGTTGATGTTGAGCGCGCTCGCGTCGACCGGCGTGCCGTTCTCGTCATGGATCACCACGTTGTCGAGCAGGTCGAGCGCTCGCGCCATTGTCTTCCCGACCGGGTCGTAGACGAAAAGACCGTTGCGTCCGAGGATCAACACGTTGCCCGATGGCGGATCATAGGAAACCGCGGGGAAATTGGTGTCCGGCATGGAGACGGGAGCGAAGGTCCACGACTTGTTGATGAAGTTGTAATGTGCAATGCGGCCGATAGTATTCGTATAGTGATCGGCGCCCTGCGATGCTCCCGGCGCTGCGGACCAGTCGCCGAGC
>Ga0068855_100008615_pt1 | contig 12324 bp, 12 predicted proteins | sample KBSCornC52_FD_66592 | JGI IMG/M metagenome (GOLD analysis project Ga0068855, IMG submission 66592) | Corn rhizosphere microbial communities from Kellogg Biological Station, Michigan, USA - KBS Corn C5-2 | ecosystem: Host-associated > Plants > Roots > Rhizosphere > Soil ...
GTGAATGAGGTGAAAGCGGATCTTGCCTTTCAACAAGTAGAGGCCGTGCCCCTGCCCTTCGAAGTAATCTTCCGAATGCGAAAGGATGGCTCCATCGGGCGATTCGGGTCTGATCCAGGCGGAGTAAGTGACAGGATCGAGGTAATTGAAATCGGCCGGCTGGCCTTTCGAATCGACGCTGCGTTTTCCGTCGAACGATTCTTCGGGTTCGTGCCGGAATACCATCCCGTCCGCGACAGTCCAATCGGGCGCGCCTGACTTCGCGACCTTCCTCTCCCACTTGCGCTGCGATTTGGAAAGGGCGGTCAGTTGGGAGTCCCACTCGCGGCGCGCCGCGGCAAGCGCTGCGTCCAGTTCGTCCAGTCGTTTCTTCTGCTCCGGCAAAGGAGCTTTTACAAAAGGTTCTTCCGGGCCGTAGTTCCAGACGAAACCCTTTTCATTCGGAATCTGGTTGAAAAAGGCGAACAGCCGATAGAAATCCTTTTGAGATATCGGGTCATATTTATGGTCGTGGCAACGGGCGCAGCCAATCGTCAGCCCCATGAAGACCGTGCCTGTGGTCGAAACGCGGTCCGCCACGTACTCGACGCGGTACTCTTCCGGGATGATCCCGCCTTCTCCTGTAGTGCGGTGGTTGCGGTTAAAGCCTGTGGCGATGATGTCATCGAGAGTCGCTTCGGGCAGGAGATCTCCCGCGATCTGATCGACTGTAAACCGGTCCCAGGGCATATTGCGATTGAAAGCGTCGATCACCCAATCGCGCCATCGCCACATATCGCGGGCGCCATCGGTCTGATAGCCGTTGGTATCCCCGTAGCGCGCGGCTTCCATCCACCGGTACGCCATCTTTTCGCCGTAACGCGGCGAGGCCAACAGGCGATCGACTACCTTTTCGTAAGCCTGAGGTGAAGCGTCGGCGAGAAAGGCCTGAAGTTCCTGCGGGGATGGCGGGAGGCCGGTAAGATCGAGCGTTACGCGGCGAAGCAACGTGGCCTTATCCGCCTCCCGCGATGGGCGCAAACCCTCGCGCTCGAGCCGGCTCAGGACGAAATAATCAATCGGGTTGCGGGCCCACTGTTTATCGCGCACCTGCGGCAATGGCGGCCGCTTCGGCGGAACGAAAGACCAGAAGGATTCCCACTGCGCGCCTTCGGATATCCAGGTGCGGAGCAGGGCGACTTCGCGATCGCTGAGTTTGTCCTTGCCCGCATAAGCCGGGGGCATCCGGACGCTTTTATCTGCCGAAGCCACGCGGCGGATCAACTCGCTTTGGTCGGGGCGGCCCGGTACAATCGCGTGGCGGCCATTCGCAAGTGGCCGTTTCGCACCGGCCTCTATATCGAATCTCAGCTTCGTTTTGCGATTCGCAGCGTCCGGCCCGTGACAGGGGAAACACTTATCCGAAAGGATAGGGCGGATATCGCGATTGAACGCGACCTCATTCGCGCAGGCCGCCGCCGCAGCCAGCAGAAGGAGTGCGATTGCCCGTATCACTACCAGACTATTCTATGTGACACAAGCGACAAGGGCCCCTGGCTGTGGTCATGCCCGAAGCCTCCGCTGGTTTCGACCTGCAGGTGGATCGCGCGATATAGTAGCGCTGAATGCGATCGACTGCAGCTCTCTGCCTGCTTACCGCCAGTGTGGCGCTTCCCGGAATATCTTTTGGCGCTGCATCGAAATGGCTGGTTTATTTCGGGACTTATACAGGCCCGAACAGCAAGGGCATTTATGTGAGCGAGTATGAGCCTGCGACCGGCCGCATCGGCGATGTTCAGCTTGCGGGCGAAATTACCAGACCGTCATGGATTCTGGCGGATGGCTCCGGCCGTCATCTTTATGCAGTGAGTGAACTGGGCAATGATGGCCGCACCAGCGGCGAAGTCTCGAGTTTTTCGATCGACCACGCGACAGGAAAACTCACGTTCATCAATAAAGTGTCTTCGGGGGGCGGTGGCGCTTGCCATCTTGCCCTGGATAAGGCTGGCAAAACCCTGTTCGTCGCGGATTACGGCAGCGGCCGCGTGGCGGCGATTCGGGTTAAAGCAGATGGATCGCTCGGCGAGCAGACAGCAATGGACCAGCACACCGGCTCGAGCGTGAACCCGGCCCGGCAGAAGGGACCACATGCTCATGCCGTCGTGCTCTCGCCCGACGACCGGTTCCTCTTCGTGCCAGACCTCGGTCTGGATAAGGTATTCAGCTACCGTCTGGATCCTGCAGCCGGATCGCTCACGCCCAACAATCCGCCCTTTGCCGCTGTCTCACCAGGCGCGGGTCCGCGACATCTCGCGTTTCAGCCGAACGGCAGGTTCGCATACGTGGTGGATGAGATGGGCTCAAAGGTAAGCGCGTTCAGCTATGACAAACAATCTGGAAGGATGACGCCGCTCGCCGAGTACTCTACCCTGCCCGAGGGATACAATGGCGTAAATAACTCGGCGGAAATTGCGGTCGACGCCAGGGGCAATCACTTATACGCTTCCAACCGCGGCGCTGACACAATCGCCGTCTTCGACATCGACCCGAACAGCGGAAAACTCACGAAAGTGCAGGACAGCTCTGTTCAGGGGAAAACGCCGCGCAACTTCCGGCTGGACCCGACTGGAAAATTTCTGCTCGCTGCAAATCAGGATTCGAACAATGTTGTGGCGTTTAAGGTAGACGCGAAAAACGGACGACTCACGCCAACGGGAAATACGTTCAGCGTGACTTCGCCCGTTTGTATTCTGTTTCTGAAGAAGTAACTCAGGCTTTCGCTACACCGGCTTTCGCCTGCCAGGGCTTCGCCGATTTGATGGCGTTGTTGACGGCTTCGATGTTCTTCACGCCTTCTTTGGACAGCCAGTCTTCGAGGGCCTTCACGCCCTGCTTCGCGTAAACCGGCACACCGTCCTTCCAGGTGGCGCGGCCGCAGAGCACGCCGGAGTAATCCGTGCCGCTTTCCGCCGCCATCGCGAGGGATTCGATGAACTGTGGGTTGCTCACGCCCGCGCTGAGATAAATGAAGGGCTTTTTCGCAACGGACGCAGCTTTGCGGAAGTGATCGAGCGCTTCGGCGCGCGAATAAGCGGCCTGGCCTTTGAACACGCTGCTGCCTTCCACGTATTCCGCATTCACCGGCACTTCCACCTTCAGCACATCCACTCCGTACTGCGGCTTCGAGAACTCTTCCATGCTCTTCGTGACAATCTCAGGCTTCTTCTTTGCGTACTCGATGCCCTTTTCATCGCCGCCTTTCGGATCGTAGCCGACGAACTCCAGGAAGAACGGAATCTCGTATGTTTCGCACTCGGCTCCGATGCGCTCGATAAAGGCGTGCTTCACATCATTGATCGCGGCGTCATCAAAAGGCGTGTAGTAGATGAGTACTTTCACGGCATCCGCGCCCATTTCATCTTTCAGCCGCTTTACCGAAACGTGTGGCAGCAGATCCGGAAGACGGCCCGGCTTCGTGTTGTCGTACCCGCTTTCTTCATAGGCCAGCAGAAGTCCCGCATTCTTCGCGCGAACTTTTGCGGCCGGCAAGCCCCATTCCGGATCGAGCAGAATCGCGCTCGCGTGAGGCGTCAGTACGCGGCTTACGGCGACTTTGAACTCCTGCATCATGTCATCCGTGATCTGGTCCTGCGGAACGCCTTTGGCCGCCGCGACCGATTTCCGCAAACTTCCCCGCTGATCCATTGCCGCCGCCGCAATCACGCCTGCGCTGTTCGAAAGCGCCTCCATGTGACGCACTTTTCCTGCGGAAAAACTCATACTCTCTCCCTTCCAGGTTGTTTATTGAAACTGAATTATCCCACGCCCAGGCGCTTCAACCGCGCGTGCAGCCGGTTCGCGACTGCTACATCCCGGAAGATCTGGCGCTTGAGCGCGTCCGCATTTTCGAATTTCCGCTCTTCCCGAACGTAGCGCAGAAACTGCACTTCGATCCGCCGCGGAGTTTCACTCTCGAGAGAGGAAAGAAGGAAGGTCTCGACAGTCAGGTGATCGCCGCCGAACGTCGGTCGCATTCCAACATTGGTGATCGATGGCCATTTGCGTCCGCTCTCCGGATCCGACGTACGGGTGACATACACACCATGCGCTGGCAACATTTCATTACGCGGCGCAAGGTTCAGGGTCGGGACCGTCTGCTTCGAGCCGACGCCTTCGCCCTTCACAACATCCCCTTCCAGGGCAAACGGCGCGCCGAGCTTTCTGCAGGCTCTGGATACCTTGCCCTGAGCAATCATGGCGCGGATCGCAGTGCTGCTGACGCGATCTTTTCCATCGCGGAGCAGAACAATCGGCTCGACATCGAAGCCGAACTGCGCGCCGAGCGCTCGCATGGTCTCGATATCGCCGGACTGCGCCCGCCCGAATTTGAAATCCTCGCCCACCATCACGAGCCGGGCGCGGAGCCGGTCCGCAAGAATGGTTTGCGCAAATTCTTTCGGTGTCTGCTTCGCGAATTCCATCGAGAACGGCAGGCAGAGAACCGCATCTACGCCCTCGGATTCGAAGGCGCGCAGCCGCTGATCAAGCGTCATGATCAGCTTCGGCGCGCGATCGGGCGCGAGCACACGCGCCGGGTGCGGATCGAACGTGAGGACCGTGGCGACGAGTCCGCGATCACGCGCCTCCGCCACCAGCCGCCGCATAATGCCTCGATGGCCCAGGTGAACGCCATCGAAGTTTCCGATTGCGACCGCGGATGGTCCGAAATCCGCCGGCGCCTCGGCGACCGATCGGAAGACCCTCATGCCTGTCCGTTAACTTCGATTTCCAGTCCATCCCAGGCGAGGAACACGCCGGGCGGAAGCGTCGCCTGGGTGGCGGCGTGCGGCAGATCGTGGCAGATGTGCGTGAAATAAGTGGTCCGGGCGCGCAGGCGGCGGGCGGTGGCGAGGGATGTTTCCACGGTGGAATGCGTGGGATGCGGCTTGTGCCGAAGAGCGTCGAGAAAAAGAACATCCAGGCCTTCGAGCTTCGCGATGGAACTCTCGGGCACTTCGCTGTGATCCGTAAGATAAGCCGCATCGCCGAAGCGGAATCCCAGAATCGTCTCCTGCCCATGCAGCAGCGGAATGGGTTCGAAGCGCATGCCCAGCACCTCAAACGCTTCGTGGCCGATGACGTTCACATCAAGTTGCGGAATCGCAGTATTCACGCTGCGCTTCGCAAACACGTAGGAGAAGGCGCGCTCGATGATACTCAAAGTCGCAGGCGCCGCGTAGATGGGAATGCGGCTTTGCTGATGAAAATTAAATGGCCGCACGTCATCCAGACCCATAATGTGATCCGCGTGCCCGTGTGTGTAAATCACCGCATCGAGCCTGCGGAGCTTCGCGCGCAGCACCTGAGTTCTGAAATCCGGCGTGGTGTCGATAACGATGTTCCGTTCACCGTTGCTGATCAGAATGGAAGGGCGAAGGCGGGCGTCCTTTGGATCGGTGGATGTGCAGACGGCGCAGCCACAGCCGATAGTAGGCACGCCCGAACTGGTGCCTGAGCCCAGAACGGTAATCTTCAACGGCATCTACTCTTTTGGCGCACAACGCGCCGCCCTGGCGACGGCCTGTGCGCTCTGCTAACCATGCGATTCCTGTGCGGAGGATTCCGGCTCGCGGGCTTCCTGTTGGCGCGATTCCTGTTCTCTGGCCTGAATGAAGCGAAAGCGCAGCTCGGTGATGGAATTATCGAGCGCGCGCTGCTCTTCCATGGTGAGATTTCCCCGGGTCTTTTCCTGGAGCATGGCGAGCAGATCGATGTGGTGACGCGCCAGGCTGAAGTCCGGCTTCTGCTCATCACCAAAAGGCAGGAGACCCATGCTCAGCTCCGCCTGCAGCCGCAATGAGTAAACCAGAAAACCGAAATCCGGCGGCGGCAATTCGGATATCGATCGATGCTGCTCCGGCGATTCCGATTGAGCGTTTTCGGTTATTTCACTCATGGATTTCAGTCTACAACCCCAGGTCCGAATGCTACATTGGATTTACCGCCCCGTAACATCAGAATGGACCAAAACAGCGCGAACGGCGCCGGCGCGAAATTCGAGCGGCTGGTGGAAACCATGGCTCGCCTGCGCGCACCGGGTGGATGCCCCTGGGATCGCGAGCAGACGTTCGCCTCAATCAAAAGATACACGCTCGAAGAGACCTACGAGGTTCTCGACGCCATTGATCGCGAAGACTGGGAAGGCCTGCGCGAAGAGTTGGGCGACTTTATCCTGCAAGCGGTGTTCTACGCCGAAATCGCGCGGGAAGCGGGACTGTTCAGCATCGCGGAATCGCTCGATCACATCAACGCCAAACTGATCCGCCGCCATCCCCACGTGTTCGCCGAAGAAACAGCGCGCACGGAGGCGGATGTGCGGAAGCGCTGGGAAGAGATCAAAGCCGAAGAAAAACGGAGCAAGCGGGAGAAGGCAGAAGGCCTGCTCGATTCCGTGCCACGCGCCATGCCGGCGCTGGTGGAAGCGCAACAGATCACGTCCAAAGCCACGCATGTTGGCTTCGACTGGAAAAACCTGGACGAAGTTCTCGAAAAATTCGATGAGGAAAGGGGCGAATTCGCGCGCGCGCTCGAAAGCGAGTCCCCGGATGCGATCGAAGACGAACTGGGGGATCTGCTTTTCGTTCTGGTGAATGTCGCGCGTTTCGTCAAGGTGGATCCAGAGCAGGCGCTGCGGCGAACGAACGCGAAGTTCCGTACCCGTTTCGCACATATCGAGCGGCGTCTGGCCGCGCAGGGCAGGCAGGTAGCGGGAACGCCCATTGATGAACTCGAGTCGCTGTGGCAGGAGTCCAAGGGTTGAGCCACGAAGGCGATACACGCGGGCCTGGGACTACCGGGCCTGAAATCACCATCGAGCAGCTCCATACCGAAAAGCAATTTCGTGAAGCCGTGGCGCTGCAGAAAACCATCTGGGGCTTCGCGGATATTGAGCTTCTGCCGGTTCGTCTCTTCGTTGTCGCGACCAAAGTCGGCGGCCACGCTTTCGGCGCTTACGACAAGCGCCGCATGATCGCGTTCTGTCTTGCGATTCCGGGTCTGAAGCCGGGCGGCAAGGCCTATCTGCACAGCCATATGCTCGGCGTGCTGCCCGAATATCGAAACTTCGGGATCGGGCGCAGATTGAAACTGCGGCAGCGGGAGGTAGCGATCGATCTCGGCATCAATTTGATCGAATGGACCTTCGATCCGCTCGAAATTCGCAACGCCTGGTTCAACATGGAAAGACTCGGCGCCGTAGTGCGACGCTACGTGCGCAATCAATACGGCACCACGACCAGCCATCTTCATGGTGGACTGCCCACCGACCGCTGCATCGCCGAATGGTACATTCGCTCGGACCGTGTGGAAGCGGCTGTGGCCGGGCGTCCACTGCCCCGCCCCGAGGTGGTCGAGAGAGTCGACCTTCCGGCGAATATCTCTGACATTCGCCGGGAGGATCCGGACCGCGCACGAACGATTCAGGCCGATCTGGCAGACCGGTTCGAGAGCTGTTTCGGGCGCGGGCTGGCCGTGATCGGAATAGAGAAAAATGCCGAACGCGGCACTTATATCTTTGGGCAACTACCGGCTGGTGTCCTCTCGTGAAGATTGACCGGATGGTGCTGCGGCATCTGCGCATGCCGCTGGTGCATTTCTTCGAGACCAGCTTCGGCCGTACATATGAGCGCGACATCATCATCATCGAAGCGGTGGCCGACGGAATTTCCGGATGGGGTGAAATCACCGCCGGCGAAAATCCGTTCTACAACGAGGAATGGACCGCGTCCGCCTGGCTGATCGCGCGCGATTATGCGGCGCCTCGCATTGTTAATCGGGACCTGGCGAACGCCGCAGCCGTCGATCCGCTAACCCGCCATATCCGCGGACACAATATGGCGCGTGGCGGGGTGGAAGCGGCGCTTTGGGACCTTCAGGCGCGCAGGAACGGCAATCCGCTCTGGAAGGAGATTGGCGGGGGCGCACGGCGTGAAATTCCCTGCGGCGTCTCCATCGGCATACAGGATTCCGTCGAGCAATTGATTGACAAGATCGACCGTGAGCTAGGTGCCGGCTATCAGCGGATCAAGATAAAGATCAAGCCAGGGTGGGACGTTGATGTGATCCGGCGGGTGCGCGCCCGGTTTCCCGGGATTCGCCTGATGGCCGACGCCAACTCCGCTTACCGGCTGGAAGATGCGCCGCGGCTCAGGCAACTGGATGAGTTTCTGCTGATGATGATCGAGCAGCCGCTCGCGCACGACGACATCATCGACCATGCCGCGTTGCAGCCGCAGCTTGCAACCCCAATTTGTCTGGATGAATGTATCCGGTCGGCGCATCATGCGGAACAGGCGATCCGGATGAAAGCATGCGGCATTATCAACGTCAAGCTTGGCCGCGTCGGCGGGTTTTCCGAAGCGAAGCGCCTGCACGATGCGTGTGAATCCGCGGGCATTCCGGTGTGGTGCGGGGGCATGCTGGAATCGGGCATCGGCCGGGCGCACAATATTGCGCTTTCCACTTTGCGGAATTTCACGCTGCCCGGCGATGTTTCCGCAAGCAAACGCTACTGGAAGCGCGACATCATCTCGCCCGAGGTGGAAGTCACTCCGGCCGGCACGATCCGCATTACAGATGCGCCGGGTTTCGGGTACGACATCGATTACGATTTCCTGAAGCATGTCACCGTTCGCGAGGAAACGGTGAATTGAGCGCCGGAATTACGATTTACCTTCTTCTTGCCGCGATGGTGCTGCTGTGGTCCGGCAACTATATCGTGGCGAAGATCGTATTGCGCGAAGTTCCCCCGATGCTTGTTGTCGCTCTTCGCGCGGTCATCGCGGGCATTTTGATATTCCCCGTTTACTGGAGAAGGCTGAGGCGATCCGGAGAGTGGGTGAGTGGGCGCGATCTCGGCCAATTACTTGTACTCGGTTTCGGCGGGATCGCCATGAACCAGTTCTGCTTCGTGGTGGGCATCGGCAAAACTTCAGTCACTCATTCGGCCATTATTATGGCGACCGTTCCACTGTGGGTGCTGCTGCTGGCTACTCTGCTCGGCATGGAACGCGTAACTGTCTCCAAAGTTTCCGGGATGGCTATGGCGATTTGTGGCGTTTTGATCCTGCAGGCGTTCCGAGCACAACACGCTTTCCAATCACAACCGAGCGGCGGATCCAGCCCTACGATGCTGGGAGATTTTTTCGTTTTGTTGTGCGCGCTGCTGATGGCCGGCATGACGATCTTCACCAAGCGCTGGAAGCCGGGAGAAAGCCTGTCTGTGGTCGCCGTAGGCTACACTGCGGGCGCCATCGCTTTCGCTCCCGTGGTGTGGTGGCAGTCCCTGGCTTTTCCGCTGCACGCCATCACGCCCGCCATTTGGGCGGGCATTCTTTACATGTCGGCGCTGAGTTCGGTTGTCTGCTATCTGATATATAACTACGCCTTGCGTTATATCGCTGCATCCCGCGTCGCCGCTACGCAATATATGCAGCCGCTTCTCGCCACGATGCTGGCTGTGATGGTTCTGGGCGAACGCCTCACCGCGCCGACTATTGCCGCGGGCGGGGTAATCATAGCCGGAGTATTCGTGACAGAGAGCTTCGAGTGAACGCGCCCGGTATGGAGCGCCTCGAATGAGCGCATTCACCCGGCTGCTTCACGAAAACCGCAACTACCGTTTCACCTGGATTGGACAGGTCATCAGCGAGGTTGGAGACCATTTCAACAACATCTCCGTAATGAGCCTCGCGATGGAGCATGAGAACGCCGGTCTGGTGGTGACCGGGGTATTTCTGGCCCGGGCGGTTTCCATGCTGCTGGCGGGACCGATCGCGGGGGTCCTGCTCGACCGTATGAACCGGAAGCGGGTGATGATCGCAAGCGACATGATTCGCGCAGTTGTCGCGCTGGGCTTCATTCTCTGCATTCACCAGAAGAGCGACTGGCTGCTTTATGTGCTCAGCGCGATGCTGATGTTCGCATCCCCATTCTTTACGAGCGGCCGTTCATCCATCCTGCCTTCGATCGCCACGCCTGAAGAACTGCACACGGCCAATACGATGACGCAGACCACGTCATGGGCCAGCCTCACGATCGGCGCGTTCCTCGGGGCGGTCGGGGCGCAATCGGGGTATGTGCTCGCGTTCATCTTCAACGCGCTTTCGTTCGTGGCATCCGCGCTTTGTATTTCCCAACTGCGGAGCAGTACGGGCTTTCGCGCGCTGCATGCCGGCGAAGCGAGGCATCACACGACGGGACTCGACGAGTACCGCGAAGGTCTGGGTTACATGCGCCGCACGCCGCTGGTATTCGGGATCGCGATGATTACGGTCGGCTGGGCTTCAGGGGGCGGCGCCGCGCAGATTCTGTTCAGCCTTTTTGGCGAGAAGGTCTTCAATGGCGGACCCATGGGCATCGGCATCATCTGGGGCTTCGCCGGGGTGGGCCTTCTCATCGGTGGATCCGCAGGGTACTGGCTGGGTAAACGGCTGAGCTTTGCGGGTTACAAGCGAGCTGTCGCCGTCGCGTATCTGCTGCACGGCGGATCTTACATCGTGTTCAGCCAGATGCCGACGCTCGCGTGGGCCTGCGTGTTCATCGCGTTGTCGCGCGCGTCCGTCGCGGTGAGCTCGGTGCTGAACTTTTCGCAACTGCTGCATCATGTGGAAGACCGATTCCGCGGCCGTGTGTTCGCAACGCTCGAATCGCTGAGCTGGTCTGTGATGATGTTGTCGATGATGGGCGCCGGAGCCGCAAGCATCTCGTTCAGTCCGCGCACCATTGGCGTGTGGTCCGGGGCGATCAGTTCCACGACGGCATTCGGCTGGACGTTTCTGAACTGGAGTGGCCGTTTGCCAGAACCACCGGAGCAGCCGGTATCTGCGGAAGAGGAAGAAGAGATCCACTCGGAGCCGCCTGTTCAATCGTGAGCGTAAAAGGCAAAGTCGTCCTGGTGACCGGCGCGGCGAAACGCATCGGGCGCGCGATTGCGCTTCGACTGGCGCACGAAGGCGCGCGCGTCGCGATTCATTACGGACGATCCGCGGCGGCGGCCCGCGCCACCGCGGACGAATGCGGCAATGCGCCAATCTTCGGCGCCGATCTGGAGAGCGTCGCCGAGACGCGCGCAATGATTTCACGGGTGGCCGATCATTTCGGCGGCCTCGACGCGCTCGTCAACAACGCGGCCCGTTTCACGCGTTTCAATCCGCTCGAAATCGAAGAAGCCGACTGGGACTATATCCACTCGGTGAATCTGAAATCCGTTTTCTTCTGCTGCCAGGCGGCGGCGCGCATCATGCTTGTGGGCGATGGCGGACACATTGTGAATATCAGTTCGCTGGGCGCGCTGAAGCCATGGGCCCACCATGCGCACTATTGCTCTTCGAAGGCAGGCGTCGTGATGCTTACGCGCTGTCTGGCAAAAGCATGGGCTCCGAAGATTGCCGTGAACACCGTTGCGCCGGGCGTTATCCCGTTTGACAAAATCGACTCGCGCGTCGAGCGATTCATCTCCGCAACGCCGGCAGGCCGCGCGGGAACCGGCGATGAAGTGGCTGAAGCGGTCAGCTTCTTTCTGAACAGCACAAAGTTCATTACCGGGCAGCTTATGGCGGTGGATGGCGGCCTGAGTCTTCGATAACGAGGCGCCGCGTAGTGGATGAAATTCTTCGCGAGATGCGGTCGATGGCGAGTCCGATCGCCCTCGATGGCATGGAGCGGTTCGGTATCAACGTGGAGAATCGACTCGGACTTTCAGTTCCGCAGATTCGCGCCATCGCGAAACGGCATGGGCGCAATCAAGCGATGGCGGAAGAATTGTGGAACACCGGGATTGCCGAGGCGCGGATCCTGGCGAGTCTCATCGGCGATCCGGAGGCAATCCGGTCATCCACGATGGACCGCTGGGCACATGATTTCAATTGCTGGACGGTGTGCGACGCCTGCTGCTGCAATCTTTTCGACCGGACGCCGTATGCGTGGACGAAGATCCGCAAATGGGCGCCGAACAATCGAGAGTTCGTGCGGCGCGCGGCTTTCGCGTCTCTTGCCGGACTGGCAGTTCATGACAAAGCCGCCAACGACCGCCAGTTTACCGACGCTTTAAAGCTCATCGAAGCGTATGCTTTCGACGATCGTAATTTTGTTCGAAAGGCGGTCAACTGGGCGCTGCGGAATATCGGAAAACGGAATGCGCGGCTACTGCCACACGCGATACGTTCCGCCGAACGGATTCGGGCGCAGGACTCGCGAGCGGCCCGATGGATCGCCGCGGATGCCTTGCGGGAATTGCGGGCCCGGGGGAAGCGCGCCGTTTGATTATCATGCGAGAATCCGGGAATG
>Ga0068855_100008616_pt1 | contig 12323 bp, 7 predicted proteins | sample KBSCornC52_FD_66592 | JGI IMG/M metagenome (GOLD analysis project Ga0068855, IMG submission 66592) | Corn rhizosphere microbial communities from Kellogg Biological Station, Michigan, USA - KBS Corn C5-2 | ecosystem: Host-associated > Plants > Roots > Rhizosphere > Soil ...
CACCATGAACTTCTCCCCCTTGACGATTGAGCGCTATCTTTGCGGGCATTCTCCACCTCTGACATTTCGCTTTGTGGAATTGATAGCTGCTTCGGAAAGCATTGGCAGGATTTTCCGAACGTCAATATCATTCGGCTCACACCTGAAGGCACTTTTTCTAGGAGGTGAAAGTCCTGAGAACACCTAAGCCGGGAGCGAATTGTCCTGTTGAGCGGGGTCTGCTCCCGGCCATGAAAAAAACCTTGACACCTCTTAAAAGGGATGCGTAGGATGTCCCACAAAATGAGACGTCTCATTTTTCGGGATCAAACAAAGTCTTCTTGGATCACAGGCCCTGAACACTCAATGCAAACCAGAATTAAAACCCCGAGTTCATTGGACATCGGGCGACTTTGGAGGCTTCATCTATGAATATCTCTATCACCCGGTATAAGGATCTGCGCAACGATGGTTTCGCGCATGACCAAAGCCTGGCAGCGAAGCAGAAGATAAAAGGTAATGCGGTGTTCAGTGCCGCATGCCGCATGTCGTTCGCGCTTTTGATTGCGGCCATGCCACTCACCGCGATCAACCTGATCACGCCCTCCGCATATGGACAGGCCAGTTCCAGTTCGGCTGCTGTTGGCAAGGTGACTGACGCGAGCGGCGCCACCATTTCCGGCGCTACCGTGCACCTGACGAACAACGCTACCGGCGCCGAGCGCACGGCTACCACCAATGACAGCGGCGACTGGTCCATCCCAAACCTGCCACCAGCGAACTATCGCGTGCGCATCGAGAAGCAAGGCTTCAAAACCGCCCAACTCCCTTCGTTGGACGTCGAAATCGGAAAGACCGCGAATGGTTCGGTAACGATGACCATCGGCGAACGAACTGAGACCGTGGAAGTGAGCACTCTGCCTCCGCAGTTGCAGACTCAGGAAGCTACAGTCGGCCAGGTCATCAATCAGAAGCAGATCAATGACCTGCCGCTGAACGGCCGCAATGTGCTCCAGCTTGCAACGCTCGCACCCGGCGTCTCCCCTCCGCAGACGGGACAGACCGGCAACCCGGGCCGCTTCGGCACTCGCAGCCTGTTCATCACCGTCGATGGAGGCCGCGGCAGCTCTACCAACTATGTGCTGGATGGGACATACGTCCGCTCAGTTCGCTTCAACAACATGTCATTGCAGCCGAACGTCGACACCTTGCAGGAATTCAACCTGCTGCGCAACTCCTTCTCTACCGAGTATGGTCAGGGAGTAGCGGTTGTTTCCATGGTCACCAAGTCGGGATCGAACCAGATCCACGGCACAGTCTATGAGTTCGCCCGCAACAGCGTATTCGACGCCCGCAACTACTTTGCGACCACCGGCGCGAAACCTGACTATACCCGGCATCAGTATGGCGGTACCTTGGGCTTTCCGATCAAGAAGGACAAACTGTTCATCTTCGGCGGATTTGAGGGTCTCCGCACAAACCGCGAAACCCCGCTCTACGGTCACTATCCGACTCAAGATCAGCTTGGAAATCCGAGTTACCAGCTAGGGGCGATACTAAAACCCACCTTCCCGATTGTCACGACGACAGCGAGCATCTATCCCGGCGGAAACAACTACATCTCGAACCAGACGACCACGGACAACTACGACGAATACACCATTCGCGCGGACCAGACACTGTCCCCGCGCAACTCGCTCTTTGAGCGGTACGTGGATTTCAACTCCAACCAGTTTCTGCCCAACGTGCAGGGTGGAATCAATAACACGCTCATCGGTCGCAACGGCGTAATCGGGCATACCTTTGTCATTACATCGAACATTGTGAACGAGGTGCGCCTCGCCTATAACGAGTATTACAACTTCGAGAACGGCGTCGGATACAAGCCAGGCACGAACTACGCTTCGGAGGAAGGATTGAAGTTTGTTACCGGCCTCACAGATCCTACCCAGTACGGCCGCGCCAGCATCGCGATTACCGGCTTCTCAACGGTGTCCGATTCCGTTACCAACCAGGGCGGCAACGAGAACATCATTAGCGCCGGCGATACACTCAGCTTCGTCAAAGGCAAGCACACCCTGAAGACGGGTTTCCAGTTCCAGAACCGCCGTGTCATCCTGCTTGCCGATAACAATGCAACAGGCTCCTTCACCTTCGGTCCGTGCAGCAAGACAGCATGCGATCCTGACTACAAAATCAACAAAGCAACCAATACCTACTACACCGCTCTCGAAAATTTCCAGCGTGGATATTGCACCTCTGGCTGCAACGGCAATTTCGGCACAACTCGGGGTCATTACCGCGACAACACATACGGCGCGTTCATTAGCGACGTATGGCAGGTAGGTCACGGCCTTACGATCAATGCCGGTCTGCGTTGGGAATACAATGCTCCCTTCGTAGAACAGAATGGCCTTGAAGGCACACTGGACCCTACAACCGGAAAGATCAAATACAGCAAGGTTCCGGATTTCATCCCGACTGCCTTTCTGCCTTATGTCGTGACAGACTCCACCTACAGCCCAGGTATCCTCAAGCCCAACAAAAAGGGATTCGGTCCCCGTGTCGGTATTTCATACGAGGCGAAGCCCGGAACTGTATTCCGCGTTGGCGGCGGTATTTACTTCGACAACATCAATACCAACGAACTACAGTTCACGCGTTATGCCGCTCCGCTGTATTACCAGCAGTCGCTCACCAATCAGTTTGTCCAGAACCTGTTCCCTGACCCGAGGCTGGGATTGGCCGGCTTGCCCGCACCCTTCTCCGTCCGGCCCAACAACTCCACGCCTTATACGATGGAATGGACCGCCAGCGTACAACAGGAACTCGGCCATGGCATGATTCTTGAACTGGCATACACGGCAAGCGCAACCCGCAAGCTTTGGAAGCGCTATGACCAGAACATGGACCTGCTTGTTCCCGGTTACAACTCGGCTGGCGGCAGCAATACCACCAATGTAGGCGTCCGCCCCTTTCCCCAATTCCAGCATGGCATCCTGACCACCGCAACCGCAGCTTCCGCAAACTTCAACGGCGGCTCTGTCAAGGTGGAAAAGCGTACCAGAAACGATGGTCTTTACTTCCTGGCCAGCTATCAGTGGTCGAAGAACATGGACAACAACTCGGGCGAGGTCGAAGCAAACGACACATCGTACTCCACCAATTTTGCATTCGATCACTCCTATGCTCGCTTTGACGTACGCCACCGCGCGGTCATCAGCGGCGGCTACCAGCTTCCCTTCGGCACAGGTCACGCCATGCTGCAGCACGGCATTGGCAATGTACTGGCCGGTGGCTGGTCGCTGCAGCCGGCGGTTCAACTCCGTACGGGATATCCGTTCTCACCATCCCGTTCTGGTGTCGCTTTTGGCACCTACACTCCGGGCCGTGTGAACCTGGCTCCCGGACGTACACTCAAAAGCGCCTACAAGAGCAATCCCACCATCAATAGTTGGTTCGATGCTTCGGCCTTTGTGGATCCGGGATCAACCGTGCAGGGCAATGTAACCCGCAACACACTCCGTGGACCGGGTACGGCTCAGGTGGACTTTTCCGCAATCAAGACCTTCCACATCGTCGAACGGGTGAATGCACAGTTCCGTGCAGAAGCTTACAACGTCATCAACCATGGCATCTTCTCACAGCCGGCATCGAACATCTCGACGCCAAGCACAGTGGGCAAAATCTCATCCACTTCGGCTGACAACCGCAGCATTCAGCTCGCAATCAAGCTGTTGTTCTAGCCACAGCACCGGCACTCTCACAACATGTCGGCGCATTTCAGGCCTGACGGATCCCTTCTTAAGGGATCCGTCAGGCCTTTTCTTGTTTGCAAGGACCAGCCAGCCATAAATTCTCATGCGATAAGCCTGTCGGGAGTTCTGAGCAAGAGAGATGGAATAGAACGAACACCGCTGATTGTTATTTCAAGGCAATAGGTTCCCATGAAGCGCTCACGAAACTATCGCTCAGGAAACAATCCTTATTCTTGTATCCATTGGGATAGAGTTCCGAGTTCTTCGTCCGTGGATGCGCGTTCCAGATGATCCATTCCCGCTTGACCATTTCGAGCACATCCGCAGCTGAACCAAGATGCTGGACATGGCCATAAACCGGGTCCTGCTCTTCAATGTCTGCCTCTGCGGACGCGGTGCGGCATGAGAAGTGGACCGGTCTTGGCGTCACCAGGTCTCGAATTTTATTGAAAGTTAATTAACGTAATCAAAAACACAACCTTGACAACACCTTATTTGTTTCTTTATTGTCATTGCCTGCATAACTTGTGTCTGTACTAGGTTGCGCCGCCGGTAATTCCAGCTACGTCGAGATGACGTTTTCGTTCCGTTCTCTGACAGTCGATGAAGGGCCTGCTCGGCAACCAAATGGCTGGAAACTAATGCACATTTTTTGGAGGCTACGATGAGAAAAGTTTTGTTTATTGCCCTATTCCTTGCATTCGGGCTTGCGCCGCTGGCTCACGCCCAATTTTCGAGTAACCTGCAAGGTTCGGCAGAAGACCCCAGTGGCGCGGTGATTCCCGGCGCTACTGTTGTGCTTACCAATACGGATACAGGGGTTTCTCAGAAGGCGACTACAGGAGCGCAAGGTGAATTCCGATTTGTCAGTCTTGCGCCCGGTCCCTATCAAGTGGCCGCATCCGCGCCTGGATTTGCAAGCCATAAGGTATCGGTAAGGCTACAGACCGAACAGACGATGAATCTGCCGATTATCCTCAGCATCTCCAGCCAGACTCAGACAATTCAAGTGACAGATCAGGCGCCAGTGCTGGATACGGCAGAGAGCCGCACGCAATTGACCATTGATAAAGAAGCGCTCGATTCCCTGCCCCTGCCGGGACGGAATCTTCTTGGCCTCACATCCCTTGCACCCGGAGTCACAGGTCTCGGACTCCAGGGCACAGGCGGGAATGGACAGTCCAACGACAATTACGCCGCTGAAACTCAGGTGACGGCGAGCGCCAATGGCCGCAGCAGCGTTGGAAATATGTATGTGGTCGACGGTCTGGACATTACCAGCAACATCACACCCGGCGTCCTCAACCTGGTGCCGAACCCGGACACCATTCAGGAGGCTACCGTCCAGGTAAACACCTTCAATGTCGATTACGGACGCAGCAGCTCGATCGTCGAGGTGATGACGACCAGGTCCGGCAGTGACCATTACCACTTCATGGTGAGCGACTACTTCACCAACGACAAGTTGCAGGCGGGCACCGAATTCACTCATACCATTCCGAAGTTTCACTCGAACAACATCTCCACCACCCTGGGTGGCCCGGTTCCCTTTCTGCACCAGACCTATTTCTTCACCGGATGGGAACCTCTGCTCGCTCTGACTCAGTCCGGGAATCAGTCTGCAACATTTGAAGACCCGCAGTTCACGCAATTCGCCAAACAAAACTTCCCCAATGCTCTCGGCACAAAACTGCTGGCGGATTATCCCGCAACCAACGCAACTGTGACCGGCGTCGCCCAAAGGGCATCGGATATCTATCCCAAGACGTGTAATACGGCTGCAACCGGATTTATCCCTTGCGATCTTCCGGTTTTTGACAGCGGTGTCTTCAACGCGACGAACTATCGCAATGCTTTGCAGTACAACATCCGCGTGGATAAGTACTTCAGCAAGGATCGCGTCTACGCAAACTACTATCGCACCGGCCTCGATATCGGCGGCCCATCCATCCGCGTCGGCATGCAGGCGCCGCAGCACTATATCGTCCGCTCGATTCAGGGAAATGAGACCCACACGTTCTCACCCAACACACTTAACGAGGCGGCCTTCGGGCTTGTGAGGATGGAAGGACTCCTCAACGAAACCGGCCCTTTCCATGTGCCAATCGTCTCCGTATCCGGCTGGAATGTGAACATCGGTGTAACCAAGGCACATGAAAATTATGTGCAACACCACTACGTCTGGCGCGATGCCCTCACGCACATCTACAAGGGCCATGACCTCAGGTTCGGTTATGAAGGGTTTCACGGAGACAATCTCACCTTCTTCGGCCCCTGGAACTCCCAGCCCAACTTCTCGTTTCAGGATCCCGTCTCTCTTCTGCAAGGAAATGTCTACAGTGAATCCGGAGTCTCCTATGACCTGTTGACGGGACAACCCGCCGGACTCAGGGGCGGCAGCTTTCAGTTCAACGGCAATATGACCGGCCTGTATGCGCAGGACACATGGAAGGTGAATAAACAGTTGACGCTGAATTATGGTCTGCGCTGGGACGACTTCGGCAATCCCTCGCCGGAGAACGGTTCTATCGAATCGAACTTCTTTTATGGACCGGGAACAACGACCACCCAGCAGGTAGCCAACGGCTATGTCAAACAAGTGCCACACGCATTCAATCACGCCATCATGGCCTGGAGTCCGAGGGTCGGCGCTGCATGGGACCTGACCGGAAGCGGCCAGTGGCTGGTGCGCGGCGGTTTTGGTCTTTACCATGACTGGGTCACACTTGGAAATGTGCAGAACGAGTTTGGCAACCCTCCCTCTCCGGTCTCAGTGACTTTTATTACCGGCACCACGGCTGACCCCATCTTCGGTCTGGGAACCAGCGATGTTTACCCATTTGGTTTCACTTATCCGGCGATTCCTACCAAGGGCCTGAACGATCACGGCGGCATCGTCGGTCTGCAATCTGGCATTGGGGGTAATGATCCTAACCTGAAGGCCTCCAATACCTTCAATTACACGGCAACACTGGAACGCGCACTGGGACGGAACTTCTCTGTCGCAGCAGGTTATTCCGGGTCTCACTCGAACAATCTATTTACCGGCTTCGCGGGGCGCACGACCAACGCCAACTATGGTTATGACATCAACAACTTTCCCGGCAGCCTGCTGATCAACAACGGCAAACTGGTACGGCTCAACCAGAATTTTGGATCGATTCGCTACACGGTAAACGGGCCAACCTCTACCTACAACGCCTTCATTACCGAACTCAAAGGCCGCTTCTGGACCCGTGGCTCTGTCGATGTGTCGTATACGCGTTCAAGCTCCTGGGATGATGCGGGCACTTACCCGACCGTTCCATCCAATACCGGAAACTATTCGCAATATTGGTCGCCGTCGAACTGGGATACGTCCAACCGGGTATCGATGGCGCTCAGCTATGAGCTTCCCGGACTTCGCAGCGGCTTTGCGCCTATCCACGTACTCACAAACGGGTGGAAGGCGAGCGCCACCACTATTCTGCAAAGCGGTACGCCTTTTACCGTGAACACGAGCGCGGCGTTCAAGCTGGGCAAGGATGATGCCGGAAATCCGATCAACATTGGAGGCGACTACAACGCCGATGGTGCTAATAACGATTATCCAAACGTGCCCTCCTTTGGCTACAAGCTTCCGACCTCCCGCAGCGCGTACCTCCACGGCGTCTTCAGAAAGAGTGATTTCCCTGTTCCTGGGGTCGGTATCGAAGGCAATGAGCTGGTCAATCGCTATCGAAACCCTGGCTTCGCAAACACCGATTTCGCGCTCATGAAGAATACTCATCTTTATGAAAACGCAACTCTGCAGTTACGGGCTGAGGTCTATAACCTCTTCAATCGGCCGAATCTCGGAGGAATCTCTTCGAACCTGACGAGTGGAAGCTTCGGAAGATCAACTTCGCAATATAACTCGCGCTTTCTCCAGCTAGGAGCAAGGTTCGAATTCTAGAACAATTTCAATTCATGTCTTAACAGAACTCCGGGTACCCCGCCCTTTGTGCGTATTTTGCACAAAGGGCGGGAGAGCATAACTCTCTGCTTCGTCAACAACCAGGCCGAAAATGCCCTGGCGCGATCAGGTCTGAAGCGCACCCAAACGATTCTCCTTCGGCGAAGCCTCTCGCAATCACGAGAGGCTTCGCCGAAAAACATCGCAGTAGCAAGTCTGAAGATGCCTCAAACGGTCACCCTGGTCGGCACCGGCACCTGCTCCACGATCTCGATGCCAAACCCTTGCAAGGCAGGCACATGGGTAGGCGTGTTGGTCAGCAGGCGAATCTTGTGAATTCCCAGGTCTGACAAAATCTGTCCCCCCAGCCCCACTTGACGCAGCGTTCGCTGTGTCCGGTCCTCACTGCGCTCTCGCGGCCGCTCACGATGGAAGGCCACCCGGCTGGGCGTCGTCGTCCGGTCGATCCCAAAACCCTTGGTCCCATTATGCAAATACACCAGGGCTCCCCGCCCGGCCTCGGCGATTAAGCGCAGCGAATTCTCCACCATCGCACGGCAATCGCAAAGCGTTGTTGAGAACACGTCTCCGGCAAGACAATGCGTATGCACCCGTACCGTCACCGGCTCATCACCGGTGACATCCCCAAACACCAGGGCCACGTGCGATTCCCCACCTTCGACCTCGCTTTCATAGGCAATCATGCGAAAATCGCCGTGCGCCGTAGGCATCAGCGACTCCGCAACACGATGGATATACCGCTCATTCTGCAGCCTGTACCGGATGAGATCCGCGACCGTAACCATCTTTAAGCCGTGCAACTCGCAAAATTTCACCAGGTCCGGAACCCGCGCCATGGTCCCGTCCTCGTTCATGATCTCGCAGATAACGCCAGCCGGAATCAGCCCTCCCATCCGCGCCAGATCAACCGCCGCTTCCGTCTGCCCTGCCCTCACCAGCACGCCGCCTTTGCGCGCCCGCAGCGGAAATACATGGCCAGGCCGGGCCAGGTCCTGTGCCGTCGAGCCTGGATCGATCGCCACCCGAATCGTATGTGCCCGGTCAGCCGCCGAAATTCCCGTCGTGACACCCTCCCGCGCTTCGATGCTCTCAGTAAACGCCGTCCCAAACCGCGAAGTGTTCTCCACACTCATCGGTCCCAGTCGCAGATAATCTGCTCGTTCTTCCGTCAATGTCAGACAGATCAGTCCACGGCCGAACCGCGCCATGAAGTTAATGGCCTCCGGCGTGACGAACTCCGCGGCGAGCGTAAGGTCGCCCTCATTCTCGCGGTCCTCATCGTCCACGACTACCACCATCCGCCCAGCCCGTATCTCTGCGACCGCCTCGGCAACATCGGCAAACATCGTCTACCTCCAGCCCTGCAACTCTTTCGACTGCTTTCATCATACGTTCGACGCAAAAAAGAAACGCCGCCAGATTCAGGCGGCGCTCTTCAAGCCAAACCCTTGCTTACAGGGTCGATTCGATCTCAAATCCCCAGGCTTCCAACAGCGCCTCAGGAATATACTTTGAATTCTTGTTCCGCCGGGCCCACTCGCGCAGCCTCGTCGACCGGATGTACTGGTCGGGCGTCAACTTGAATTCCTTCACAACCTGTTCGAACGATGTTACAGTCGGCACCACCGGGCCTATCGGCTCAGGCTTGCCCCAGTTCGGATTTCCACGACGCTTTGCCATATCTGTTCAGTACCTCTTCTCCATGCTCCCGCACACTCGCGTAGCGACTCCACGGAAATATGTTGTTTCTATCATTCTATGGCATTTAAGCCTATAAATCAAGCATTCCCTGACACTTCGGGCCTCTCTCCTGTACATTTCTATGCGATGGAGATCGCCGCTTTTCCTGGCGCTGAAACCTCGAAAGATCAGGCCGATTTCCTGTTGAGCATCTTTTTCAATTTTCCGTTCGTCTATGCCTTCAGACCATCCTTGTTCTCGGCCTGTTCCGCACGACTAACCCGCATATGAGGCAAAGTCTATGAGTTCACCTCTTTGCTCCTCTCCCTCTGAAGAGGAGATTCTCGAAACGGAATCGACGGATGGGGAATTTACCCGCCGAACCTTCGTTAAAACTGCCGGCATCCTCGGTGCCGGCGTGGCAACCGGAATTCCCCACATAGCCGCCGCTGAGACGGCTCAACAAGCAGCGGCCAGCGCTCCCCAGACGATCTCTGTCACCCTCAAAGTGAACGGCAAGTCCAAGCCGCTCACCCTCGATACCCGTACTACCCTTCTCGACGCTCTCCGGGAGCACCTCGATCTGACCGGCAGCAAAAAGGGCTGCGATCACGGCCAGTGTGGAGCATGCACCGTTATTCTGAACGGCCGCCGAGTAAACAGTTGTCTCACCCTCGCTGCCGTAGCCGATGGAGGCGAGATCACCACGATTGAAGGCCTCGCCCAGGGCGACGACCTCAGCCCCGTACAGGCCGCCTTCCTCGAGCACGACGCCTTTCAGTGCGGCTACTGCACTCCCGGTCAGATCTGTTCCGCCACCGCGCTCCTTGATGAACAGAAGAAGGGCACCCTCAGCACCGTCTCCTTCGAAACCGGCCACACCGACAACCCGCAACTCACCGATAACGAGATCCGCGAACGCATGAGCGGTAATATCTGCCGCTGCGGAGCTTATGTCAACATCGTTGCCGCCGTACGCGCCGCGGCCAGGAGTGCCCAGGCATGAATCCCTTCCAGTACCAGCGCGCCTCAGCCCCCGAAGAAGCCATTCACGCCATCTCCGCGCGAGACGCGAAGTTCCTCGGCGGCGGCACCAATCTCATTGACCTGATGAAGTACAACGTGGAGCATCCATCCACGCTCGTCGACATCAATCATCTCGATCTCATTCAGGTCACAACCACTCCCGGCGGCGGCGCTATGATTGGTGCACTCGTCCGCAACAGCGACCTGGCCAACCACGAGATGATTCGCCACAACTACCCTCTGCTGTCGCAGGGGCTTCTCAGCGGCGCGTCTCCGCAACTTCGCAACATGGCAACTACTGGCGGTAATCTCCTCCAACGCACCCGCTGCTACTACTTCATGGACACGGCATTTCCTGCCTGCAACAAGCGCAACCCCGGCAGCGGCTGTGCGGCGCTCCAGGGTTTTAACCGCATCCATGCCATTCTCGGGACGAGTAGCGGCGACAACAGCGAAGAAACGGCCTGTATCGCTACGAATCCCTCAGACATGAACGTAGCCATGGCCGCTCTCGATGCCACCGTTCACGTCCAGGGGCCCAAAGGCAAACGCTCCATCCGCTTCGCCGACTTCCATCGTCTTCCCGGCAAGACCCCGCAGATCGATACCAATCTCAAGCCGGACGAACTCATCACCGCCGTCGAACTCCCTGCGCCGAAGTTTGCGAAGAACTCCTGGTATCTCAAAGTTCGCGATCGTAGAAGCTATGCCTTTGCCCTGGTCTCCGTAGCCGCGGGTCTCGAAATGAATGGCAATACGATCAAGTCTGCCGGCCTTGCGCTTGGCGGAGTCGCCCACAAGCCCTGGCGTTCTCTCGAAGCCGAAAAGTCCTTGTCCGGCGCCACCGCCGGCCCCGAGGCATTTAGGAAGGCAGCAGATCTGGCCGTAGCCGGAGCCAAACCGTACGAGCACAACGCCTTCAAAATCGAACTCGCTAAACAGAGCATTGTGCGCGCCCTCACCCTCGCCGCACACGGCCCAGAAGGAGTACAGGCATGATGGCCATGCAGGAAGAGAAGCACGCACCCGAGAACCCTCGCCAACTCGATCACCGCTACGATGCCTTTGCCAAGGTCACGGGCCGGGCCAAATATGCCGCCGAGTTTCCTGTCCAGAATGTCGCTTATGCGTACATCGTCCAGGCCACCATCCCATCAGGAGCCGTGGCTTCTATCGACCAGGCTGCAGCGTCCCGTGCCTCCGGCGTGCTCCATATCCTCACGCCTTTCAATGCGCCAAAACTCGGCGAACTTGGCAACGTCAATGTTCTGCAGGACCCAAATGTCGTCTACAGCGGCCAACCCATCGCCGTTGTCGTCGCTCGATCGTTACCCGAAGCCCAATACGCTGCATCACTGCTCCGCATCACCTACAAGGAGCAACCGGCCAAGCTGGATTTTCACAACCTGGTCGGCGATGCTCGCCCACCCAAACGCGGCGGGGCCTCTCAGCGCGGCGATACGGCTGCATCCCTCAGCAAAGCGGCAGCTACGATCGACCAGACTTACTCCACGCCAATTCAGAACCATAACCCCATGGAGCCCCATGCCACCATCGCGTCATGGGACGGCGACCACCTCCACGTTTACGACGCCACTCAAGGCATCACCGGTGTCCAGCAAAACCTTGCCCGGGCATTCTCCATTCCGCAGACTAATGTCCACGTCGAGTGCCCTTACACCGGTGGCGGATTCGGCTGCAAAGGTTACGTCTGGTCGCATACTATTCTCGCGGCGATGGCTGCCAAAGCTGTCCAGCGCCCAGTAAAGCTTGTTCTCGGCCGCGAACAGATGTTCGGCCCCGTTGGTTCCCGCCCCAATACCCGGCAACACATCAAGCTCGCCGCCACTTCGGATGGAAAACTCCTGCTCCAGCAGCACGACTCCATCTGCTATACCTCTTTCATCTCGGACTGGGTCGAAAGC